>Ga0209162_1000098_pt1 | contig 86748 bp, 74 predicted proteins | sample YNPNPMetaG_FD_187121 | JGI IMG/M metagenome (GOLD analysis project Ga0209162, IMG submission 187121) | Anoxygenic and chlorotrophic microbial mat microbial communities from Yellowstone National Park, USA - YNP NP MetaG (SPAdes) (version 2) ...
CGGATTGCCCCCCTCAGGCAATCCTCCTTCGGCAAGCTTCCCATGGAGGGGCGGGCTCCGCACGCCCGTGAACGAGGCTTTGCTTCCACCGGGAGATCACCCCATTAGGCCGCCGGGCGTTCGTCTGCCCCCGTTGATTATGTTGTACCTCGGTTTGCGTCCGGCCTTGCAACGCGGACGCACAGAGTGCGTCCCTCCGAGAAAACCGCCTTCGCGTTATCCCCGGGTTTTCCCCGCTAGGCCATCCGAGCTTGGATAGCCCACCCCGCGGAGGGGCGGGCTCCGCACGCCCGTAAACGAGACCTCGCTTGCACCGGAGGATTGCCCCCACTAGGCCACCGGGCGTTCCATTGCCCCTATTATTACGTTATGCTTTGACTCGCGTGAGGCCTCGCATCTCGGAGGCGCAGAGCGCATCCCTCGTGTTTCCAAAGTCTTCGGGCGACATCCTGGATGTGGGGGCGATGGATTAAGAGAAATGGTCCTCCTCCCCCTCGGGGCCACGGTGCTCCCCTGTGGCCCTTAAAGGCGAGTGTTTTCTTCTCGGGAAAGTCAGCGGGAAGGAGGGCAGGCCTGGATACAGGACCTGAGCTCGCGCCTGCGATCGATTAGGATGGCGCGTATTTGGGTTCCCTCTCGGCACTGATCACGGCACACGAAGGCCTGCACCTGAACCTCGTCGACACAAGAATCTAGTTGTGCCTGGTTTCCTCCATGCGCCTCCCTGCATCCCTGGACTCCCTGTTGCCTTTGCTGGTCGCATTGAGCCTTGCAGGCTTCCAGAGCCTCCAGGTGAGGGCTCACACACCCTTGATATTGCTCCCTGCACGTCTCGGCGCAGCTGTGGTCCACGTTGCGGCAAAGGTCCTTTTCCACTTGCATAAACTCGCGGCACGTAGCTGCGCAGTCCTTATAATCTTCCTGCGCATCCTGGATGCACCCTGGGTTTCTGCTTGCGCCTAGAACTTGAGCCTGCAGGAACCCACTCCCCACCGCCATGCCAACTCCAACGAAAAAAGCCCAAAACCATCTAGCCTCCCTTTTCATCTGCACCTCCCTCGATTCGGAATGTTTCGCTCGATTAATGGAAACTCTCTCCTGGTGCAAATGGTTTACCTCACCTGTGCATGTGGCAAGGCTTTTGGTCACTCACTTGAAAGACCCTTTCGGGCGAGGACCCCAGTAACCGATTTCCCCTGTAGGGTTCGTGTATTTTCAACGGTCCTTGGCCCTCAGGCCTTGACAGCTGCGGTTCCCAGAAATGAAAATTACGTCCTCGGCCTTTGCCTTCTCAACGGAGGATTTTTTGTCGAGGGGCAAGCTCGAAGGATTATTCGACCTCACAAGGGCGATTCTGTCCCGGGATCTCCATCCCCAACACTATATCCAGCTTCTAAAAGCCAGGTACGAGGCCCTGGAGCCCCGAGTTCAGTCTCTCGTTCCAGCGGAGGAAAATCCCTTCGAGAGGCTAGAAAGAGAGGTTCACAGGCTTCAAGAAAGCCCTTCCGAGAAGGGCGACCTGCCCCTTTTTTGTGTCCCCTTTGGCCTCAAGGACACGTTCCATGCACAGGGCTTCCCCACGAGGGCAGGGAGCCTCCTCCCTCCTCATGTCCTCACAGGGGAAGAGGGCCCTCTCGTCAAGAAATTGAGGGGACTCGGTGCTTTGATATTGGGCAAGACCCACACCGCGGAGTTTGCCTATCTGGCGCCTCCTCCAACGAGGAACCCCCATGATCCCAGCCGAACTCCAGGAGGGTCGAGCAGTGGCTCTGCGGCTTCGGTAGCATATGGATTGTGCCCCATTGCCATCGGAACCCAGACTGTGGGGTCCATAATAAAGTCAGCTGCATTTTGCGGAATTTTCGGATTCAAGCCATCTTTCGGAAGAGCGCCCACCGAGGGGTCCATCCCCCTTTCCCCATCTTTGGATCAGGTGGGATTTTTCACGAGGGATGTGGAAGGGATGGAATTGGCTGCATCGGTTTTGGTGGAGAACTGGAGCTCGTGCGGGAATGCGGGGGAGTTGGTCCTGGGAGTCCCAGAGGGACCCTACCTCCGATGGGCAGGACCCCAGGCAATGGAGAACCTGGGACTCGCTTTGTCTCGGTTGAAAGAATGCGGGTTGAAGATCGCGGAAGTGAAGGTGCTCGAGAATTTTCAGGAGATAACCCTTCGCCACAGAAGGCTCATGGCTGCGGAGGCAGCTCAGGTACACAGGGAGTGGTTTTCGGAATTCAGATCCCTCTACAGGCCCCAGACCCTCTCCCTCATCGAGAGGGGAACGAGCGTTTCCGACTCCGAGGTGGAGATTTACAGGGAGGGCAGGGTGATATTGAGGGAGATCCTGATGGAGATAATGGAGGAAAAGGGTTTAACTGCGTGGATCTCTCCAGCCACAGTCGGGCCAGCCCCCATGGGTCTTTCCAATACAGGTGAGTCCACCATGAATCTTCCTTGGACCTATGCTGGCCTGCCTGCAATCTCCCTCCCCTTCGGAAAGTCGCGAGAAGGCCTCCCCATGGGCATTCAGCTTGTGGGCAGATGGATGAAGGATGAGGAACTCCTGGCTCTGGCTAAGGTCCTCTGGGCCCTTCTCCGAGCCTAGGAGGATGATTGGCCAAACCCAGTGGCCTCGGGGGCCTCGAGCCCTCAGGGCTCGGCACGTTTCGGGATATTGCCACCCGAAGCGGGAGATAGTCCCAATCCGAGAAAGGGATGGTTCATGAGGTCGGCCAGAGTGCCTCTCAAGATGGGGCGCCTGAGGCCGCAGCTCCTGGTTCGAGGTAGATTACCTCGCTTGCATCTTCATAGGAGAGGATCTCCGCATATCTTCCCCAGTCAACGGCTATATCCAGCTGCCTGTAAGCCTCCTCTTCGGGGAATTCCAACTCCAGGGCTGTCTGAACAACGTCCCATTTGAGCTGATGCTTCTCAGCCTTCCTGAGCATGCTCAGGAGCCACTTGAAGATGGGAAGTCTCCTTATGCGAGTTGCGAAGATCTCCTTTCTCGCCAAGATGCTGGCTTCGGCAAAGGTCTCCCCAAGGGCTGTGAGGGTAATGTCTCCATGGGCCACAGTTGCGAAGCCCAGGAGCTCAGCCGCATCCGTGAGGCTCAAAAGTTGATCCGTGCTGAGCTTGAGGTCGCTTGCGAGTTTGTAAAGGTCTGCCCTGTTGTGAGGAAGCTCCCTCAGGTACTCCAGCAATCCCGTGAGATCGTTGATGGTTATGTGGGGCAAGGCCCTTGTGGTTCCGGGCTCGCCAGGGGCTGTGCCCAATTCCAAGTGCTCTGGCTGAGTCTGCCCCGCCAAGATGGCATAGATCCTGTCCACTATTTCCAGGAACCTTGGGTCCTTCTTGGATCTGGGATGAGCCAGGGGAACCTGAATGTCCGTGAGGATCCTTCCCGGATTCTTCTCCATCAGGATGACCCTTCCTGCCATGAAAACCGCCTCCTCTATGTCATGGGTGACAAGGAGGAGGGCCCTCGTGGGAATATTTCCGCTCAGCCACAATTCCAAGAGCTCCCCCCTGAGGGCATCGGCTGAAAGGACATCGAGGGCAGAGAAGGGCTCATCCAAGCATAGGAGTTCGGGCTCCATGGCCATGGCCCTGGCAAACCCCACTTTCTGCTTCATGCCTCCTGACAGTTCCCTGGGGTAAGCTGTCTCGAAACCATCCAGACCCACTCTGTCAAGCAGATCCAAGGCTCTCGCGGCCCTCAACTTGGCCGGAACCCCTTTAGCCTGGAGAGCTACCTCCACATTCTCCTGAACTGTGAGCCAAGGAAAGAGGGCAAAGGTCTGAAACACTATCGATGCATGGGGGTTGACCCCAGTGAGGGGCCTCCCCCGATAGAGCACAGTGCCAGATGTGGGCCTCTGGAGGCCCGCTATTATCCTCAGGAGGGTACTCTTCCCGCACCCCGATGGACCCAAAAGGGCCACGAACTCGCCTTCATCCACTGAGAAGCTCACGTCTTCCACAGCGGTGAAAGCTCGGGGCCCTGTCCCATAGACCTGCTTTACCCTTTTCAGCTCCAGGAGATGCTCGTTACGGCCCATGGCTCACTCCAGTTTGTATCTCTCCTCAGCTTTCACATAGAGCCTCCTCCAAACCAACCTGTTTATGAGGACAACAGCAGCCACCATGCTGAGGGTCCCTGCCAGAAGCAAGGGGTAATCGGCTGCTGCTGTGGCATTGGTTATTATGGCTCCTATTCCTAGGGTCTTCAGGGTCTCCCCAGCGAATTGAACGTGTTCGGCCACTATTGAGGCGTTCCAGGCTCCCCCACTTGCTACCATGGCTCCAGTTATGACGTATGGGAACAGAGTGGGAAGCACGAGCCTTCTCCACCTCTGTATCTTTCCCAGGTGGAGAAGGGTGGCTGTGTATTTGAGATCCTGGGGAATGGCCGATGCCCCAGCAATCACGTTGAAGAGGAGATACCACTGGGTTCCCATCAGCATGAGCAATATGGCCGCAATATCCAAGCCGCCAGGGAGCTTGAAAAGGATCATGACCACCACTGGGAAAAGGGCCGTGGCTGGGACCGAAGCGGCTATCTGCACCAAGGGTTGGAGAAAACCCGCGAGCTTGGGATTGGTGCCTATGGCCACACCCACAGGAAGGGTCCAGAGGAGTGCTATGGCCAAGGCGGCCATGACCCGTAAGAGGGTAGCCCCGAGGCCGAGGAGTATGTCTTTCCACTGCTCTAAGCTCAACTCACTCATCATTTCAGCGGCCTTTAGGACGCCCAAGATGATCGCTGCCGTGATAAGGGCCCAAAAAATCCTGGAGGTGCCCAGCCCTGTCCCTTTTTTCTCCTTCTCTTCATCCTTGAAAGGAATCCATCTGGCCAGGGCCTCATCTATTGCCTGGAAGAGGGGCCTTCCGATTTTCTCCCCCGTCCATTTCGCTATTCTCGATTCTCTCAATACGTCGTAGAACCAGGATGTGGGACTGCTCTCTCCCTCCACGGTCTCCACCTTGAACTTGTCCGCCCATGCGAGAAGAGGGCGCCATACGAGTTGGTCGAGGAGCACTATGACCGCAACCAATGTCCCAACTCCCATGAGGATGGCCCGCAAATCGCCTTTTGCCGCCGCTTCCTGAAGATAGGCCCCCAGCCCGGGAAGGCGAAAATCCATGTCTCCTATTGCGAATATCTCGGCTGCCATCAGGAAAAACCAACCCCCTGACCAGCTCATGACACTGTTCCAGATGAGGCTTATAGCTGCGAAGGGGAGTTCCAACTTTCTCAGCCTGATCCAGAAAGGCATTCTGAAAACTCGGCTTGCCTCTCTGAGTTCCCCTGGGACTGTGAGAAGGGATTGATACCATGCAAAAGTCAAGTTCCAGGCCTGGCTCGTGAAGATGAGGACTATGGAGGCGAGCTCCGCCGCTATCTTGTCAGGCAAGAATGCCCTGAAGCTCAGTATGACCACAGGGAGAAAGGACAGAAGAGGAATGCTCTGTAAGATGTCGAGGAGGGGAATGAGTATCTTCTCGGCCCCCTTTTTTCGCGCTGCCATATAACCGTAGAACAAGGAGAAGATCATGGAGAGGGCATAAGCTGCGGCCATCCTCCCCATGGAGAGAAAAGCGTACCAAGGCAGCGCCCAAGGAGAGAGGGAGATCTCCGGTCCCTGAATTATCCTGGGGCTCCCGAGGGCGAGGCTCACTCCAATGTAACCCACCACAGCCAATCCGAGGAGCACTATGACATCGCCCCACCCAAAGGAGCGTTGGATTGGCAGACCCACTTGAAAAAGCCGAGTCACCCTGGCCACGAGGCTATCTCCCCTTCACATCATCGTCCACTCGAACCTCTGCTCCACGATCCGGCCACCCCACTTCTCAATGAGGTGCTCCTCACTGAGACGGAATCCCTCCCTTTCGTAGAGCCTTCTTGCCGCATCCAATCCCCTGAAAGTCCACAGGAAGACCTTTCTATGACCAGCCTTCCGGCAAAAGGCCATGGCCTCCCTGAGAAGCCGTGTGCCTATGCCTCTCCACTGGAGATTCGGCTCCACTATGAACCATCTGAGCCTGGCTCCCTCATCCGGACCCGGGCTTCCATCGATGGCCACAGAGCCGGCAAACTCGGCCCCATATTTTGCGACCCAAAGTCCGTCTCTTCCAGGAACGAATTTCTCCATGAATTCCCCAAGCTCCCTCGCCACCTGAGTCTCGAAGGATATATCAAATCCCCAATTCTCATGGTAGTACCTCGCATGAAGCTCCACTATCTTTCCTATGACACCAGGATAGTAACCCACAATTTCAAGCTCTTCCATCGACGACAACCTCCGATGGAGATCTTCCCTTGGGATCCCAGAGGAGGAATCCAATCTCTGTGGGCAACCTCAGGCCCCTCAGATGGATTGAAGCGAAAGGTGCCTTCCCCCGCCTTGGGGAACCAGTTGCTCCCTCTCCCCCTGAGGACCTCAAAGCCTCGTTCCATTTGACGAGAGGCCACTTCCTTCCCCGAGAAGGCAAAAAGGGAATTCTCTCCCTCGGTTCCTGATCACTGATCCTCGGGTTCCTCTAATTCACCTTCCGGGAGGCCTTTTGGGATTTCATTGGCGTGGGACATCCGCCGAGTTTCTCGGCACTGATGGGGCTTGCACTAGCCCTGAGCCCGGAGTATCCATGGAGGCCAAAGGAGAAGGCCTCATGGCAGAGAGGCTTCCCCGGCTGGGCCCGCAATGCATCGGATGTCCTTTGCCGCAATGCCACTCGATCTCGAACAACCCATAGGATGATAGCACACATGGGAAGGCGAGCCCAGCCGGAAAGATTTTTCTCTGAGAGGGATCTTGTCGGTGGAGCCCTTTCTTGCCGAGAAACCTTCGATCGTGAGGGCCCAGGGGGTCAGTGGGAACATGTGGAAGGCGGCTCGGAGCCTGGGAACCTCAACCCCCAAAAGGTCACGAGGTTTCGAGGATGAACCGGGCTAAAGGATGTTCTTCACGATTGATCCCCCTTGGACGATGAGGGTGATCCTCTCCTTGTAGCGTTGCAGGACAGAAATATCCCTCAGGGGATCTCCGTTTACCAGGATCATGTCAGCTAGCTTTCCCCTCTCTATGGTTCCCAACTGGGAGTCGAGGCCCAGGAGCCTGGCATTTTCCTTGGTTGACAATACTATGGCCTCCATGGGGCCCAATACCTTTCCTTTGAGTTCCAGCTCCAGTGCCTTGAAGCCCTGCATGGGCCCAAGGAGGTCCGAACCAGATCCCATGTTGAGTCCCATCCTGTGGGCTAGCAACAGGGCCTCTTCCGCTTTCTCTCTGGCCTTCTCTATCTTTCGCATGTTCTCCTTGGGGATCCCCAGCTCATCCCGCATTCGCCAGAGCATCTCGTAAGTGGCCAAAGTGGGGACAAGGAAGGCACCCGCTTCTCTGATGGCCCTGGCAGAGGCCTCATCGAGAAGGTTTCCGTGTTCTATGGAACGCACTCCTGCATTCACCGCATGGATGATGCTCCTCGGTGAATAGACGTGAGCCATCACGTACTTTCCAGCTGCATTGGCCTCCCAGACAATGGCCTTCAGCTCCTCTGGACTGAATTGCACGGACTCGAGCTCATCAGCCGGAGACATGGCGCCACCTCCGGCCATGACCTTTATCTGGTCCACCCCCATTCTCAGTTGCTCCCTGGCGGCCTTGCGCACCTCATCAACCCCATCGCACACTATGCAAGACAGACCAGCGGGATTTGAAAGGGGAGGGCCCATCTCTCCCTGCAATCTGAAGTCCCCGTGGCCGCCAGTTTGGGAGAGAGGGCTTCCGGATACAAGAATCCTCGGGCCTCTTATCAGCCCTTGCCTTTGGGCCTCCCTGATCCCAGCATCTGCTCCTCCTGCATCCCGAACAGTGGTGAATCCTTGCTCGAGAGTCTCCTCCATGGTTTTCAGGCTTCTGATAATGAGAAGGGAAGGGGGGAAGGATCTCTGCTGTTTTCCTATGTCCACCTCCTGCGCCCCTATGTGGACGTGGACATCTATCAACCCTGGAAGGAGGAACTGGCCCTTGGCGTCTATCACCTGCGCCTTGCCAAAGCCTCCCCTGGGCAACCTGTCGTAAACCTCCTCTATGCGCTCGCCCCTTATGAGGACGGCACCGTTTTCCTTGGGATCCGATCCGGTCCCATCTATGATGGAGGCGTTTTTTATGAGGATGGTGTTGGGACTTTGTCTCATCATCTCTCCTCGGACTCGCTGGGAGAAACCACCTCCTCAGCTTCCTTTGATTCTTCTGACTTTGCGGGTTGGGCCCCCGCTGGAACCAGTGTGAAGATGACAAGGGATACATCGAGCTTGGAGTTGTCTTTGGGATTCAGCCTCACTTGCAAGTTCTTGACCCTCAAGACCCTCTCGGAGGATTCCACGCGGTAGAGGAACTCGACCAACTTGGGAAGGGTGACCTCGACCATCTTGAGGGCTACCGAGGCCTCCCTGAACTGCTCCGAGACCTTTGCCTGCTCCGGTTTCAAATACTGGACCTGCTCCATGACCGAAGTCTCTTTGGCCAAGGACTCAACAGCCGATGCCACCGATGTCACATCCATTGTCCTCTTTCTCATCTGCTCCTGAATCCTGGCCTCCCTTTCATTGAGCTCGCTCACAGCTTGGAAAAGGCCTCTCACCTGCTCGAGCCTTCTCGTCTCGGAGGCTATGGCCCTGTCGAGTCTCTTTATCCTCTCGAGTCTCGGGGATATCCACCCGAAAAAGAGAAGCACAATGCCCAAAATCAAAATACCGACCACCAGGGCCCTCTTGTCCCTGCTGGAAAGCTTGATTCCCAGGTTGCCCATCATGACGTCTTCCTCTTGGCCGTGCATTGAAAATCCCAGAGGTTGCTCTTGGGATTCTTCTTGGCGTTTTTCACCTCCACAGATTCTATCATGGAAGATGCCGACCAATGATTCTTGGCCTTCTCAATCACATCGTAGGAGGTCGCCTCTCCCCTGATGTTTATGGAATCACCTGTCAGGTCCAACTCCGTTATTCTGAGGGTCCTTGCCTGTTCCTTGACGCTCAGCTCCCGGAGGAGCTCGATGACCGTGGTCTTGGGGTCTTGGGCGAGGAGAGTGAGGTGCCGTGCCTTTTTCTCTTCGAGTAGCCTCTGCATCTGAAGGACTGGGTCCACTATCTGGGTCACCTCTGGGAAGGCCTTGCGGAAGATCGCTCTGGTCTCCTTCTGGAGGGCATCCAGTTTCCTCTGCCTCACATCCACCTCCGCCTCGAGCCACGCAAGACCAGTGGCCAAACCAAGAAGAATGCTCGCCGTGCCCAGAGCCACCTTCTTTTTCATGGCTCCGAGGCCTGGCCTGTACTCGAAAATCCCTGTCCTGAGGTTGGACACCCCTTTCCCATCCGTCCCATGGAGGGCAAGCCCAAGGGCGATGCAGAACCTGTACTGCGGGATCTCCGCCGATATGCAGATTCTGCCTCCTGCCATCATGGAGATCCTCATGGGCTCGACTGGCGTATCCCAAAGGCCCTTGAGAATGGTCCAAGCCTTTTCGTTTTCCACTATTCCCCCGCAAACATAGATAGCTCTGGGCCAGGAAGCCTCTCCCCTGAAAGTCACGGAACGAAAGGTTCTCTCTATCTCCCTTGTTAGCTCTGGAGAGATGCTCTCCCCTTCTCCCTCCCATTGGGAGGGAATGCATCGCATGTACACGGGACTGCCATCACGGCAGAGGACCAGATTGGTCTTGCTCGAGCCCATATCCAAGAGGGCGAAAGAAGGAGGGGCACCACTTATCCCTTCTCCTGCCAATCTCGCCAATGCCACAAGCTCTGGCTCCAAGACCCGAGGGTCCAGTCCCAAGGCTTTGAGCCCACGAAGGTTCTCCTCCACCGCCTCCACAGGCACGGCGAAGGCCAGAAACTGATTTTGGCCATCCCATTTCACCCCCGTGGGAATGTAGCCCACGACCATCTCCTCCGGGGAAAAGGGAAGATCTCCTTCGAGCTCATAGGGCAGAGTCTGGAGGACCCTCGAGGGCTTCTCAAAGGGAAGGCTCACCGGATGGACAGCCACCTTCTCCGAGGGGAATCCTACGTGGATGGGATCGGAGGGCTTGAGCTTCAGTTCTCCTTTCAGAAACTCTCCCAGCTCCCCTGTGCCCTGGAGGAGCGCTGTCCTCCCAATGGTTTTTCTCCTGCCCGCCCCAAGGAGGAGCTCCACGACCTTCACTGAGCTCGATCCCATCTCAATGCCAATGATCCTTCTCCTCCACATCACTCTATCCTCCTGGCCACTATGGCCCAATCCCCTTGTTCCCTCCTCACAATCATCTCTGCCCTGGATGTGGCGCGCCTGAACACCCCGATGCTCTTCACGGAGAAGTAATTCCCCGAGTACCTGAGGCGGGAAGAGACCTCCCTCCTCTTGAACTGGGGAGGGAGGAGCTGTGGCCCTGAAAGGGGGGCTTCCTCTCTCAATGTGACGACCTGCTCCGCAATGGCCTCGTCGATCTCCGGGGAAAGGGTCCTCAGAACGACGGGCGATGCGGTATTCACGTTTATGCGTCCTCCTGTGGGAGCTATTGTGAGAAAATCCAGGATCGATGATCCGTCCTGGAGCCTGAGGTCCAAGACCTCCTTCCATCCCTTCACGAGATTCAGCTCCCCTAGGGCCCGAAGGGGCCTGTTAGCGGCCCTGTACGGGGGATCCAAGGAGGTGTAATACTGGTCCTCGGCTCCGTTGAGCTTCTGGAGATCGTCTCTGTCTATCCAGTCCTCGAGGCAGTCCAAAAGGGAATCTCTCATGTCCGATGGGACGCCGAAGATCTCGAGAAGCCTATCGAGTTGCTGCCTCACCAAGGGATCTGTGGTGGAGCCGTCCTGTCGCACGATCCTGTTTATCTCTATCTTGGAGCTCTCGTCCCGGATCTGGACCAGGAACCCTTCCTCTTCTTGGGCCCCTTCCCCCAAGAGGTCAGGGCTTCCCCTGAACGAAGCCCAAGGCTCCCCCAAGTGATCCACCTCTGGTGTGTCATCCGCTGCGAGGACTGCCAAGGCCGCCTCCAGTCCGGACATGGCCATGCACTCGGCCTGGAAGAGGTCCCTCAGGTTGGCCGCTGATACGAGATTTATCCTGGTGGCATAGGTGAACCTGTGAACCAACACCGCCAGAACCAGGATCACCGTCAGGGAGATGAGGAGAGCAACCCCCTTTTGGTCCCTTTTTTGGAGGCTTCGGGTCTTCATCTCGAGCGCTCCTCCAGGGTCTCTTCCTCCGAAGGGGGAAGGGCCACCCGCAGGGTAAAGAGTTGAGGCTCCTCATACTGGGCCAGTGGGTCTTGGATCCACAGCTTGATGAGGACCGCAAGGGGCAGCGCTTCCTCGGTCCTGGAGTCCCACCCATTCACTGGCTTTCCATCCTCTCCGTAACAGACCACCTCGAATCCCACTACGGAATCCGAGAGGGGCCACTCCTCGCCGCCGGAGATGGAATCCCTCTGAGGCATCAAGTCCTCTCTGCGAACCAAGACAGGCCTTCCCGTGTCCTCATCCCTGGCTAGCCTATACTCCACAAGATGGACCCAAGGGTCCTGAGCGAAGAAAGGGCCTGCTCCAGAGGCCTTGGTCAGAAAGAGGAGCCTGTCCCAGGGTCTTCCTCCCTCTTGGATGGGCTGGACCAGGAAATGTATTATCCCTTGTCCCTCCGGGCTCAGGGGTTTCCCCGATTCTGTCTCCTCTTCCTCGAGCTCGTCCTCGCCGAAAAGGGGCCAGTAGGCATTCTGGAGGTCCCTGGCGATCATGGAAAGGACCAAGCGGGCGGCCTGGTTCTTCCTCTGGACTTGAATGGCACGCTCTATGGATTGGACGTGGACATGGAAGCTTTGATAGACCGTGACGAGCACTATGAAAAGAAGCGATATGGCGACCAATATCTCGAGAAGGGTGAACCCAGGGTCACCTCGAAAGAAACAGGGCAGAGGGGTCGTGCACGCTTCTCTTCTCACCTCGTCTCCTTCCTGTAGGCGAGAAACCAGAAGGAAAGGGCCCTCTCCGGTGGCTGCCCCTCTTTGAGCAACCTGAGCTCCACCCTGGCAAGGGGGAGGTCCTGAGCTTCTTGGACCACCATAGCCCATCTCCAGCCCGCATACTCCTCACCCATATCGCCCTCGCTCGTCTCCAGAGGAAGGGATCGGGCCTGGATTCTGGCCATGAGGTCCTTTGCTGCGAGAACCCCCTCTGTGAGGAGGCTCTCTTCCGAGGTCAGGGTGAGATTCCTGGCCTGGAGGGTGGACAAGGCTGTCAATGCCACGGCCAGTATGGCCAAGGCCAGGGCCACTTCCAGGACGGTGAAGCCATGGGAATGACCCCTTCTTCCCATGAGGTCTTTTCCCACTGAGGTTCTAGCCCCCTGACTTTTTCCTGACGAGATAGCCCTCCTCAAGTCTCACTCTCCCAGACAATGGTTCAACGAACATGGTGAAGGCCCTCCCACTGTCCTCCACCAAATGGATTGTCGTGGGCTCCACCCATCCCGTGGGCCAGACCAATAGGGAGAACTGCCCTTGAGACACGACTCCCTGCCTCGGATTGGATAGGTCCGCGAGCCTCACTCCCCTGGGGAGGGTTCCGGTTATGGAGACGGGGTCATTGAAGATGTCAGGAAGACCGTCGGGCCCCAAGGCCGCGGATCTATAAGTGTTTTCCCTCAGATCGAAGACCAATACCAGCGGGATCCTGGAAAGGATCGCTTCCTCGCGAACCGCGGCAACCAGGTTCTCTATCTCTCCCCTCACATCTCTTTCCAGATCCGGCCTGAGCAATCCCTGGAGCCTGGGAAGGGAGAGGCCCGCGATCAGCGCTGCCAAAAAGGCTGCGACCATCAACTCGAGGAGGGTGAAGCCCTTTTCAGTTCTCATCCAGGGCCCAGCTCTGTATGTCAGCGTCCTTGCCCTCTCCCCCTTCCTGTCCGTCAGCTCCGTACGAGATGATGTCGAAGTCCCTGTTGTGGATTCCGGGAGAGATATAGACATAGGGGTTGCCCCACGGATCCTTGGGCACTGTCTTGCTCTCGAGATAGCCACCTTCTCTCCACCTCGTGGGGATCCTACCTATGGTGGGCTTTTCCACAAGGGCCTGGAGACCTTGCTCAGTGGAGGGATAGAAACCGTTGTCCACGTAAAAGAGCTTCAGGGCCTGCTCGAAATTCTTGATCTGGGCCTTGGCCGCAGCCCTCATGGCGTCCTCCTTTCGGCCAATGATGGAAGGCGCAACGAGGGCAGCCAGGATCCCCAGAATCGCAATGACAACCATTAGCTCTATCAAGGTGAAACCAGCTCTCCTGTCCTTCCTCTTTTCCTTGAGCCCACCCGTGGCGACAAGAACCCGAGCCAGGTTTTTGGTCCTTTTCATCTCTTACCTCCTTGGGACCTCGAGGTTCTATTTGTCATCCCAAAAGCCTGCTCATCTGCAGGATGGGAAGCAGTATCGACAAGACTATGAACCCCACCATCAAGCCCATCACCAGGATCAGAAAAGGCTCCAGAAGGGAAGTGAGGGCCGCGACCTTGGTCTCGACCTCCTCCTCGTATGCCTCGGCAATCCGAATGAGCATCTCCTCAATTGTACCACTTCTCTCACCAGCAGCCATCATCTGAATGACCATGGGATCGAAGGACTTGCTCCTCTCAAGAGAGACTGTCAAATCCTCTCCCTCGTTCACATCCTGGATCGCCTTCTCCACATGCTTGGCGAGAAAGCTATTGTTGACCACATGTTGGACTATGCTCAAGGCCGAGGTCAAAGGGAGGCCTCCTTGGAGGAGCACCCCTAGGGTCCTTGCGAACCTCGCTGTGACTATCCCTTCATAGAGGGAGCCAATCAGAGGCAACCTGAGCTTGGTCCTGTCCCACCAGAGTCTTCCCATGGGGGTTGCGAGGAGTCTCTTGCCCAGGAGGAGGAGTGCAACGACTCCGATAAGAATCGCCCACCACCAATGGACCAAGAAGTCGCTCATTCCTATGAGAAGAAGGGTGGGACCGGGCAGCCGCTGCTTGGCCTCTGCAAAGAGCCTGGTCACTATGGGCACCACGTAAGTGAGGAGAAATACTAGCACCACAATGCCTATTGCCATCATGGCAATGGGATAGAAAAGGGCGGCTTGAATCCTGTTCCTCAGCCTGACTCCCCTCTCCATGAGGTCAGCCAGGCGATGGAGCACGGTCTCCAGGGCTCCGCTCGACTCGCCGGCATGGACCATGTTCACGTATAGGTCAGAGAAAAGCCACCCATGCTTGCCCATGGCCTCAGCCAGAGAGCTCCCCGCCATGACCTCTTCCCTGATCTCCACGAGGGCCCTCCTCAGGGATCTGTTCCTCACTTGCCCGATCACAGTATCCAGGGCACCCACCAGGGGAATTCCTGCACCTACCAGTGTGGCCAGTTGTCTCGTGAGGGCCGCCCTCTCATGGGGCTTGACCCTCCTGAGGATGGTGGGAAAGGAGAACCTCCTCCCGTGGGCCAAAGGCTCTTCCAGCTCTAGGGTAGCTGTCCCCGAGGAGACACTCTGGATCTCCACGGGATAAAGACCTTCGGCCCTCAGCTTGGCCCTGGCAAGCCTTGGGCTTTCGGCATCCAGCATGCCGCTCAGTTTTCTTCCTTTGCTGTCTAAGGCCTTGTACTCGTAGACTGGCACTTCAGCTCGCCCCAGATGTCCGTGCCATCAATCGTACCATGACCCCGAAGGGCTTACAAGAAATCCTCCCTCCCCATGGCCAAAGGGAAAAGAGCTTCAGGGAAGGCACATTTGATAGCATTGGGGCTTTGGCGGAAAACCCTATGGTGCGGCTCGTCTCGCCACTTTTCCACTTTCCCTTTTGGCCTCAACCTACTATCCACTTGTCTGTCAGTGAGGGATCGCATGGGGTCGACTCCACCAGCCATTCTCTCCCCCCTGATCTGATCCTCACTTGGTGGGGCTTCTCCTTTGGGGCATCGCTATAGCGAAGGCAAATAGAGGCCGCTATCTCCACCAGTTCCTCTGGCCCACCATGGGGGATCATGACCAGTGGACCAGGATACCTCGCTACACTGAGAAGGATGTCATCTTCCCTTGCGAGGGCTCCGATTTTCTCGTTCTCCTCCCTATTTCGGCCCACAACGACCTTCTTCGAAGCCTGTATTCTCAGGTGTCTTCCCACGGAGAGCAAATGCAGATCCCTCACATCCCAGCACGCCTCGTTTTCAAACAGATCCTTTAGCCTCCGGGAAAATCCAGGATCTGTGAGGAGGCATCCACCTGCAGGGCTGGGATAGTGGTCTATGCCCCACGTGCGCGCGAGCTCCATCTGCGGCTTCCTGGATCTGCCCTTGAAGGCGAGCAGCCGAGACCTGTCCACGAGCCCCCTCAACTCCGGACCGCTGGGAGGAAGAAGTTGTGCGCTCAATGGCCTCAGGATCCTGTCTGGGTATCCAGAGGCCTTGGCCACCTGCTCCAATGCCTGACGGTTCTGGGAGAAGGGACGTTGCCCCAGCACCTCCCCGGAGAACAGAAAGTCAAAGCCCTCGGCCTCCATGATCTCCCCAGCCTTCTTGAACATCAGGGCGTGACAGTCCATGCACGGGTTCATGTAACGGCCCCTTCCGAATCTGGGATTCTTGACGATCTCCAAGTGCTCCGCTGTTATGTCCACTACCCTATGGGGCACCCCGAGGCGCCTCGCAGAATCGACGGCCCTCTTGCTCGAAAAAAAGGGGGTCTCGAAGGTGACGGCCAGGACCTCTATCCCCTGGCGACGCAAGGTCTCGACCGAGAGCATGCTATCGAGTCCACCACTAAATATCCCAATAGCTTTGCTCATGGTAACCCTCTCCTCCCATGAGGTAGACTCGGGCCTTTGGGTGCACAGATCACCAAACCTAGAGGCATTTGGGCTTCTGCGGTTCATTCCGTAAAGTGGTCATCGTCACTTCCAATCAGCCTTCAAGTTCCGGGCTTTTTCACCACATAGGTGTCGAAGCCGTGTTTTTCTTTGAGCTCCTTGGCATAGAGCTCAGCTTGCCTCTTTGTGGCGAAACGCCCTATTGACACCCGATACATCTTTCCTGGCCCCTTCTTCAGGTCCGTGGACCAAACGAATGGATCGAGCCCCCTCTTTCTCAGCACCTCTGCAAAGGCATCTGCCATACCCTGGGATTTGAAGGCGGCTACATTCACAGTGTAATTGCCCGATTGGGACACCGGGGCTCTCAAGCTGCCAGGGATGGAGCTCTTGGCTGGGGGGCCGGCCTCCTTGGAGGTGATCTCCCCTTTGGGAAGCGGTTCTTGCCTCTGAGCCACTCCAGGTTGGGGAGCAGGGGCCGAGGTCCTCCTCTCCTCCTTGGGAGGCGATTTTGGCGGAGGGGTCTGGACTTGGGACTCCTTGGGTTCTACTTTGATGGGAGGAGCCTCCTTGGGAAGGGCTTGCGGTTCTTGGCTTTTGGAGACAGAAGGCTCGGAAGATGGCCCTGGAGCCGGGGCTGGCTCCTGGAGGGGGGCCTCTGGGGATTTGGCTTTGGCCTCCATTTTTGGCCTTTCCCTTAGGGACCTATCCTCGGGGGGCGCCTTTGTCGTGGGCTTGAAGGCTAGCCACAGGATGAGTATTGCCAGGATCCCAGCCGGAATTCCGAGGACGATCTTCCTGGGTAAGATCTCCCATGGACGAGGGATCCCCTTCCTTCCCCCATTTTCCCGAGAGGGCAGAGGCTCTGTCCCGTCTGAATCCCATCCCCTCAGGACCTCCACTTCCTCCTCGACCCTTTTCCCTTTGGGCAGGTCCTCTTGTTGCGGCTCCCCAATGAGCTTCTCGCCTTTTGGAGCTGAGGGCTCCTCGTTGAGCTCGTCCTGAAGCTCCAGGGGCTCCAGGTCCCTAGCTGGATCCGGAACGACCATTATCCTCTTACATGTGGGACACCTGCCCTTTCTTCCAGCGAATTCGTCCTCCACCTGAAATATCTCCCCACACTCACAGGTGAATTCTATGGTCATGGTGCACCTCCTGCGGCCTTCTGGAAGAAGCGGCCGCTCTTGTATGCGGGCCAGGGAGCCACCTTTTTCATTGGGCCTCCAAGGATCTCCTGAACCACTTTGAGCCTCCGCCTATGAACCACGTGCCCCTTTTGATATGGCCTCGATCACTGTCTCGTGGATGAGGCCGTTTGTCGCAACCACACCGGTATTCCTCTTCAAGGTCTCTCCCAGACCGAAGAGAAGAGGCATGCCCTCTATGTCCGTGACCTTTCCACCTGCTTCCCTCACCAGGATGGAACCTGCAGCGTGATCCCACACCTTCTCTTTATAATCCGGGGTATCGGGATTTGGAAGCCTGAGATAGAGGGCCGCATCTCCCCTGGCCACAAGACCGTATTTGGCCTGACTGTCCATTCGAACGGGGGACTCTTTTATCCCCATCGCCCTTGCCAGCCTTTCCTGGGTCTCCCTGTCCGAATGGGATGGCTCCAGGGACTCGCACATCTTCACCTCGGGGTCTCCCATCCTCGCACATGAAACCCGAATGGGCTCCTTTTCCCTTCCCTCCAAGGTGGCCTGAAAGGCCCCACGGCCCTCTACAGCGTGAAATATCACGCCTCTCATCCCATGGGGTTGGTCCAGCCTCCACGGAAGATTGGGACATGCCAGGACCCCCAGACGAACCTCCCCTTGGACAATGAGGGCTAGGGCTATGGCGTATTGGTCCCCCCTCAGGAAACCCTTGGTCCCATCTATGGGGTCGAGACACCAGTGGCGTCCCGCTGCTTCCTTCTTTACCGAACCTATCCATTCGCACACCTTCTCGGGCTCCGCATCGGGAAGGACCTTGGACACGAAAAAGCTCACCCTCTCCAAGAGCCCCCTTTGGGATTCACGCTCCAAGGCCGATGCATCCTCCTCGGCCACAATGGGGTCATCGGGGAAGGCCTCCTTGAGGATCTTAACCACAATTGCCTGAGAGCCAAAATCGGCAACGGTAACAGGGGTCCTGTCAGCCTTGGATATGGTGTCTTGGTGCACCATCTCCTTTTGTACCATGGAGCAAAGCCGAGCTGCGGCCCTCACGGCTTCCATTGCGACATCGAGCTCTTTTTTCAGGGAAAATTCCCTCATGACCCAGACTCCTTCTTTGTCCCCTCGTCTAGAAGCCCCGATCCATGAAGGCAAGGGCAGATCTCGTATATTTCATGAAATCGAGCAGGCATGCCCTGATGTTTGCGGACAAGAGTCTTCCCGTGTTCAAAACGAAGACCCTGTGGTCCACGTGAAATATCTCTCCCTGAAGCCTCCTCACGGCCCTCTTCTCGGGATGAGGAGAGGAAGGTGTCGAGCTCAGCAACTCTTCCAGGATGGGCACTATCTTGTCGAGCATTCTCAGGTGGGTGTCCACGAGAAAAAGGGCTGCATGTGGCACCAGGATCCTGCACCTTTCCAGGAATCCAGCTACTTCCTCAGCCTCTATCCCCCGGGGAGGGGAACTCTTGCACTCCACATAGATCAAGGAGCCTTCAATGGAGGCCAACACATCGAAATCGCCTCCTGGTGGTGGACTCCTGAAGGAGACACCGTACCGCACTTGTGCGAAAAACTCCCTTTTCAGGACCTCTGCAACGAACCATTCGAGGGTTTCACCGAAGCTCCTCACACCTTCTCTGAGGAGTCTCCATCCACCATCTTTCCCCACATCCACTATCCCCATCCTGGCCATGGTGAGGAGGTACCTTCTGGATGTCTCGGGGGTGCAATAGGAGGAAAGATCCCCGGGCCCCGCCCCTCGCCTCAGCTTTATGAGGTCCCTGAGCCACAGCCTGAAAGAGTATCTGTGGAGAAGTCTGTAGAACTCCTCCAGTTGGCCAGGGCCCATACCTCTGTGGACTAGCAACTTCTCCTCGGGCACGGATCTATGGAGCCTGAGACCGCGGCGCAAGAGCATCTGGTCCAGATCTCCGCCCAACCGTCGGATAGACCTCTCCAGAGTGGAAATCCTCCTGGCCATAAGGGAGCTTGAGATCCTCTGGATTTTCCTGAGATTGCACAAACAAGCCACTTTCGCCAAATCCCTCATCTCATGGGCTAGCCCAGGCCTCGCCAAGGTGACAATCTAAGGTATCTTTTTTTGCCTTTTTTCACAAGCTTCCCCTTTGCTCGCTCTGTGGCCTGGGAGGTCTCCTCTTGCGATCAGTGAAGAGGACCAAGGCCAGGGGGCCTTGACTTTTGGGGTTTTCTCTGGTTTTCTGGTCGGTAGGGTTTTCCCCGAGAAGAGGAGGGCCAGAGGTGAGCGACCTTTTTTGGATCTTGTCCTTGGTTGCGGCTTGGTATTGCCTTCAGAGGTGGATATTCCCTAAGCTGGGCATCCCAACTTGAATTTCCAGGAACTCTTGCTCCGTGGACCGGGGCATCGAAAGGCATGAAGAGGAGAAGAGGAAAGGGTGAGGCCTGGTCAATCACCCTGGGAGCTCGCCTCCAGGAGGACCTCGCCTTTCGGCAGGTCAACGGTGAGGCGAAGTCCCCTCAGGGCATTGAGACCCAAAAGCCTGAGGTCCCCCACAAGGGCCTCCACATTTCGGATCTCGACGGATCCTATGGTCACGGAATCCAGGAGCACCATGGGCGCTTCTAAGGATCTTCCATCGGCCATTGTCACCTTCACCCTTGGCATATCTTCCAGGGCTATGCCCAAAAGCCTAGCGTCCTCGCGAGTTATCTGGCAGTAAGTGGCGCCAGTGTCCAAGTAAGCGAGCAGGGTCCAAACCCCGTTTATGGCAACGGGCACCTGGATTGCTCTCTGGTCCTCTCCTATGACTAGCTTCACTGTCTTCCCACGGGTCTGCTGGGGAGTTTGGGAGGAGGAGACTGTCTTGGAGAGCTGGTTCCAATACTGGACCGGGACCCTAGAGGGGTCATCGGTGAAGTGGAGCCTTCCCGTTTCATCCTTCCACTGGTAGATCACTGATCCGCCGAGGACGTCTCCGGTCAGAAGCCATGGCCCAATGAAAAGGAGCACCAGGGTCAAAGGGAAGAGGATTGTCTTAAGCCGGTTCATCTCTCTCAGAATCCAGCCAGAGGCCTTTTCCAGGCCTCCCTCAGTTCATCTATTTTCTCCCTCAGGATCAAAGAGCCATCCATCCCCCAGAGCCGGAGCTCTGGTTCGGCTATCACTTGGCCCACGAGGGCAAGGGGAGCACCTTCGAGGGTCCTCTCAAAGGCGCTTCTGTTTTCGGGAGCCACTGTGATGACGAATCTCCCCTGGGACTCTGAAAACAGGAGGTAGTCGTCCCTGGAGATGTCCTCCATTATCGCCCTATCGAGTCGGGCTTCTATTCCCAATCCTCCCGCAAATGCTGTCTCCGCAAGTGCGACCCCTAGGCCGCCGTCTGAGCAGTCATGGCATGAGGCCACAAGACCGAGCCTCATGGCCTTCTCCAAAAGCCTGTAATAGCCTATGAACTCCTCAGCCCTGACCCTGGGAACTGAATTGCCTACGAAACCTCTGGATGCCAGATATTCCGAAGCACCCAACTCGGCCCTCGTTACACCGAGCACATAGACCAAGTCTCCAGGCCTTTTGGCATCCATTGTGACAGCCTCTCTCACATCTGGAATCCGGCCTACCACGGAGAAGAGGAGGGTAGGGGGGATGCTTATCTTTATGTCCCCCACTTTGTAGTCGTTCTTCATGCTGTCCTTTCCGGAGATGAGGGGGATCCTGTAAGTGACGCAAACTTCGTAAAGGGCCTTGTTGGCTCTCACTAGCTGGGCTAGTTTATAATGGCCGTCTGGGGTCTTCTCCGACTGCACCGGATCCGGCCAGCAAAAATTGTCCAGGCCCCCGATCCCTTCGAGAGAGCCTCCGACACACAGGAAGTTCCTCAACGCCTCGTCCACAGCGCATCCTGCCATGGCGTGGGTGTCTATGTCGCCATACCTGGGACAGATGCCGTGGGCTACCACTACGCCCTCCATGCTATCCAGGAGGGGACGAAGCACCGCCGCATCGCTGGGGCCATCGTTGAAGGCCCCGGTCATGGGCTTGACGACACTTCCGGCCTGAACCTCGTGGTCGTATTGACGCACCACACTTTCCTTGCTGCAGATGTTCAGTCTTCCCAGGAGCTCCTTCAGCACTGAACCCAGGTCCTCGGGGCACGGAAAATCCGGCTCTTGGTGCCTGGGTGGTTTCCACCTGGCCTCCAGGTGCATCCTCGGGACACCCTCGTGGAGGAACTCCATGTCCAGGTATGCCACGGTCCTTCCTCGGTACAGGACGTGAAAGTATCCTGAGTCCGTGAACTCACCGAGCACCGTTGCCTCCACTCCCATCTTCCTCGCAAGGGCCATGAAAAGATCGATCTTCTCTGGGGGAACAGCCAGGGTCATTCGCTCCTGTGCCTCGGAGAGGAGTATCTCCCAAGGCGCTAGGCCCTGATACTTGAGGGGAGCCCTCTCTAGATGAAGCTCGCATCCCCCACTGTCCTTGGCCATCTCCCCCACAGAGGAGGATAGCCCACCTGCTCCGTTGTCCGTTATGGCGTTGTAGAGTCCTTGGTCCCTCGCAAGGAGGAGAAAATCCGTCATCTTCTTCTGGGTTATGGGGTCACCTATCTGAACCGCCGTTGCTGGTGAGCCCTCGTGGAGCTCCTCGCTCGAGAAAGTGGCCCCGTGGATTCCATCCTTTCCTATTCTTCCCCCTGTCATGACGATGAGATCGCCAGCTCTGGCCCTCTTGAAGTGGCCGGGCTCCCCCCTTATTTCGGCTGGGAGAATTCCTCCTGTGCCGCAGTAGACCAGGGGCTTGCCCAAGTACCTCTCGTCGAAGACTATGGAGCCGTTCACGGTGGGGATTCCGCTTTTGTTCCCGCCGTGCTCCACTCCCTCCCTCACCCCCTGGAAGATCCTTCTCGGGTGGAGAAGCCTAGGCGGCAGTGGCTTGGAATAATCTGGCGGGGCGAAACAGAAGACATCGGTATTGAATATGAGCTTGGCGCCCTTCCCAGTGCCAAAGGGATCCCTGTTCACCCCCACTATTCCAGTGAGGGCCCCTCCATAAGGCTCCAAGGCAGAGGGCGTGTTGTGGGTCTCGACCTTGAACACGAGGCTCCAATGGTCATTGAAGCGAATCACACCAGCGTTGTCAGAGAAGACCGAAAGGCACCAATCCCTCTCCCCCAGCCTCTTTCTGACCTCCCTCGTGGTCGCCTTCACAAAGGTATCGAAAAGCCCCCTGATGGTCTCCCTGTTGCCGTTTTCGTCCGTATACTCTATCACGGCATTGAAGATCTTGTGCTTGCAATGTTCGGACCAGGTCTGGGCTATGGCCTCTATCTCCACGTCGGTTATCTTTTTCCCGAGCCCCACATTTGCCCTTTTCTTCAAGACATCCGGGTCTCGCAAGTAATTCTGGATAGCCTTCATCTCCTCCAGGTCGAGAACTAGGACCCTTTTCTGGCTCAAGGCCATTAGGGCATGGTCAGGAATCTCCAGATCTATTTCCTCGACCATCTCGGGGCTCACCTGGGTGACCTTTGGCACTTTCGGTTGAATCCTCTCGCCCATCACCCATTGGTCCTTGCTCCTTATCTCGAATCGCTGAATGAGGGTGTTGGCCAGAAGGTCCTTCGCTATTCTCTCCACGTCCTCCCGAAGGAGGTCTCCCCAGATGAGGTATTGCTTGGAGGTGTAAACCCCTGCTCCTTCACCCAGGGGCCTTCCCAGGTATGTCTCGAGGGTCTCCTTGGCTGTCTTCCCAACATTGTCAGTGACACCTGGAAGAAATCCAACCTCCAGGAGCCAGTCGAAGCCATCAGCCAAAGGCTCGTTCACCGAGAACCTCTGAGTAACCGGATCTGTGAAAAGGAGCCTCGCTGCCTCTTGTGCTTCCTGAAATGTGAGATCTCCCTCTACTGTGTAGACCTCTATGGTCTCGACCCTTTTTACAGGAAGACCCAAATGCTCGGAGATCCTGCGGCAGATCTTCTCTCCGTGAGAGTCGCGAACTCCTCGCTGAAAACCCACCTCTATCCTGTGGACCATTTCCCTTCTCCCGGGAGATCCATTTTTGGCCTGGAATCCTTATATCAGATGAGACCTCGCGGATCAATGGTGGCTCATCTTTGGAGAAAACCGGTGGCTGTGGGCCTTTGTCCTCGGGCTCGGTCAGGTCCTTGGGTGAATCCTTCCTTGATCCTTCTCCCAACCTGGACATGGATTTGGGGAAGCGTGTGAACGGCTTCAAGGTCTTGGAACCCAAAGGTCTCGGGCTTGGGAGAAGAATGGGCCCTCGAGGAATGGCCCTGGGGCTGTCTTATTTGTGAAGAGAAGGGTATAATCCATCGGTCTTGGGAGCCGGAGCAGGGATCTGGATTGCCCCATGAGGCCTGAAGTCCATCATCATTCAGGCGGCCAATAGCGGATGGCCGTGGATTGCAACGCAATTGGAGAAGGGGAGGGCGGTTTGAAGAGTCGGAAGATGAGGGAGATGTCCTTGGAAGAGAAATGCATAAATACCATAAGGTTTTTGGCCGTGGATGCGGTCGAGAAGGCCCAATCCGGCCACCCTGGCATGCCCATGGAGGCTGCTTCCCTGGCGTACATCCTTTGGACCAAGGTTTTGAGGTTCAGCCCCACGGATCCCATGTGGCCCAACAGGGACAGGTTCATTCTCTCGGCGGGACACGGGTCCATGCTCCTCTATGCCATGCTGTTTCTCACTGGTTACGATCTCACCCTGGATGACATAAAGAACTTCAGGCAATGGGGAAGCCGCACCCCGGGTCATCCAGAGTATGGATGCACACCTGGGGTGGAGACCACCACGGGACCCTTGGGCCAGGGATTTGCAACTGGCGTTGGGATGGCCATGGCCGAGAGGTACCTGGCAAGGATCTTCAACAGAGAGCATTTCCCCATAATCGATCACAGGATCTACGGTTTCGTGAGCGATGGGGACATCATGGAGGGAATATCCTCGGAGGCCGCTTCTTTGGCCGGCCACCTGAAGCTGGGAAAGCTCATCTACGTTTACCTCGACAATGGCATCTCCATAGATGGCCCCACAAGCCTCACTTTCAGCGAGAATGTGGAGAAGAGGTTCGAGGCCTATGGATGGCAAGTCCTCAGGACTGATGGTTACGATCTCAAGGGAATCGAGAGGGCGTTTCAGGAGGCAAGGAGAGAGGACAAGAGGCCTAGCTTGATCATAGCCAAGACCAGATTGGGATATGGAAGTCCCAACAAGGAGAACACGCCAGAGGCCCACGGAGCTCCCCTCGGAGAAAAAGAGGTGATTCTCACAAAGAGAAATCTGGGGTGGCCAGAGGACCAGACATTTCTGGTTCCAAAGGAGGTGCTGGAGCATTTCAGGGAAGTGGGCAGGAGGGGAGATTCCCTGAGAAGGGAATGGGAGCAGATGTGGAAGGAATATCGTGGAAGATTTCCAGAGCTCTCGGACCTCTGGGAGAGGATGTCCAGACGGGAGCCATTGGGGGATTGGAGGGCAGATGTGGGCTCGTTTCCTCCAGGAGAGCAGATGGCCACTAGGGTGGCATCTGGCAAGATCCTGCAAGTGGCCTCGGAAAAATTCCCTGGACTTTTGGGAGGTTCGGCGGATCTCACCCCCTCCAACAACACCTACTTGAAGGGAAAAGGAAAGTTCGCCGAGGACTGTGGACCCAACATCCATTTCGGCGTCAGGGAACATGCCATGGGGGCGATTCTAAATGGCCTTGCCCTGAGCAGGATGTTGATCCCATATGGAGGCACATTCCTGGTCTTTTCGGACTACATGCGCCCGGCAATTCGCCTGGCTGCCATGATGGGGCTTCCCGTAGTGTATGTCTTCACTCACGATTCCATAGGACTCGGGGAAGATGGACCCACTCACCAGCCGGTGGAACATCTCATGAGCCTGAGGATGGTCCCCAACCTCTGGGTCATAAGGCCATGCGATGCCAATGAGACAGTGGAGGCATGGGCCATAGCCTTGGAGAGGAAGGATGGGCCTGTGGCACTGGTATTGAGCCGTCAAAATCTCCCCGTGATCGACAGGAGCGCGTATCAGTCAGCCTCCGGCCTTCGAAGGGGAGCGTACATCTTGGCCGAGGCCAAGGGAGGCTCGCCGCGTCTCATCCTCATGGGAAGCGGCTCCGAGGTCCACCTCCTCCTCGAGGCCAGAGAGAGGCTTGAGGGGAGAGGGATCGGCACGAGGGTCGTGAGTTTTCCTTGTTGGGAACTTTTCCAAGAACAGCCAGAGGGGTACAGGGAGGAAGTGCTCCCAGGTTCCGTGAGGTCGCGCTTAGCAGTGGAGGCAGGAGTGAGCCTCGGCTGGGAGAGATATACCCTGAGTCCTTCCAGGGTCATATCTCTGGACCGCTTCGGTGCCTCTGCTCCAGGCAAGGTCCTCTTTGAGAAGTTTGGCTTCACAGTGGAAAACGTGGTGAGAAGGAGCGAACTCATCTTGGAAGAGGAGGGCACATGAGACCTCTCCCAGAAGAAAGCTCCCTCTCACCAGTATGGCTTGACTTAAGCCCTCTCGACGAATTCAACCACATTCTCGTCTGGATCCAGGACCATGGCTATCTTCACCCCAGGCCTTATCTCTCTTGGAGAGAGATGGAAAGGGATCCCCTTTGCCTCGAGCTTCTGGCATATCTCGGAGAGATTCTTGACCAGGAAGGTCACATATCTGAACCCCAGTTGGGCGTCAATGCCTGTCGGCCCCTTGGGCGGGGTGGTGTTCGCTTGAATGAGCTTGAAGTCGCTCGTTCCGAACCTCAGTCTGTACATGGTCCCGAACCACAGGGGGATCTTCTCCACGAACTGCAATCCCAAGGTGTCCCTGTAGAAGGAGAGGCTCGCCTCAATATCTCTCACAATGACGCCAAGGTCCAAGGATTCTTTCGCTGGGATCATCATTTTCCGACCTCCTTTTCTCCCAATGGAAATTTTGGTGTCTCTAGCCATGGTCCATTCCAGAGAATGGTGGGCCTATCCCATGGTGTGCCGAACGGGCCAATACCGCTTGCTCAGACCTCCTTTGCATAGGACCCATAAGGGATCGCCAAGGCAATCCCAGTACCCACAAGGGGAAGAAAGGCTGCGATGCGCAGGACCGTGAAAACCCCCCAAACATCTGCCACGGAGCCCATCACAGTTGCGCCGATTCCGCCCATCCCTATGGCGAAACCCACCATCAGGCCCGATGCGATTCCCAATCTCTCCGGCAATATTCGCTGGGCCATGACTATTGTGACCGAGAAGCTCGAAACGAGTATCCCTCCTGCAATGGCTATGAGAACCAGAGCAACTGTTCCCTCGGATCTCAGAAACCCCCAGAGGACAGGGCTCAAGGCTGCCATGGTCCCAACGAAGTACCTCTTGTGCCCGAACCTGTCCGCAATGGGTGCTCCCAGAAGGGTGCCGAGGGCACCGGATAGGAGAAACACGGTCACCATCTTTCCCGCCTCGGATGCTGGGGATCTGAGAACGTCCACCAAGTAGAAGGGGACGAAAGCCATGATCGCCATGTGGATCAAGGATCTCACGGTCACGGCACAGACGAGGAGGAAAAGGGGGATCCATCTGCTCCCTATGGGGATCTGGGATAGGCGCTCTCTTGGGGATCCCCCGCGGGAGAGCTCCTTCTGGGGAAGGGAAAGCCAACCAAGTGCTCGAGCTAGAATGCCACAGACCAAGACCCCAGGGGCGAGAAAAAGGATCGTTCCCTTGAGGCCGAGCCATTCATACCCGACTATGGCCAATGTTGGCCCCAGGGCTATACCCAGGTTCCCACCGACCGAGAATAGGGAAAGCCCAGTTGCTCTTCTCTTTCCCGTGAAAAACCTGGCTGTCTTGAACCCCTCGGGATGGTAACTCGCAACACCGAGTCCCGAGAGGAACACTACGGAGAGGAGCACCCAGTAGTTGGAGACAAATCCCACAGCGGAGAAGCCCCCTGTGGCCACCACGACACCCAAGGGTATGAGCCAAGTGCTGCCCCATCTGTCCGATAGGTACCCGAATATGGGCTGAACAACCGAGGAGGTGAGGTTGCTAGTCATCAGTATGGCCCCAGATGCTGCGTAAGAGAGACCCAGGGCTTCCCTGATAAAGGGCAAGAGCACTGGTAGGCCCCCCTGGGTGAGATCCGTGACCAGATGGCCCAGGCCGAGAAGTGCCAGGGCACCCAGATGAAATTCCGTTTGGGTGTGATCTTTTTCTCCCGACATGAAAAGGGCCCCTTTGCCTGGCGGTTCGTCTCCCTGAAGATGCGATCACGGATTCTAAGGCGAAGGAAGGGCGGAAAGCAAGGCCGGAAACCGGTCTGGGAAATTGGTTTACATAACATATATTATCGGACTATGACCATTTCCGTTGACAAGGCCATCTCTATGGGGTATGGTCTCTCTCCGATCATGACGCGCGAGTGGAGGCATGAAGTGACAACGAGGAGGGTGAAGATAGTCGGCACTGGCTCCTACTTGCCAGAAGGGGTCCTCACCAACCACGATCTCGAGAAGATGATCGACACCACGGATGAATGGATCTACACCCGCACGGGTATAAAGGAACGCAGGGTTGCCAGACCAGATGAGAACACCTCTGACCTGGCTTTCAGGGCAAGTCTTCCAGCCCTCGAAGCAGCCGGCCTCTCTCCAGAGGACCTGGATCTCATAGTCATGGCCACCATCACCCCGGATACTCACTGTCCTTGCGGGGCCAACTGGCTCCAGGCCAAGCTGAACGCTTCCAAGGCAGTGACCTTCGATGTGGCGGCTGCATGCTCTGGGTTCATATTCGCCCTTTCTGTGGCAGAACAGTACCTGAAGAACGGGACCTTTCGCAATGCCCTGGTCGTGGGGGCGGAAATCATGACCAGAACAGTCGATTACACGGACAGATCCAGCTGCATCCTCTGGGGCGACGGAGCCGGCGCAGCCGTAGTGATCCCCGCAAGCGATGGAGATGAGGCTGGGGTCCTGTCCATATGCCTTCACACCGATGGGGCCAATGGGGAGAACCTTCTCCTTCCTGGAGGCGGCTCCAGGACAACCCCCATAAGCCACGAGAGTGTCGACAAGAAGCTACACTACCTCAGGATGATAGAGGCCAATCGCTCCTTCAAAGTGGCCGTAAATTGCTTTGCCGATGCCTGTCTGGAGGCCGTTGCAATAGCTGGATACACAATAGACGATGTGGATCACATAATACCTCATCAGGCCAATGCGAGGATCATCCAGGCAATGGCCAAGAAGCTAAACGTGTCCATGGACAAGGTGGTGATGACCATAGAGCGCTATGGAAATAGCTCTTCCGCCACGGTGCCCATTGCCCTTGACGATGCTGTGAAATCAGGAAGAATCCGCAAAGGTGATCTGGTCCTGCTCACGGCCTTCGGAGGCGGCCTCACCTGGGGCGGAGCCCTGATTCGATGGTGAGCCTGCAAAAGTTGCAGGGATCAGTGAAGGACGCTGAACCGCACTCGGAGCACCGGGAGAAGCTCCCACCAGAATCTTCACCAATGGCCCCATGGAGATCCTCCCAGGCTCTGGAAAGCCTGGGGAGATTCTTGATGAACCCGGTGTAAAAGCTCATTTTGGTCCCTGGCATGGAGTCCTCTAGAATGTTCAGGGCGTGCTTGTAACGGATCGATGTCGCCCCCTTGCTCATGGGACACTCCTCGAGGATGTAATCTATCCCCGTGAGTATCGCATAGGCTGCTGACTCCCTTTCCGAGAGTCTGCAAAGGGGCTCAACCTTTCTCACCAAGAGATCGCCAACCGGAGGCAAAACAGGCCTCTGTTTGGCCAAATATTCCCACTGCCAGTGAAGTATGTTACCCAGAAGCCTCGCTGCCTCGTCGTCCAAGTTGTGGCCAGTTGCCACCACCTTGTAGCCCCCTTCCAAAGCAGCCTTGTTGAAGAAATGCCTCTTCACTGTCCCGCATACGGAACACTCTGGCCTCCTGCTCTTCTTTGCCAATTTGGGCACGGGGATGCCCATCTCCTCCATGGAAATCACCCTCAAGGTACAGCCCCTTTTCTGGGCGAATTCCACAGCCTTCATCCTCGATCTCTCGGAGTACCCATCGATTCCAAGATCCAGGTGAAGGCCATGGCATTCATATCCCAGAGAGAGGAGAATGTCCCAAAGGGCCAAGGAGTCCTTCCCGCCGGAAACACAGACCAGGATCTTGTCCTCCCTGGAGAACATTCGGTATTCGGCTATGGCCCTCCTCACCTGCCTGTGAACGTACAGGATGAAACAATCTCTGCAGAAGGCTGTGTGATGGGCCTTTATGTCTATTACGGCTCTTTTCCCACAGCGGCGGCACTTCAAATTCTTCAACCTCCTGAGATCACTGGTATCAATTCCACGAAATCTTCCCTTTCGAGCCTCGCATCCCGGGTGAGAAGCTCGCCATCCCTCATCACCAATACAGCGCTCTCGACGAGGTTGAGTTCTTTCAGGAGCTGGTGGACCGTCTTTGGGCCTTCCAAGGTTATCTCCTGCCCGCTCTGTCTATTGCGAACCCGGATCATGAAGCTTCTCGCCCTCCCCTTCTCTGCCAATCTGAGCTGTATAGTTGTGGAGGAATGGGACCCCCATGAGGGTATCCGACCAATAGCGCATGGTGCAAAGAAGACCTACCCCGGCCATGGTAGATGCATCTGCCCAGGGTGAAAAGAGGAGTATCAGGGCAGCATCCCTTGTCCCCATACCAGCCAAAGTTATGGGGAGCAGGCCAGCAAGGAGGGAAAGGGGAATGTACGCCAGGGCTATGGATACGTCCATGGACTGCCTCAAAACGGGGAAAAAGAGGTAGATCTGCAACATGTGGAGACCCCACAATGTCACGGAGAGAGAGACGATGGTCATGAGTCTCCCCGGTCTTTCCACCCAGGAGCGAGTGAGCTCAGCCCAACCAAACATGACCTCAGCCAATTTACCCCTGAACTTCTCCTTGAGCCCCAGGCCCAACTGGGGCAAAACGATCGAGGCTGCGCTTGCAGCCAGGACTCCGAGCCCTATACTAGCCCCTATGACCATGGGCTCTTGGATCTCTGGGGCCAAGAAGATCCCCAGGAGCATCCAAAAACAGAGACCTGCAAGATCCAGTATCTTCTCCAATAGAACTGCCGGAAAGCCGATCCTCACCCCTGCTCCGGTTTCCTTTCTCAGAAAATATGCCTTGCTCATCTCTCCGAGCTTGGAAGGCACAAGGGCATTGAGGGCCTTTGCGGCCATCACCATCCTCAGAGCCCTTGAGGTGTCGAGAGGGGCCAAGGACTGGATCATCACCCTCCACCTCAAGGTGGTGACGAAAACCTGGGGGCCGAAGCACAGGAAAGCTATCCCTAGCCAAAGGGGGTCAGCATTGAGGATCCTTTCTGCGAAGCTTCGGAAATCCAATCGGGAATATATGAACCCTAGAAGGCCCAAGGAAAATGCCATTGCTCCCCACTTTCCCAAGGGCCTTCTCATCCCAGCACCCTTTCCACTCGGCCGTAGCCGTCTCGATTGAGGGAGGGGAGCACGAATCCATAGTCCGTCCACGGAAGGAGACATCCGGGCCTGTAAAGCCTGCTCATGGCCACGTAGATGGATGTGTGATCCGTTCCAGCCCAGAGCTCCTTCACCTTCAGATTCCCCTTCTCTGGGAGCCACACCTCGTCCACAAGGGTCACTCTATCACTCACAGTGAAGCTTCGCCTGAATCTCATGGGGTGCCTCTTTTTGCCCACGATGAGGATTCTCTGCAATAGCCTTCTCACCAGGTCGCTCTTCCATTTTCCCAAGGAGCACATTCCCAAGTGGAAGAAGGCCTGACTCACAGGTCCAGGGACATTAAATCGAGCCTCACCAAAGTGTCCTCCAACCTGAATTCCATCTTCCCCGACAATGACATGGTAATCGTCCACAAGGTGACTTACCAGGACTTTTCCGTTCGAGAGCCTGGCCACGAGTCCACTGTCCGAATAGACGAGCCTGCCCTTTCTGTGGAGGCTCACACACCCGCCCTTTGCCGCAGATACCACGAAGTGGTCATCCCCCTCCCTCTGGACGAAGAGCCTCGAATGGGTGAAATAATATCTCAAAGATTGAGGGGCAGGGATTTCCCTGTCCTCGCCCATCCCTCCATGGTCCAAAAAGGCCTGGAGATGATCGTAAGATAAGTGGGCACACAACCTGTCATCATCCAGGTGAACCCTGTTTCCCCTCTCCAAACCACGGATGTATCTATCCGCAATCTGGCGAGCTAGGGGATTCCACCTGGAGCAAAGCTCCAAGCCATGGGGGAAAAACAGGTAAGTGTTTCTGCTCCCGTACTCCCCTCCGCAAGTCCCATCTGGATGGACGAATTTATCGAGGAAGTCTATGGCCCTTTCCAGCGCTTCTCTCACCCTTTCATCCTTGGATTTGAGCTCATATTTGGCCAAAAAATCTATCGTGGCTGTGAGGTAGCCTGGATCGCATCCCTCGTATTCGGGAAACCACCCCTCAGGGCTTTGCCAGCCGAGAAGAAGCCCCAGCCGCTCCCTGGCTGCTTGCTCGAACCTCTGGTCCCCGGTAAGGAGAAAGAGGTTGTAGAGGGCCAATACCACCAAGGCCTGGTGGTTGGAAAGGCGACCCGATTCCTGGTGCGAGGCGAGCCACCCTCCCCTCTTCCTGAAGAATTCCAAAAAGTCCGGCCTCTGGAGCTCGAGAAGAAGGTAACTCTCTGTCATGGCGTAAAGGGAAAAGGCAGCTGCCCCCAAGGCCTTCTCGTACGGAAAATAATCGTCGCATGAGCCATCCCTGTGGGAGCTCCTGGCAGCGAAACCTATTCCCGCTTCCACGAGTTCCCTGAGTCTTGGCTGCTGAAAGTATCTATGCCCCCCAGGAAACTCGAATTTGAACACAAGAGCGAGGGGCAGGACGAACTCCTGAGACATTCCGCTCGGAAACGGTGCGGTCTTGTAATGCCAGAACCCCCTGTCGAAACACCCATAGGTGGGGCTCAACCTGTGTCTATCCACGAGGGATATTATGTGGGGGATCTGGGAGAGCCCAACCCGAGCGTAGAGATCCTTAGCCTTCCCCATCATCTGTTCTCTTTCCCTGGGCCACTATGAGATCAGCGAGGATCCCCAAGGACCCCACCATCACAGCTGACAGGAACAAGATAATGTCCGACTCCTGCAACGTCCCAGTCCATAACAGGTCCATCAGCCCCTTGAGAACACCGATGGCCAGAAGCAACCCGCACAAAGGCAGGAATACATTGAGGGGGGCGAAATAGGTCACAAGCCTTATGACCGTGAGGAGATATTTGTATGTGTCCTTCACGGGATGGAATTTGGATTTCCCTATCCTCGGAAAATAGTCTATGGGCACGAACTTGACAGGCAGTCCGTTGGTCATGAAGGCCAATGTCATGGAAGATACGCACGAGAAACCATCAGGAATTAGGTGAAGAAATCGCATCATCTCCTTTCTCCTGAAGGCCCTCAATCCCGAGTTGAGGTCAGGGATCTCCTTTCCCACGAGAAACTCAGCCAGCCTTCTTATCGTCTCCTTGGCCAATGTCCTCAGGATCCTGTGGGTCCCCCTCTCCACAGTCCTCGCCCCTATAACCTGTGAAAACTCTTCGAGAAGAGGCAAAAGAGCGGGAATGGCCGATGCCGGATAGGTGCCATCTCCATCTATCATCACCACCCACTCCCCCTTGCACGCCCTTATCCCGCTTTTCCTCGATGCCCCAGACCCCCTATTTTCCGAATGACGAATGACCCTAGCCCCTGCCCTTTGGGCTCGAAGTCCTGTATCGTCCGTGGAGCCATCATCCACAACAAGAATCTCATAGGTGTAACCAGACGAATCCATTGCATCTTTCACATCTGAGACCACCTTGAAGATAGCCTCAGCCTCATTGTATGCTGGCACGATGACACTGACCTTGCACTCACCAGAAACACGCGATCCAGCCACCTTACCCCCTTTTCTCCGAAAGATGCGCTCTGATGGGAACCCCATCAGGCCTCTTGTGGGAAGGCCTCGAGATATCGGGCCCTATACTAGCTTTTCCAGCATAGGACAAGATAGCGCCCATTTTCAAAACAGATCCTCTCCCTCGGAGGGGAGGAGAGGACGAAATTTTTCCTATCTCCCACGAGTTCCTTTACGAAGCTGTCAAAAGGCTCGAAGTATACCCTGGTATCTGATGGATTATTCGCGAAACGTTCCTTGTTCACAACCAGAGCCGTGATCCCGTATTTCGTGACAAAGGCCTCGACCTCTTCCCACGATGAGGCGTAGTAAGCCCGAAAGAGATCGAGGAGACGCTCTTTCACTTTGCTATAGTAGCCTGTATGGTATGGAAGAGAAAGCTCTTGATTTGCAAGGACTTTTCTCTTTGCAAGAAGGGGGACGTCATTCATGTCCATGGGATGTCCTGCGACCAGGGCTGACTTGGGCAATGTCTCCAGGAAGGCGAGCATCTCCCTTTCGAGTTTATCCACTGTCGCCACCTGGGTATCCCTGGTCACTATGAGGTGGCCTTGAACCAATGAATAAAGGGCAAGCGTCGAGCCGACAAGTGCCCATTTCATTGGCCTCGGGATGGACTGTAGCTTGGACAGGGGACCTTGGCACCTCTCTTTGAGGGCTCGAAGAAATGGAGGGGTTGTAGCCCCGATAGTGATGAGGAAGGCGAGAGGAAGGGTGTACATGGTGTATCTCGAGGGAAGATGGAGTCTGAATAGGAGGAGATGGGCGATGGAGAAAAGGGCGATGGAAGTCCAAGTGAGCTCCAAGGCCGTCTTCGGGATCCGAAGGACTCCGCTTCCGGCCAGAAGTACCATGCCAGCCAGTATGATGAGGAAGCCCACGAATCTTGTGGCTCCTATCCCGCTTCTTCCCAGGAGAAGATACTCCAGGATATTGTCCCTGAAGAACTTGCTCCTTCCGTCTTCGTGGAATTCGGGCATTGATCTCGCTTCTTCCACGGACACTTGGGATCCCAGAAGCTCACTATGTGCGCCCGCATAGACAAAGAGGAGGATAGAAGTCGAGAGGAGACAGGCCACTGCCACTGGAACAATTCTCCCCGCCCTCTCCCTGAGCCGCCCTTCCCTCGCCAGGGAGCGAAATGCCCCCAAAGCTCCCATGGCCATGGTATTGAGGAGGATGGGTGGATAGATGAGGCTCTGGGAGAAAATAACTAGAGCCTGCCCCACTGGAGCCTCCCTCACATAAAATGCGAGAAACCAGATGAGACTTGGAAAGGCAAATCCCCTAGGGAGGCCTCCTGATGAGTCATATAAGCTGTAGAAAAGAAACAGGAAAAGGGAAAAGGCCCTCCCTTCTTTTTCTATCTCGAGCCCTCTCAAGAGGGCTTCGAGTCCCATGAGAGACACAATGAGGAGGACAAGGGTCAGAAACTGGCTCAAGGGCAGGGGATCGAGGATTTCGACCCCGAGCCTGTACACTGCCTTGTATCCCAGAGGGGCTATAGCTGTAGATGAGATGAACTCCGTGAGGAGGTCTTGTCGAAAGAGCTCTGGGTCTTTGAAACGGGCCGTCCAGTACACGTGCTGGCGAGCGTCGTCATCCAGCACGAGTAGATCGACCCCCGGCGGATGATATCTCACCCACCAGACGAAGACGGCCAGGGCCAAGATGCCCCATAGCCTCCTGTCCAAGTGCAAGTAGCCCATCCTCGAGTCCCCTAGGAGAGATCGACCCCCTTTGTGTGCCCGCGGGAGGACTTCCCTCATCGCATCCTGTAAAAGATACCCCTCTTCAAGGGGATTCTCCAAGGCCTATTCCTTGAGAAGCTCGAGCCCCGAAGCCCCGCACGGATCCGCATACTCCGATTCAGGCTGATACCGGATCCCGGGCCTTTAACCAGAGGGCTTCTCGGTATGGACCGTATCGTCCAAACAATCTCGGGTTCACCTTCTGGGCAGAGGGATCCATCTAGTCCCAGAAGATGTGTCCACTGGCTGGATTCCCCTGGAGAGGAGCTCTCTGCGGATCCTATCCGCCTCGGCCCAATCCTTTCTTGATCTGGCCCTTTCCCTCTCCTCCATGAGCGCCAAGATCTCATGGTCCAGTGATAGCTCCATTCCCATATCCATGACATCCACTACCTCGTTTAGCTTTGCTAGCGCTTCCAAGGCCTTCTCAGCGCCCTCTTTGCCCAAAGACCCACTGTCCAAAGAAAGATTGAGCCCTTTTACCAGCTTAAAAAGGCATGCCAAGGCCAAGGAGATGTTGAGATCATCGTCCATTGCCTCCTCGAAACCCTGGAGTGCCTCTCGGATCATCTCGCTGGGATCCTGGGTTGTGGGCCCCAGGGCCATTTTCAATCGACCCACAAGCCTGTCCAACCTCTCCAGAGATCTTCTGGCTGCGAGGAGTGCTTGGGGCGAGATGCGAACTGGCTTCCTGTAGTGAGTCGAGAGCAAGAGGTACCTGATTTCCCTCCCATGGAACCCCTTCTGGAGGAGTTCGGAGAGGCTCAGAGGCTCTTGGGCCTTCTGTCCCCCTCCGATGCCATTGGCCATCACACCTGCACAGTGGATCCAGTAGCGAGCGAGGGGTTTGCCCGTGAGGGACTCGCAAATAGCTATCTCGTTTTCGTGGTGGGGGAAGATGAGACCGCTTGTGCTCGTGTGTATGTCTATGGTGTCGCCCAGGATGGCCCTTATCATGGCCGCACACTCTATGTGCCAACCAGGCCTCGCCTGGCCCCATGGGGTCGAAAAGGTGATGCCCTTCTTGAGCTCCCAGAGGGTCGAGCGCTTGAAGAGGGTGAAGTCCCGTGGGTTGTCCTTTTCGTAGTCATCGAGATCCACCGTCAGCCCCACTTTGATCTTCCGCAGGTCTATTCTCGACAACCTCCCATACCGGGGAAACTTCGAGATGTCGAAGTAAAGGGACCCGTGCTTCTCGTAAGCCACACCCTTCTCTTGAAGTTCCACCCCCATATCCACCATCTTCTCCACGTAATTGCTGGCCCTGGGATAGACATCGGCCCTCTCAATCCTCAATAGGTCCATATCCTCCATGAAGCTCCTGATGTGGGTCTCGGTAAAATCCTCGAGGCTCATTCCCGCCTTTTCAGCCCCGTTTATTGTCCTGTCGTCCAGGTCAGTGATGTTCATCACATGAACTACCTGGAATCCTTTGTATCTCAGGTATCTCTTGAGCAAGTCAGCCACGATGGCCCTCCTCCAAAAGGCCATGTCCGGCCTTCTGTCTACTGTGGGCCCGCACGAATACATCTTGACTCGTCCAGCCTCTATGGGCTCGAAGTTGTCCTTCCTCCGAGTCATGGTGTTGTAAAGGCGGAAGGTGGGGACCTCTCTCGGGACGAAGAGGGAGGTGCTCAGATAGCGCTCTCCGCCATCGGGAAATATCACCACTATTGTCCCCTCTTCCAAGGTTCTAGCCAACTTCAAGGCAGCGGCCATGGCTGCCCCAGAGCTCATGCCAACGAAGATTCCCTCCTCCTTGGCGAGTCTCCTCGCCATCTCGAAGGCTTCCTCGTCCTCGATCGGGAGCTTGAGGTCTATTCTCTCCTTCTCGAAGATGCCGGGGACATAGGACTCCCTCAGATTCTTCAGTCCCTGTATCTTGTGGCCAGGGAGTGGCTCAGCGGCAATTATCTGGACCCGGGGATTGAGTTCCTTGAGCCTCCTGGAGATTCCCATGAGCGTCCCGGTTGTCCCAATTGCCGCCACCACGTGAGTCACCCTGCCTTGGGTGTCCCTCCAGATCTCCTCCGCGGTGCCGAGATAGTGGGCCTTCCAATTGTCCGGGTTGTTGAACTGATCGGGCACGTAGAATCTGCTAGGCTCCTCCCTCGCCATGCTGTATGCCCTCTCTATGGCGCCATCTGTCCCTCTCTCAGCAGGGGTGAGGATGATATCGGCCCCCAAGGCCCTGAGAATCCTTCTCCTCTCCACACTCACCCCTTCGGACATGACCAGGCTCAGCTTGTAGCCCTTGACCGCGCAAACTATGGCAAGACCGATCCCAGTGTTTCCGCTCGTGGCCTCGAGAACCGTCATACCTGGTTTGAGTTCGCCCCTTTCCTCGGCTCCCTCTATCATGGCCAGGGCCACCCTGTCCTTGACAGATCCCCCTGGATTTCTGGACTCTATCTTCGCTAAGATTCTGACCTTTCTAGCCCTGTGAATCTTGCCTATCTCCACAAGTGGGGTGTTGCCAATGAGTCCCAGAATTCCCGGCCGCGATTTCTCCATCCCCCTCTTCTCCTCGAGGAAAACCTCAATGGGAATTATGCACTAGCGGTTTCCCTTAGCCAACCCTGGCCCCAGCGGGAGCAAACCAAAGGCATCGGAGAGTGTGGGACAAGAGATGGCTCGGCAGGAGGGAGCGGGGCGCATTGACACATGTGAGGGATTCCAATTAAAGTAAAGACTTTCGATGGGTCGAGCTACAGGTCGGAAACCGTGTCCCGGTAAATGGAGGTGAAATGAGGGTTCTCATTGCAGGAGTGGACGGATATCTGGGGTGGTCTCTCGCCATGTATCTGGCTGCCAGAGGTCACGAGGTGTACGGATTGGACAATTACATGAGGAGGGATTGGGTCGCGGAGGTGGGGTCGCAGTCAGCCACTCCCATAAGGAGGATGACCGAGAGGCTCGAGGCCTTCAGAGATAGATTCGGGACGAACCTCAACTTCCGCAGGGGAGATCTCAGGGACTACAACTTCGTCTGGAATGTGTTCAGGACATTCGAGCCCGAGGCCGTGGTGCATCTGGCCGAGATGCCCTCTGCACCTTACAGCATGATGGACGTGCATCACGCTGTATTCACTCAGACCAACAATATAGTGGGCACCCTGCACATACTCCACGCCATGAGGGATATCTGCCCGGATGCCCACCTGGTGAAGCTGGGGACAATGGGCGAATATGGCACACCGGAGATCGACATCCCAGAGGGATTCTTCACCATAGAGTTCAGAGGACGGAAGGCCACCCTCCCCTTTCCCAGACAGGCCTCTAGCTGGTATCACCAGAGCAAGGTGCACGATAGCCACAACGTGATGATGGCTTGTCAGCTCTGGGGGTTGAGATCAACGGACATAATGCAGGGAGTTGTGTACGGAACCCGAATAGACGAGATGGGAGATGACGAGAGGCTGTTCACAAGATTCGATTTCGACCAGTGTTTTGGCACGGCCATCAATAGGTTCTGTGCTCAGGCCGTAATAGGCCATCCCCTCTCGCCTTATGGAAAAGGGCACCAGAAAAGGGGATTCCTGCCCCTTAGGGACTCCATGCAGTGCCTGACCATCGCCCTCGAGAATCCGCCAGCTAAGGGAGAATACAGGGTCTTCAATCAGTTCGAGGAAGTGTATGACCTCACAGAGGTGGCCATGAAAGTGAAGAAAGTGGCCGAAAATATGGGCCTCAATGTCACTATCCGAAATACCGAAAATCCCCGCATGGAGCTCGAGGAACATTATTACAACCCTGACCATCAGAAGCTCCTGGAACTGGGCTATAAGCCCACCCACGACATGGAACGGGAATTGGAGATCATGCTTGCGGATCTGCTCAAATACAAACACAGGATAGAGGCCAGACGTTACGCCCTCATCCCGGATATAAGATGGGACGGGACCAGGAAAAAGGTACGATTCCTGGAGTGACGGGTCATTACTGGCTGATCCTTCCCGGAAAATGGAATGAGCTTGGCAAGAGTTGCCTTTTGGGTCAGTTTGGCAGGATTGCTCCACACTTGGGGGGTTTATCCTGCGGCGATGTTGCTCCTGTCAAGGCATCTCAAGGGGAGGTCCCGGGAAGATGCGAGGGAGATTCTCCCCTCTTACAGTGTGTCCTTCATAATTGCAGCTCGAAACGAGGAAGCCCACATCTTCAGAAGAATTCAGAATCTAGCCGATATCTCAGTGGGTCTCAGAGAAGTGGAGGTGATAGTGGCCTCAGATGGGTCCACGGATGGGACATGCGAAGAGGTCTTGAGGGCCAAGGAAATATGGCCCTTTGTGACCTTGTTGCATTTTCCACAACATGTGGGCAGGGCCATATTGCACAATGAGGCCGCAAAGCGATCCCGGGGTGAGATATTGATCTTCACAGACGCCCAAACGGAGTTCCATCCCGACTTCCTGAAGACAGCCCTGTCTCATTTCGAGGATCCGAAGGTTGGCGCCGTAAGTGGGCGAATCGCTTATATAAACCAAGACCAGTCATCGGTCACTGTTTCGGCTGGTCTTTACTGGAGGATTGAGGAGAGGATAAGGGACGGTGAGAGCAAGTTGGGGATCCTAGCCTTTGGGACAGGGGCTGCCTTTTGCATGAGGAGGGAACTCTATTTTCCCATGCAAAGCCCCAACGATGATGTGGATTACTGGGAGACCCTTTCCCTTGCGGGCAGGGGCTTCAGGGTTCATTATGAGCCAGAGGCCTACGCGTACGATGTCATAGCCCCAGATCTATCAGGAACTCACAAGGTCAGGGCGAAGAGAACAGCCATGGCATTGAGGAGCATGGTCGATGGCCTCTTTCGATTCGAGCTCTGGAAGCGACCTGGGGTGCTTTTCTGCCTCTTTTCCCACAAACTCTTGAGGCACTTCTCACCGTTTCTTCTCCTGGTCCTCCTTGCGGCGAACATACTTTTGGTATCCAAGGGCGCTGTGTACGAGGTGGGTCTCGTGGGGCAAGGCATTTTTTATTCCATGGCAGCAATGGGATTCCTGTGTCACAAGAGACACTGGAACTGGAGGCCCTTCGTAATACCATTCAATTTCGTTCTCCTCAATTGGAGCAGGCTCTTGGGGGTCGTGGAAGGAATGCTGAGCAAGCCTCCTTCCAGCTATAGATGAGCGCTCGAGATGTGGAACTACTTGAAGAATCAATGGATCCATAAGATTCTCCTATTGCTCCTCGTGGATGTGTGCACAGTGGTCCTCGCCATCTACGGTGGGTACGTTATCAAGTTCTCCGTGAAGACACTGAGGGTATCGCTGGATCTCGCATTCCAAAGACTCAATTTTTTCCTTCTCATATGTGTAGCCTCCCACGTTCTCAGCCTTTACGTCTATGGTCTTTACTCGGTTTTGAGGCCATGGGGGAACGTGAGGCTCTTCGTATCGGTTCTCTTCGCCATAGCGAGCTCCACAGCCCTCTTGATGATCATCCAGTTTTTCGTTCCAGGCTACTGGATAGGTAGGGTGGTCTTGGCCATCCAATTCCCCCTCTGCGTGACGGGCATCTATGGCTGGAGGACGATCTTCTACGGAAGCCGCCTCTCCTGGATTCACAGGAGAAGGCTCGTGCTTTTGGGTTCTCCAGAGCTCATCGCTGAATTTCTGAGAGGGGCGGCCACTGAGCTCTCTTTCAGGTACAGGATCCATGGGGTCCTTTTCACAAAACCGACCCAGGAGAGGGTAGAGGGGATAAAGGTCTACGGAGGGATCCATGAGGTACTCGCTGACCCGGAGGCCGATGCAATAGCGTTCCAATTCATGGATCCAAGCCTCTCCCGAGAGGATCTCAGGGCCTTGTTGGAGAGGAGCTGCCAGGGCGTCGAGATGAGCGACTTGGTCACCCTGTACAAGAACCTCACTGGAAAAGTTCCAAGGCGATATGTTGACGAGAAATGGCTGATCTCGCACCTGGGAATCCAGGGGGGACCGAGTCAAGCGTACCTCAAAATCAAGAGGCTCCTGGATATAGCCATCTCCGGGCTTCTCCTCCTTGGGACAGCTCCCCTCATGGGGATCATAGCGCTGGCCATCAAGCTCGACAGCCGTGGTCCCATTCTCTTCAAGCAGGAGCGACTGGGGAGACTTCGAAGAAGCTTCCACTGCCTCAAGTTCAGGACCATGGTGGAAGGTGCAGAGGAAAAGAGTGGGCCCATGTGGTCATCCCCTGGCGATCCTCGCATAACTCGGGTAGGAAGGTGGCTGAGGCGATTGAGATTGGACGAACTTCCCCAATTGCTGAACGTCCTGAAAGGAGAGATGAGCCTCATAGGCCCCCGTCCCATAAGACAGCATTTCGCCGACCAACTGGCAAAGGAAATCCCCTTGTACGAGCTGAGATTTGCCCTGAGACCAGGTCTCACTGGGTGGGCCCAAGTCAACCACGATTACGCCAATAGCCACGAATCCCAGGTGGAGAAGTTCGAGTACGACCTTTTTTACATTCAAAATGTTTCCCTTTTTCTCGATGCCATGATAATGGTCATGACGCTGCGAACCGTCTTCCTGAGGAAAGGACAGTGAGAGCCCCATGGGAGCGAGCTCGGGCCATCGGTGGCTCACTTTTGAGAGAGAGAGGGTAAACATCCTGCTTGTCTTGGCCGCAGCCATTTGTGTGAGGCTCCCCCATCTCATCTCACCTTATGTCATAAATCCCGATGCTATCGACTACATAATGTCCGCCAAGGCCTTGGCCCAAGGGAGATGGATGGAAGGGTTCCAATTGTCTCATGCCTCAATCTATCCTGTTCTCATATCCCTGCTCGGCCCTCTTGTGGGAGATTGGATTTGGGCTGCGAGGGCACTAACTGCTCTCTTCGGGATTCTCACCATTGTCCCCATCTACTACGTCTCTAGAAAGCTTGTTGGTTGGCCTTGGAGTGCAATCCCTCCCCTTCTCTACTCACTTTCCCCGACCCTCACCCATTATTCCATGGACGTGATAAGGGAGCCCATATCTTGGTTTCTCCTTCTCGGCGCCATTTGGACGATCTTCAAGGGGTGGGAATCGAGGGGGGCGATCTGGTATTTCCTGGCAGGGATCCTATTGTTCCTGGCTACGACAAATAGGCTGGATGGGGTGATTGCCCTCGCTTGCATCCTTGCATGGAAGGCCGGGAGACTGGTTTCGGAAAGGGGTCTTTTGAGATCTGGAAAGGAGATTTTCCTAGTTCTCTTTCCTTTCCTCCTCGCCTCGGTGGTCCTCTTGGCATTTTTTCCAGGGCCGTTGAAAAGGCACGACCTGTTGGAACTGGGAACCTATGGAAGGCAAGTTCAAGGGGTATTTTCAGCTACGGGTGGGCTTGATGAGGCCAAGGTGAAGCAGGTTTTGGAAGGAATTTCCTATGGTCGCTTGCGCCATTTTTTTTCTTCGGCTTGGGAAAACAGGCATCTTCTCATCCTTTGGGATCTTCTCAAGCACTGGATCGGTGCAGCACATCCTCTACTTTTCATTGCGAGCGTTCTGGGGTTAATTTCGTGGAGGAGATGGAAAGACGACCCCAGATGGTGGCTTCTTTTCCTTCTTTCCCTGATCTGGTTTGTAGTAGCGTACGTGAGGATCTCTGGGGCTTTTGCCATAAGCAAAAGGCACCTCGGACCACTAGTGATCTGTGGATATATGTTCGCTCCACTTGGCCTGTTTTCGGCGAAGGAATGGATCTCGCAAAGAAGATGGATCCATCTCTCGAAGGTTTCGCTGATCCTTTTTCTTTGCCTTTTGGCCCTTTCTACCCTTCCCATGACTCTCAAGCCCCAAAGACAGGAGAAGATTGTGAGGCGTCTTGCAGGGGAGTGGATAAAATCACAGGGACTCGAGGCCCCCATTGTGGCCACACAGAACCAGATAATCGCCTTTTACGCAGAAGGGGTTTGGCTTCCCCTCAAGGACCTCGTGGAAGGAAAAGCTAGCTTTGGGGTTGACTTTCTAGTCGTGGAAGATGGGAGTTTTTCTTTTGATTTGCTCTCAGAAAAATTGGAAGAGAGGGGCATGAAAGCCGAAAGGCTCGAGAGGCTAGAACACTCCGGGAGGACCTTGACCGTGTATCGGGTAATTCAGAAAGGCCCATGAGGTATCCCAGTTTCTGCGAGAGGGCCGGGGGATGAACCGAGTTTCTGTAGTGATAGCGACCATGGACAGAGAGGAGGACCTGAAGCGTTGTCTCGAGTCCTTGTGGAGGCAAACCCATTTGCCCCATGAAGTGGTAATAGTGGATGACGGATCTCTCGATGCCCAAGTGCTGAGGGCCCTTGTACCTCCGGAGGTCGAGTTCCAGTATCACAGAAAAAGACCTCCCGGGCTTTCGGCCTCGCGAAACCTGGGCGCAAAAGTGGCAACCGGAGACTTGATCCTCTTTCTGGATGACGATGTGGTCCTCGAACCCACGTTCATAGAGGAGATAGTGAAAGTATTCGAAGAGGACACCCGTGGGAAGATAGCAGGGGTAAGCGGGGTCATAACCAATAAGAGACCGAAGCCCAGATGGTTCAAATTGTGGGCGAGGCTTTTCTTTCTCGATAGGGGTCGCCCAGGAGAACTCTTCCCATGGGGATTCTTCTCCGAGATAGGGATTCCCGAGGGGGTTGTGGATGTGGACTGGATACCAGGGGGGATGAGCTGCTTCAGAAAGGGGGTTTTCTCCGAGTTGTCCCTGTCTGACATGGGCCAGAGGGGTCGCCACGGCTTAGCAGACGTGGAGTTCAGCTGGAGGGTTTCCAGAGATTACAAGCTCAAGGTGACCCCATATGCCAGACTGGCCCATTATTCCAGGGGACGAGATCCGAAAAACGCCATCGAGAGAGGAAGAAGACAGCTCCTCAACCATGGAAGGATCTTCTTGATCCATGGAGAAAAGGGGGCTGGGGTTTGGGTGAAGTTTCTTCTGGCTGCGAGTGGGCTGATCTTGGGTAACATGGGGGCATCTTTGATTTCCAGAGATCCCAGGGAAAAGGTGCTGCGCCTTCGAATGGCGTTGGGAAATGTGATGGGACTCCTCCGATTCCTTCTCCTTAGAGGTTGATTCCATTGGCTTTGGATCCTCCAGCCTCATCCAAGGACGCCCTTTCCATAAAAGTGGCAAAAGGGGGAGCCATTGCCTTTCTGGGGCAAGGGGCCACGAGGGTCGCGTCTTTCGCTTTGCAGCTTGTGCTGAGCAATGGTCTCGGGGTGAAGCTCTACGGTGTTTACTCCTTGAGCATAAACATAATGGAATGGGCACAGCAGATTTGCCTGATGGGCACACCGAGCGGGCTCGTGCGCTTTTCAGCGGCCTACAGTGCCGAGGGCTCACCTAAGAAGGTCCAGGAGCTCATTAACTCAGCCTTTCTACTGGGCCTTTGCAGCTCTCTTGTGGGAACTGGGATCTTGCTTGGCCTTTCGGGAATCATCTCTGAGAAGCTTGTGCACGATTCCGCTTGGTCTTCGCACCTGAGGTGGTTCTTCCTTTCCCTTCCGGTTCTCATCTTCTTTAACCTTCTCCAAGCGCTCATGAGGGGATTCCAGAGGATAGACAAAATGGTCCTCCTTGGCATTCTGCGGGCCACAGCGCAGCTTTTCTTCGCTGGATCCCTTCTCGCCATGAGTTTTTCCTTGGCCGGGGTAATGGGTGCTTACTTCTTGGGGGCATTGTGCGCAGCTACGGTGGGCCTCATCTTCCTGAGGAAGATGGGGTGGAGCGTCCTCAGGGGGGGGATTTCGCCCCTCGGAGAACTGCTCGCATTCTCCTTTCCCGTTTTCCTAGCTTCTTTCAGCCACCTTGTTGTCTCGAGGTTGGATCTCCTTCTACTGGGGTACTTCCATGGAGCGCAGGAGGCTGGTCTTTACAGGGCAGCTCTCACAGTGGCCTCCATGGTGAACTTCATATTGGGAGCCCTGAATACCGCTTTTGCGCCCATGATCTCGGAACTACACCAATCGGGGAGAGGAAAGGAACTGGAAGAGATCTATGGGAGGGTCACGAGGTGGGTTCTGGGGGTCGCTCTGCCATTGGGGGTGGTGGTCTCCATATTTTCTTTCGAAATACTACAGCTTTTCGGACGCGGATTTGAAGAGGCAGGCGGAGCCCTGATAATCCTTGCCATAGCTCAACTGTGCAACAGTTCCACTGGACCTGTTGGATTCATGCTCCAGATGACCGGAAAAGAGAGGTGGTTCATGGTCAATTACATTGTCTCGGCCCTGGTCAATGCTTCATCCAATCTGGTCTTGATCCCGGCCCTGGGCGCCACAGGCGCAGCCATTGGAACAGGGTTCTCCATAATGCTAGTGAATGTATTGGGTGTAGCGGAGCTTTGGATCTTCAGGCGGATTCATCCTTGGAGCAAACTCTCCCTCGTGTATTTGATCGCCGCGGCCATAGGGGCCCTGGCTGCCTTGGGCCTTGAGGGGAGCATTGGGCTATGGCCCGTCTCCCTCGGGGGGGCCATCGTGGTCTACCTGGCCATAGTGGGAAAAGCTGGCTTGCCTCAAGAAGACAGGATGGTCGCTTCGACCCTTTGGTCCCATTTGAAGGATAAGATTCTCGGGCAAAGGAAACCGTGAAAGATCATGCACCTTATGCCTGAAAGACAGGTCTTCATAGTGGGATGCTATAGGAGCGGGACCTCCGTCATGCGTCTTATGCTCTCTGTCCACCCCAGAATCTACATATCCCGAGAGACAAACTACATTGACAGGATCGGAGCCACTCTCCGCTCCTTCGGAAATTTGGAAGAGAGGGACAATTTGCTGAGGCTTCACCGGGAAATAGGATCCTACCTCCTGGGAGAGAGATGGGGTACTCTCCCGGATTTCTCTGAGCTGGTGGAGTGGACTCGATCTTACGGGCACTCCTACTCTTCCATCGTGACCTTCTACGGGACCTGGGGGGCATGGAGGGAAGGAAGAGAGGAGCTCCTCTACTGGGGAGATAACACCCCGAGATACGTGCATTCCATGAGCTTTCTCAAACACCTTTTCCCCCAGGCCAAGTTCATCCACATGGTGAGGGACCCGAGGGATGTTGTGGCTTCTGCCTCCAGACTACCACTAGGCGGTAAGACTCCCCTGGGTATAGCTTATGATTGGGAAAGGGCCCTCCTGAGCGGTCTTGCAGCCGAGGCCTCCTGGGGAGCTCAGGGGATCTTGAGGGTCAAGTATGAGGATCTGGTGGCGAGTCCCAAAGAGACGATGAAGAGAATTTGCCACTTCCTGGAGGTGGAATTCCACCCGGAGATGTTGACCTTCCATGACACTGAGGCAGCCAAAGAGCTTTCAAGATTGAGGCACCATAGAAGGGTCTCGAGCCCTCTGGACAAGAAGGCAGTTGGCCGGTACAAAAGTGACCTGTCTTCCCATCTGGTCCATTTGATCGAGAGCTACCTCTCCGAGCCCATGCGGTTCATGGGCTATTTGCCCGAGTCCGACTACGAGAAGCTCCTGGGCCTCAGGCTCAGAAGACCCATTTCCTTCTGGGCGAGATTGGGATGGGAGGCTCTCCTGAGAGTCCTCTCCCTACTCAAAAACGGTATGGCGGAAAGGATACTTGGAAGACGAAGATGAGAGTTCTCATAGTCAAAAAGGGCAGCCTTCATGATCCCGGAGCTGCGGCCTTGGAGTTCGTCCCCAAGGTCTTGGCCGATATGGGCCACGAAGTGATGGTCCTCGCACATCGAGGAGAGAAAACGCAAGGTCTCGTCCAGGGGGAGATAAGGGTGGAGCTGGCAGGGGAAGGCAAGAGATGGCTCCGGGCAGTGAGGAATGCCATGAGGAATTTCGAGCCCGAGATATGTCACGTGCACATCCACCACGGATGCGGTCTCTATCCCTTGCTTTTCAAAGGGTCGAAACCAAGGAGCTTCGTTCTCGATATAAGGTCTCCTCTGTTGAGTACAGGTGTCCAGAGAAAACTCAGGAGATGGAAGAACTTCCTGGAGGCCCTGCCTTACGATGCGGTATGCGCCCATGGCGTGGAATCTGGAAGAGATGTCGTCGGGCCCTGGAGAAAAATTCACTGGGTTCCTCCTGGAGTGGATTTCGGATTGTTGCCAGAGGTGGAGATGGATGGACTCCACAGCCCCCTGCGCCTAGTCTACGTCGGCTCCTCCTCAAGAAAGAGAGGCATAAGGAAAATGTTGGAGGCCATTGCCATAGCCTCTAGGAGCATGGAACTCTTGGCCGATCTTTTCGTGTATGACGATAGGGATTCGCCTGAAAAAGCAATAGAAGAGTTTGGCCTAGGGTCCATTGCCAGAGTGAGGGAGCCCCTTCCAAGGGCCTTGCTTTTTCGAGAGCTCACAACTTACGATATTGGCCTCGCCTACATCCCCAAGGTCCCTTACGATGTCGCCCCTCCCCTCAAGACCCAGGAATATCTGGCCTGTGGGCTAGCAGTTGTGGGAACTGACACTGCCGGGAACAGGATGTTCGTGAAGGAGGGTGTGACTGGTGTGCTCGTTCCAGAGGATCCAGCCTGTTTTGCAAGAGGAATTCTGGAGGCAGTGAACAAAATACCTTTTCCAGAGGTAAGGGCAATAGCCAGAAGCTCCATGGAGCCTTTTGATTGGAAGAGGATAGTCCAAGAAAGACTCGTTCCCCTGTACGAAAGACTGCTCCCAAAGAAGATGAAGCCTGGCAAAGAGCCCCTCCATGGAACTCCTGGAACCTCGTGAATTGATCGCGACAGAGTTTCCACGATCTTGGCATAACCAAATGGTGAGATGAGGCCCCCTTAACGTGATCTAACTATCCGATACACAGCGTATCTTTCCTCTAGGCACACAGGCGCATACTCATCGGGGTGCTCCATGAAGAACTCCTCCAGCACCCTGGGGGCCGCCTTGGGGTGACCTGTCCTGAAGAAAATCAGGTAATCCGCACCACTTGCCTCGATCTGCCTCCTCAAGAACTCCCTCGTCATGACCACTCTCTTCCTCATGAATTGGAAATCGTAGAGAAGAGAATCCCCTTCCGGACTTTGCATCCTTCCCAGGCCGGCCATCTCCGAGAGCAGAGGAGGATTCGGGGTCTCCATCGTTGTTCGCAGTGTTCTTATGGGGTAATTTCCCTGGAGGTAAAAGTACAGAATCGAAGGATAATTAGTCAATATCGTGCTATTGCTTGGAACGCATCTCATAGCAGCTTCGCTCTCGCTAAGGAGAAAAAAGTCCTTCCTCGAAGAAAAGATCCTGAACGGCTCGAATTTATGCATCACAAGGCCAGGCTTGAGGCTGTTAAGGGCGAAGAGTATGAACAAAGCAACTCCCAGTTTCATCGAAGCCAAGGTCCTAAGATTCAGCCTCTGCGCCTTTTCCACAAAGAATTCCCAAATCCTCTTCAGCAATATTGCCACAAGAAGCGAGTAAAGGGGAAACAATGGGACAAGTCTTCTCAAGTCCAGGGGCAAAGCGACAAAAAGACCGAAGGTTCCCAAGAAAACGAGCATCGGCAAAACCAGAATTCCCATCTCAGGTTCCCGTTTTCGGAGAAACCTCCACATGGCATATGCCATCCCCGCTATCATTGCAACTTGGCAAAGCCAAGCTGGCCTGTCATAAAGTGTGAGCATGTCTGCCCAATCTTCAATTGGCCTTATCCCCCAGGCCTTAGTGTCCTTTATTATTTCGCCGGCCTGGCCTCTCCCCCTCTGGGCAATGCCTCCTAGGGGCGATCCTGTGATCTCGGTCACGTGGATCAGCCAGGGAAGGAGCACTAGAAGGAGAAATGAGAGGGCTAGTAACATGTGAAGGAGCTTTTTGGGCCACCTCTCCCTCGCAAGCACCAATGTGATGCCCGCAACAGGGAGCATAAGGACCGCGAACTCCTTCGTCAGGAGTCCGAGCCCCAGAGAGGAGCCCACTGCGGCTGCCTTCGACCAGGAGGGTCGGCGCAGATACGTACACAGGAAGTAAACGACACAGAGTATGAAAAAACCCAGGGGAATCTCGTTGAGCACCCTATTGGAGTATCGCCAGTATTCTCCTTTGGCCGAGACCAGTAAGAGAATAGAGGCCATGAGGCCAACCTTCCACCCCCAGAGTCTCCGTCCCAATTCGTAAGAGAGGAGAATTCCGAGGCATCCGAAAAACAAGCTCACTGCCTGGGCAGCGTCTGTGCTGGGGCCAAATGTTCTGAAGGACAAAGCCAGGGAGTAAACGTAAAGGGGTGGGACCTTGACTATTGGCCTCCCCTCGACGTCCTCATAGGAACCATCCTTGTAAAGCTTCATCGCCCATCCCAGATAATTCCTCTCGTCTGGGGACGTGGGCCTCCAGATCCAGTGAGACATGAGGTAGAAGGAAAGAAGAGCGATTGCCAGCATCACCGCTAGGTTCCCTTTCCACGAAAGTCTTTCCGCGCAATGGATCTTCGAGCCCCTCTCTTCCATGATCTCCGCCACCCCAGATGACTGGATCATTGACCCCAGCCCTTGAAGTTTCCGCCCCCCATCTCTCTCGAATCAGAAGCTGGCAATGCCTTTCTGAAGGTAGCCACCAGCAGGGTTATAGTGGGGAAAAACAAGAAATTTGTGAGCCTGAAAGAGAGCAAAAAGGAGGCCACTATCTCCACAGGGATCCCTTCTCCGGAGAAAACGAGAAACCAGCTTGCCTCCAAAACACCGATTCCCCCGGGAGTGAACCCCAGTACCAGTCCCAATTGGACCACGGGTATGCCAAGCAGGATGAGCTCCCATGGAATGGGAAAGGAAAATGCTTGGCTCAGGAAGAAGATCCTTCCAGCCATTAAGAAGACCTTGACAAGGCTCAGGACCACAAGACCAAAAGCGAGTGTCCTATTGTTCGCTGCGTTTTGCAAATCCATCGCGAACTCTTGGAGCTTGATCCGCACCTTGGATTTCCCCTTCAGGGGCAACCGCTCCACCAAGGGCAGGATCCAAGAGGCGAAAACTCGCATGGCTCCATTCACCTTGGGGAGAAACAAGGCCTGAATGGGTATTGATGCCATGGAGATGAACATGAGGAGCTCCAAGGCTTCCTTTCTCGACATGCCATCCTTGGACTGGGAGAGCAAAAGGAAAGGCAAGACGAGAAGCACGCTCTGGGTGAGATCCACAACCTTCTCGAGAGAGGATGCGTAGAGTCCTTTTCTCAGAGAAAGCCCATCTTTGGCCTTGAGAATCGCAGGCTTTCCCAAAAGCTGCCCTACACCCTTGGAGAGGATCAAACCCGCAGTCATGCCAAATGATGTCCCATAGAGTGCGGAGAGGTGACTCAGTTTCTCATCCGGGTAAAGCCACCTCATGGCTACCTGGTATCTGAGGGCCAAGGCCTCTAGGAAGAGAACTGTCATGAAAAAAGACATTGCCAAGTCTGCCCAATTGGGGCTGGTAAGGAGATCGAGTCCCTCTTCGCCAGTCAAGTAAACCAGGGCAAGGATCACCGAGATAGAAAATCCGTAGGTCAGGGCATCGACCACTGCTCTTCTCTTGTCCATCGAACCCAAGTTCCTGCGCCCTAATTAGCTTTTTTCTCTTGGCCAAGGCAGAAATGATGCACCCTAGGGGCCATGCAGCTCTCTTGCATGGGATAGGCTGCTCGAGATGCGATGATGCGCTCTGTCTGCCTTCATTGAGGTCCTTGGGCAGACACTTGGGGCTCACTCCCTTGAGCCTATTGGGCGGAGCCCTCACCTTCCTCGATTTCGTAACCCATTTTCAGGAGGCAAGGCCTGATTATGGGAATTATCGCTTCCAGCTCCCGAGGAGTGAATTCCTTTCGCCACTTGCCGAAATTTCCCGCCTTCAGTCTCGGAATGGCATCGAAGTACTCGGGTGATGATTTCAAGCCCAGAAATTCCAGTAGTTCCTCGAGCTTTGCTCTAGGATCTTCCACGAAATCCTCGTATCTCAAAACGAACCTCTGAGCCTCCGGGATCTCCTCCATATAGTCCAAAAAGCCCTCTGCACAGTGGGACCACTGGTGAGCCACGAACTCCAAAAGGGAGCACCTCTCCATCAGTTCCCGCCATCCCTTGAACCTGGGTCCCCACCCAATTCTGCCGTCCCATCTCTTCCTGTGGAGAAACTCTCCCCTCAGCCAACTCGCTGGGCTTCCTGCCTCGAACAAGATGGCCTCGAGTCTATGTCTCCACAAAGGCTGTCTTCCCAGCCAAGTTCTCACCACAGGAAGAACCTCCCTTGCCCTCCCCCAAAGGGAATCCCTCTGGAGTATACTCTTTCTCCTCAGCCATTCTTTGTGGATGGAAAGCACAGTGTCACGGCCGTCCCGGAAAAGGAAGATGAACTTACCTTCCGGGAATATAGCATGGACAAAAGGAACTTTGAGACAATTGCGTGGAGACTTGTCCACCACTACCTTGGCGCCCTTGGCCCTCGAGTAATCCTCGAAAGCCTTTCTGATCTGGCGCTTCACAGCTGGAGTAGCGTCCTGAGCTGATCTGAGATCGTCTGGGCGTTCCCTGAAATTCTTGTCCCATACGAAGTATGGCTCGTACCACTGGGAGATATCCGGATGGGCATCCAGGACCTCCCCGAGTATTGTGGTCCCTGATCTTGGAGATCCTATGATGAAGGCGAACTGTCCGGCGCCTGACCCTTTTTTCATGTCCTGAGCCAAGTCTTGGCTATTGCCATGAGGACCCCTGTCCCGTATCTCAGGGTTTTGGGTTTCTTGCTTTCTCCCATTTGTCTTCTCGTGACAGTTATGGGCACCTCTTTGTATCTCATACCCTTGGAGATTGCCTCTATGAGAAGCTCGGTTGTGTGGAACTGCTCCTCTCTCAGATTGAGGGAGGCGAGGCACTCGGTGCGGATGGCCCTGAAAGCATTTGAGCAGTCAGTTATTCGCCTTCTCAGTAAGACGGAAAGAAGCAAGTTGAAAAAGACTATCCCTGCTTGTCTAGCCAAATCCCCTTTCTCCTGCCTTCCAAGTACGCGAGATCCATTGACAAGGTCCGCCTCTCCCCTCACTATGGGCTCCACCAGGGTGGGAATCTCCTCTGGTTGGTGCTGACCGTCAGCATCCATGGTCACTACTATCTCGGCACCGTGCCTCAGGGCCAATTCGTATCCAGCCCTCAGTGCTGCACCGCCACCCCTATTGACTTGATTCACCACAGCAGGGATATCGAATTCCCTGACCACTTGTTCGGTGTTGTCCGTGGCCCCATCCACGGCCACGATCACCTCGACTTCATAATCCCACACCTTCTTGGGAATTCGCCCCAGCACCTTCCGAAGATTTCCCGCCTCATTGTATGCCGGAATAATTATGAGGATCTTCCTCGCGAAGTCCGCCCTCTCGCCGAACTCCCTCGTGAAGTCCCGGAGGGCCATGTTGTGTATCAGATTTCCGAGCCTCTCCTCGAGCCGGCCCAGTCTGATGCCGAGGAAGATCATCCCCCCGAGGAGGGCCATCTCCCCTATGATCAGTAAGGTGACGATCCTCCCCGTTTTCTTGAATAAGAGAAGAGGGTCCACAACAGAAGGCTCCAATGCCACAGCCACTAGAAATCCCCCTCCTAAGCCCACGAGGATGGCCTCTCCCCTGCTAAGCCTTCTGGTCATCCTTCCCCGCAAGGACCAGAAGAGCCCTACGATCCCTATTAGAAGCCCTATCCACCTTATCCAGCTCATCGGCGTCTCTTCTCACCCGGGAAAGTAGGAGTCCTGAGTATTCTAACTTGTTCCATCAATGAGTCAACCTCAACTCTCCCTCGGATCCGTGCTTACGGAGGAGTGGGCCAGCCTGACCCTTTCAAGGATACATCTTGGAACGAGCACCATGGACCTCGAAAAATAGTCCACCCTCGCAAGGCAATCCTCCGCTTGGGGTACCTAGCCCCATGGATCCTCGAGTCATTTGGAATTTCTTGGAGGGTTTTTTCAGGCCTTCTCCTTGAGCCTCAAGGATTTGGCTAGGCGGACAAAGTGCGCCACATCTATCTCCTTGGGGCACACGTGGGAGCAAGCCTTTGAGGTATGGCAGTGGGCTACCCCATTAGGTCCGTGGAGGAGCTTGAACCTTTCAGCCTTGGCATCTTCCCTGGGGTCCAGGAGCCTCACCATACAGCTCATTATTGCATTGGGGCCGACAAAACTTCTCGGCCCACTTATACAGGCCGTTGCGCAGCAAAAGCAATTTATGCAACGGGTCGCGTCCACATAAGGATCCATCTCCTTGGGGTCTATCCTGTATTCTCCCTCGCCGTATGGGTTTTCTCTGGGCCTGATTATGAATGGCTTCATGCCCTCCACTCTTCTGTAGGCCACTTCCAGATCCACTACTAGATCCCTCACTACTGGCCCTACGGTGATGGGCTCGATCAGGAACTCCTTGGTTCCGAACTCCTTCACAGCATTCTCCACTAGGAGCTCGCACGCGAGGAGGGGTTTCCCATTCACTCGGACCGCACAGCTACCGCACTGGCCGTGTTCACATGAGGAGTTCCAAGCCAGGGTGGGATCTTGTTCGGTATTGATCTTCCTCAACAAGTCGGTGAACCTGAGGATTCCCCCTGCTCTGACTCGATATTCCTGAAGCCAGCTCCTACCTGTGGAGGGGTCATATCTCCTTATTCTCAGTGTCAGGTCTTGATCCTGGCTCATGTTTTCTCTCACTCCCCCTGGTGACCGAAATAAATCGATACCTTGCGCAGCTCTGGAATCCAAGACCCCTTTCAATATTTTCTCTCTATCATCCCGAACTTCTCAGCGTAGGGGCCACCTTCTTCATAGAGGGTCATGTCGACTGGCTTCCAATCGATCCGCACCTTCCCAAACTGTTCCATGTAAACCAGTGTGTGACGGTCGAACTCGGATCTTCTCTCCGGGAAATCTTCCCTGAAATGTCCCCCTCTCGACTCCCTCCTGTGGAGGGCCCCCTGAGCTATCAACATCGCGGAGGTGAGGAGATTGTCCAGTTCCCATCTCTCCACGAGTTCCTGATTCATGAGGAGATCCCTGCTTCGCAGACCGCACTTCTGGGCCTCTTCCTTGAGCTCCTCCAAGAGGGAGATGGCCTCCTTGATCCCCTCTTCGTTCCTGAAGACCCCTACCTTCTCTGTCATCACAGCCTTCATCCTTTCCCTTAAGGATCCCACCGTAACTTTCGAATGCCCGGCGAAATACGAAGAGAATTTCTCGAAGGTTCTACTCCCAGCATCTGGGGGGAGGGGTGGAAGCTCCTGGTCCAGGTCTTCCATTGCCTTTTGGGCCGCGAACCTGCCCATGGTAATGAGCTCCAGGAGGGAATTTGTCCCGAGCCTGTTGAATCCGTGGAAGCTTGCACACGCGCATTCCCCTATGGCGAAGAGGCCTGGAACACGATCGTTGGGCCCTTTGAGGACCTGGCCATCCTCGTTGGTGGGGATCCCGCCCATGTGATAATGATTGCTCGGCCTTATGGGACAGAGCTCAGTTCTGGTATCCACGTTGACGAACTTCTTGAAGAAGCTGGCCACCTCGGGTATTTGGGTCTTGTGGACATGCTCTGGGAGATGACGCAAGTCTATCCACACGTGCTCTATGCCGTGTGAGGGATTGAGTATCCCCCTACCCTCTCGGATCTCCGTCTCTATGGCCCTGGCCACCAGGTCCCTAGGAGCCAGTTCCTTCATCTTGGGAGCATATCTTTCCATGAAGGCTTCGAGATCCTTGTTCCGTAGTATTCCTCCCACAGACCTCAGGGTCTCGCTCGCTAGAATTCCTGGGCCCACTATCCCTGTTGGGTGAAATTGAACGGCCTCAGGGTCCATGACAGGAAGGCCAGTTTCCACAGCGAGGGCCAAATGGTCTCCCGTGTTCTGCCTGCAATTCGTGGTTATCTTGAATACCTGTCCGCACCCGCCCATGGCAAGAACCGTTGCCTTTGCCCTTATGGCCGTGAACTTCCCACTTTTGGGACTGAACACCACGGCCCCCACGCACCTATCTCCGTTGAAGAGAAGCTCTGTTGCCATGGACTGGTGAATGAAGCTGATCCCCCTCTTTATCACCTCGCCCCAGAGGGTATCCATTATCCCCTTGCCAGTTCTATCTGCCTCGAAGACCGCCCTGTAGGCCGATGTCTCGCCAAAATTCAGTGTGTGTCCCCCAAAGGTTCGGCGGGCAAGCTTACCATCCACATCTCTGGAGAAATGCATCCCCCTGTTTTCCAGCCAAAGGATCTCCTCCCAGCCCGCCTCCACTATCCTCTTCACCACATTCTGATCAGCCATGCAGTCGGAGCCTTTCCAGGTATCGAACATGTGATATATGGGCTTGTCCACAGGATCCTTGGGATCCACTGCCGCAAGTCCGCCCTGGGCGGTTGAGGTGTGAGACTTTTGGGGATGGGAGACCTTGGTCACCGCTATCACCCTGCATCCCAGCCTCTTCTCCAGGATCTCGGCTGCACACCTGAGTCCAGCTCCACCGGCACCCAAGATCAGGACATCACACGAGATTACCTCGGAAATCTTCCACTCATTTCCCATGAGTTCACCCCTTCAAGGAATCATCACCTTGAGCCCAGCCCAGAACAAGAGGAGCCCACTTGCCCCTATGGCCAGTGCCAAGGCGACTCTCGCGGACCGGGTCCCCAGGTAGTCTGAAAGGATCGAGAAGACACCGTACGTTCCATGGAAGACCACGCAACCCATGATGGCCAAATCCAGGCCCTTCATCAGAGGGCTCGCAAGTCTCTCCATGACCCGAGAGGCATCGTGGCCCACGGCCACATTGAGGTGCATGAAGAACATGTGGGCTGGCACCACAACGAGCAAGAATCCCGCGGATATTCTCTGAAGTCTCCATCCTAAGGGCTGGTAGGACATCCAGAAAGGCCTCACCATCAATCCCGTGGAAGCGAGGCCGAGAAGCGTTGCTCCCATCCAGAAAAGGGAAGTCGAAACCCATTGGTCCCCCCTGACCATTGCCCATCCCAGAAGGAGCACATATCCGGCACCCGAAGCCATCCCCCATCCAACTAAGGCCTTATCGTCCTTTACACCGAAACCCTCGTAAAGGAGGAGCCTTCCGCCATTGAGGGCGTGGAATATGACCGGAATTGCGAGAAGCCATTCCATGATAACGAGGGGAAAGCTCGAGAAGAGTCTCATCTTGGCGTTGTAAGAGTCGGGATCTTTTAGGGATGACAGGGTCCATATGTGAAGAAGGAGGAAAACCACGAGGATGATCCCGCTTATCCTGTGCCCCCAGCTGAGCAAGTACCTCCATCCCCGTGCCCTAGAAAGGAAAAGAAGCCGGGAAAAAACCTTGGGGCCGTAAATAGTGGCCCCGGTCCGGCCGAGGTCTCGTACTGTCTCCCATGTCATTTCGAGAATCCCTCCACTGATCCGAGCTTTGTTCCATCCTTACCTCTCAAATACTCGAGGAACCTCTCCATGGCCTCCTCTATGTGGGTCCTCACCTTTCTCTCTATCTCCTCCTCCCTCTCGGTGCTTGGATTGCGAAAAAGCTCCGCTATCTCCTCATGGCAGGCGAGGGATCTTCGCAGATCCTCTCGGTAATATCTGTAAGAGAACCTGTACCACAGGGCATGGGTCCTCAAGGTCTTGAGGAGACTCACCAGGAGCTGGTTTCCGCAGGCACCTATGAAGAGTTCGTGAAATCTCCTGTGATGTGTCCAGTAGGTTTTCGCATCTCCATTCTCAACTGCTTGTCGCATCCCTTCCAGCGTCTTCTCGATTAAGGCCAATGTCTCGGAGTCCATCTTTCGCATGGCTTCCCTTGCCGCGAGTCCCTCGAGTGCTGCCCTCACTGGGAAGTGCTCCTCTATATCCCTTGCGGAGATGTTCCTCACGAAGCATCCCTTCCGTGGGACTATTTCCACTAGGCCCTTTCTTTCCAGGTCCCTCAGGGCCTCCCTTATGGGACTCCTGCTCACACCGAGTACCTTCTGCAACTTGTTCTCTATGAGCTTCTCCCCGCCGCTGAACACTCCTTCCAGAATAGCCTCTGTGAGGACCCTAGAGACCTGCTGGGAAAGGGAGCTCGAGTCTAGCTCGATCTTTCCGAGTCTCTCTTCCCAACTCCTCACGGATCCTCCGGGAAATCCATCTCGAACAAGTATCCCCCTCATTCCTTCAATGGAAGAGTCTGGAGACCCTGTCCACTCTCTCGAGCTCCATCACCATTTCACAGATTCTCGCGGCCCTGGACTCGGGAAGGATCCCCTCTGTCAACTCCATGAACTTCTCTCTGACTTCCTCCTCGGTGAGGGGGTTTTCGGGGTCGCCTTTGGGATCCCAGCATCGGCTTCTGAGAATTCCGCCATCTCGGAGATGTATCTCAACCTCGGCAGGCCATTTTCTCGGGTAGAGGGCTGTCAGTTCCGGGTCCTCTTCCATCTCCACTTTTCTCATCAGGTCCTGGATCTTCTTGTCGGCCAGCCTCTCCGGGGTGAATGCACCGAGGCCCACTCTTCCATAAAGGAGCGCCGTTGCCACGCAAAAGGGAAGGCAGAATTTGGCCAGATAAGGGCTTTTGGGCTCCACATTTCCAAGGAGATCCAAGGCAGCACGGTAGATCTTCACCCGAATGGTGGAGATCCTTTCTGGATCAGGCCTCTTTCCCTTCGTGGCCTCTATGGTCGCATCTATTGCCGAATGGGTGTGACCGCAAGAGGCGTGATACTTGAGGGAGTTCCTCTCGAACCAGAGCTCTTTCCCCAGACCATCCACACACCGTTTCTCGTCGAAGTCCCGGGATGTGGCGCGGAAAAAACCTTTCTCGCTCTCCAGGATGCTCACAGCCCCTGTGAAGCCTTCCCTGGCCAAGAGGGCCGCCAGAAGTCCGTTCATGGCAGCCTTGCCCGGGTGAAGCTGTTTGCTCATAGCGTTCTCCACCAAAAAAGCCCAGAGGCCCGAAGCCTGGGTCCCGGCAGATCCCAAGGCCCAGGTCATCTGCTGGGGCGAAAGGCCCAGAATCCTCCCAGCCCCGGCTGCAGCGCCGAAGGTCCCGCAAGTTCCTGTAGTGTGCCAGAAGTTGTAATGGGAGACCCCGGCTCCCACAGCCACTCTTATACCCACCTCGTAGCCCACGGCCATAGCCTGGATGAGTTCCCTGCCCGAGGAACCCTCGCTCTCCGCAGCTGCAAGGATCGCCGGTATTATGGCTGCAGCGGGATGGAGGACCGATTCCTTGTGTAGATCATCCATCTCCACCACGTGGGACGAGGCCCCATTTACAAGGGCGGCCATGAGTCCACTGCTCCTCGAGCCGTCTGGAATCAAGGTAGCTTGCGGGGCTCCTCCCTGCTTTTTGGCCACGGCCAGGACCATCTGAACCGGCTTTTGGCTCGCCCCGGCATAGGCTGAGCCAAGCCAGTCGAGAAAATAGAGTTTGAGTTTGGCGATTTGGTCGCGGGTGAGGCTCTCGTAATCGAACCTGCTCGAAAAATCGGCCAGCTTCTCGGAGATCGTTTTCACAAGGCTTCTCCTCTCCTCGGGGGATTTATCTTCAAACCATGAAGGAAAGCTCCTGCTCCATGCGTTTGAGGAACTCCTCCATGAACTTGATCCTCTCCTGGGCTATACGGGATGCCCCCTCTATCTGAAAAGTGGATCTCACCTTTTCCATCACCTGGCGAAGGAAAACCGGAAAGTCCTCGGCACGACCGCTGAACGAACCATCTGTGAGCCCTCGAACCACGGCTCTCACGATCCCTATGGCGCCCAGGTACTCTATGGCATCCGCGTCCCTGGCTACCTTGGCCTCCAAGGTGCGAGGCTCAGGGCCACCGTAGCGGCTGTGAGCCTCCATCACGTGTAGGGCATCCTCGACCCTTGCTTGGGTAAATCCTGAGCTGAGGAGAATTCCCCTGGCCAACTCTCTCCCGGCCGTGAAATGGAGCTTCCTATTCACCGTGACGCCCACATCGTGGACGAGGGCACCAGCCACCAAGACCTCCATGTCCGCCCCCGCGGCCCTTCCGAGCCTCTCGCACCACTGAACCATACGATGCACGTGATCAAGACTTGCTACCCGCTCTCGAGAGAGTAGCTCCTGCACCTTGTCCCAGATGGCCTCTCGCACCCCTTGAGGAAGCTCTCCCACCGCCCACCCCCCGCGGGTTTAGTCGACAGTCGACTATATACCTTGGGTTTCGAGATCTGTCAAGAAAGGAACTCCATGTCCCATCGCAAGGCTTGGGGGACCGAAAGTGGGATTCCCTCATGCCTCGAGTTGGCATATGGAAATAGCGGCTCTGGGGGCTTAGGCCCCAGAGGCCTTGAGCCTTTTAGAGCGATCCGAGGTTGGTCAAGTCACTCCTTGAACAGGCTCACCTTCCTGAATCCCGTCACATCCACCAGTCCAAGATCCGTGACCTTGAGCTCCGGTATCACGGGCAGGGCCAAAAAGGAGAGTACCACGAACGGGTCAGCAAGAGAGCATCCCAGCTGCCTTGCGGCCCTGAGGAGCTTCTCATGCCTTCTTACCACCTGCTCCAGGGGCCAGGGCGAGATCAAGCCCGCAACCGGAAGAGGCAATCTCTCAAGAACCCTACCATTTTTGATCACAACAAGGCCCCCTTTCATCGAGATCACCTCGTTCAATGCGGCCAATATGTCCTTGTCCTCTACACCGACGACAACTACATTGTGGGAATCGTGGGCCACAGAGGAGGCCAGGGCACCCTCTTTGAGGCCAAACCCTCTCACGAAGCCAGCCCCGACATTCCCTGTCCCCTTGTGTCTCTCCACGACAAATATCTTGAGAATGTCCCTCGATGGGTCCGATACAACATGGTCTCCCTTCAGGAGGGGCTTGACCCAGGTTTGTCTCGTGATGATCTGTCCAGGAACGACCTCGATTACCCTCATCCTCCTGCCCTTAGCCGGGATTCTCAAGGCCTCTATTCCAACATTCCCCACATTGAATGAGGATGGAGGCTCAGCCATGGGGGGTTTTTCTCGCCTCAGGAACCCTCTCTTTTCTGACCAAACCAGCTCCCCCCTGATCAATACACCCCATATCTTCAAAGGCCGAATGGAGTTCAGGATCACCCCATCTGCGAGATAGCCGGGCGCTATTGCCCCGAGATTGGTCATCCCAAAGTAACTCGCTGGATTGAGGGTCACCATCCTGAATGCCAGCACTGGATCCAGGCCCAATTCCATTGCCGTATTGAGTATGGAGTCCAAGTGTCCTTCCTTCTCCAAACTCTCTGGGGTCCTGTCATCGGTCACGAACATGCACCTGGGACACGTCCTCTCATTTACCAGAGGAAGCAACTCCCCCAAATTTCTGGCCGTGCTCCCCTCGCGAATCATTATCCACATTCCCAGGCTGAGCTTCTCCCTTGCCTCATCCAGGGCAATACACTCGTGGTCAGAACGTATGTTGGAGGCGACGTAAGCATTCAAGGCCAAACCCCTTAGACCTGGAGCATGGCCATCTATTGCCCTGCGAGAGAAGCTCTCGAGCTTCCGGTGTACTCCAGGATCCCCTCCCACCACCCCCGGAAAATTCATCACCTCTCCAAGTCCAGCAACCCATTCCTCCCCGGCCAAGAGCTCCAGGTCCTCTGCCTCCAGCCGAGCTCCCGATGTCTCCAGAGGAGATGCTGGGACACACGATGGAAGGGTGAAGAAGAACCTCATGGGAGCCTTCCTCGCCTCCTTGGCCAGGTAAAGGATCCCCTGGACTCCCAACACATTCGCTATCTCGTGAGGGTCGGCAACTATCGAGGTCGTCCCCCTTGGGATCACAGCCCTCGCGAATTCCCAGGGCATGAGCATTGTGGATTCCAAGTGGCAGTGGGCGTCTATGAATCCTGGGACCAGGTACAATCCTCGGAGGTCGAGGACCTTTCTCGCCCTGTAATCTCCGGGTCCGGTGAAACGGCCCCCTTGGACTCCCCAGCTCCCCTCTCTGAAGATGCCAGTGAAGACGTCGAGCCACTTGACGCCCTTGAGGAGAAGATCGACTGGCCTTCTTCCGGCACAGGCATCGATAAATTCTCTGTCGATCACCATGTTCTCGTCCCTCCTTCCGTGTCCTTCACCAGCACAGTCATCCCATGATATCATTCGGCAGTTGTGGATTCTCCCTGAGTCTTCCAAGAGTTTAGAGATGGAGAGCCCCATGGATCAACTGTGGGAAAAAGTGCAGGAGACAAAAGCTTGGCTTGAATGCCGGGTGGCTGCGAGACCGAAGGTGGGGTTGATCTTGGGCTCTGGGTTGTCTGTGACCTTGCAAGCCCTCGAGATTTCCCACCTCATTCCCTACGGCGAAATACCCCACTTTCCCAAATCCACTGCACCTGGTCATGAGGGGGCTCTGGCCTTCGGGGAGCTGGACAAACTGCCTGTGGCAGTCCTGAGGGGCCGCTTCCATTTCTACGAGGGCTACAGGACCTGGGAGATCACATTCCCCATAAGGGTCCTAGGAGAAGTGGGGGTCAAGATCCTCATAGTCACCAATGCGGCTGGGGGCCTCAATCCATCTTTTGAAGCTGGGGAGATAATGGCCATAATTGACCACATAAATCTCATCCCGGAGAACCCCCTGAGGGGTCTCGATGATCCGAGACTGGGAGATAGGTTTCCTGATATGTCCCGAGCATACGACCCGGAACTCATCTCCATTGCTGAGAAGATTGCCCTGGCAGAGGGAATTCCTCTCAGAAAGGGCGTGTACGTGGGGATACCAGGGCCTAGCCTTGAGACGCCAGCGGAAACGCGTTTTCTGAGAATGATCGGGGCGGATGCAGTTGGCATGTCCACCACGCCGGAGGTCATTGTCTCGAGATCCATTGGGATGAGGGTCCTGGGCATCTCCGTGATATCCAATGTCAATAGGCCAGATTGCATGGAGCCCATCTTGGTTGAAGAGATCCTGGAGTGCTCCCGAAGGACTGCGCCCAAGCTCTCGAGGCTCCTCGAAGGGATAATGAGAGAGATGAAGGCCTTGGTGGAGATGGAATGATGGAAGAGGTGGATCTTCTCGTGGAAAACGGCATGATCGTCACAATGAATTCATCCATGGAGATCATACCCGAAGGGTCTTTGGCCATAAAGAACGGAGTCATAGTGGATATTGGGCCTTCCCGAGAGATCCGGCAAGGATACATGCCGAAAGAGGTCCTGGATGCGGACCATTGTGCTGTTCTGCCAGGTCTTGTGAATGCCCACACCCATGCTGCGATGACCATCTTCAGGGGACTTGCCGACGACCTTCCCCTCATGGAGTGGTTGGAAAACTATATCTTCCCAGCCGAGGCTCACCTCAGGGCGGAATGGGTGAGATGGGGCACTGTACTCGCTTGCTGCGAGATGCTTCTTTCGGGCACGACTACCTTCTGCGATATGTATCTGTTCGAGGAGGAGGTGGCCCGTGCAGCGAAGGAGATGGGCATGAGGGCAATTGTGGGAGAGGTCTTGTACGATTTCCCCTCCCCCAATTACGGCCCCATAGAGAGAGGATTCCAGTACACGGAGGAGCTCATAGAGAGATGGAAGGGAGACCCCTTGATAAGAGTGGCGGTTGAGCCGCATGCTCCCTTCACTTGTTCCCCCGAACTCTTGAAGAGGGCTAGGAAGCTCGCCAACTCCCATGGGGTGCCCCTCATCATCCATGTTTCCGAGACCAAGGAGGAGGTGGATAGGATCAGGGCCTCCTACGGTGATACTCCCGTTAGACACCTTTGGAAATTGGGTATACTGGATGGCAAGACAGTGGCGGATCATGTTGTGTGGGTGGAGGAAGAGGAGATCCGAGTCCTCGGGGACGCAGGAGTTGGAGTGGTCCACAACCCGGAGAGCAACATGAAGCTGGCCTCTGGTGTTGCGCCCATAACAGAGATGCTCCAGGCAGGTATCCAGGTAGGCCTGGGCACAGATGGGGCCGCAAGCAACAATGACCTGGATATGTTCAGGGAGATGGACTCAGCTGCCAAGCTTCACAAGGCATTCTCCAGGGATCCGAGTAGGATGGACGCCTCCACTGTGCTTCGCATGGCCACGATAGGAGGGGCAAAGGCCCTGGGGATGGAAGATCTCATCGGGTCCATCGAGCGGGGAAAGAGGGCTGACATCATATTGGTGGATCTCCTATCCCCCCACTTTGTGCCTCTCCACAACGTGATATCCCATCTTGTTTACTCTGCCAAGGGAACGGACGTGAGAAGTGTGATCGTGGATGGACGAATCCTGGTTCGGGACAGGAGGCTCCTCCATGTGGATCTCGAGGAGGTCTTTGGGGAGGTGGAGGCCATCTCCAAGGAGATCCGGTCAATTGTGAGGTCAGGAAATGGAGTCCGTGGAAGGTGATGTCCTCATAAGGGATGCCATCTTGGTGAATCCCACCCTCCCACCGGAAGTGACGGAAAGGGGGTGGCTTCTCATTGAGGGTCCTCTGATTCGAGCTATGGGATCCGGAGACCCGCCCGGAGATCTCCGGGCGAGAAAAAAGACGCTGAATGCCCATGGCGGTATCTTGATGCCAGGGCTCGTGAACCTTCACACCCATGCTGCCATGAGTCTTTTTCGAGGACTAGCAGATGACATGCCCCTCAAGGAGTGGCTCGAGGAACATATCTTTCCAGCCGAGGCGAAGGCAGTGAACGAGGAGTTCGTGTACTGGGGAACCCTCCTCTCCTGCTGCGAGATGATTCTCTCTGGCACAACGACATTCGCTGATGGCTATTTTTACGAGGACATGGTGTTGGAAGGAGCCCTTCTCTCCGGCATGAGGGCCACAGTGGCCCAGGGGGTGGTGGACTTTCCAGCCCCTGGCTGCCCAGACCCATCCTTGAACATAGAGAATGCCATAGCATTCATAAATCGTTCCAGGGGGGAGGACTCGGTTCGGCCTGGGATCTTCTGCCATAGCGCGTACACTTGCTCTCCCGAGACCATCCAGAAGGCGAAAGAGGTCTGCCGTGTCCATGGAGTCCCTTTTTTCATCCATGTCTCGGAAACCCTCTGGGAAGTTCAGGAGATAAAGGCCAGATACGGACTCAGACCCATTGAGCATCTCATGGGGCTGGGAGTTCTGGACAGGGGGACTATACTGGTCCATGGAGTCTGGCTAGAGCCCGAGGAGATGGAGATGATTGCGCAGTCGGGGGCAGCAGTCGTCACATGTACGGAGAGCAACATGAAGCTAGGAGCAGGCATAGCGCCTTTGCCAGAGCTCTTGAGGAGGGGAGTGAGGGTGGGAATCGGAACTGATGGGCCTGCATCCAACAACGACCTGGATCTTTTCGGCGAGATGGACCTCACAGCCAAGATCCACAAGGTCGCTTCCTCGGATCCAACAGCCGTGGACGCCTCCATTGTGCTTCACATGGCAACGAGGGGTGGAGCGACTATCTTGGGATTCCATGACGTCGGGCTCCTCGAACCAGGCTTCCAAGCGGACCTGATACTGGTAGACACCCAGAAGCCCCACATGCAGCCCTTGTACCATCCTGTCTCCCAGTTGGTCTACGCGGCGAAGGGCTCGGATGTGAGGAGCGTTTGGATCAAGGGAAGGCAGATAATGGAAGAGCGCCAAATTCTCACAATGGAGGTGGAGGAGGTGATAAGGAAGGCAAGGGAGCTCGCCAAAGGGCTCTCAGGGGCTCGGACCTGATCCGTACTGTCCTGCCAGGCGCACTTCCTTGGGGGGCTCAGGACCCTAGATCCTGATCCCACTTCTCTATATCGCATCTCGAAATGGAAGCAAATCTGAGACCGACCACCAAGGCGCTTTCGCCCATTGCCCGTTTTCCCACGCACTTCATGGATATGGCCTCAACTGTCCATTCATGGTGAACAGTGGGGCACCGAGAGGGTTTTTGGCCATACCACCTGTTTTTCAAGTCTGACCGTATTGGGCCTTGACCTTTTCTCGATCAACAGCTCCGTCCTGGGTCTTGGGCAGAGACTCCACAAAGACCACATACTTTGGCTTCTTGTAGCGGGCTATTCGGGATGCGACGAACTCTATCAGTTCCTGCGGCTCGAGGGAGCTGCCGGATCTTCTCGTGCACACGGCCTTTATAGCCTCTCCCCATTGGGGATCTGGGACTCCGAAGACACATGCCTCCAATACATCTGGGTGCTCCAGGAGGGCCTTCTCCACCTCCGCTGGATACACGTTCTCGCCCCCCGGTTTTATGAGCTCCTTTTCCGCCTTCCTCTTCACATACCAGAGGTATCCGTCCTCGTCCAACTTCCCTATATCCCCTGTATGATGCCATCCCTCCCTGAATGTGTAGTCGGTCTCTCTGGGCATGTTCCAATAACCGAGGAAGACCAGGGGGCCCCTTACCACGATCTCCCCGGGAGTCCCTGGAGGCACCTCCCTGTCGTAATCGTCGACGATCTTCACCTTTGCCAATGGGCCCTCTTTGCCAGCAGAGCCAGGTCTCTCATCCAATGGACATATGGTGCAGAAGCCAGTAGTCTCTGTCTGGCCAAAACCAACAAAGAATTTGGCACCGGTTGCTTCCTGGCATCTTCTCATGGTATCTGGATGATCCAATCCACCCACTGCCTTCAGGCTAGTTATGTCCTTGCCCGATGAGGCGGCCTCGTCCAGGATGCTAGCCAACATGGGAGGGAATGTCTCGAGATGAGTGACCTTCTCCCTCTCTATGAGCTCTACAGCTTCTCTGGCATCGAACTTCCTCATGACCACGTTGATCCCGCCTGCATGCATGGCGTGCATGGCCATTCCCAAGCCGGCTATGTGGAAAAGGGGAAGCACAGCCAAATGCACGGCCTCCTCCTGGATCCCCATGACTGCCATGGATTGAACGTTGGCAGCTATTATGTTGCCGTGGCTCAAGACTGCCCCCCTTGGCCTCCCTTCAACTGCCGCTGTATGGATGATGACGAAAGGATCCGAGGCATGGACCTGCGCCTCCTCCCCGACCTTCTCATGGACCTTCAAACTCGAAAGGGGCTCGAACCCCTTTCCCCCCTCCCCTATGGAGAATCTGGCTTGAATGAAAGGGTTGGAATCAGCCAAGGTAGAGAGGATCTCCAAATATTCGCTGCTTCCCACAAGGGCCTTGGGAGTGCAATCCTTCAGGATCACATCCATCTCTTCAGGCTTGAGCCTCCAGTTGATGGGCAGCATGATGGCTCCTATTTTGGCAGCCGCTCCATAGAGAACGAGAAACTCGTGACAGTTCATGGAAACGACAGCTATCCTGTCTCCCTTGACAATTCCCATCTGTGCGAGCCCAGCTGCTAGCCTGTCCACTTGATCTGCAAATTCGCCGAAGGTCATCCTCAAACTCCCACAGATGAATCCAACCTTGTTCTTTCTCAAAAGAGCGTTCTTCCTCACGATGTCGTAGACGGTGAGATCGTAGAGTCCCATGGCTCTCCTCCCGGACTTTAGGATGCCTTCTAGGCCTTGCATTTAAGACAATAGGCCATCGCATGTCAAGAATTTTCCTCGGTCTCCTCCATGTGGCTAGGCCATCCCCCATCACTTCTTTCCGGGCCCATTCTCTCCTTATCTGTAAGCGGTCCGCGGAGATCCACTTGTCCTCACTGGGGTATGAACTCCTCGGATCTCGCCTCTTCTAGACTGATGGCCTCTGTGGGACACTTCACCATGCAGACCCCGCAGCCCATGCATTTTTCGGGGTCGACCTTCGCCACCTCTTCATCGGTCAACTTGATGGCATCGAAGAAACACCTCTCCGCGCACGTCCCACATCCCGAGCAGAGGGGCTGGTCCACCCTTGCCACGAACCTGCTCGGCAAGATAAAACGCTTGACCCCAGCCTTGAGAGGAGGCCAATTCATGCAACAACACTTGCAACAGTTACATATGACGTGATCGACTTCCTTTCTATTGTCCACCACGTGGACGAGGCCTTCCTCCTCACAACGTCTCAAGATCTCCAGTGCCTCTTCCTTGGATATGGGCCTGCCAGTTCCCCTCTCCACAGCATACTCCGCAGCCCTGTTCACCTGGATACAGACTTCGAGGGGTTTGTCGCACCTCCTAGCTATGGCTCTGCATGTGCACCTCGTCACAGCCAGGTTGCGAGCCCCATGGACAACACTTCTCACGTCGTCGAAGGCTAAGATCCTGCTCCCACCTTGGAAACTAACATTTACAGGAATGACCCTAATGGGCGCCTGTGGGAGGAAGGCCTCTACCTTCTTGGCATAGTTTGGCCACTCCGTATCAGTGTAAAGGCGCCAGAGATCCAAGAGCTCTCTCGGCGCATCCTCGGCCACAGCCGTGGCATCGTGAAGCTGGGGTACATGCCTCACCCTATAGTAGCGCCTCACCCCTGCCTTTTCCGAATAGAAGAGAAGACCTTTCTGGAATAGGCTTCCGGTCAACTCCAGGACCTTCTCTCTCGCAAAACCGCTCTTTTGGGCCAACTGCTCAACTGTCGCTGGGGGCGAGGCTGCAAGGAGCAGTTTGGCCTCATCCTCGGTTGCCAAAAGCTCGAAAATCTTGGCTATAATCTCCGATTCCCCAGCACCGATGGATGCTGCAAGCTCCTTATATGGATCGAGCTCACTCATCTCCTCTCCTCCTCCACTGTCTTCCTCCCTTCTCCGTGGAACTTCCTCTGGGGGAATCCTACCAATTCTCCCGCGCACTTTCCACTCCCCTTTTCCGTGCAGATGGCACCTTAGATCCCCCCCCTCGGACAAGCAAGGCTTTTTCGACCCCGGCCAATATGTTTGCTTGATTGGCTTCCAGGGCATATCCTTTTTGCAGAGGACATTCATCTCCTGGAGGAATCAGATGAAGGATGGGAGAGGAGAAATCCTCCTTGTAGCCCTTGGAGGCAATGCCCTCATAAGGAAAGGGCAAGTGGGGACTATAGAGGAGCAGTTCCAGAATCTCAAGATCCCACTGGCACAAATAGCTAGGCTTTCGGACAATTATCGCATCATAATAACCCACGGAAACGGTCCACAAGTGGGAAATCTCCTCTTACAGCAGGAGTGCTGCAAGGAAGTCCCGAGACTGCCCCTCGAGATCCTGGTCGCTCAGACCCAGGGCCAGATCGGTTACATGATAGAATCGACCCTGGATACCGAGTTGATGAAGTTGGGTAAAGACGAGAAGAAGCTCTTCGTGAGCTTGATAAGCTATGTGGTTGTGGATCCCAACGATCCATCATTTCGCAATCCAACAAAACCCATAGGCCCAGTTTATCCCCCGGAGATGGCGCCCTTCCCTTTCCCGGTTGTGAAAACCAGAGGGGGATACAGGAGGGTGGTAGCCTCCCCAAGGCCCATCACCATAGTGGAGAAAAGGGAGATCAAGAAGCTAGTGGAGATGGGCTTCATCGTGATCTGCTGCGGAGGTGGGGGAATACCCGTTGTGCGCGAGGGAAGGGGGTTTTGTGGGGTGGATGCGGTGATAGACAAGGATCTGGCTAGTGCCAGACTCGGGATGGAGGTGGGAGTTGAGATCTTTCTCATAGCGACGGATGTACCAGGGGTGGCGCTCCATTTTGGTACCCCGAGGGAGGAGTTCCTCAAAGTCATCAAAGTCTCGGAGGCCATGAGCTTGTTAGCCCAAGGGCACTTCGAGTCTGGCTCTATGGCCCCCAAGGTGGAAGCGTGTCTCGAGTTCCTCAGTTGGGGAGGAAAGAGAGCGATAATTTGCTCCGTGGAGGAAATAGAATCCGCCCTGGAAGGAAAGGCTGGAACGGAATTCCTGAGGGATGGATAGACGAAGAATTTCTTTTAAGGTCGGGTCATCAGCCTTCTGGACCAGAATTTCCCGTAAAAAGATGAGGGACCGGAGAGGGGGGGAGTAGGGGTGCGTGAGAGCTCAAATGAATCCACGGGCACTCCCAGTGGATACTTGCGAGAGGAAACCCTCCAGGGTGGATACCAGGATATCCAAGGCAATTGGGGCTCCATACGAGCTGAGCCGAATCCGTGATTGGGAGGCAGATGGGAGGGGAAGGAGATGGCCAAAAAAAGTGCTGGGATTCTTCTCTACAGGATCCGATCCGGGGATGTTGAGGTTCTTCTGGTTCATCCAGGTGGGCCATTCTGGAGAGGAAAGGATTGGGGCTCGTGGTCAATACCAAAAGGAGAGGTTGCTCCTGGAGAAGACCCCCTGGAAGCTGCCTTGAGAGAATTCAAGGAGGAGACAGGCCACTGCCCTACTCGCGAGGCCATGCCACTTTCGCCCATCAAGCAGAAAAGCGGCAAATTGGTCATGGCCTGGGCTATAGAGGAGGACTGGGATCCCTCACAGTTGAGGAGCAACACGTTCTCCATGGAATGGCCTCCTGGGTCTGGGAAGAAGAATGAATTTCCTGAGGTGGACGAGGCCAGGTGGTTCCCCGTGGAGGAAGCCATGTCCCGAATAATCCCGGCCCAGAAGGACCTCCTGAAGGAGCTCCTTCTCAAGGTGAAGGGGAATCCCGGTTCATGAGGCGTTCTGTGTCTTCTAGTCTTGGCTGCGAGGGTTGGCCAGCCGAAAGGCTGTGACGAATTTCCTCACTTGCTGCCTCACGAGAAGCCGGATCTGGTCTAGGCTGTAATCTATTCCAACACCTCCATGGGACCATGTTATTGCCGGGCTCTTTATCCTGGGGTCCCTCTCGAGCATCACCTGCTGGTTCAACTCCACCCTTATGTAGAAGAGATAGCGTCTTGTCTGGGTGGGAAGTCTGAAGACGTGGAGGTAGACGTAGAGATAGGGAGCCCCTTTGGCCCATTGGGTCTCCTCGAGCACGGGGATATGCGCCTCCCTCAGTTCGACCTCTGCATCTGACTGAATTTGTGCCCTCGTCAAACCCTCCGCCTCTATCTCGGGGTTTAGCTCCTCAACGTAAACGTGCACACCTTGGAGCCCCTTGAGTGTGGCCCTGGTCTGCTCCTCATCCTGGCCCCAGGAGATGAGAGGAAATACGAGCAAGCTGATGAGAACGAAGGCTGACACTGCCATGGCCCTTCCCCCTTTTTCCCATCTTGGGATTTTAGCACTTTGGTCCCTTTCATCGGCTCGAAAATCGAATGAGAATCTCTCCTAAAATGACTCCGAACCATCTCTTCCACACATGGGGTCTTGGGATTCGGATCCCTCCTTCCGACTCTAGGGTTCGCGGTGTTGACTTTCTCCAGGGATTCTTATAGACATGATGCCATAGAACCGGTCAGCTTTCCATTTTGGGGGTTTGGATGAAGGTTTCGGAATGGATGACCAAGGATGTGATCTCCATAACCAAGGACAGGAGCATTCAGGAGTGCGTGAACTTGATGAAGAGGCACTCCATACGGCACTTGCCCGTTGTCGAGGATGGGAAGCTTGTGGGGCTTGTCACTGAGGGGGATCTGAGGCAGATCTTTCTCGCCTCCCTCATAGAGGACCTCACTATAAAGGATGTGATGATATCGGATCCCATAACCGTCTCCCCAGACACCGAGATAGAGGATGCGGCAAAGGTCATCTTCTACAACAAGATAGGCGGACTTCCCGTTGTGGACGAGGAGGACAGGCTCCTGGGAATCATCACAGTGGCGGATATCCTCGCTGCATTCATAGAGATCATGGGGGTTCTCAAGGCCACCTCCCGAATAGATGTGATCCTCGGGGACGACCCTGAGGCCTTCGAGAAGGTCTCGTCCCTCATTCGAGACAGGGGTGGGGAGATAGTCAGTGTAGGAATCTCGGGCCACAGAATACGAAGGAAGAGGGTGTATTATTTTCGCCTCAAGAAGTGCAACGTCAGGCACCTGGCCAAGGTGCTGGAAAGGGCTGGTTATCAGGTGGTCTCATCTGTCGCCTGAGGGTTCCCTTTCTTCCCAACAATCCACCTCCTGAGCACCGAACCATCGACGCCCAAGCACTCGGCCCTCTCGAGCTCGGCTTCGGCCTCGGGGAACCTTCCCATCACAGCCAAAAGAGCGGCCAATCCGTATCGCATGGGCCCGTCAGTCGGGTTTTTCTCTAGCCACTCCATCAGAGTCTTCAAGGCCTCTTCCAATTTTCTTTCCACATCCCCTGACCTCATCCAGAGCTCACCGCCCTTATGAGACATTCCACTAGGCTAGGATCCAGCTCCTTTCCTGCCTTATCCCTCAGTCTCTGGAACACGAGATGCGTGAACTCGCCTTCCGACTCCCTATTTTCAAGCAGGAGGTGATGAAAGATATCGGCCACAGCCAATATCCTGGCCTCGATGGGGATCCCTTCCCCCCTCACCTTTGGCGGATGCCCACTGCCGTCATAGTGGGCATGGTGATAAAAGACCCCCCTGAGTATGCCAGGGGGAGCTCCCAGATTCCTCAACATGACTGCTCCTATGGTTGGATGGAGTCTGAGATTCAAGTCCCTGAGCTTCGGGCTCCTGAGCTTTATTTTTCCGTCTGGTGCTGGCAGGGCCACCTTGCCCAGGTCGTGGATCCAACCCGCAACTCCCACTTCGAAACATTTCCTCGCCTCAAGCCCCAGTTCCCTGGCCATCAGGGCCGAGTATTTCCCCACCTCCTTTGCGTGGACGAAAACCAATGGGTCTTCCTGGGATTTCGCTTCCAGTAGATCGAACGCCTCTTTTAGGGAAGGGTATTCCCTCAGGACTGCCTCTGGGCTCAAGCCATCGAGGTCCATATGGGAAACGGGGAACACCCTCACCTGGCTTCTTCCTTCCCTTTTCGCGAGAAGGGCTGCGAACTCGGCATTTTGCAGCAACTCCATGGCGCTTTGAGCGTGACGGGGAAATGAGGCCACCCCAACGAATACCTCCGGGGATCTTCTTCCCCCCGCCTCCCTTTTGGCCTTGGAGATGTGCTCGAGGAGCCTTGTGGCTGTAGTCAGGGCTCCGGATGGTGGGGTATCGGGAAGGAGAATGACGAGATCGTGTAGCCTGTATCTCGCTGGCACGTCCATGTTCCGAATGCAGCTTCTGATCCCCTCGGCCAGAGGCGCTAGGCTTTCTCGCAAAGAAGCGCCGTCAATGGGATCCCTTGCTCGTTCGCCCCCTGTGGTGAGGTAAAGGAGAGACACCTGGGAGTCCTTCCTCGAAGCCCTCCTCATCTCTGACTTGAGTCTGTCCAAGAAATATGCAGCGTTATAGAGGCCCGTGAGCTCGTCCCTTATGGCGCTATCGCCAAGAGAGGCCATCTCCTCTCCCCTGAGGACAATATCCACCATTAGGTTCCCCAGAAGGGAAGCTATCTCCTGGGCCTCTTTGTCCAGAAAACTCTCCTTGGCATGTAATACCCCCAGGGCCCCCACGACCTCGAGCTCCTTGAACGCTGGCAGCACTACCATGCTGAGGGCTCCAACCTCAGTCCCCATCTCGCTGGAGATGGATGGGAACTTGGCCCCCAATTCCTTCACAACAAGAGGGTTCTTTTCCTCCAACAGGGCGGCCAGAAGACCAGATTCCTCAAGGAGGTGGCCCCACTTGTACCACACTTCTCCCCTTCCACTGGCCTTGTACAGGGCCATACCCTCTTTCTTCTTGATCCAAAGGCTTGCCCCTTCCAAGCCCAGGGCCTCTTCCATCCTCTCCAGAGTGGCCTGGACGAAAAAGGATGTGGCCCTGGAAGTGGAGATCACCCCCGAGACTTCCCTCAGGACCTCGCACAAAAGCCCCCTTTTCCTCCACTGATCAGAGAAGGCCCTCAGAAGGGAAGCCATTCCTGAATGGAGCACATGGACATTCTCCGGCTTGAGCTGGTGGATTATGGCCTCGACAGTCTTGTCCGGAATGAGGTTCACGAGAAGGTCCAAGTCTCTCCTTTCTAAAAGCTCCGTGTAGTCCTGGGTCACAAAAACCCCTTTCCCTTTGGCCTCGTTGAGGGACTCGTGGTAGGATGCGAAGTCAGCAACTGCCACGATCTCAAGGGGCCCACCCTCGAGCTCCCTCATGAGGCCAGGGCACTGGGACAACCCTATTATCCCGACCCTAGGCCTCCCCCTCCCACTTTCCGTCTCTCTTAGCTGAGCCACCCCATTCCACCTCCTCCATATAGTCCATGCCCTCTTTTTACCCCACTTAAGCCTCACCACACAATAGGATTTATCGGACGATCTTCCAAATTGTTCAGGCCATAGATCCCTGAGCCCGTGCGGTCCATGCCCTTTTGGCCAGTTCCCTCCTGCAACAAGCACGTCCAGCTGGGTTTCAGGGACTCGAGCCCCTTGTCCGCGTTTGTAGGGAGGATCGTGAGGGATTTGGGGCTTGGAGTCTTTGAAGGAAGCCAGATCCTCTCAATCTTCCTTTGGCCTGATTTCCAGAACCCTTCCCTTCTCTATGGCGCCTTTCTTCTCCAGATCCTCGAGGAAGGATTTGGCTGAGGCCCTGTCCTGGAATTTTCCAGCCAAGACCCTGTAGAACTTTCCCTTTTCCGGGACTTGGGCCTCTTGTGAGAACGCCTCTATACCCATGGCCTTTAGGTTTTCCACCCTTTTCTGGGCAGCCTGGGGGTTTTTGAAGGATTCGAGGTGGACAGTGAAGACACGGCTCCCCGGGGAAGCCTCCTCAACAGTTGTCTTTTTCCCCGGGCTGGGCCTTGCCTTCCCCGGGACATCGCTTTTCTTTCCTACCTTGGGGGGACCTTTCTGAGGCTCTCCTGTAGTCCCTGGGGCTACAGAGGGCTGTGGCGGTTTGAGCTCTCCCTCTTCCAATCCCTTGGGCGTTTCCTCAACCAAAGGAGGTGGTGCTGGACGGACTATTTCCAAGGACAGGGGTTCGTTGAGTCTTTGTTCTGGAGGCTCTGGTCTTGGGGCTTCCATCTGGGGAGGCCTAGGGGGCACGGGTTTTGTGACTCGTTGCTCGCTCCTCAGGGGTCTTTCGGGTGGAGGGGAGAGCAATGTCATGGAGGCCAGGAGCCCTGCCACTAGACCCATTACCAGGACAAGGGCTCCTATCCCCAATTCCCTCAACGACACTCCTCCCCCACCCCTCAGGTCATTCGGCCTTCAGCTTTCTCACTTCCTCAATGAGAGGTGGAACCACCTTGAAGAGATCATCTACTACCCCGTAATCCGCCTTCTGGAATATGGGTGCGTCGGGATCCTTGTTGATGGCCACGATCACCTTGGATGTGCCCATGCCAGCTAGATGCTGGATGGAGCCAGAGATGCCACAGGCTATGTAGAGATTCGGCGTGACAACTTTCCCTGTCTGCCCCACCTGATCCGACTGGGGTCTCCACCCAGCGTCAACCGCAGCGCGGGAGGCCCCGACTGTCCCTCCCAGGAGATCTGCTAGGGTCTCCAACATGGCGAAGTTCTCAGGTCCTTTCATCCCCCTTCCACCCGAGACGATGATCTCCGCCTCGGTCAGGTCGGGCCTTCCTCCCGCCTCCTCCCTCAACTCGATGACCTTGGTGCGAAGATCCGACTCCTCGAATTGCACCTCGACCTTGACCACCTCCGCCTTCATGGATGGATCGGGTTCGATCTTCGGAAAGACATTGGGCCTGAGGGTGGCCATCTGAGGGACTGCCTTGCAAGCGACATAGGCGTAAAGCTTCCCAGCATACATGGGCCTCCTTCCAACCAACACCCCGTCTCTCAATTCGAAGCCCACGCAGTCGGAGAGCATTCCCACACCGAGCCTTGCCGCAACCCTCGGAGCCAGATCCTTGCCAGTGGAGGATGCCCCCATGAGGATGATCCTGGGCTCGAGCTGTTTAGCTACCTGGACCACTACCCTCGCATAGGGGTTTGTCCTGTAGTCTGCGAGTTCAGGGGCCTCTGCCACAAACACCCTCTTGGCACCCCACTGGCCCAGAGCCTCCGCATGGCTGGATATCCCATCACCTCCCATCAATACCGCGACCAATTCTTCTCCGAGCTGATCTGCCAAACGCTTGCCCTCGCTGAGGACCTCCCAGCTCACCTTTCGGATCGCCCCATTTCTCTGTTCCGCAACTACCAACACGCCAGTTGCCATGACGATTCTCCTCCCGAAGTTCGATCTCTCATTTCTCCACGGTTCATATCACCTTGGCCTCTTCCCTGAGGAGCTTGGCCAACTTGGCCGCCTTCTCCTCCGGGGTCTCGCCATCCACTATCTTCCCCGGTTTTCTTGGCGGGGGAAGTTCCACTCGGAGTATCTCGGTCGTGTCCCCTTCCTTTCCCACCTGCGCTGGATCCAGACCCAGGGCTGCCAGGTTCTTGGTTTCCAAGGGCTTTTTCTTGGCCTTCATGATCCCTGGCAAGGAGGCATAACGGGGTTCATTGAGTCCTTTCTGGCACGTGATGAGAACGGGCAGGGAACATTCTATGACCTGGCTTCCTCCCTCCACCTGTCTGTTTACCCTCACTGTCCTTCCATCTATCCACTCTAGGCCGTTGACGAATGTGAGCTGAGGGATCCCCAAAAGCTCGGCAACAGCTGGCCCCACTTGGGCCATGTCGTCATCTATGGCCTGCTTGCCAGCGAAGATTATGTCGAAGGGTATGCTCTGGAGAATCTTTGCCAGGATCCTAGCTTTTCCCAGACTGTCTGTGGTGCCCACGAGGGCGGGATCGTCCACGTGTATGGCCTTGTCAGCCCCCATGGCCAAGGCGGTTCTTATGGCCTCGACTGCCCTTGCAGGGCCAATGGAGACTATGGTCACGGTCCCCCCGTGCTTCTCCTTGGTCCTCAAGGCCTCCTCCACACCGAACTCGCAGTAAGGGTTCATGATCCACTTGATATCGTCCTCGATTATCCAAGTGCCCTGAGGATTCACCTTTATTTGGGTCTCGGTGTCCGGAACCTGTTTCATCAATGCCACTATTTCCACTTTCGGACCTCCTCGGATGGATTTTTCAGATCAGGCCCATGGCCTAGTTCAGATCCTTTCCCAAACAGTAGCCATCCCCATGCCTCCGCCCACACAGAGGGTCGCAAGCCCGAGGGTCAAGTCTCTCCTCCTCATCTCGTAGAGCAAAGTCACCACTATCCTGCAACCTGTTGCTCCCACTGGATGGCCAAGGCCTATCCCGCTTCCGTTCACGTTAACTATGGACCGGTCCCACCCTATGAGCCTCTCGCAGGCCAAGTACTGTGCTGCGAAAGCCTCGTTGCACTCTATGAGCTGGATGTCCTTGAGGGCCAAGCCCGCCTTCTTCAATACCTTTTGAGTTGCGGGGACAGGACCATAGCCCATGAGCTCTGGCTCCACCCCAGCCACTGCATTGGCCACAAGCCTGGCCATGGGTTGTATGCCCAGCTCTCTTGCCTTGCTCCTCTTCATCAGGACCACGGCGGCTGCGGCATCGTTGATCCCGGATGCGTTCCCAGCGGTTACAGTGCCATTGGGTTTGAAGACTGGGGGGAGTTTCGCCAAATCCTCCATGGTCAGGCCAAATCTCGGATGTTCATCCGTATCCACCACTTTGGGTTCGCCCTTCTTTTGCTGAACCTTGAATGGCACGATCTCTTCCTTGAATTTTCCCGATTTGATGGCGGCCTCTGCGTTATTGTGGCTTCTCAAGGCCACCTCGTCCTGCTCCTGTCTGGTTATTCCATATTTCTCAGCGAGGTTCTCTGCCGTGAGACCCATTATGAGGCCGCTCCAAGCATCCGTCAGACCATCCCACACGCCATCGCCCAGTCGGGCAGGCCTGAGTCTCAGGCCCCAGCGGGCCCCCTCTATGTAATACGGAGCGTCGCTCATGGCCTCGACACCGCCCGCAACTATTATGTCAGCATCTCCTGCCTGGATTACCTGGGCTCCGTAAACTATCGCCTGCATTCCCGATGCGCAATTTCGCTGTATGGTGACCCCGGGCACCTCTATGGGAAGTCCCGCCTTCAGGGCAGCGAGCCTCCCCAAGGTGAGCTCGTTTGGCTTCTGCAGGCAGCAACCGAAGATCACATCGTCTACCTGATTCTTCTCTATCCCAGCCCTCCTTATCACCTCCTCAACAACCGCAGCTGCCAGGTCAACCGCCGACACATCCTTGAAAGCACCCCCGAAATCGCCTATCGCTGTTCGAACTCCAGCCACGATACACACATCATCCATTTTCATTTCACCCCCCTTCTCCGTGCCGCAACATTATCTCTCGGCAGTCTCTCTCGATCTCTCACCTGTCCTTGAACTTGGGCTCCCTCTTCTCGAGGAATGCAGCCATCCCCTCTTTGCGGTCCTCTGTCTCGCAAAGGAGTGAGAAATACTCCGCCTCTAGCTCGAGACCTGAGTAGAGGTCTCTCTTTAGCCCCTCTATCACCACCTCCATAGCGTACTTCACAGCGAGCTGGCCTTTGGACACGATCTTCTCGGCCAGGGCCTTGGCCTCGGACAGGACCTCCTCATGGGGCACCACTTTGTTCACTAGCCCAATTGCCAAGGCCTCCTGAGCTGAGATGAACTCACCTGTCAGGATCATCTCTAGGGCCTTGGCCTTGCCCACCACCCTGGGAAGCCTCTGGGTGCCACCTGCTCCTGGAAAGATGCCCAGCTTTATCTCAGGCACTCCGAACTGAGCCTTTTCCCCAGCAATCCTCATGTGGCATGCGAGAGCGAACTCGAGGCCGCCTCCCAGGCAGTAGCCGTGGATTGCAGCTATAACTGGTTTTCTCATCTCCTCTATGCGGTTGAGGGTCCTGTGGAATATCACCGTGAGCTCTTTGGCGTCCTCTTTTCCTTTCACAGCTTGCAACATTCTTATGTCCGCCCCGGCAATGAAGGCTCTACCCTCACCGGAGAAGACCACGGCTTTTATGGAATCATCCTTCTCGAACTGGCTGAAAACGTCCTCTATTTCCAAAAAAACCTCCCTGCTCAAGGCATTCATGGGAGGATTGTTTATGGTCGCAAACGCTATCCTGTTCTCAACCCGATAGGATATCTTTCCATCTGCCATTTTCCTCTCCTCCTTCCCATCAGCCGATTGCCATCTCCTCTGCTGCGTCCCTTTGGCCTCCTGCCATCAATCCCCTGGCTAGGATCTCGAACACCTGGGAGCATATCTCTTTGAGCGGACCTCTCCTTCCCTTGGAAAAAACCCAGTAAGTGGACATCTCGTCCAGGGCCCCGAAGATTACCCGCTTGGCCACAGAGGGAGATATACCTGACCTGATCGCCCCTTCTCGTTGCCCTTGGGCCACTATATCGGCCAGGATGTCCAGGTACTCGTGGAACTTTCGGTTCTCATAATGCTTCATGAACTTGTTGCTCTGTCTGAGCTCCACCTGAATCAATTCCGCCATGTCCGGATTGCTCTCCACGAGCCCCAGGTGAGTGTTCACGAAAACCCTGAGTTTCTCCATGGGGTCTTCCACCTCGGAGAGCTTGGATCGCATGGTCCGGATGATCTTTTCCATCTCCTCCTCGAATATGTGGATGAGGATATCGTCCTTGCTCTTGAAATACAGGTACACTGTGCCATCTGCCACCTTGGCTTCCCTGGCGATCTCCGAGACTTTGGCGTTGTAAAAGCCTTTCTTAGCGAAGACCCTGACAGCGGCCTGGAGTATCCTCTCGTGTTTCGTATTTTCCCGATTTCGAGGCAAATGTGGAGCTTCCCCGCTGAATACCCGTTCATTGGCGTGTTGATATCACATTCCTCGACTCTGTGTCAAGGATAACGGCAAGTGGGCGTGGCAGCCGAAGGAGAACCGATAGGGAGGGAGAAGAAAACACGGGGGAATAGTTGCCCAAGAAGGGGGAGCGAGCCCGGTTGACCTTTCGTTTTCGTTGTCTTAGACTAACCCGCGTATTTCTGGGGACCAGAAAAGCCATTAATGGAGTCCTTGAGCGGAGCTCCACGGCCAAGGGGACAATTCGCGGTTTCTGACTGCTTGGTCGAGAAGTCCCGTAGTTTCCCCCTAGCCACGAGGGGATACGCTCGGGCTGGGGTAAAAGCCATGACGAGGAGGTGGAGGTATGAGACGAGTGGCTATTTTGGGAGGGGGTATTTATCGCCCAGATCGCGTGAGGTTGGAGGTGGCAGAGGAAGGAGTGGCCATGGCATATCGGCAATTGTTGGAGGATGTGCCGAATCTCGACCCCATGGATATCCAGTTCGTGCAATCGAGTTACTTCAGCGATCACCTCAACCAGCAGCTGTGCATGGCCTGGATAGTACAGGATTACATCGGGCTTCACCGGAAGGGCGGATACAGGGTGGAGGCGGGTGGTAGCACACCTCTGGACGCGATCATAAATGCTTACTATCTCATCCAATCCGGCCACTACGACCTCATTCTGGTGGTAGGTTGGGAGTGGATGTCAGAGGTGGACACAGCCACGACGAATGAGTTCATAGCTTCAGCTTCTGATACGGATTGGGATTTCACGGTTGGCGGGTACTACAATGGGTATTATGCGGCCTTGGAGACAAGACATATGCAGCTTTACGGGGAGACCATCGAGGATCTGGGGAGAATAGCTGTGAAGAACAGGAACAATGCGGTTCACAACCCTTATTCCCAGTGGAGGTCCGAGCATGGAACTTCTTATGTGACCCTGGATGATTATTACAATGACAGGATAATAGCTTGGCCTTACAGGAGATGGAACTGTGCCCTGATCAGCGAGGGCGCTTGCTGCCTTTTGATGGGCTCGGATAGAGTCGCCGCAAAGTACACCAATAACCCCATGTGGATAGCCGGCGTAGGCCTTGGGACTGACTCAATGAGACCGGGCGACCGCCTCGTGAACTGGGCGTATCACGGAGCGTTCAAGGGAGACGAGCGGATCTATCCCGACGAGTTCCCGAAGCCCATAACCCCTTACCCGGAGATGGCCAATTTTGGTTTCGCCAGAGAGGCCGCCAAACAGGCATATGCCCAGGCAGGGATAGCCGATCCGCTCAAGCAGATTGATTTTTGCGAACTATTCGCCCCTTACGACGGAGTGGAGCTTTGTCTGTACGAGGATCTCATGTTCTGCCCCAGGGGCGAGGGGAAGACGCTCGTGAGAGAAGGTGTGACGGAAAGGGGAGGCGAGTTGCCCTGCCAGTTGAGTGGAGGTTTAACCGCCTTTGCACATCCAGTAGGGGCGACTAGTTTGATGCAGACCCTTTTCTGTTATTGGGAGCTCGCGGGCCTGATTCCGGAGAAATTCGGTGACCCGACTCTTCAACTCAAGAATCCAAGGCGAGCTTTAATCACTGGCCACGGCGGGACAGGGTGCCAAGGCGGCGTGATCATCTATTCCAAAGACTGAAAGCATACGGAGGGCATGCCATGGGAGACGAGATAAAGATCATAGAGGACAAGGCCACCCCCATTATCAAGGAGTGGGAAGATTACGCGAGAAAAGGGAACTGGACGGTCAAGGGATATCAAGTGGTGAGAGGCATTTCGGGGCCCGAGGTCCTCGGGAAGGGGCAAGAGGAAGAATACATGGTCGTGTATCGGCCTCACGGTGTCCTCTATCACCATAGCTACGGACTAGTCTCCAAGTTTTTCAAGGGCCTAATAGACGGGAAACTGTATGGAGCCAAGTGTCCCAAATGTGAAACCGTTTACTGCCCACCGAGGGCTCACTGCTGGAATCCAGCGTGCAAGGTAGAACGCACTCAGTGGATCGACCTGCCCTTGAGGGGGGTTGTGCACACGTTCTCCGTGATGCTCTTTTCAGCTGACGCTTTTTTGGAGCATCTTCCCTTTGTTCTTGGTTACGTGCAGGTAGAAGGGGCGCATACGGCACTGCCCATTCAGATAGTTACAGCTCCCACGAACGTGTTCATAGGTCAGAAGGTTGAAATCCGTTTTAGGGAAAAAAGACACGGCGATCTCATGGATATCTACTGTGTGCCCGAGCCAGATCAACCAATTCCCGAATACTCCTGCCTACATAAAGACGAGAAGAATCTGCGTGATCTGAATCGGGATTTGGAGAACACTTACACGTTCTTGAAGAATAGGTTCGGGTTGACCAAGGAGGAGATCGAGCGTCGCTGGGCAAAATAGACTGAACAACCTTCCTCAGGAGGGGCCGATCCTTGGAGACGAGAAGAGTTTTCTCCGCTATCGGCCCTTCCTGACCCTCACATCCTCCATCCCCCTGTCACTTCAACGCAGGCCCCTGTCATGAAGCTCGCTTCATCAGAGGCCAAAAAAGAGATCACGTTGGCTATCTCTTCCGGTGTGCCCATCCTCCCGAGGGGTGTATCCCGAATGATCATCTCCTTGTACCTATCCGGCATCCTAGCTATGGTAGGGGTATCGGTGAGTCCTGGGAGCACGGCATTGACGTTTATCCCGTATTTTCCCACCTCTCTGGCTACAGATTTCGTGAGCCCCAAGATCCCGGCCTTGGCAGCACTGTAACTCACAGCGGCTACCTCTCCTGTTCTCCCGTAGACGGACGAGACATTGACAATCTTTCCATAAGATCGCTCTATCATGTGAGGGATTACAGCCCTCATGGTATTGAGGGTACCCTTGAGGTGGACCCTGAGCACTGCCTCCCAATCATCGTCCGTGACCTTCATGAGGGTTCCAGGTCTGTCAAAACCGGCATTGTTGACAAGTATCTCAAGCCTCCCCCATTTTTCCATCACCTCCTCGACCATGGCCTCCACAGCCACCCTATCTCCCACATCGCATGGGACAAGGAGGGTCTTTTTCCCCCTCTCCTTGAGCTCTCTCCAGACCGAATCCCCTGTCTCCGCATTCCACTCGACAATCACTACCCAAGCTCCCTCGGAGGCCATCTTCAAAGCAGTTGCTTTCCCTATCCCCTGGCCTGCGCCCGTCACAACTGCCACCCTGTCTTTGAGTCTCATCCCAGCACTCTCAACTGGAATTCTCATTGGGAAGTCTGGATACACCTCCTTTGGGCCTCCACAAGGGAAACTCTCCCCCGCCCCAGCTCAAAGGAAGGACCTTTGCGCAGTTTTCGAAATTATTGAGGGGATGGGAAAATGGGCCCGAACTTTGCTTGAGAGGTCTTTGGCCCTTTTCAGGCGAGAGATCGGCCAATGAAAAAGCGCTTAGGACTTCCACCATGAGCACAAGCCGCCTTCTGCGAGAGACCACCGAGCTCTCTCCCCAAGATCCATCTGACCGAGGAAGCGGCCCAACATTATCACGGCTCCCCTTGAATTGTAAAGCCCATGTACGAGGGGCGCACTCTGTGCGCCCGCGTTGAAGGGCCGTTTCCATGCCGAGGGATTTCATCACCCGAGATGGCTAGGCGAGAGGCCCGGGGCCCAATAGGGAGATTCCACGATGAGGCCCGAGCCTTCCTCACGGGCGTGCGGGCCCACCCCTCCGCGGGGAGACCAGCCCCGTATGGATGGCCTAGCGGGGAAGACCCCCGGACGACGCGAAAGGCGTTTTTCTCGGAGGGACGCGCTCTGCGCGTCCGGGTTGCAGGGCATCACGAATGGCAAGGACCCTCATTACCGCCGGTGGTTAGGCGAGAGGCCGGTGGTTTAATGGGAAAACGCGAGGAGGGCGTTAGGCGTTCGTTGCGGGCGTGCGGGGCCACCCCTCCGCGGGAAGCTTGCCGAAAGAGGATTGCCTGAAGGGGTACAATGCGCAGTGGCAGAAAGCCGATTTTCTCCGAGATATTGTCGAGAGATTAGCTCCTTGTTTCTCCCCCAAGGAACGGGCCAGACCATGGCCCATCGGGCCCCAAGGTCACCATCTCCCGAGCGTGCCACCTGGCAGATGGGCGAGCCCCAGACGAGCGCGAGGATACGCAGGAGGTTCGCCAGTGCACATGTCCCAGGGATGACCCTCCTTCCGGGGTAACCCTTTCAAGGCATTCAAATGCCTTGGCACGCCTCAGGCCTCGCAACTAGGGTGCACGGGGCGAGTCCTTTGGAGTGCTCGGCAGGTGAGGCCCTTTAATCCTCGGTCCCTTTGGCTGATGGAGCCCCATTTGGATCTTCCTCCATGGACTTACCGTAATGCTCGAGCACCTCTGCCACTTTTGGATGGGGCTTGTCGAGGCTATGGGCTTGTACGGCCCGGAAGAATCTCAGAGTCCACTCCTGGGCCAATTTCCTGTTTCCAGCGAAGACGACCAAAAGTCCAGGGTGGAGGGCACTTATCTCCGCTATGGCCATGGATACGAAGGAAGGCCTGCAATAAGGAACCTTGGCTGGGTTGAGGAAATCAGCGTAATTGGCCTCTATTACCAAGGCGCAATGTCTGTAAGAGGAGAGCTCCGAAAGTTGCTGGTGGAAAGCGGGCATCTTAGCGAAGTCCGTGAGCATATTTTCCATGGTCTTTCTCTCCACAATGGCCAGAAGCTCCCCTTTCTCGCCAGCCAATGCATAATCCCCCACAGGGAGCTTTTGTCTCGTCACCTGGCAACCTTGGAACTTCCAGGGGTACCTTTCCGAGGTATCCACCAAGATGTTGATGGAACACGCCCCCGATGTACTCAGCTTTGCCCTTGTCCTGTGGCTTGTGAGGGCCTTCTGGGTTCGCCAGAAGATTTGCTCGTATTCCCCCTCCTTGGTCCTGTATTTCTTGGTGAGGAAGAGAAAGTCGCACCTTTTCCTTTGGGCCCTATCCAGGACCAGGGAGAGCCTTTTGCCCAGCCTCTTCATGAGCAAGATTGGAACTCTCTCGAGCTCTTTGTGAGGCGAGATCCATGAGCCTCTCTCCTCCCTGATGCAAAACACGTTTCCTCTCTGACCCGGCCACCTGTCCTGGACCCTGAGCCCCAGAAGGACCTTGTCTCCTTTTCTTATGGTCAGACGATAGGGGAACCTGGAGTCATGGACCTCTTCCAAGACGAAGAAGGTCGCCTCTCCCTTTTCCTTTGAACTCTCGCTCATGAGAATTTCTCCACGCCCTTCTGCCTGCGCGCCATAAAATGGAAATCCGGGGATATCTTCTCCCAAGATGAGGCCTGTGGCAACTCCGCACCTCCAATTGGCCGACAAACCCCGGCCCAAAAAAATCCAAGGGCCCCACCCTCCTTCCCATCCCCTTCCCCCTTCGGTCAAGCCGGTGCTTTACCTGCAGTCCCGGGGCCCGCCCTTTGGAGGGAATTCGCCTTCTAGAAGAAAAAGGGGGCCAATCCAGATGACCTAAAGGATCGAGAGGGAGGGAGAAGCGCATTTGGGCCCTTTGGGCCTCCTCCTCCACAAAAAGAAAGGGACTTGAACAGGGACAGGTTCAACATGGCGGGGGCTTTACCGATCGTCTTGGGTGAAAAAGGTGAGGCCCCTTGTGGGGCCTCTTCCTCCTCTTTGGCGTCCCCAACGGGATTTGAACCCGTGTTGCCGGCTTGAAAGACCGGTGTCCTGGGCCTAGCTGGACGATGGGGACACTGATCTTTTCTCCTTGGGCCGTGCTGGATTCGAACCAGCGGCTCTCTGCTTAAAAGGCAGATACTCTACCTGACTGAGTTAACGGCCCAAAGGGAAAGCTCATAAATTATAAACCATCTTCCCTCTCCGTAGAAAGACCCATCCTGACATCCACAAACACACCCCCTTTGGCCGGCAAATGAAAGCCACCCCACCATCCCTCACCCAAGTATACCTGGGGGGAGCTTCTGGCCAGAGCGCCAGTCTCCTTTCCTCCCATTGGCTATCACGACTCGGGGGAAGATGGACAATCTCTGGATATCAACTGGAAAAATCCCTCTCACGATAAGCGCGGATCTCACAAGATCGGGGACTTATCTTCTCGAGGGAGGTATCGCCATTTTCGAAGCTCAGTGGGTGAGAGTAGGAAGCCATGGCTTTTCCCTTTTGGGCCAAGTTGGGTATACTTGCGGAAATTTGGCTTTTCGTTTCGGGAGAGTTTGGGAGCCTCTCCCATCCCGAGGATTAGGAGGTGAGATGTTCCCTCGGTTTTGGGCAAAAATCCTGGCATTTCTTCTCCTCTCTCACCTTTTCCAAGTTTGGAGCTGGCCAAAAGTGGAGACAGGGGCGAGCCCTCGAGAAGCTTCTCCTCCCAAAGGAGAATACATGACCCTGGGGCAGGCTCTCATCCTGGGGGTAGTGGAGGGGATTACGGAGTTCCTCCCCATTAGCTCCACAGGACATCTTCTTTTGGCCCAAAGGGTAATGGGAGTGGCACCCAGGGGGTCAGAGGGGGCCTCTTCTCCCTCCAAGAAGGAGGCTTCCGATGCTTATGCCATAAGTATTCAAGGAGGTGCGATAATAGCCGTTTTGCTCCTGTACAGGAGGAGAATCTGGTCCATGGCATTGGGAGCTCTGGGGAGAGATCCCGCAGGATTCCAATTGGCCATAAGGTTGTGCGCTGCCTTCCTTCCAGCTGCCCTCTTGGGACTTCTCTTGGAAAGGACCATAAAGCACTATCTTTTTGGCCCATGGCCCATCGTGGTCGCATGGTTCGGAGGAGGCCTGGGGATCTTCCTGGTCTCGAGGATCGTGCCCAAAAGGGGCAGACCCATGGAAGAGCTTCAGTTGAAGGCGGCCTTGCTTATAGGGCTTTTTCAGTGCTTGGCCATGTGGCCTGGGGTAAGCAGGAGCCTCGCGACCATTGTGGGAGGCCTCCTCTGTGGTCTGTCAATGAAAGCTGCCGTGGAGTTCAGCTTTCTTTTGGGCCTGGTGACCCTCGCTGCAGCGAGCCTCTTCGACCTGGTCAAGCACTGGTCAGTGATGGTGGAGTTCCTGGAGCTAGCTCCCATGGCAATGGGCTTTCTCTCTTCGATGATCTCGGCCGTTGTGGCTGTGAGATGGATGGTGGGATACCTGGAGAGGCATGGTCTGGAGATTTTCGGCTATTACAGGATCGGGATAGCCTCAGCAACGGCTTTCCTCTTGTTGGCCGGGATCCTGTGAGGCTATGAGTTCTCCACTCTTTTCTCTTCCCTTGACAAGGTCCATGGGCGTGCTTACTCATAGCATGAAAGCAAATGGGGCGCGCCCTCGATGAGAAAGGAGGGATGGAGATGGCTGTGATAAGATTTCAAAGACCGATGAATGACATTTTTGCCGAGATGGAAAGGCTCAGAAACGAGATAGACAGGATATTCCAGGAAGGATTTGGTGGGGTGTTCACAAGGGAAAGGACCGGGGTATTTCCTCCAGTGAACGTCTATGAGGACAAGGACCGTTATGTTCTCACTGCGGAACTTCCTGGGGTCAAGCCAGAAGATGTGGAGATTACCGTGACCGAGGAGTCAGTCACCTTGAGAGGCCAGCGGAAGCAAGAAGATGGCGGGGAAAAGGCCAATTACCATAGAAGAGAGAGGGAATACGGTTCTTTCCGCAGGGTAGTGAGCCTGCCCGACAGGGTGGATCCCAACAAGGTCGAGGCAACGAGCCGTCACGGTATCCTGTATGTGACCCTTCCCAAGGCTGAGGACGTGAAGCCTAGACAGATAAAGGTGAAGAGCGCTGACTGATTCCCAGACATAGGGGAGGTGAGGGAAATGACGGAGAAGGAACTGAGACCCACCGAGAAGAAAGAGGCCGCAAGGACTAGGGCCGAAGGGACAAGGGGCGTGCCCTACTTCTCCCCGGCCGTGGACATATACGAGACAGAGGGCGAACTGGTGCTTCTGGCTGATATGCCTGGGGTTGACAGCTCAGCAGTTGAGATAGACTTGAAGGACAATGTCCTGACCTTGCAGGGCCATGCCCTTCAGACCCACACCGAGGGGATGACACCAGTGTACCGGGAATACAGGGAGGGGGGCTATTACAGGCAATTCGTGCTCTCGGAGATAGTGGACCAGGAAAAGATAAGCGCTGAGATGTCCCACGGGGTTCTCAAGGTCATCATGCCAAAGGTGAGCAAGGCCAAACCCCGCAAGATCCAGGTGCGTTCAGCCTGATGGTCATATCGTCGGGGAGGGATGCGCAGTTGCCCTCCCCACTCTTCCCCCGTGGCATTCCTCCCAAGGCTGATTTTTGGGAAAAAAAGTGGACGAGCTAAGCCCGCCCCATTCACAATCCGCGGAAAGTTTTGGCTAAGTCCATGGGATGTTGGGAGACGCCCGGAACTGGAAGGGGAAACGATCTCCGGTTTCAGTTTTGGCCCGGATCTTGCTTTTAGTAAACAGGTGGGGCCTGAGGCCTTGGGGCTTTGGCCCTCCAAGTCACTGGCTCTTTGGGACAATTAGGGCGAGGGGGCTCCAATTGGGGTGCGGAAGAGAAGTTCTTATCGGAGTCAGATATTGCGGAGGATGCAACCCTTCCTATGATCGGACCGAGGCTGTGGAGGCCCTTGCCCGCGAGATACGCTTCAAGCCTGTCAGGTACG
>Ga0209162_1000099_pt1 | contig 86394 bp, 55 predicted proteins | sample YNPNPMetaG_FD_187121 | JGI IMG/M metagenome (GOLD analysis project Ga0209162, IMG submission 187121) | Anoxygenic and chlorotrophic microbial mat microbial communities from Yellowstone National Park, USA - YNP NP MetaG (SPAdes) (version 2) ...
ACGACCAAGAAGGTTATTTTGGTCAATTAAACAGATTAATTGAACAACCAAATGTTCTTGGCTTTTATCTTTGGAAAGTGGTACCAGAACCGGATCCAGATGAAGTTGATAACCATCCCTCGCTCCTTTTAAACAGCGATGGTTCACCAACAAAGTTGTATTATGAACTTTTAAGAAAGCCATAAATTTGAACGCCGCCCAACATGCGCCGACAGGCCTCCCTTCGGTCGGCCTGCGGCTCAAGCGTTGATCGGTAACTCTCCAGGTAAAGTGACTGTTCAGGCCGATTTCAACCGGGTGACATCAGACAGGCCACAGTGCCAACCGATAATGAACCGGCTACCCAGGCAAGGCCTCGTACACCATTGGCAGTTACCCTTCCGTACACATTGTACCAGGCCTGAACCTGCATTGTCAGCACAGGCCGGAAGTCCGGCCACCTGAATGTAACGAGACTATGCCCAAGATACCTCTGGTGACCCTCATCACTGATTTCGGCACTGCGGATGGATATGTGGGGGCTGTTAAAGGGGTGATTCTGAGCATCGCCCCAAGGGCCCAGGTGATAGATATTTCCCACGAAGTCACACCCCACGACGTGCGCCAGGCTGCCTTTATCCTCCACAACGTGTATCCCTATTTCCCACCACACTCCGTCCACCTGGTCATCGTGGATCCCGGGGTGGGCAGTGCACGCCGGCCGATCGCCCTGCGCACACCGTCCGGCATCTTCGTCGGCCCTGATAACGGCGTCTTCAGCTATGTGATGGCCCGCGAACCGATCAAAGAGCTGGTAGCCCTCACCAACCTCCGCTATCGCCTCCCCCGGCAGAGCTATACCTTTCACGGACGCGACATCTTTGCTCCGGCCGCTGCCAGCCTGGCGCTCGGTGTACCGCTTACCAGACTGGGCCAACCGGTGCGTGACCATTTTGCTCTGCCGTTGCCCCGCCTGGAAATCGGCCGGGAGAGTATCAGGGGTGAGGTGCTGCATGTAGACCACTTCGGCAATCTGATCACCAGCATCGGGTTCCTCGTGTGGTGCGGCGAGATGCTGGAGCTGCGTCCTGCTTTCGGCGAGGGAGAGAGGGTGCGCTTTAACGCCTCGAGTGCCCGGGTGAAAGTGGACGACACGGAGATCAGCGGCGTGTCGCACACCTATGCAGAAGGTGTACCGGGCCGGCTACTGGCTCTGGTGGGCAGCGGAGGATATCTGGAGATCGCCGTACGGGAGGGAAATGCTGCCCACAAACTGGGGGTGTCGGTCGGAACCGGGGTCCTGGTTCAACCTGGCGAGAAGCTGAGATGAGCATCTGGGTGCGTTTGTGGATTGCTCTGTTGGTCATAGCCGATCGCCTGCTGGGCACGCATCTGGTCGAGCGGGAAATGGAACGTCTGCAGCGGCTGCTTGGCAGTTTCGAGAGACAGGCCAATGTTTTGCGACAGCAGATGAGGGAACTTAACCGGTTGCTGTATGTGGTGCAGGTGGAGATGTGCGTGCTGTGCCTGCGTAAACGCCAGTTGCTCCGACCGGATGACTGGCAGCGCTTTGCACCCTCCGAAAGCGCGGAAGAGGAAAAGCTCCTGGACCTGGTTATTGACCGGCTGGTAAAGCGGGGACTTGGCACTATACGTACAGAAACAGTGGGTGAGAATACCTACATTTATTACCTGAATCCCGATTGGGAGGCTATTGTAAACCTGCTGAATGCGTGGAGAGAGAAGCTCGACCCGGTCACCGTTGAGTGGCTGGATGAAATGCTATTCCCCAAAGCTTAGAGGTGAAGATGGAAAAATTTGTCATTGAGGGTGGTGTTCCTGTCTCCGGCACCGTGACCGCCAGCGGAAACAAAAACGCGGCATTGCCTTTACTGGCAGCCTGCCTGCTTACCGATGAGCCTGTGATACTGCACAATGTGCCCGACATCGGCGATGTGGTTACGATGGGGGAGATTCTCGCCGATATTGGCGCTACGGTGGAGAAGCTGGAAGCCAACACCTGGCGGATACACGCCCGTGAGATATCCACATACGAGTTAAACCCGCGACTCTTCAGTGCCATTCGCGGCTCCATCACGCTTGCCGGGCCGCTGTTAGCTCGTATGGGTGCGGTGCACATGCCCCACCCGGGTGGGGATGTGATCGGACGGAGGCGGGTGGACACCCACTTTCTTGCCCTGAGCGCGCTGGGGGCAGAGGTGGAGGCCGACCGTACCTTCCGCCTGCGCAGTCGAGGCCTTCACGGTGCCGATATTCTGCTGGACGAGGCCAGCGTCACCGCGACCGAAAATGCGATTATGGCCGCCTCGCTGGCCCGTGGCACAACGATCATTCGTAACGCTGCCTGTGAGCCACATGTGCAGGATTTGTGCCGCATGCTGTGCCGGTTGGGCGCCAGGATCGAGGGCATCGGGTCCAATACGCTCACCATCCACGGTGTCGAACGCCTGAGCGGTGGGGAGTACACGATCGGTGCGGACTATATGGAAGTCGGCAGCTTCATCGCCCTGGCGGCCGTGACCGGGGGAGAGCTGCTGATCAAAAATGCCGCTCCCGAGAATCTGCGCATGGTTAAGCTGGTCTTCGAGCGCCTGGGGGTGCACTTCGAGGTCAGAGGAGAGGATGTCTTCGTGCCGGCCGATCAGCCGCTCACCATCATACCGGACCTGGGCGGCGCCATTCCCTCCATATACGATGCTCCCTGGCCCGGCTTCCCTGCCGATCTGATGAGTATAGCTATCGTGCTGGCCTCCCAGTCCAGAGGGACTGTTTTGATCCACGAGAAGATGTTTGAAAGCCGCCTCTACTTTGTGGATAAGTTGATCTGGATGGGAGCGCGCATCATTCTCTGCGATCCGCACCGGTGTGTGGTGCAGGGACCCTCACCGCTGCATGGCGAGGAGTTGGAAAGCCCGGACATCCGTGCCGGCATGGCACTGCTTATCGCGGCTCTGTGCGCCGAGGGGCGGAGCACAATCAGCAACATCCGGCAGATCGAGCGTGGCTACGGGCGGATTGATATCAAGTTGCGTCAACTGGGGGCCAGGATCGAGCGCATAGACTCCCGCCATACAGACAGCCCATAGCCACACTACGGGACGATGTACGTGTCTACCACGTTGCCATCACGGTCACGGAGAGTGAGCAACTCCCCTCCCTGCCATGCCGGCGTCTCCCGTCCCCAGTAAAGATCTGTGGGCGTCGCACGGCCTGCCGCGGAATGAATACGGAGCTGAGCATCGGGGAAAAGAGTGATCGCGGGGAAGACGAAGCGGTTGCCCTCCGCGTCTGAGAGCGTCCAGCCCTCCAGGCTGATCATGCCGCCCTGACAGCGGATAAGTACCATCTCTGAAGTCAGCTCATCCGAGCCGAGCACCTGCCTGATCCGGATGGTGGCAGGGCCTGCGGGAGTTATGGTGGGTGGCGGGGTTATCGGTGTCCCTTCGGGTGGTGTCATGGCTGTGGCCGGCGCTGAGGGCGTGACGGTGGGGTGAGCAGGTATCACGAGCGTCTGCCCAACATAGAGGAGATTGGGGTCAACCAGGTGGTTAGCCTTCATCAGCTCCTCGATGGAGACGTTGAAAGCACGGGCGATGCCGCTCAGTGTATCCCCTGCCTGAACAACGTAGAGCGTTGGTCCGGGGGTCTCTTCCGGGATCGGAACCGGCACGGTAGCGGCAGGAGTATGCGCTGCCTGTCTACGCAGCGATGGCAGGGGCGGGGGTGTGATCGTGGCGATCGGCAGGGGGTTGAAGCGCTCCCACAGAAAAAGCACCGTCAATATGACCGCTGCGGATACGATCACATTCACAATGATAAAAGCCGCCCAGGTGCGGACGCGCATGCCCGGCCTCCTCAGACCGGCCAGAACTCATTCGCCAGTGGCCGTCAATTGAAACAGCGAAACAAGTTCTGAGAAGCAGCTCAACACAATGGCTCCTGCCGGCTCAGTGGCTACCTCCAACTCCAGCTTCCAGGTGTTGGGATGGGGGATGTGGATGGCACCAATGCCTGCCTCCAGGGCCGGCAGGATGTCGGAGCGGGGGCTGTCACCGACCATCCAGGTACATGCGGGGTTCAGACCATAGCAGTCCACCAACTCCCGGAACACCCCCGGGTGTTTCTCCTTAACTATATGAACGGCCTCAAAGAAATGGGCCAGCCCGGAGCGCCTCAGCTTATCACTCTGCGTCTGGTGGTCACCCTTGGTCAGGAGCAGCAGGCGGAAGCGTTGACTGAGCTGCCTGAGCGTCTCTTCCACTCCATCCAGCAGTATGATGGGATATTTTCCCACCCGCAGACCGATCTCCCATAACATGGCATTTACCCTGTCGCAGATTGGGCTTGAGTACCGGGCACACAGGCGCTGGTAGGCGATCTGCAGGCTGCGGGCGAACTCGGCCGGGGAGTAGCCAACCACGGGTACGCGCTCACGCTCCACAAGTTCCAGCATGTGCTCTGCCTCTTCGGCATCGAACCCCTGGGCCTCCATCAGAGCCGCGAAGTCGGCTATGCATTGCTCGTAGAAGATGTTGTTCTCCCAAAGAGTATCATCGGCGTCTATGATCAGCGTGGGCTTGCCCGCGATACCAGACAAATAGTCCTCCTTTTGTAATTATTCAGCCGATTGAAATCGTCCTCCCTGGGCACTTCGTGCCGGGTGTCGGCCTTCGCCGACACTCTGAGGTCGGCGAAGGCCGACCGTTGGCCGCAGGCCCAGGAAGGCTGACTTCAGTCAGCGCCTGAATAGTTACTCCTTTTTCCAGTGAATGTTTGGCAGTGACCATTCAGACCGATCGAAATCGCTCTCTTGGGCGCTTCGCGCCATTCTCAGCCTGCGCCGACACACCGTATCAGTTGCAACAGTCGAGGTCGGCGAAGGCTGACCAATAGCTGCAAGCCCCGATCAACAGTAAAACGGTCCTGTCACAATTCCCTCAGGCGAGATGTGTACTCCCTCCAATGCCAGCAGTACCCGCTTCATCTCCGGGCCGCCTCCGTATCCCCCCAGTTGGCCGTTGGAGCGCACCACTCTATGACAGGGGATGATGATGGGAAACGGGTTGCGTGCCAGTGCGTTGCCCACTGCTCTGGCAGCGTCCGGTGCTCCCAGGCATGCGGCGATTCCCTTATAAGTACCCACCTGCCCGCGCGGTATAGTGCACCCAACCAGCAGTACCTTCTTCTGGAAAGGTGTGCAGCCTTCGAGCGCCAGCAGGTCCAGATTGCTTTGCTCGAATACAATCTCTTCTCCGGCCATAAAACGCCTTATGTGCTCGCATAGCCTGGCGATGGATGAGGGGAGAGCCAGGCCGCCACCAGAGGACACAGGTGAAGGAGCGCCGGGAAGCAACACACGGTATACCCGGGGGCCTGCGGCCGTTTCGCGCCAGCCAACGTGCAGGTTTCCCCTGTCAGAGGGAATGGAGACATAGAACAGGTCTTCTGTGAGCCTTGTAGAGCCTTGCATTGGTCCTTTCTGAGACCATCTGAGTGCAACGTTCAGCCTGATTGAGGTTCCTCTCCTGATAAATCCTGTCCACCAGCTCACCAAGGCTTTTGCGAATCTTCGCGACCGCCTACCCACGCCGACTGAAGCCGCCCGCTTTGGGCCCGCCGCAGGCGCCCAGAAAGGCCGATTATCCAATCGACACATGGCGGCAGGCACAGCCGGGCAGGTAATTACGATTCTTCGCCAAGCTCGCCTATCGGCAGTATGATATGGAAAGTGCTGCCGGGCAGCCGCTCCTCATCACGCCCTTCGCTTTCCACCCACACCTTGCCCCCATGGCCTTCGATGATGCCCCGGGCCACGGTCAGGCCCACACCCAGCCCGCCGCCCTTGAAAGCGGTTTTGCTGGAGCGGTGGAGTGCGACGTCATGCAGGATGTAGAAGCGGTCGAAGATGCGCTTGTGGTCCTCCGGGTCTATCCCGATACCGCTATCCTGCACGGCGATGTGAATGGCTTTGTCAATGCGTGCTCCCCTGATGGCGATACGCCCTCCATCGGGGGTGTATTTCACAGCGTTGGTGATAATGTTCCAGAGCGCCTGGTGCAGCCGTTTTGAGTCGCCTATGATCATTGGAAGGTCGTCGAGACCTTCGACTTCAAACGTCAGCTTACGCTCGGAGCCGATGCGCTGGATGTCCTCCAGGATCTGTGTCACCAGGGGCTTGATGAAGACCGGCCCCCTGGCAAGATCGAGTTTGTTTGCGTCAATAAGGGAGACGGTGAGGATATCACTTATCACCTGGTTCAACCGCCAGGTGGCTTCGGCCATCTTTTCGACCAGGAAGCGCGGAGTGCCTGGCTCATCGGAAGAGCCGGGGATATCCGGGTTAGCCTGCAGGATCTGGGCGTAGCCGTAGATTGTGGTGAGTGGGGTGCGGAGTTCATGGCCGGCAATGATGATAAAATCTGTCTTCATCTTGTCCAGGCGCTGGAGTTCCAGGTTTCTGGCCTCAAGCTGGCGGATCTTCTCCTCCAGGCGGTCCACCAGGCGGCGGCTATATTCGGTCAGATACTCGGCTTTCTCCTCGGCTGAGGTCACCTCCTCCCTTGTGCCCTGGAGGAAAGAGCGCACCTGATCCGGAAATGTGTCAACATCAATCGGTTTGGGGATATAGCCGGTGCATCCGGCGATGAGGGCGCGTTCGCGGTCACCGCTCAGAGTGGCAGCGGTGACCGCCACGATGGGGATGTTTTTCAGTTCTTCGATGGTGCGCAGGCGCGTGGTAACCTCGTAGCCATCCAGCCCGCTGATGTTGATGTCCATCAGGATCATGTCGGGCAATTCGCGTCTGGCAACCTCGATGGCTGTCAGGCCGTCTGAAGCGGAGACGATCTGGAAGCCCTCGCTACCCAGAATGCGCCGCACCAGTGTCTCACTGGCCGGATCGTCTTCTACGTAGAGAATCTTGGGTTTGCGTTGTTCCATAGGAGGACGCTCTCAGCATAGCCCACGCCTTTACGTCGTGATGCGCGGGACCTTTGAAGTGAGTTGCCACCACCTGTATAGATTGTATCACATTTCAGAAGGCCTGCAATATGCTGAGTTCTGGCATCGTCCTCACACAGGCTTTCTTACGCATACCTGATTCTGAGGTACGACGCAGTGGCCCATCTCTTAGAGACTATCCGAAAAATGTAACCGACGCATCCCTATGCGCCTGTATAAGCGGCATAGAGATGTCGCCTGTACGGTTTTTCGGATAGAGTATTAACCGTGCGGCGCGGGTCATAACCCGCGCCGACTGTGGTCTGGCGGGCACAGCGGGAATCCAGTTATGTGTATCTCGTCCCGCGCGCCAACCTGATGCTAGGCAGCTCGCTTCAGTATTTCGTCCAGGAGCTCCTCGTCTGTAAACTCTCCTTTCTGCATCAGCGTCTCGATCTGGCCACTGAGGCGTTCGCGCTCGGCCGGGGTGAGTTCCTTGGCCGAGATGACAATCACAGGCACGTCGCGCACTCTCTCATCCGCCTTAAGGGCCTCCAGTAACTCAAAGCCGTCCATGCCGGGCATCATCAAGTCCATCAGGATGATGTCAGGCCGCTCACGGCGCACCATCTCGAGGCCCATCGCCCCATCAGAGGCCTCGAAAATCTGGTACTCGCCGCGCGTTTGCAGGATGCGACGGAGCAGCAGCCGGGCTTTGGGATCATCCTCAATGATGGCAATGGTACGCACTCTGCCGTCGAGCTGTCCCAGGGAGCCGAGCAGCCCCTCGGTCGGCGCCTCGGTGGCGAATTTTTCGGCGGGGAATTCTATCGTCTGCGCCCAATCCTCGCCCAACAGGTGCTTTTCGACCGGGAAGGTGTGGCCGGAGCAATTCACGACGATGACATCATCGCGTCTCACCACACCCTGGCTGAGGAGCTTGAAGAGGCCAGCAAAGGCTGCCGCCGCAGCCGGTTCCATCGAGATGCCGTCAAGTTTGGCCATCACGTGCATGGCACGGAACGTTTCCTCATCGGTGACCGCCTCAAAGGCCCCTCCACGCTCGCGTATTACCCGCGCCAGGTAGTTGTAAGCCGGACCGGGGTTGCCGGTGGCGATGGTAATGACCCGTGTCTGCGGGTTAAGCACAGGCTCAATTTCATCAAGCCCACGCTTGAAGGAGTTGACCATGGGCGCACAGCCGGTCGCCTGGATACAGGCCAGTTTGGGCATGCGGTCCACCAGTCCTAACAGCATCATCTCCTCATAGGCTTTCCACACCCCTACCGGCCCCATGCCGCCGCTGACAGCCTGGAAGTACCAGTCGGGAGTGGCCCACGGGGTGTTGCCCTTCCCGATCATCTGGGGCAGTTGTTCAGCGATCTCGAAAGCAACGGTTTTCATACTCTCGCGGGCCGAGATGCCCCGGATACCCTGATCCACAAAAATCCCCTTGCGCGCGGCAAAATCCGCAGCCACCTTCTTCGTCTGATCGTAGGTGGCGGTGACTTTGATGACCTCGGTGCCGTAGAGTGCCACCTCGCGCATCTTCTCTGAGGGCACCAGGCTGGTGAGGAAGGCCCACATTTTGATGCCGGCCAGCGCGGAATAGGCCGAGTAAGAGATGGCAACATTTCCGGTGGAGGCAACCACGGCCTCGGTGATGCCATGTTCTTTCATCACCGAGATGGCAAGAGAGGCCTGGCGGTCCTTAAAAGAGCCGGTCGGTCCCTGTCGCTCGTCTTTGATGTAGATGTTGGGACAGCCAAGCATCAGCCCCAGGTTGGTAGCACGGAGCAGGGGGGTGCCTCCTTCTCCCATTGTGACTTTGTGGGCGTCGTCACACAGGGGGAGCAGCTCCCGATAGCGCCACATGTCGAAAGGACGATCCCGGAGCACGTCTGGCCAGAGCTTACGCACCGTCTCATAATCATAGCGGGCGTCCAGCCAGCCGTGTCCGCACCTTTCGCAACTCTTCAGCGGCCTGGTAAACGGCACACGGTGCTTACAGGCAGCACATTCCAGCCATACCTGATGTTTGAATCTGCTCTGAATCATTGTTCGCTTTTTCCCTGCTGATCATTCTGTTTGTTTTCGGATACTGCGATACGTTCCAAAGCGGCAGCCACATCTGCAAGCAATTCCTGCCTGCCAAAGAGGCCCTTTTGCAGCAAGGCCGCCACCCCACGGTTGAGGATGTCCCGCTCTTCCGGGGTAAGGTCCTTGGCGGTCACGACAATAATGGGGATGGAGCGCGTGGCACGGTTCGCTTTAACCGACTCCAGGACGGCGAACCCGTCCACCTCCGGCATCATCAGGTCCAGGATAATGATATCAGGATGGATCCTCTGGATCAGCTCGATCGCTTCCCGCCCTCCGGAGGCCTCGATGACCTGATACCTTTCCTGGCTTTCGATCATCCGACGCAGCAGTTTGCGATCCGGGGCGTGGTCGTCTACTATCAGCACCCGCTGTTGACCACCCTTGCGCCGATCCAGCCGCTCCAGCGCGGCCACCAGGTCCTCCTCCAGCACAGGCTTGACCAGGTAGTCAGAAGCACCAAGACTGATACCGTATTCCTTATCACTCACGATGGAACAGATGATCACCGGAATATCACGGGTTTGGGGGTTTGCCTTGAGTTCCTGGATAACCTGCCAGCCATCCTTCTCGGGCATCATCACATCCAGTGTGATGGCGAACGGGCGGATGCGCAGGGCCCTTTCAACCACATTCGTGCTCCTGGTCAGGCCGATGACCTGATAGCCCCTTTTGCTCAGGTAGCGGCGGAAGAGGGTGATAACGCCTTCATCATCGTCCACACAGAGGACGAGCCTGGCTCCAGGCATGGGTTGCTCTCCGACTACAATATCCTCTTCCTCCTCCTTGGGCATTTCGGATGGGCCTGCGATGGGGAGCACTACGTGAAAGGTAGAACCCTTGCCTACGGTGCTCTCAGCCCAGATGCGGCCTCCGTGCATTTCCACAAAGTTCCTGGAGATGGCCAGGCCCAGCCCTGTGCCGCCGACAGCGCGGGTGCTGGAACCATCCACTTGTGTGAATTCCTCGAAGATCGTGGTCAGTTTGTCCTGTGGGATGCCGATACCGGAGTCCGAAACCCTGATAATCACCTCGGTTGGGGTTGCCTCTGCCTCCAGGCGGATGAAGCCCCGCTCGGTGAACTTGGCGGCGTTGCCGACGATGTTGAGGAGCACCTGACGGATGCGCCCGGAATCCGCGCGTATTATCGGCAGGTCTTCCGGCACAACCTGTTGTAGCTCGATGGGTTTGTCTTTGACCAGCCCGATGGCGGTGGACATAACGCTTTTGATGATCTCGCGCAGATCGGTGTCCCCGATGTTGATCTCCATCTTGCCGGCCTGAATCTTCGAGATGTCCAATATGTTGTTGATCAGGCTCAACAGGTGCTGCCCGCTGTTATAGACGGCCTCCAGGTCAGTCCGCTGCATGTCTGTGAGCGGGCCGTCAATCCCCTTCAGGATCACGCGTGAGAAGCCGATGATGGAGTTGAGCGGCGTGCGCAGCTCGTGCGACATGTTGGCCAGGAACTGGCTCTTGAGCCGGTCCATCTCCTTGAGCTTCTCGGCTGTCTCCAGTGCATTCTGATAGAGGTAGGCGCTTTCGAGTGCCACACTCAGGTTGGCACCGATCAATTCGATGAAATCAAGCTCGTCCTGTGGAATATCCTGGGTGGGTTGAGCCAGGGCCAGTAACCCGAGAATCTGCTCGCGTCCAATCAGCGGGACGTATACCGCATAGTGCAGCTCGACCTGCTCGGCCAGGGCGGTGCCAACCGGGCCGACGTAAGTAGCGCGGGTATCCAGGACAGAAGTACGCCTGCCGTCTATCACTTTGTAAAACAGGGAAGGGTTGACCTCACGGGTAAGGCGCAGATTGTCAGCGAGAGGGATATCGTCACCTGCTTCGTTATGGACGGCAACCGGGCGCAAAGCTCTCCTGTCCGCCTCCCACAGGAAGAAGATAGAGGGTCTGGCCAGGCGCAACGAGATCACCTCGCCGGCCCGGTGGAGTAGCTGCTCCGGGTCAAGTGAGGTGGCAGCAGCCTGCTGGACTTCGTTAATAAGAGCGCGGCGCATGGCATCAGTACGCACCTCCTGGAAGAGGCGGGCATTGGCGATCGCTGCGGCCAACTGGTCGGCCAGTGTCTGGAGCACGGAGACATCCTCGTCAGAAAAGGCCGCTTCTTCGGTGGACTGTACATCCAGCACCCCGATGACCTGATCCCGTACCTTCAGCGGCAGCCCCATTTCGGAGCGGGTTTCGGGGAGGTCCGGGTTAGCAAAGTGGACGGCATCCTTGCCCACGTCCAGGGCGATACGCGGTTCACCTGTGCCGGCCACATAGCCGACGATGCCCACCCGACCCACCGGCAATTTATGGCCACGGGCGAGCATGCGCCGTCCGCCCTCTGATGATGCCGCGCGCAGGACGGCATACTCTCTTTTCTCATCCAGCAGGAAAACGCCGGCATGATAGAACCCGAACTGCTCTGAGATCAGCTCGACCGTCTCTTTCAATAGCTGGTCTACATCCAGAATGGCGGTGGCGTCACGGGCCACTTCCTGAGCGGCGGCAAGCTGAGCTGCCCGACGCTGCGCCTCCTCAAACAGGCGGGCATTCTCCAGCGCCAGTGCAAGCTGGTCGGCCACGGCTGTAGTGATGGCCAGATCATCCTCGCTCCAGACGCGGTTTTCGGTGGCCTCCTGCAGGTCAAGTATGCCGATGAGCTCGTCGCGCAGCTTAACCGGGACGGCCAGTGCGGAGCGCGCCATCAATCCACCATTTCCGTTCCCTCCATTCCCCTTAATGATGCTGCTCAGGTCCGATATAGCCAGGGGGGCTTCCTGCTGCAGCACCAGCTCCATCTCAGGCGACATGGCAGTGCCGAGCGGGGGAATGCCCAGGCTGCGGTACTCCGCGCTGAGTTGCGCGCGGCGGGCGACTTTCTGCCACTCCCTGGCAACGTAGTAGCGCTGGAGGGTCCGCATCTCTTCAAGCGCCCTCTGCGTCTGCTGGAAGAGGCGGGCATTCTCGATCGCGACGGCGATCTGGTCGGCCAGGACCTGGAGCACTGCCACATCCTCTTCGCTGAAGGCGGCCTCCTGTACGCTCTGGACATCCAGAGCACCGATGACCCGCTCACCTATTTTCAGCGGCAACGCGACCTCGGAACGGGTGTCTGGCAGGTCCGGGTTGGCGAAGTGAACAGCGTCCGCTCCCACGTCCAGGCCGATATAGGGCTGGCCGGTGCCGGTCGCCCGTCCCACAAAACCCTGCTCGCCCACACGCAGCCGATGGCCACGGGCCAGCATACGTTTCCCTCCCTCGCTGTTGGCTGCGGTAAGGACTGCCCACTCACCGGCCTCGTCGAGCAGGAAGATACCGGCGTGGTAGACTCCCAGGCCCTCGCTGATGAGGTGTACAGCTCTGTCGAGCAGCTCCTGGGGGTCCAACAAGGAGCTGATGGCCCGGGCCAGTTGGGCCGTTGCCTCCAAATAGCGCGCCCGGCGCTCTGTCTGAGCATAGAGTTGCTCCAGCTCCTGATGGCGGCGTTGAACGTCATCAAAGAGGCGAGCGTTCTGTAAGGCATTGGCGATGTTGCCCGCCACGCCCTCGAGTATGTTCACCTCCTCCTCGGGGAAGGCGTTGATGTCCACACTGTGCAGGTCCAGTGCTCCCAGCACCTGTCCTCGCACGACCAGAGGGATCACCAACTCCACTCTGGTCGGGAGACGGCTGTAAGTAAATTGCACGGGGAGTCCGCCAGGCCCCCGCGTCTCTCGCCAGGAGGTCACGGTGAGACGTTGCCCGCGATTGATAGCTACAGCAACCGCTGTGGAACCCCCCAGGCCGACGCGAAAGCCGGCCTCTTTGAGGTGTGAGGCGCCCTCACCTGAGGCATCCAGCAGTACCGCTGTCCTGCCCTCGGCATCCACTGCATAGATTCCCACATGGTAATAGCCGAAAGCACTGCGGATCACTCTGACGGCCTGAGCTGTAACAGCAGAGATATCGAGTGCAGAGGTGACCATGCGGCCGATATCTACTCCTGTCTGGCTCTGCTCGATCTGACGGCGCAGGGTCAGGTGTGTTTTTTGATATGAATCACTCAGCAACCAGCTCAGTGCAGCCACCACTGTCATGGTTGCCATCTGCACGAGGTTTGAGAGCGTGGGAGCAGCGGTGATCAGGCCCCGCACCAGAAGGGCAAATGCAGCCACGCCCCCCCAGACCAGGCCGGCTTCAGGGGTAAGCAGCGAGGCGGCCGCGAAAACAGCCGTACCGCTCAGGAGTAGTGTCAGGCCCGCCACAGGCAAGAGTTCGGGCATGGCTACCACAGCATACACAATGGTTAGCCCTATGAGCAGGTTGATCGTCTCGCCTGTCCGCCCCAGACGGTCCAGCCTCTGCAGTCCCAGGACGGATAAGAAGAACAACGCGCTGGCAGAGAGAGAGACCCAGTCAATCCGCGTCACATAGAACAGAGCAAGCAAATTCAGCAAAGGTCCCGTGGCGGCCAGCCACATAGCTGCGCGGAGTAGCTTAGGCAACAGGGATTGTACCCGGGGCAGGTCCGCTTCCTGGATTGTGATAAATTTGAGCAATCTTCCCCACATAGCCACTCTTATCCTTCTTCCTCACGGGGTTTGGTGACCAGGCGCACCAGGGCCCGGTCTACCCGCAGCGCCTCTCCCAATTCCTCCACCGCTGTCTGCAGAATCGTGGCTATATCGGGAGAGCGACGGATCCTGGAGGTAATCTCGTAGATGCGACGCTGACGCTCGGCCTGGCGCTGTATCTGCTCGAAAAGACGGGCGTTCTGCAACGCGATGGCGGTCTGGCTGGCGATGGAGACCAGCAGGTCGCGTGCCCGCGCGTCGTAAAGGCCCGGTGTGGTATAGCTCTGCACCGCCATCACCCCGAGCACCCGCTTGCCAATACTGATCGGCACACCCAGCCAAGACTGAGCTTCTGCGCCGATTATATCTATACCCAGCTCTTTCATGCGCTGGGATACATTGTCCTGGAGCAGCAAAGGCTGACGGTTGCGGATGATATACTCTGTAAGGCCATTCCCCATAGGTCGAGAGGGCCAGCTTATCTTTTGCTCATGGTCAACGACTATGGGGAACGAGATAGACTCGGTTTCGGCATCGTAGAGGGCGATGTAGAAGTTAGAAGTGTCGAGCAGGCGGGACGCTCCGAGGTACGCCTCCTCCAGCACCCCTTCTACATCGAGGCGAGTCGTCAGGGCCTGGGCCAGCTCGTTCAGGATGCGCATCTGCTGAGCAGCTCTCTGGGTCTCGGCAAAGTGACGGGCCTCCTCAAGCGCCAGAGCCACCTGTTCACTCACCGCTTCGATCAGAGCGATCTCGCCGGGGGACCAGCTATGGCTGCCGTCCGACTCCTGAATGGCCAGACTGCCGATGACACGGTCGCGCAGACGAAGCGGCGTTGCCAGTATACGCCCGGCCGCCTCCTGGCTGTCAGCAAGGGCAACGGTCTCCCCCTGGGCGATGGCCATCTCAATAGCCGGCAGTTCCAGATTATCGGCGGGCCTCACGTCAATGCGGTCGTAGACGTAGCCCAGAGCCTGCCTCTGCGAACTCAATTCCGCCCAGGCAGAGGCCGCGTACTCACCGTACAACAGGCTCAGCTCGCGCAACTGGTTTTCGGTGCGTTCCATCAGTCTGGCGTTGTCAATGGCGACGGCAAGCTGGTCGGCAAGTGTCTGGAGGACAACGATGTCATCTTCGGAAAAGGCAGCCTCTTGAGTGGACTGGACGTCGAGGACACCGATGACACGACCACGCACCTTGAGCGGCAAACCCATCTCAGAACGGGTCTCGGGCAGGTCGGGGTTGGCAAAGTGGACGGCATCCTCGCCCACGTCAAGAGCCACGCGCGGCTCACCGGTGGCAGCAACATAGCCGACGATGCCGAGTTTGCCCACTGGCAATCTGTGGCCACGCGCCAGCATACGTTTGCCCCCCTCAGATGAGGCGGCACGAAGCACCGCATACTCCCCCGGCTCGTCCACCAGGAAAACACCCGCATGATAGAAGCCGAAACGCTCAGAGATGAGATTGACCGCCGTGTCAAGAAGCTTCTGAACATCCAGGATGGCAGCAGCCTCACGGGCCACCTCGGCGCCTACCCTGAGCTGGACAGTGCGCCGCTCCAGGCTCTCCGTATAACGGGTCAGCTCCTCGTGAGCCTTACGCAGCTCCTCCTCCATCAACTTGCGTGCCGTGATGTCCCTGGAGAGGCCAAACGTGCCGATGATATTGCCCTGCTCGTCCCGCAGGGGCATCTTGGAGGTCAGTACCCAGGTCACACGGCCATCGGGCCAGGTCTCTTTCTCCTCCATATTGAGCAGCGGCTCACCCGTCCTGATGATCCTTTGCTCGTCTTCGTATGCCTGTCGGGCATGTTCTTCAGAAAAGAAATCAAAGTCCGTCTTACCGATGGCCTCCCTGGGATCGCTCAACCCGAATGCCCTGGCGTGTGCCCTTGTGATTCTAAGGAAGCGGCTCTCCCGGTCCTTGAAGTAGATGTAGTCTGGCACGTTGTCCATCAGGGTATCCATAAGGTAGTGTTCCCGTGCCAGCTCTTCATACAGTCTGGCGTTGTCAATGGCGACGGCAAGCTGATCGGCGAGCGTCTGGAGGACAACGATGTCATCTTCGGAAAAGGCAGCCTCCTGAGTGGACTGGACGTCGAGGACACCGATGACACGACCACGCACCTTGAGCGGCAAACCCATCTCAGAACGGGTCTCGGGCAGGTCGGGGTTGGCAAAGTGGACGGCATCCTCGCCCACGTCAAGAGCCACGCGCGGCTCACCGGTGGCAGCAACATAGCCGACGATGCCGAGTTTGCCCACTGGCAATCTGTGGCCACGCGCCAGCATACGTTTGCCCCCCTCAGATGAGGCGGCACGAAGCACCGCATACTCCCCCGGCTCGTCCACCAGGAAAACACCCGCATGATAGAAGCCGAAACGCTCAGAGATGAGATTGACCGCCGTGTCAAGAAGCTTCTGAACATCCAGGATGGCAGCAGCCTCACGGGCCACCTCGGCGCCTACCCTGAGCTGGACAGTGCGCCGCTCCAGGCTCTCCGTATAACGGGTCAGCTCCTCGTGAGCCTTACGCAGCTCCTCCTCCATCAACTTGCGTGCCGTGATGTCCCTGGAGAGGCCGAACGTGCCGATGATATTGCCCTGCTCGTCCCGCATAGGCATCTTGGAGGTCAGTACCCAGGTCACACGGCCATCGGGCCAGGTTTCTTTCTCCTCCAACTGGATCGGCTGGCCGGTGCGTATAATGTTTTGCTCATCCGCGTAAGCCTGCGAGGCATGTTCTTCGGTGAAGATATCGAAGTCGGTCTTGCCGAGCACGTCCTCCACTTTCATACCGAACTTCTCAGCCGTGCTATTACTGATGCGGATGAAGCGGCTTTCCCGGTCCTTGAAGTAAATCGAGTCTGGAAGGTTATCCAGCAGTGCACGGAAGAGGTTCCGCTCCTGTGTGAGCTCTTGCTCCGCACGTTTGCGCTCGGCGATCTCCTGCTGGGCCTGGTTATAGAGTCGGGCGTTAGCAATAGCGTTCGCCAGTTGATCGGCCATGGTCTGAAGCACGGTGATGTCCTCTTCTGAGAAGGCGGCTTCCCTGGAGGATTGGATAGTCAGCGCGCCGATAGGGCGGCCCCGGCTGATGAGCGGCAGAGCCAGTTCGGAACGGGTCTCCGGCAGGAGGGGGTTATCGAAGCGGATGGCGTCTTTGCCCACGTCAAGTGCGATACGTGCCTGTTTGTTGGCAATACACCATCCGATCATGGAGGCACCACCGATCTCGAGCTTATGGCCCTGCTGGAGCATCAGGCGTCCCGCCTCTCCGGTGCCGGCACGGAGCACGGCCCACCTGTTCGGCTCGCCGGTCCACTCACCGGTCTGGTCAATCAGGAAAAGGCCGACGTAGTACAGGTCAAATCTCTCGCGCACCAGCTCCACCACCTGGGGAGCCAGGACCTCCGGATCCAGGATACTGCTGGCCGCGCGGGAGACCTCAGCGGCCGTCTGGAGTTGAAGCGCACGGCGTCTGCTCTGCTGCACGAGCAGTGTCTCCTGGAGTGCAGCGCTGATCTGCGCTCGCAGTTCCTCATAAATGTTACCGTCCAGCGGCCCGACTTCCAAAAGGGCAAACCCCAACTGGCGCTCCCGGAAGTAGAGCGGCGCCACGATCAGGCTGTATTGCCGCTGAGGCCACAGCCCTTCTGGCAACAGGTGCCGGGAGGGGAAGCGGCGTCCCCCCGGCTCGAGCGCGACACGGCCGCTCTCGTTACAGGCCATCATCAGCCGCGACCACTGGGCAGGCTCAGCCGGTTCTTCGTAGAGGGCCAGGTAAGCGGACGGCAGGCCCAGGCGGGGTAGCCTGTCAGCCAGTACATCCATCAGCTCCGTAAGCTCAAGCGTCACGGTCAACTCCTGGCCAAGTTCGCGCAACGCCTGAACCTGTCGCATGGTCTGGAGTTCCCTGTACCTCTGAGCCTGGAGCGCCATTTCGCCGACCAGTACCCGCGCCTGCTGCCACAGGTCTTCGGCCCGTTGTACTGTCACCTCGTCGCCCAGATAAGGGAGTATCTCTCGCCGCAGCACTGAGAGCGCGCCCTGCCAGGCAGCGATATTCCCATCCACCGCCAGCACCTGATTCAGGGCGCTCTCCAATGTGGGGAGGAACAGCCCGCGGGCCTCGCCGGCCACCTCGGCGGTAAAGCTATCCAACAGCCGCGCTGCCCACTCACCGGCTTCGCCTGTCTGGTCATCAACAGCATGTGCTATTTCCGACAGGATGTGGACTCTCCGTGCGGCGATGGACTCTTCAGGCGACCCTCCTTCTGCGAGCTGGAGAGATTTTGCCGGCCCCGCTGCGGCCTGCTCCACCGCCGTGAGCGTACATCCACACGACCGGCGCAGCACTATTTCAGCGGGGAGACGGGTCCGCTCTGGTATCTCCTCTCCCCTCAGCCGCCTGAGCAGCATCCCGGTTGCCTGCGCCCCCAGATCGTAGAACGATTGCCGTACCGTGGTCAGAGGTGGGATGACACTTCGGGATTCCACCGTGTCGTCGAAGCCTGCCACGGCCACATCTTGCGGGATGCGATACCCCCGCCTCTGCAACTCCTCTGTCGCCCCGATGGCAGGATAATCAGACCAGGCGACAAGCGCCTCGAAGTCCATCCCTGGCTGCAGATGGCGCTCGTCAAGCAACACGTCAATCCCTCCGTACCTGTTGGCCCTGGTCTCGTCCCAACGCTGGCGGAGGCTGTACGCCTCTATTGCATCCCCAGCGACGACGAGTGTGGCATCCAGGGGTATGTTGTGTTCCCTCAGTACGTCGGTGTAACCGCGGTACCTTTCCTGTGCTTCAGGGTTATCTTCTGCCCCCCCTATAAACGCAATACGTCGGTAGCCATGTGCTTCGACCAGGTGCGTTACCAGTTCGCGCATACCCCGGTAATTATCTATCAGCAGGGTTGGTATGCCCTCCAGCTCCAGGCCGATGTTGACGATCGGGAGGGAACGATAAGGTTCGCAGAAGTCAATCAGCGCTTCCGGGCTGGTGAAATGGACCAGTTGCGCGCCCCAAATCACCAATCCATCCACGACCTCTGTGCTCACCAGATCGTAGATCACTCTGGCCAGAGGGTAAGGCTGATAGGGGTCGTGCAACAGGCCGCCTTGGAAGTATAACAGGTTTGCCCCGTGCTTCCGGGCTGTATCGTGGACCCCGCGCCACAGGCCGATGTTGTATTCGTTCAGCAGCAGGTCACAGAGCAGGCCGATAGTGGGGCGCGAGCCTTGCCGATAGCTATTCCCTGAGTGCCCTTTTATCTCACTCATGCCGTCCTCAGAACTTATCCACGCAGCAGTAGCGTCTGCTGCGTTATACTCAGGCGGTTTTCAAGACCGCAAAGCATTGACTGCGCTTATCCCATCCACGAACCCCGTCAGTCCGTGTGTGCTCCGAAGTTGTAGGACGATTGCGAGCAGTTGTCCTACAACTTTGGGACACACCCCTTCAGTCCTCCTGCGCTCGCTGTGCGGCGGCGCCCAACCTTACGAACACCCGGTCGGCACCGAGTGCCATGCCCAATTCCCGCAATGCGGTCTGCAGGATCGTCTCAGGATCGAGAGAGGCACGCACCCGTGCTGTAATATTGGCAATGATGCGCTCTTGTGTGGCACGCTGTCTGCTCTCCTCCAGAAGTCGGGCGTTTTCCAGCGCCAGAGCGATCTGCTCACCGATTTCCTCCACTGAGCGCTGCTCTTCCGGCGTCCACGGCTGCTGCTCTTCAGTGCGCCGCAACAGGATGGAGCCAATAGTCTGCCCCCAGAGGCGAATGGGCACGGTCAGCAGGCGACCGTCCTCTCCGCTGCCCAAAGGAACCGGCGACTGGAGCGGTTCCACATCCACTCCGGTATAGCGATAGGCAGACGGTCGGGTGGCAGTCCATGTTCGCCAGGCCTCCCGTGTCTGCTCTCCGTACAGTCGCTCCAGTTCCTCCAGGGCATGCCGGCTCTCTTCCAGAAGACGGGCGTTCTCAATCGCCAGTGCAAGCTGGTCGGCCAGTGTCTGCAATATCGCCACATCCTCCTCAGTGAACGCTGCCGGCTCTGTTGACTGCACATCCAGCACACCAATAACCTGCTCCCCCACCTTTAGCGGTAGCGCCATCTCCGAGCGGGTCAGTGGCAGGTCCGGGTTGTCAAAGAAGACCGCATCCTTGCCCACATCAAGTGCGATGCGAGGTTGCCCTGCCCCCGCGACATAGCCAACAATCCCCACTTTGCCCACAGCAAGCCGATGCCCACGGGCCAGCATGCGCCGCCCACCCTCCGAAGAGGCGGCGCGCAGGACCGCGTACTCCCCGGCCTCGTCTATCAGGAAGATGCCGGCATGGTAGAAGCCGAAGCGGTCGGAGATGAGGTGCACGGTCTCGTTAAGCAATGTGCCTGGGTCCCGAATTTCGGCGGCCCGGCGGGCTACCTGTGCAGCCGCCTCCAGTTCGGCCGTGCGGCGGGCAAGTTCGGCAGTGCGTTGGGCAACCATTTGCTCCAGACCGGCATAGAGCTGCTGCAATTGGGCTGCCATGTCATTGAAGGTGTGGGCCAGGTAACGGAATTCCTCCGGACCCCGCATCTGCGTCGGCATCCGTTCCTCCAGGTGGCCCCCTGCCAGCCGCCCGGCAGCGGCAGAGAGAAGGCGAACCCCGACAACTATACCCCGAAGTACGATCACCTCCGCGAGGGCCGCCGTCAAGAGTACCGCTATTGCGACCCCAGGGATGACAGTAAGCGCACGTCGAATGGCCATTTGGGATTCTTCCCTGGCCTGCTCGTGACGTGTCTTGAACAGCTCGATCAGGTCATATGTCGCCTGATCAAACAACTGGTGATTCGCGTTCAATTGGCCGGTCAGGCGCTGGACCTCCGCAGAGTCATTCCTCTCCATAGCCTGGAGAATCTGCCGGACGATGCCGATCTGGTCTCCTGTCAGGATTGCCACCGTGTCTGTGCGCATCCGAAGAGCGCTGCCAGGGGGAAGGGCCCGGGCCTGCTCGAGCAACACTTGCCGATAACTATCCAGCACCGTCAGGCCCAAAGAGGTGTCGCGTGCCAGTTGCTCTGCGTCAGCTCCGGCAGCTATGCCCGCCTGGATATTCAGCATCAACTCTGTGGACTCATGGGCAACGGTGAGAGCGTTGACCAGAGAGGTATTCGTATCCTCCATAGCGTTGGCCGCAGCCTGTATACGGAGCAACTGTGAGATGCTGATAGCACCACCTGCCAGCGCGATGCCACTACCTATCAGGGCCATAATTAACAGTCGGCCTATTATAGTGCTCAGAAACCTTCGGAAGGTAAAACGCTCCATCTCACCCTCCACCCGAATGGCGGTCACCCTCACGGTAGCCGCCATCTTCTCTGCGTTCCTCTGTTATGCTCTCGTCCTCTCCGTGCAACTGAATAACCCCCTCCGCTGCCCGGAAGGCACGCCCCAGCTCGCGCGCTGCAGTGCGCAGGATAGTGTCCACCTGAGCAGAGGCGCGGATACGGGCAGTGACTTCGGCGATCAGCCGCTCTCGCTCCGCGAGTCTCCGCGTCTCCTCGAGCAGGCGGGCGTTCTCGATAGCCAGCGCCATCTGGTCGGCCACAGCCTCTATCAGGGCAATCTCGTCAGCGCTCCATTCCCGCTGACTATCGGCCTTCTGTAATCCCAGGGCACCGATTGCCATTTCGCGCAGGCTGATGGGGACCACCAGGGTGGCCGGGCCGGAGCCGTTTCCTGTATCAATCACGATGTCGCGGCTGAGGATGGCCTGCTCGACTTCGGGTGGCACAGCCTCACCGAGCGGTGAGAGGTCCGGCCTGGTACGTTCGTAGAGCGACTCCCGTTGGGCGGAAAGGAAGCGAGCCCACACGGCGCCCGTTTGTTGCCTCTGAAGCTCCTCCAGTTCCTGCAGCCTGGTCCGTATCTCTGCGAAAATGCGTGCATTGTCAATCGCGACGGCGATCTGGTCGGCCACGATCTGGAGCACAGGGATATCGTCCTGTGAGAAAAAGTCCTGCTCAGCGCTCTGGAGGGCAAGTGCACCGAGCACAATCCCGCGTGAACGCAGCGGCAGGGCCAGCTCAGATTTCACATATGGTAACAGGGGGGTAACCTGCCCTTCACCGGAGGCCAGGCGGGGCTGGGCGTTGATGATGCACCACCCCACCGGCAGCGCCGGGCTGATCCTTACCCGATAGCCGGGGGCCACGGCGCGCCGCCCAAGGTGACACGCTCCGCTTTGCAACACCGCAGTCTGCTCTGCCTCATCGGTCAGAAAGAGGCCTGCGTAATAGAGGCCGAGCTTTTCGTGGAGCAGCCCCGTTATCTGGGTGCTCAGCTCGTCGAGGTGTGCCATGTGCGGCAAAATGGAGCCAACTATCTGGAGGGCAGTCTGAAGCCGCGTGATGTGCTTTCGCAGCTCAGCATTAGAGCGCTCCAGTTCCTCCACGCGTGCTTCAAATTGTGCACATGAACATGTGGCTTCGGCACACCGCTGTTCTGCTCCCAGGAAGTGCTGGAGCATGGTGCGGTGAGTCCTCAACTGGAGGAAGACGATAACGAGCATCGCCGCCGCGTAAACACCGACAAGGGGTAAGAGCAGGAACGGCGACAGCGCCAGTTGCGGTGTAAAACGGACCAATAAATATAGCAGCATCAGGGTGACCAGGCTCGCCAGGCCACCCAGGAGCATGTTCAGCATCGTGAGACGTTGGACAGGCAGGCCGGGAGGCTGAGCGGCCGGCGGCGTGACCGGCGTTGGTGCCGGCGCCTCCACCCTCGCCTGGCGGGGTGGCCTGCTTTCGAGCAGTTCGAGGATGGTGCTCTCCAGCGGCGGTCCGGCCTCCTGGGTCACCTGTTCCGGTTCGGCGGAAGGCTCCTTAAACAATTCTTCAATTTGGGAAGCGAGGTTTCTATCCTGCATTGTCCATCAGCTCCCTGGCAAGGGCGCGATACTGGCGGGAGCCCCGACTGCTGGGGGCATATAGGGTGACCGGTTGGGAGAAAGCCGGGCTCTCGCGCAGCCTGGTATCAACCTCGATCACGGTGTCAAACAAAACATTGTTCAACCCCCGCTGCATCTGCTCGTGGATGATCCTGCATATCTTATTGCGGCGGTCATACATGGTCACCAGGACACGGTAGACCAGGCGAGGGTTCATCTTCTCTTTCACCTGGCGCACCATTTTGATGAAGTGGTAGAGCGATTGGGCGGCATAGTAATCACACTGGACCGGGATGATGAGCACGTCCGCCGCTACCAATCCGTTTAAGGTAAGCGTGCCCAGTGATGGCGGACAGTCAATCAGGATAAAATTATACAACTCTTCCCCCAAAGCTTCCAGCTCTTTTTTAAGGTGGAACTGGTATCCTGGTCGTCCATAAAGCACTTTATCCAGCACGGTGAGCATCCGGCTTGCCGGGACGATGTCCAGGCTCGGTACCGGGCTTTCGCGGCTGACACTTATCAGTGAAGTGTATCCCAGGAGTACATCGTCAACTGCCCGCCGGAGCCTCTCAGGGTTCAGCCCCAGCGAGATGGTAAGATGCGCCTGCGGGTCCAGGTCTATCAGCAGGACATTTTGTTGCATCTCAGCCAGGCAGGCACCTAAAGACAGGCAGGTGGTGGTCTTGGCCACCCCACCCTTTTGATTGCTGATGACGATTGTCCTGCTCATGGGCAACCTCTTTTACTGATTCTTGACTCTGCCGTCGCCGCTTTGCTCAGTCTCCTGTTCCGCAGGGATGCCCAGACGCACAAAAGTGCGCGATGTGCCCAGTAGGCCGAACAGCTCGTCCACCGCCGTCTGGATGATGCCTTCCACGCTGGTGGCACGCCTCATTCGCTCGGTGATCTCGCGGGTGAGACGCTCACGGACGGCACGGCGCTGGGCCTCCTGGTGAATCCGGGCGCTCTCCAGCGCCTCCCCCAGCCGGTCGGCGAGTGCTTCCATGAGTGCAACCTGCTCGGGGGGCCAGCCTGCCTCCCCGGCAGCCCGGCGAGCTTCCAACACACCCACAACACGGTCACGCACTCTGATAGGTACGGCAAGCGTTGGGGCATCCCCGGCGACAACGGTCCTGCCATCACGTAATGCCAGCTCCATTTCCCTGCTCCACTGTTCCCCGGTGGGGAACAGCCCGCGCCTGTCCCGTGAGAAGCCCGGCCCCGTCCGGGCACGCAATAGCTCTCCCCACGCCTTGCGGCTCAGTTCCCCATACGCACGGCGCTCTGCCTCCAGGCTGGCCTGGAGCTGCTCAAATAGCTGAGCATTGTGGATGGCTGTGGCCACCTGATCGGCCAGCGTCTGCAACACGGCCACATCCTCGTCGGTGAAGGCAGCGGGTTCCTTGCTCTGGACGTCCAGTACTCCTATGGTCTCGCCCCGCACGCGGAGGGGCAGGGCCATCTCAGAGCGGGTCTCCGGCAGGTCAGGGTTATCGAAGAAGACCGCATCTTTCCCGACATCGAGCGCAATGCGCGGCTCACCACGGCCGATGACGTACCCCACAATGCCCTCGCGTCCTGCGCGCAACCGGTGTTTGCGTGCCAGCATGCGTTGTCCGCCCTCGCTCGAGGCAGCCCGCAATTCCGCCCATTCGCCGGTCGGATCGAGCATGAAGATACCGGTATGGTAGAAGCCAAAGTGCTCACTGACCAGCGAGGCAACACGCGAGAGCAACTCCTGAAGATCAAGCACAGCCGTCGCGGCACGGGCCACCTCTGCCGTCGCTTCCAGGTAGCGGGCGCGTCGCTCCAGGCTGGCGGTCCTTTCGGCAACCTGTTGCTCCAGCCCCACGATCAACTCGCGCAGGCGCGCGGTCATAGTGTACAGTGCAGAGCTGAGGGTACCGAGCTCGTCTCTGCGTGGGAGTGGGCGGATAGCCTCCCAATCACCTGCGATGACCCGCGTTGCGGCAGCAGCCATATTCCGCAGCGGCGCAGCGATGCTCAGGCTGGCGATACCACCTGCTACCAGCGCCACCGCACTGATAACCAATACAACCACCACAAGGCGACGACGTGCCAGGTCGGTCACCTGACCCAGTCTCACAATCAGAGTCTGGACGGGCTGGGAAAACTCCTCCACAGATGCAGTGGCTGCGACGCGGAGGATGGTGCCCTCTACAGGCTCAATTGCCACAAACTCGCGTCTGACGGTGCCATCGGTATCTGTCCAGGTGTAGAAACCCTCGGAGGGAGAGCCGTCCAGCGCAGCACGCACTATGCCCAATAACTCCGGTTGGGTGCTGGTTGTGGCCCTCAGGTTCTTGCCCACCATAGCCGGATTAATGTGAAAGTAGATGGCGCCCCTGTTGTTGAAGACAAATGTGTGACCGGTCCTGCCAAAAGTTTGCACGGCCAGCATGGCCAGGCCTCTGTCAGTGCCCCAGGAAGCTTTGTTCGAGAGGTCTACCTCGGTGTGGAACCGCAGATAGGACTTTATCTGCTGGGCCGTGACATAGGCTTTATTGTGGACGCTATCCCTGGCCGTCTCTTCTACCGCGGTCTGCAAACCCTGGACGGTCAGCTCCCTGACGTAGTAGGTAGCCCAGAAGACGGTGACCAGAGAAGGGATGAAGCCTACCGCCAGGATCAGCAGGATCAGACGCAGGCGAATGCTCATTACACTTCCTCCTTCGAGAGGCCATCGCTCAAGCCGAGGCGGATGGTGACCTTCTCAAGCCCCAGGGCCTGGTAAATCTCTTCTGTGGCAGTTTTGAGCACACTCTCCAGGTCCAGCGAGGCACGCATACGCGCCGATAGCTCACTGAGCAGCCGTTCGCGCTCGGCCCGCTGACGCGTCTCCTCAAGCAACCGCATGCTTTCCAGGGCCACGGCAGCCTGACCGGCCAGAGTCCAGTAGCCCCGGATGATCTCCTCAGAGAAAGTGGAAGGCTGCTTACGGCCGGCAAAGATGAGGCCGCTCCAGCGCTCGCCGGCGGTGATGGGCACAAGCACAAAAGAGCGCAGGCCCGCGGCATCGGCGACGAGTGCCCGTGTTGTCTCATCGGCACGGGGATCGGAGAGCACATCCTCTACAACGACCGGCTCGTTCTGGTTAATGAACTCCCGCAACGGGTATTCCTCAAGCGAGAGACGGGCACCATAGGGCTGGATCGCCTGCTCATCAGCCCGCCATCCACCACGCATTACGATCCAGGCAGGCACTCCCCGCTCGTACTCGATCGAGGCGACACGGGCTGCGTCAACTCCGGTGCGGGCAATATAGTCAAGCAAAGCCCGTTCCACTTCTTCTGCAGAGGTGGCGGCCCCGATAGCACGACTGGCGCGATAAAGCGCCTCCGTCTCTGCCAGCGCCCGCTGCGTCTCCTCGAAGAGGCGAATGTTATCCACGCTCAGAGCAATCTGCTCAGTGATAACCTCCAGCAGAGCGAGTTCCTCAGCCGTCCAGTGGCGTGGCTGTACATCATGCAAAGCTATGGTGCCGATCACCTGCTCGCGCAGTTTAAGCGGCATGACCAGGGCCTCCTGTTCCGACTTCACCACGACGGCCTGAGACATGATTTTCGCCGTTTCCTCGGAAACGGTTGCGATCACCGGGCGCCCTTGTCTGACCGCTGTGTTCCTGATCTCAGCCGGAAGGCTTTCAACTGCCACTCCGGGCAGGACGTAGTCAATCCGATTGCTCTTGCCCTGCAAGGAATCGCGGGAGAGGAATTTATCCCACGACTCCCTCATATAACGTTGTTGCACCTCCCGCATTTCCGCCAGCAAGGCCTCAGTACGACCGAAAAGCCGGGCGTTATCAATGGCGATCGCAACCTGGTCGGCTATGGTCTGGAGGACGGCGACATCAGGCTCGCTGAAGGCGTTTTCGCGTGTGCTGTGCACGTCGAGTGCCCCAAGGACTGTGCCACGTGAACGCAGAGGCAGGACCAGCTCGGAGCGCGTATGGGGCATCGGTATCGGACCAAAACGGGTGCCCCGCGCTCCGATGTCAGAGCGCAGCCTGGACTGGCGAGATATGAGACACTGCCCTATGATTGAACTTTCATCGAGCTGCACCTGGTAGCCCAGCTCCAGAGCCAGACGCCCGATCTCACCTGTAGCGGCTTTTAGGACGGCCTGCCCGTGCTCCTCATCGATAAGGAAAAGCCCCACGTGATAAACACCCGTCACGCTGAGTCTGGCGAGGATATGCCGGGCTGCCTCAGCCAATAACTCTTCCTCGTTCAGAATGGAGGAGCAGGTTTGCGCGATCTCCGCTGCGGCCTGTAGCTGCGCGGTTTGCAGGCGCAAACGTTCGTTGGCTTTTTCCAGATCCGCTGTCTGCAGACGGAGACGCTTGTTAAGTATATCCATCCCTCTTAGTGTCTCCGTCCAGTTCCGGCCAAACGAGTGCAGCAGAGCAGTCAGGATGACCACCCCCACCAGGTACGAGGCCCCTTCCGTAGCCAGCGGGGGGAGAGATGTCAGGTCAGCAGCCACGGCAGGGACGATCCACTTCTGATTGATGGCTACGGAGACGATGACGTACACGACGAGCACAATGGAGCCGGTCAGGAAGCCGGCGCGCGGCCCGATCAGGACAAAGGCCAGGGCCAGGGGAAGCAGCAGCCAGATACGTCCACTGCCGGGCAGTCCTCCCCGCGCCAGGGCAAGGACACCCACCACCAGGCCAGGCAGGATGAGCACAGAAGCACGCACAGAATGGTTCAGGCCGCGCCAGGCCCACAAGGTCGCCACTATTGCCAGGCAGATGGCATAAGGTGCTATAGTCCATAACCGTGCTTCCAGTGTCATCTTGTGGCAGAGGGTAATATACTGAACAGCCAGCGCTGCCAGACCGCCGACTGTAGTGACCATCAGCAGGGTGTTAAGTAATCTGCCGCGCTGGTGGCTCAGCGTACTTTCCCAGCCGGTTGTTTCAGTCGCGTCCATAATCACAGGTCTCCGTTTGGGGTGCCCAGCTCTATGGATATGTGGGGCACCTTCATAATATTAGCAAGTTCCTGTGCTGCTGTCTGCAAAGCCTCTTCTACATCCAGAGCACGACGGATGCGATCGGTTGCGTGGCGGACGAGGCGCTCGTACTCCGCGCGGCGGCGCGCCTCTTCCCACAGGTAGGCGCGCTCCATAGCCACGGCCGCCTGGTCGCTGATCGCCTCATACAGCCTGAGATCCGCCTCCGAGAAAGGACCAGGAGTATTACGCAGCACCACCACCTGCCCGATAATCCGTTCTCTCCCCCGGAGAGGAATGTTGACCAATGCCATAACGCCGGTTTCGGTAAACACACGACGTGCACTCTCAGGGAGCATCTCGTCACTCTCGACGTCCGTCACCACCCATAGCCTGCTCACCAACTCAACAGGGAAGGGACTCTCGGTCACAGGAAGCCGCATACCCGGTTTGAATTGGGCCTCCCGATCCTTCCGCCACACCCCCCGATAGAGGAGTGCCGCCAGCTCTCCGGTCGCAGAGAACTCGAATTCAACCACGGTGCAGCCATCGGCGCCGGTTCCGGCTATGGAGGAGATGATGCTCTCGGCAACTTCGTTCACGGTGGTCGCGCGTGCCAGGCTGCGGCTGAGGCGGTAGATCGGGCTGGCGACCTCCAGCAATCTGGTCTCGTCGGAGATGCGCCGGGCATTCTCTATGGCCACAGCGACCTGATTTGCCATGGTCTGGAGCGCCCGCACATCATCATCGTCGAAGGCGGCCTCCTCAGTGGACTGGACATTGAGCACGCCGAGCAACTTCCCGCCAACCATCATGGGCAGGGTCATTTCAGAGCGGGTGTAGGGAAGTAAGGGGTTGGCATAGCGTACCGCATCCTCTTCTGCGTACAGGGCAATGCGTGGCTTGCGGTGCAGAGCGGTCCAGCCCACCATGCTCGTTTCGGCCACGGCCAGACGGTGGCCCTGCGCTTTCATCTGTGCGCCGGCCTCTCCTGTAGCCTCGCGCAGCACTGCCCATTCCCCACTCTCGTCTATCAGGAAGATGCCCGCATGGTAGAACCCAAAGCGATCCCGGATCAGACTGACGGCCTTGCGGAACAACTGGTCCAGGTCAAAAATGGACGTAATGGCCTGGGTGACCTCAGCGCTGGTCTCCAGGTGGATGGCGCGCCGCTGCAGAGCGTAGTTGGCCTCCTGGAGCGCACGGGTGCGTTCCGCCACCGCCCGCACCAGCAATGATCCCTGTATGGCGCTGCTGAGCTGGCTGCGCAGGGCTTCGTAAATCTCTCCCTGGAGCGGCCCCGCCTCGAAGACCACAAAGCCGAGCGGATTCTCGCCCGAGAAGAGCGGTTCCACAATCATCGTGAAGCGCTCGCGGTGTGATGCCAGCCCCCCAGGCACCAACTGTGAGGAAGGAAAGACGTTATCTTCCGGGCTGTTGATGTGGATGTGTGCATCACAGGCAGCGATCAGTTTCGACTTCTCAGCCGGCGCTCCCGGCCCCTCATACAGGGCGACGTAACAGCCGGGTATGCCCAGACGCGGGAAGTCCCGCGTCACGGTCTCAGAGATAGCATTTAAATCGAAAACGGAGATGAGGGACTGGCCTATTTCGTGAAGGGTGCGGGCAAGCTGCTCCACCTCCAGCGCCTGGAACATCTGGGCACGCCTGGTGCGCTCCCCTACCATAACCCGGCCCTGGTGCCACAACTCTTCGGCGACGCGCACCCTTTCGGCATCGGTGAGGCAGGGTAAGAGGGCATTGCGGAGCGCGGATATGGCATCCTGCCATGCAAAGAGCCTGCTCCCCTCCACGGCTTCCTGACGCAACACCTCATCCAGTGCCAGGAGGAAACCATCCGGCGCCTCTCCCATGATTTCGGCGGCAAAGGCGTCCAGCAGCCTTTCGGCGCGGGCGGTCATGGCCGGAGAGGTGCTGCCCACGGCATGTGCCATCGCGAAAATGAGGTCCTCCCGCCGGGTGGTCAGCACTGTTTCAAGCGTTTCATCCGCTGCGACCCGGGCCGCGGACGCCGCCAACTTAACCGGCTGGATGCAACCACACGACTCGCGCACCACCAGTCCGGCAGGGACGGTAATCACCGCAGGTTGCGGTTCACCGGCGAGCATGTTGGACAGTATCTCGATTGCCCGCTTTCCAAGTTCAAACATAGGCTGACGGACCGTGGTCAGCGACGGGGTAATGGCGCCGGCCGACACGATGTCATCGAATCCGGTCAGGGCCACATCGTAAGGCACCCGGATGGCGCGCCGGCGCAGCTCGTTCAATGCGCCGAGTGCCATACCATCGTTGGCAGCCACCACAGCCTCAAAATCGGCCCGTCGCTCATCGAGCAGCAGACGGATGGCTGCCTCTCCCGCCGGTATCGTGAAATCGCCCGGGGCCACCAGTTGCGGGTCTACAGGCAGGCCATACTCGTTCAACACGTCCACATACGCCTGATAGCGCTCCCTGGCCTCCGATTGATGCTCCGGTCCGCAGATAAAAGCGATGCGGCGGTATCCATGATGCCGGGTCAGGTGGGTGATCAGCGTGCGCATACTGCTGTAGTTATCCACCAGCACAGTAGGGATGCCCTCCAGCGATGGTGTGATGCTCACCATCGGGAGACCGCGGTAATGCTCGCAGAGAGCGCGAAACGCAGAAGGCTGCGCAGTGGAGACCGAGCCACTGATGATGAGTGCATCCACGGCCTGCTCGCTGATCAGACGGTAGACGGCGTTCGAGCCTTGCGCGACCCGGTCGCCCGGAGACGCGGATAGCTCCCCACCCGCAAAGCAGATCAGGTTGACGTTCCGCTGGCGGGCCGCTTCGGCGATACCACTCCACAGCGCGGAGTAATATCCTCCTGTATCTGTAATGGCCTGTATCAGCAGCCCGAACGTCGGGCGGCGTTCGTTCACTCTGGCATTCATTGTGTGCCTCCGGTTGAGAGCGTGCGTCTCAACGGCAATGTGAAAATAAATGTAGAGCCAACACCCACCTGGCTTTCCACCCAGATGTGTCCTCCGTGCATCTCTATAAACTCTTTGCTCAACGCCAGGCCCAGGCCGGCTCCCTCCGGACGGCGGCCGTTCTCCAGGCTACCCTGTTCGAACTGCTCAAAGATGCGCTCCTGATCCTCCGGCGGTATGCCTATTCCGGTGTCGCTGACGCTGACCAGAACGTGGTCATCATCAACCCACGAACGGACGGTGATATGTCCCCGCTCCGTGAACTTGGCCGCGTTAGCCAACAGGCGCAGCAGCACCTGGCGGAGTCGGGCTGCGTCGGCCTGGACGGGCGGCAGTTCCGGCTGAAGCTCCTGGCGCAACTCTATGTCCTTACCACGTACCAGTGCGCTGGCCGTAGCCATCACGCTGTTGATGAGATCGCCCAGGTTCACCTCGCGGAATTCCAGCTCCATCAACCCGGCCTCAATCTGGGAGATATCCAACAAGTCATTGATCAAACCCAGGAGGTGCTGACCGTTATGGTAAATGATATGGAGATCCCGCTCTTGTTGTTCATTCAGTGGTCCATCAATCCCCTTCAACATCAGCCTGGAGAAACCGATGATATTGGTGAGAGGAGTGCGCAACTCATGAGACATGTTGACCAGAAAACGCCGCTTGGAACGGTCCAGTTCTCGCAGGCGTCTGGCTGCCTCGCGCTCGGTCACGTAGATACGGGCGTTCTCCAGGGCGATGGTGATCTGATTGGCCACGTTTTGAAGGACGGAGATGTCATCGGCGTCGAAGTCCTCCTCCTCCGTGCTCAGGATATCGAGCACACCGATGACCTGCTCTCTCATTTTTAATGGCAGCGCCGCCTCGGCACGAACAAAGGGGGTGGAGAAGAGCGCCTGGGCCTGTTCCGCATCCCATTTGACGATGCGTGGCTCCCCCGCCAGTGCGGCCTGTCCGATGACACTGCTATCGCCAACCGGGACCGGCCGTGACTTAAGGGCAGCCAGCTCCTTGCTGCCTCCCCTGCTCTCATTGAGCACTACCTGCTGCTTCTGCTCGTCCAGCAGGTAGATTCCCACATAAAGATAGGAGTAAAAGCTTTCCTGTACCAGGCGGACAACCTCGCGGAGCAATTGCTCCGGCTCGAGGATCGAGGTTGCTGCCTGACTGACCTCGACGGTAGTGGCCAGTTGAATGGCGCGCCGCTGAATCTGGTAGTTCGCTTTCTGGAGCAGAGCGGTGCGCTGAGCAACTTTCTCTTCCAGATCATCGTAGAGAGCCTTCAGTTCCGCTGCCATATGGTTGAATACGTAGGCCAAGATGCCGATCTCATCGCGGGACCTGACGTGTACATATTGCTCCATATCCCCGTAAGCGATGTTGAGCGCCGACTCGGTCAACTGAACAATAGGACGGGTAATCTGGCGGGTGACAACTGCGGCGATGATGGAGGTGACCATAGCCACCACCAGCGTCGCGGCGACGACCGCGGCCGTGACATTATCTGTGGAAGCGAAGGCTTCCTCCTGAGACTGTTCTGTCGCCAGCGCCACTTCCAGCTCAGGCAGCCAGCGGTAGACGCCAATGACAGGAGTGCCAAGGTAATTATAGCTTAACCCCTCGCTGTCCTGGCCGTTCAAAGCCGCTTCGATGCCCGGGCTGCTCACCTTTTGCCCGCGCGAGAGTATAGTGCCATACCGATCCACCAGGTACACCTCTCCTGTGGTGCCCAATCCGTTCAACTGTTCAACATCGCGCACCAGGGCACAAGGATCAAGTTGCCCCACCAGTTTCGCCAACACTTTTGCCCCTTCTTCAGGCGCGGTGATGGTCTGTTCCACGGTCAGCGCGCTTCGCCACGTCCCGGACTCCCCGGAGCAGGGTGAGTCCCCCCTGCTCTCTGAAGTGACGGAGGCCAGCACCCGGTCGCTGGCATCGAGCAGAGCCAGGTATTGGAAAGCAGTATCGTGCTCCATGAGAGCACGCAGCCGGGCGTTCAGCTCAGCACGGGCCGTCTCTTCCTGTGTGCTGCCGGTTGAGGCGGCCGTTTTCGATCCCTCGGCCAGCTTCAGAATAATTCGCTGCGTGTCGGGCAATGCCGCGAGCAGAGCCAGTTCGCCGGAGTGGTATTCGATCCACCGGCGTATGTAAGTTTCCGTGACCGTCGCCACCGATGAGAGCTTGGCCGTCACCTCGCGCTGAATGTCATGCCGTTCACGTCTGGTGGCGTACCAGGTCATGGTGCTTAAGGGCACGATCGCCAATACCAGGAAGGCTGTGAGCAGAGTCCTGCCCAGCCCACCCCGCATCCCGGTGGTCGGGATGCGGGGACGCTCTGTCACTCCTGCCATCACTGACATGGCTGTCCCGTCCTGAATGCCTGGGGGCGGCCAGAGGGTCGCCGATCAATCCAATTGCCAGACCTCTTCTCCCTGGAGGATGCTGCGGATCTGATTGGGAAAGCGGTCCGGATCAATGGGTTTGCCGATAAAACCGTCAAAGCCGGCCTTGCGGGCCCGCTCCATGTTCTCCGTAGAGACGTCGGCACTCACGGCAACAATGAGGGTGTCCTTAAAGCGAGGATGGGCGCGTAACTTCTCGTGTACCTGATATCCGTCTTCCTCGGGAAGGAAAATATCCATCAGGATCAGGTCTATGTGAGGCAATGTCTCGGCGAACTCCAATACCTGCCACCCCGAGGCCTTCCATTCGCACCTTTTCACCCCCAGGAAAGCCAGAAGACGGGTGATCAGGACAAAGTTCTGAGCATTGTCCTCAACTACCAGAATGGTGGCATCCTTAGGCTGGATGCTCATGACGGCCTCCTACCCGCGGTTCTTCTTCAAAGCGGCCCTGATCTGTTCCGGCAGCAGGTCTATGTCAATCGGCTTCTGGATATACCCGTCGCAGCCTGCCTCGAGCGTCCGCTCGCGATCCCCACGCATCACATTAGCCGTGACGGCCAGAATAGGTATCTCGCGCAGACCAGGTGTGCTGCGAAAACGCTTTGCCAGGTCATATCCGTCTATCTCCGGGAGGTTGATGTCCAACAGAATCAGGTCCAGTTCCTTGTGCATTTTAGCGGCCATCTCCAGCCCGGAAATCCCATCGGTCGCTTCGAGCACGGAGAACCCCTCTGCTTCCAAAACTCGCTTCACCAACAACCGGTTCCCCGGTTCATCCTCGATGTATAATATGCGAGGAGATGCCATCGAGTGCTCCCTCCTGTGTTCCCACGGTGCTTTTCAGGCGTTGCAATACAGCCGGCCCTTCAAGTAATATGCGTAGCATATTCGTTCTGGTTCATTTTCATTATAACAAATTACCGATAGCGTGGCAATCATGCTGCGTTACAGATTCGTTACAATTTACAACCCTGTATAACAGGAGAATTGCAGCCAGGACACCAGCGCACACATATTGCAGGACAACTGCTCGTAGTTGCCCTGCAATATCTTGTGCAAACAGCAAAAGATGTTATACTCGTGAGCCGTGAAACGGGAGGTGCGATGTGTGAGCTTTCGGTTGTACTGCCAGTCTATAATGAGGCCGACTCTCTGCCCGCGCTGATCCCAGAGCTGGCGGACGTGTTAAGACGTCTGGGTCGCAGCTACGAGATCATCGCTGTGGATGATGGAAGCTCGGATGAGAGCGTGACCGTGCTCCGCCGCCTGCAGGAACAGGAGCCACATCTGCGCATCGTCCAGCTCAGACGTAATTTCGGTCAGACCGCTGCCTTTGCTGCCGGCTTCGATTACGCCCGCGGCGAGATCGTCATCACCATGGATGCCGACGGGCAGAACGACCCGGCCGATATCCCGCGCCTGCTCGACGTTATGGAACAGGGCGATTATGACCTGGTCAACGGCTGGCGCCAGCACCGCAAAGAGCCTTTCCTGACCCGCAGGCTGCCCTCAATGATCGCCAACCGTCTGATAGCCGGCGCGAGCGACGTGCATCTGCACGACCGGGGTTGCTCGCTGAAGGCACTGCGCCGCGACCTGGTAAAACAGATGCGTCTCTACGGTGAGCTGCATCGCTTCATACCGGAGATCGCCAGCCTGATAGGCGTGCATATGGCCGAGGTGCCGGTCAATGATCGCCCCCGCAAAGCAGGCCGTTCCAAGTACACCACCATCTCGCGTATTCCCCGCGTCATCCTCGACCTGCTCACCGTTTCTTTTCTGCTCAGCTACTCCAATCGCCCCATGCAACTTTTCGGCACCATTGGTCTGCTCAGCAGCGGTACAGGAGGGTTGCTCCTTTTCTACCTGGCTGCTGCCAAAGTCATCACCGGCCTGCGCTACGGTGAGGAGGCCTTCCGCGCTTTTCGCATCGGTACGAACCCCTGGACGATCCTGGCCGTGATGCTGACACTGCTGGGTGTGCAGTTCCTGATGATGGGGCTTCTGGGGGAGATGCTTATCCGCACCTACCACGAGGTACAGGGAAAACCCATTTATACTGTCAGACGGGTGATCGAGCCATCGAATCCTGGAGGTGGAGGATCGGGAGCAGGGTGAGCACACGGTGTGGCGTGGCTGCACGGCGATGGAATGCAGCCCTGTGCCTGGTTTGCCTGTGCGGCTTCTTGCTCAGACTGGTACCACTGGGTCGCTATGTGACTCCCGATGAACCGGCCTGGGTCTACCGCGCCATCCGCTTCGCCGACGCGCTCGCTGCCCGCGATTGGGCAGCCATCCCCACGACCGGCCATCCCGGGGTAACGACGATGTGGCTCGGCGCCATTGGCGTGGCGGTGCAGCGTTTGCTATCCCCTGCCGAAAGCGCCATCCACCTGGATTGGGTGCGTCGCCTGGCCTGGCTGGCCCCGGAAAACGGCGAGGCATTCCGTCACCTGGCCTTTTTCCTCTCCTGGGGGCGGGTCGCCGTCGCATTAACCACTACAGCGGGGCTGGCTGTGTTTTATTTTCTGATCGGCCGCCTGTACGGCCGGCGTGCGGCGTTAGCGCTCACCATGCTCCTGGCCTGCGATCCATTCCTCATCGGCCATTCCGGCCTCCTGCACACGGACGCATCGCTGACAACTTTTATCTTCCTGGCACTGGGCGCCGGTCTCAACGGGCTCTCGGAACCACGCCATCTGCTCTGGTGGCCTCTCGCCGGCCTTTTCACCGGCCTGGCTGTGTTGACCAAGCTCTCCGCCGTGATCTTGCTCCCGTTCATCCCGGCGCTGATCCTGGTGGCGCAGAGAACGCACCCCAAAGCACTACCTGTCAGCACCATTCTGTTCCTGGCCTGTGTACTCCTCACCATTTTTCTGTTCTATCCCGCTTTCTGGGCCGATCTGCCAGCCACCATAGAGAGACTACTCGCTTCCGCTGAAGAGCATGTCGAAACAGTCCAGCATCCTGTTTTCTTCGCCGGCCGGATGACTTATGACCCCGGTCCGGCTTTCTACCCGACCGTCTTTGCGTTCCGCGCCTCTCCCGTGGTGCTGGCAGGGCTGCTCATCGGCCTGGCGGGGGTGCGGCGTATGCCCGCCGGCCAGCGCCGCGTCTTTGTATTGCTGCTCGCTTTCGCCCTCGCCTTTGGTGCGATGACAGGACTGGGGGCCAAGAAGTACGACCGGTATCTTTTGCCGATATTTCCCCCACTGACGCTGGCGGCGGTTTTGGGCTGGATGCGCCTGGACCGACGCCTGCCCCTGCTGCTCCCCATCGTCCAGCTCATTATTTTGCTCCCCTGCGCCCCATATCCGCTGGCCGCTTTCAATCCGCTCTTCGGAGGGGAGAGGTACGCTGCACACGTGCTGGAAGTGGGATGGGGCGAGGAGATGGGTGTGGCGGCCCGCTGGTTGAACCGGCTTCCCCATGCTGAGAGCCTGAGCGTGGCGACACCTTCCATTCCGCCCTTTGCCTCCCTGTTCAAGGGACGTACTTTGCCCCTCTCCCGGGCAACACAGGCCGATTATGTGGTGCAGCCACTGGAACCCTCCACCCCTCTCACCGCTACCGGCTACACGCTCGTTTTCGGGTTCGCCAGGCCGGTTGCCGTGCTGACCAACACCTCCTCCATGGAGCTGGCCGCCTACCTCAACGAGCAGACCGGCGCCGGTGAATTGATCCTGCTCGATGCGGAGACGCCCCTCTTGCGGCACTATGGCGGGCCGGCCACGATCGTCTCATTTGCCGATGCGCCAGACCCCCCAGCCATCCTTGCCCGTCTGAGCACCTTGAACGTCTCCGCCCATGTGTTGTGGCTGGTTGCCGACCCCGCCGCTGCTCCGCTCACCAATCTGCACCTCAGGCAGGTGTTGGAGGTGATAGCTGAGGTAGAACAGACGACAACCATCGCAGGGAGCACGGTTACCCGCTACAGGCTGAGACGGCCGCTTGTGACCGGTGGGACGGGCTTTGATCAATCTTATCCGAGGTACCGCTTCGGGTCGTCGCCGGGCCATGAGCTGAGCCTGGTTGATGCTTTGCTCCCGGATGCCCCGATCAACGCGCCCTTCCCGGTCTATCTGCGCTGGCAGCTCGCTTCACCCACCCGCTCCGGATTCTATGCTTCTCTGTACCTGGCAGATGTGGACGGTCATCTGTGGGCTGAGGTAGGGCAGCAGGTGTTGAACCAGACGGGTTTCCCGACCACGGCCTGGTCGCTTCCAGGGGAAAGCGACTGGGCCGATACCGTGCTCACGCTGCCCCTCCCCGCACGTATTCCTCCGGCCACTTACACTGTTCAACTGACCCTGAGCGATGAGCGAGGAGCACAGCCTGGTGGCTGGGACGCCAGTGGCCGCTTCCGTGGAGTGCGTGTACCTCTGGGGAAGGTAGAAGTCGCGCCACCTCCCACTCCTGTCGGTCCAGGGGAATGCATGGAAGGGAAGGTTTTAAGCGCCGGTCCACTTCAGATTTGTCACCATCGGGTGGTGACCACCCCACCGGGCACCTGCCATCTCGATTTTATCTGGTCAGCCATAGCCAGACCGGAAGCTGATTACCTGGTCCGTCTGCGAGTGCTGGACGCCGCCGGAGCGATCGTGTGGGAACGGGTTGAACCGCTCTCCACATATCCCACTTCCCGATGGCGTGTCCGGGACAGCTTTGAGGCTCGCTACGACCTGCGCCTGGACCCGGGGTTGCCGGCCGCAGACTATCTCCTGACGTATAACGTCCTCGGGCCGGATGGTACACCCCTGTGGGAATTGGATGAGCCTCTGACAACCCTGGCCGTTCCACAACATGCGCGAGAATTTGAATTGCCGGACGACATCTCTCATCCGCTCAACCTGACACTGAGCGATGTGGTGCATCTGCGCGGATTCGATGCGCCAGACTACTCCACTGTGACAGTTGCCAGAGGAGATGTCTTGACGCTCACCCTGTACTGGCAGGCGGATGGGCCAACCGATCTGGATTACAGTGTGTTTGTACACCTGGTCGGTCCCGATGGTCAGAACCACGGCCAGGCTGATTATCTCGCCGGCGGTGAGGTGGGCACCACAGGATGGGCACCTGGCCAGGTCACCGTGGACAGGGTGCACCTCACCGTCGCCGCAGATGCGCCTGAGGGGAAACACCGCCTTGCCGTCGGCATGTATGATGCGCTCACCGGTGTGCGCATGCATATCACCGACTCTGGCGGCCTGGAAATCTCAGAAGAGCGGGCTTTCCTGCCACTGGAGATCGTGGTAAAAGCGGACTGATCGAGAGTATGGCCTGGAAACGTGCGTGGACACATTACATGGTACTTGTCCTGTTGTGCGCTGTGGCGGCCGCACCGCTCTTGCGGGGAGAATCCCCCTGTTCCCACGATGGCGCGCTCCACTATTACCGGGTCGTCGCGATACGCCATGCCCTCAGCCAGGGAGTGCTCTTCACCCGCTATCTGCCCGACCTGGCCTTCGGCTATGGCTATCCTTTCTTCAACTACCGCGAGCCGTTACCTTACTACCTTGCCCTGGCGTTCTACCTGATCGGTCTGCCGCTGCCGGTGGCGCTAAACCTCATCTATGTGCTGAGTATTATCGGCTCGGCGCTTACCGCTTATCTCCTGGCGCGCGATCTGTTCGGCCCCAGGGCCGGCATGGTGGCTGCCATAGCTTACGCTTACGCGCCTTACCAGTTCCTGGATGCACTGCTGCGCGCCAATGCCCCGGAGTCCGTTGCTCTGCCTCTCTTCCCGCTTATCATGTGGGCTTTTCGTCGCCTGGTACTCATCGGAGGGAGACGCTGGTTTGTGCTCAGCACAGGCTCGCTGGCGGCGCTTTATCTCACCCACAATATCTCCTCCCTGCTTTTTACGCCGTTTTTGCTCGCTTACCTGGCAATGTTGTGGGCAGTCTACCCCAACAGGGGAGGCTCTGGGCGCCGCTGGTTATCAGTCATCGCTGCCCTGGTCCTGGCACCGGGAGTGACGGCCTTTTACCTGGGACCGGCCCTGCTGGAGCAGGATTATGCACAACTTTATATGTCCCGGGTCACACGCAACAACGATTTTCATTACAACTTCCTGTCCCTTGCCGAGATATTCGCCCCACCCGCGCCGGTGGATACCTCTCTGCTGAACCCACCGATGCGGGTACACCTGGGATTGGCACAGGTCACGCTGGGGGTGCTGGGACTGCTCAGGGGACTGACCTGCTGGAGAGGCAGGGAACACAGGGAACAAAAGTTTACACTTGTTTTCATGGCCCTCGGCTGCCTGGCGATGCTCTGGATGAGCACATCTTCCTCACTGCCGGTATGGGAAAACATTCCGCTGCTGCCCTTTGTCCAGTTCCCGTGGCGGCTGGTGGGACGCGCCATCCTGCCACTCGCTCTCCTGGCCGGCGCGCTCTTTGGTCAACACGGTGACACCGCGCACCCAGGACTACGAATGCCCGACCGTGCTCTTTGCGCTCATCAGTGCCCTATGGCTCTGGCACTTTGCCTGCTGATCCTGGCCGCCTTTCCCTACACTTACCCACCCTACGGATACTGCCACGAGGCCCCCAGGCCAACAATCACCGATGTGTTCGCTTACGAACGTGAGTCTGGACTGGTCGGTGTGGACCCGGAAGGCTCATACTTTCCGATCTGGGTGAAACGCCGACCGGAAGGGTCGCCGCTGGAGGCGCAGTACGCTACCGGCGGGCCGATCTCCCGCCTCGATGAGACTTCTCTGCCCCAGGGTGCCCACATCACCAGGGCGGATTACGGGCCGAACCGGGCAACCATCGTCCTCGAAACCGACACCCCTTTCCGTGCCCGTTACCTGGCCTTCTACTTTCCCGGCTGGCAGGTGCGGATTGATGGGCAGAGCGCCAGGGTTATCCCCACGGACCCGGAGGGGCTGATCTCATTCGACGTGCCGGCCGGCCTGCATACGATCCATATCCGCTTCGGTTCCACCCCCGTGCGCACAACATGCGCCGTTATCTCCGTACTCGGCATCGCTGTACTGGTACTCCTGTGGTCACGGATGCACAGATATAGCGCCGACGCGCTGCCCGGGGGAGACGCCAGGATCAGGTATGGTGTACTGGCCCTGGTCGGTCTGTTGATGCTGGCGCTGAAACTGGGTGTCGTAGATCGCCGTGACACGCTCTTCCGCCATCCCGTGCTCCGAGCGGACGGAACACTACCTGGCGTTGCCAGTATGCTGAAGCAGGCCTATGCGGATGGTATGCTGCTCATCGGGTACACCCGGGAGAGAGAAGCCTTTCCGGCTGATGAAGAGTTACGGGTTGACCTCTATTGGACCACCTGCGCCAGACCATCTGCAAATTACCAGACAGTTTTACATCTGGTCGGGGCAGATGGCCTGCGCTGGAGTCTGGCGGATACCGCGCGGCCGCGGGGCTACGCCAGCTATCCTCCCAACTATTCCTGGCTGCCCGGTCAGTACGCCCTCGATAGCCACCAGGTAATACCACTCCCGGGCGCGCCCCCTGGGGTATACAATCTCGTGCTGACCATTTTCGACCGGCGTACCCTGCTGCCGCTCTCTGTGCTCAATGAGCAGGGACAGCCGGTCGCACCGGAGCTTTCGCTGGGAGAGGTGACACTGTTGCCCCCACGGCATCCAGTCACACCGGCGCGGGCAGAGATGAGGGAATGGCTGGACATTCCGCTCGGCCCGCTCACCCTTCTCGGCGCCACACTGGACCGGGAAACAGCTGCCCCAGGCGACGGGGTGCTGCTCACCACACTGTGGCAGGCCAGAGAACAACCACAAGAAGAGCTTACATTACGCCTGCTGCTCGCTGACAGCGAGGGAAAGGAAGCGGCAGCCTACCTCCTCCCACCAACAGCCTCGTGGCACCCAACAACGGAATGGAGGACAGGCCAGGTCTGGCGGGGACAGCACTTCCTGCGCCTCCCGGCCCACCTGAAAGGCGGGGAGTACAGGTGGAAGCTGGAACTGCTCCCCGGTGGCTGGAGGGCGGAACTGACGCAGATGTTGCGCGTCGAAGAGCCGCAGCGGCTGTTTGAGCCGTGGAGCGTGGAGATAGAGAGCGGCGTGTGTCTGGGAGGACTGGCGACGCTGATGGGAGGGGATGTGGAGGTGAGCAGCGGCGAGATGGTGGTACGCCTGGAATGGCGGGCCGAAGGGACGGCTGAGGCATCGTACCACGTGTTTGTGCACCTGGTGGATGGCGGGGGGCAACTGGTGAGACAATCTGATGGTGTGCCTGGGGGATGGCGGAGGCCGACGACGGGATGGGTTGCGGGTGAGTATGTGCTGGATGAGCACCGATTGGATGTGGAGGGGTTGCCCGCGGGTGAGTACAGCGTTGTGGTCGGATTGTATGAGCCTGGAGGCGCGCGCCTGAGAGCTGCAGACGGCAGAGATGCCATAGTGCTCACCACAGTGCACCTCAGTTCTCAACCGGATGATGGTGCAGAATGACAGGCAGATGCTCTTTCTGGAACATCCTGTGTTCCCCACCGGCCGGCATCATATTGCTGATGCTGCCGGCGCTTCAGCCTCTGCTGACCGCAGATTTCACCTGCGGATACGACAACGGGTTTCACCTGTGGCGGGCAGTGGAGTTGGAGTATCTGGTGCGCAGAGGCGTGCTGTTTTCCAGATGGGCGCCGAATATGGCCCACGGGTACGGTTATCCGCTTTTCAATTTCGCTGCTCCGCTCTCGGCTTACGCTGTGGTGCTGCTGCACCTTTTGGGGCTATCCTGGCCGTGGGCTTTGAACCTGACCTTTGCAGTGGGGTGGGTGCTCTCCGCATACACGATGTACCTCTTCGTCAGCGACGTGCTCGATTCCCACGCCGGAATGATAGCCGCCGTGCTCTACGCTTACGCTCCCTTCCACGCCTACGACGTTTTCTATCGGGGAGGACTGGCTCAGGCCAGCGCCTGGCTTTTCCCCCCGCTGGTGTTGTGGGGGCTTCGTCGTGCCGTCGCGCACAGTCCCGCTGAACTATCACCGGCATGCCGGCAACTATCTCGCAGCGCCAGACTGGCGGGCAGCTTAAGCCCGGGCGTGTTTGTGGCCGCACTGAGCTTTGCCGGCCTGGTACTCACCCACAATGCTTTCGCACTTTTGTTCACTCCGGTGTTTCTGGGCTATCTCATCGTGGCAGGTGTGACGGGGCATAGCTGGCGCGTTTTCCTGCAGGGTGTGGCGGTGCTCCTGGTGGGGCTGGGGCTGAGCGCCTTCTTCTGGATACCGGCACTGACCGATCTCCGTTACGTGCACGGCGAACGCTTGAGCGGGGCATGGGTCTTCGAGTACAGATATAACTTCCTCCCGCCAGATCAACTCTTCGCGCTGCCACGCACAGCGGACCCCACCCTGCTGAACGACTGGCCGGAGCGCGGGCTTGGGCTGATACCGGTCCTGGCAGCGTTGTGTGGACTCTCTGGATGGCGGACGCCCCGGCTACGTCCGCTCATCGCTTTCTTCGGGGGATCACTGGGCTGCTGCATTTTCCTGACCCTGCCGTTATCCAGGCCGGTGTGGGATGCTTTGCCCCTGCTGCAGCAGGTCCAATTTCCGTGGCGGCTGGTTGGTCCGGCCACCTTGTGTGCGGGTTTTCTGGCCGGCATCCTTGCCCGTCCGCCTTTTCCACGCTGGAGCAGTCTGCTCGTTATCCTGCTGCTGATCCTGACCCATCTGGGCTGGTTTTACCCACGCCATTGTGCCCCTCCACAAGACGCCTCCGTGGGCGGGATGATCGCCTGGGAGCATGCCACAGACACAATCGGAACAACAGCCAAAGGCGAATATCTCCCACTTTGGGTTGAGCGCATGCCCGAATCCGATGTACCATACGCCTCTGACGGCACCGCAATCCGTCTGGCACCGGAGAGCCTCCCCCAGGGAGCCAGAGTCCTCCGCGCCGGGTACAGGCCTGCAAGCGCACTCCTGGAGTTAGAAACGCCCGTCCCTTTCCGTGCTCACTATCTGGCCTTCTACTTCCCAGGCTGGAAAGTCACTGTAGACGGGCGAGCCGTCCCGGTCAGTGCCTCTGCTACGGGTCTGGTCTCCTTCGATGTGCCGGCAGGTCGTCACACCGTCCGCATACGTTTCGGGGAGAGCCTGGGGCGTCTTGCAGCGGATGCGCTCTCACTCATCAGCCTGGTTGTGCTGGCCGGATCGGTATGCCTGTGGATGAGGGGACGGCATAATGGGACAGGCAGCCAGCAGCGAGAGAGTGGGTTTACCTGGTACTGCATCGTTGCTATTGGGCTGTCCATCATCAAAATCGCGCTTCTCGACCGGGTGGAAACGCCGCTACGCCGTTCCAATCTGGCCGACGGTCGCCTGCGGCGTGTGGATGTGCCGCTTGAGATTACCTTCGGCGATGAGTTCGTCCTCCTGGGGCATGACACACTGCCGGCAACTCTCCCTGGCGATGGGGAATTGGAAATCACCACCTATTGGAGAGCGCTCCATCCCGGTGGTCCCGACTATGGCGTCACCATCCATATTGTGGACGTTGACGGCCTCCACTGGCAGGGGCCGGACGTGCATCTCTCCCGCTGGCAGCACAGCCCACCGCCGGCGTGGGCCTGGCCACCCGACCAGTACGCGATGACAGTACTTGTCGTGCCCCTGTTGCCCGGCATCCCCCCTGGTAACTACACTGTTGAACTTGTGGCCTTTGATATGGCCACGCTGCTCCCATTAACCGCCCACGAAGCTGATGGGCGTGTCCTTGGGCCTGGGCTTCCTCTAGGGAAGATTACAGTGACCGCTCCCCGGCGTGCAGTCGCTCCCACTCAGGCAGGATTGGGGAAGCGACTGGATGTCCCGCTCGGCCCGCTCACCCTTCTCGGCGCCACACTGGACCGGGAAACAGCTGCCCCAGGCGACGGGGTGCTGCTCACCACACTGTGGCAGGCCAGAGAACAACCACAAGAAGAGCTTACATTACGCCTGCTGCTCGCTGACAGCGAGGGAAAGGAAGCGGCAGCCTACCTCCTCCCACCAACAGCCTCGTGGCACCCAACAACGGAATGGAGGACAGGCCAGGTCTGGCGGGGACAGCACTTCCTGCGCCTCCCGGCCCACCTGAAAGGCGGGGAGTACAGGTGGAAGCTGGAACTGCTCCCCGGTGGCTGGAGGGCGGAACTGACGCAGATGTTGCGCGTCGAAGAGCCGCAGCGGCTGTTTGAGCCGTGGAGCGTGGAGATAGAGAGCGGCGTGTGTCTGGGAGGACTGGCGACGCTGATGGGAGGGGATGTGGAGGTGAGCAGCGGCGAGATGGTGGTACGCCTGGAATGGCGGGCCGAAGGGACGGCTGAGGCATCGTACCACGTGTTTGTGCACCTGGTGGATGGCGGGGGGCAACTGGTGAGACAATCTGATGGTGTGCCTGGGGGATGGCGGAGGCCGACGACGGGATGGGTTGCGGGTGAGTATGTGCTGGATGAGCACCGATTGGATGTGGAGGGGTTGCCCGCGGGTGAGTACAGCGTTGTGGTCGGATTGTATGAGCCTGGAGGCGCGCGCCTGAGAGCTGCAGACGGCGGAGATGCCATAGTGCTCACCACGCTCAAACTGCATCAGGAGCACAGCCAGTCCCCTTGAAAAGCGGTTCCTGCGCCCCTGGCTGACAAACATCTGGCTGTGTGGTATAATCCACTCCAAAAGTTGACAGTCACCTTAAAGGTGACTGTCAACTTTAGGTGAGGAGGAAGGGATGCGTATTCTGATTACCGGGGGGGCCGGATTCATCGGCTCACATCTGTGCGACCGGCTGCTGGCCGATGGTCACCACGTCATCGCGATGGACAATTTGAGCACCGGAAGCATAGATAACATCGCCCATCTGGCCGGCCACGAACGTTTCCTGTTCATCAAGCATGACGTGACCAATTACATATTTATCGAGGGTCCCCTGGATGCAGTACTACACCTGGCCAGCCTGCCCAGTCCGGTGGACTATCTGAACTACCCGATCCAGACGCTCAAAGTCGGTGCGCTGGGCACGCACAAGACACTTGGACTGGCGTTGGCCAAGGGGGCGTGTTACATGCTGGCCTCGACCTCCGAGGTGTACGGCGATCCGCTGGTGCATCCGCAATCTGAAGACTATTGGGGCAACGTCAACCCGGTAGGCCCGCGCGGAGTATACGACGAAAGCAAGCGCTTTGCAGAGGCACTGACCATGGCCTACCATCGTTATCATGGTGTGGACACGCGCATCGTGCGCATATTCAACACCTACGGCCCGCGCATGCGCATGGACGACGGGCGTGTGGTGCCGAATTTCATATGTCAGGCGTTAAGGGGCGAGCCACTGACAGTCTACGACAGCGGTTCGCGTACCCGGGCCTTTTGCTACGTATCTGACCTGGTGGAGGGGATGATACGCCTGCTTCACTCCAACGAGGTCTACCCGGTCAACCTGGGCAGCCAGACTGAGATCACGGTGTTAGAGCTGGCCCACAAGGTGCTCGAACTGACCGGCAGCAACTCCCCCATAAAATTCATCACCCCCAGTGACGCCCGCACTGCCGACGATCCCAAAGTCCGCTGCCCTGACCTCAGCAAAGCGAAGCGAGTACTTGGCTGGGAGCCCAGGGTATCGCTGGAGGAAGGACTGCGCCACACGATTGATTACTTCAGGGCGAAGCTGGGGCAACGGTAACCCTCCAGGAGCACGCCCGCTGCCCATGCGACCGGAAAATACGTCCCACGAGCCAGTCCAGTTGTGACTCACAGCTCCTGTCACCGATAATGATTAAAGCTGTTATCTTCGACTTCGGACGGGTTATCTCGGCGCAGAAGCCCCTCTCACTGTTCAGTCAATATGAGGCAGAACTGGGGCTGCCTGCCGGTACCATCAATTCCATCATGTTCGATAACCCGGCCTGGCAGGAGGCGCTTGTCGGGCGCAAAACCGCCGGGGAGTTCTGGGCCGAAATCGGGCCAGCACTGGGGCTGCGTAGCAAAGAGGCTATTGAGGCGTTCCGCCTCCGCTACCACGCCGATGAGAAGCCGGACGAGGAAGTTATAAAGCTCATTCGTTGCCTGCACGGTCGCTACAGGCTGGCAGTTCTCTCCAACTCTCCGCCTGGGTTAAGCCAGTGGCTGGCCGATTGGGGGATACTTGATTTGTTTGATGTGGTGTTTTGTTCCGGCGACGAGGGTGTGGCCAAACCGGATCGCGCGGCCTTTGAGCTAACGCTGGAGCGGCTGGGGGTCGCGCCGGAGGAGGCGCTTTTCATTGATGATGCCCCGGAGAACGTCAGCGCTGCATCTGCCCTCGGGTTACATACCATACTTTTCACCGATGCCGGGAAGCTGGCAGAGGAGCTGGTAAGGCTTTCTCTGATAGATTGTCGGTAACTGCGCTTACTGGAGGTCACCGCCTGAATAGTTACATTAAGGAGAGTTATGCCTGGCAGACGCCGTCATCGTACCCGCAGTTCATGTTTAACCCGCCTGTTCTCACTCCTTGTTCCGCTTGTCCTCTCTCTGGTGCTGGGGATCGTGGCGGGCGGATATATTCTCTGGCGCTGGAGCGCCACTCTGCCCCGCACCAACGTGCTGATCCTCGGACTTGATCGCCGGCCGGAGGAGGGATACGTGGTCCGTTCCGACACGATGATCCTGGCCTCGTTCTACCCTGCCGGCCCGGCGGTGACCATGTTGTCCATTCCCCGCGATCTCTACGTAGAGATCCCTGGCTACGGCAGCGACCGCATCAACACGGCGCATTTCTGGGGTGAGAGCGAGTTTGAGGGAGGCGGGCCTGTTCTCGCCACCCAGACCATCCTGCTTAACTTCGGCGTTCCGGTGCACCACTACGTACGCGTCGATTTCGAGGCCTTCCGTGCCCTTGTGGACGCAGTGGGTGGCATAGATGTGACCGTCGAGGCCCCAATTGTGGATGAGGCATATCCCACAGAGGACTATGGCACCATGCGTATCGAAATTCCCGCCGGGCTGCAGCGCATGAACGGGGAAACCGCCCTGCGTTACGCCCGCACGCGCCATGGCTCGTCAGACTTTGATCGGATCGCGCGCCAGCAAAAGGTCGTTATGGCCCTGGCCTCGCGCCTGTTGAAGCCCGCAGTCTGGCCCAGGCTTCCTCTGGTTTATCACGCGGTGCGCCAGTACGTTGATACCGACATGAGCGACGGCGACATGCTGCTGCTGGCCATCACCATGTACCGTCTCGGCGTTGACAAAATCGAGTGTCGTGCGATAGACCGCGAGATGACCCAGCCCTGGACTACGCCCGCCGGTGGGTCAGTATTATTGCCTCGCTGGGAGGCAATTCACCCGCTGATCCAGGAACTGTTCACACCTTAGCCTGCTTCGACATAGAACAAGTGCTCCGACACTCGTATTTTAACAATCGAGTTAGCCACCTGACACTTCTAACAGGTGGTTGACTGACGCGCTGGCTCCGGTAGAATATCGTCCAAATCCAATACAAGGAGTATCGCGATGCCAGCCACACGTCCCTACCATACCAACGTTCGGCTGAAAACTGTCAGGTGGCCAGGTGGGATAACTTTCCCTCCGACCCGGTGGACACGGACTATGCCATCATCCACAACGTCAGGGAGAACCCCTGTCCGGTCGGCGGCCACGACATCTGCCGGCCCCGGGGCTGGTCAACGAGACGCTGGCGCACTTTGACGCTCACTTGCGGTCCGACAGCCCGGCGATCAACAGCGACTCCGCCGCCGATGCCCCGGCCGACGACTTTGACGGCCGGCCTCGCGACGCCCGGCCGGACATCGGAGCCTATGAATTCTGGCAGCCGGTGGCGCGGGTCTACCCGCCGCTGGTCGTGAAGATCGAATTTGTAGGACAACTGCGAGCAGTTGTCCTACATCCTTGACCCGCTTATCGGTTATGGTATAATAGTACCTGCCGGCGTAGCTCAGCAGGCAGAGCAGCTGACTTGTAATCAGTCGGTCATGGGTTCGAATCCCATCGCCGGCTTGGAGGAGGGTATCTCCACACCGGGGGCGTCTTCTTGCCCCGTGCAGTACCTCGCCCGCCCGCCGGGCAGCCCCTTCACCCTGACCTTGTACTGCCTGCCCATGCCGACTGAAGTCGCCCGCTTTGGGCCGCAGGCCTGTGGTCGGCCTGCGCTGACCTCCGTTTCCGCGTCAGCACGGGCCGACGCCCGGCGCCGCAGGCGCCCAGAAAGGCCGATTTTCCAGTCGGCACACGGCGGCATGAAGCGGGCAGGTAATTGCCTGACCTCAGGTTTCCAGGCAGCATATTCTGGCCGCAGGGGCAGGCCGCTGCTCATTCTCAACCCGTGTTACCCGACCAATATAAACAACAGATCGTTCACGTTGGTACCGGTGGGACCGGTGCGGATAAGCGCGCCCAGACTGTCAAAGAAGCAGTAGCTATCGTTGGCCTCAAGGGCTGCCAGGGCGTCAAGCCCCAGCATTCGGGCGCGGGAGATCGTTTCACCGGTGATGATCGCGCCAGCGGCATCGGTTGGACCATCGCTGCCGTCTGTCGCCAACGCCATCAGCAAGACGTCTGGCCACCCGTCAAGTGCCAGTGCTGCTGCCAAAGCCAGCTCTGTATTGCGCCCTCCCCTGCCTGGCCCGCGCACCGTCACCGTGGTCTCGCCACCCCACACCAGACAGGCCGGTGGAGGAAGGGGGTCGCCGTGAGCGCGTACCCCTTTCGCCAGTGCTGCCGCGACCTTCGCTACCTCGCGTGCCTCTCCTTCCACATATGTGCTCAGTAAGAGCGAGTGGAATCCCAGCCGGACAGCCTCCTCCACTGCTGCCAGCGCGGCCAGCCGATTGGAACCGATGATGACGTACTGCGTGTGAGCGAACACCGGATCGCCAGGTTTGGGTGTCTCCTGGAGGAATGAGCAGGCACTTTTCTCCCACCCGAGCCGTCTCGCGAGCACAGCCTGCGCGTCGCGTACTGTTGTGCGGTCCGGCACGGTAGGCCCGGAGGCGATAACATCCGGCGGGTCGCCTGTCACATCGGAGAGGGCAAGGGTGATCAGCGTAGCCGGGGCGACAAGCCTGGCCAGGTTGCCACCTTTGATAGCCGAGCAGTGTTTGCGGACAGTGTTCAGTTCGTTAATGGTGGCACCGGCCCGTAACAGCGCCCCGGTGAGCTCCTGCAGATCGGCCAGGGAGAGGCCCGGAGCCGGTAGCGTAAGCAACGCCGAGGCGCCGCCGGAAAGCAGGCACAACACCAGGTCTTGCTCTGTGGCCAGACGTGCCATCTCTACAACGGCCTGGGCTCCATATAGTGAGTTCTCATCAGGTACAGGATGGCCTGCCTCGAGGATGGTTACTTTGGGCAGGCGGGTGAGAGCATGGCCGTATTTGGTCACCAGCACGCCGGCGGTCAGGTAATCTCCCAGGATGGCTGCAACGGCTGCGCCCATTGCGGCGGCCGCTTTACCGCCACCGATGACATAGACATGGGCGTAATCATCCAGGTTGTAGCACCGTCCGGCAACGTTGAGCATGTTACCGGTGCGGCTGACATAATGCCTGATGGCAGCTCCAGGTTCGACCGCTGCCAGTGCAGCCTGAAGCAGCCGTGTGGCTGCGGAGGAGAGCTTTGCTTCGGAGAGCACCTTTTACCTCAATCTTTGCACGGCCCTGGCAGCCGCCTCTTCGGGTGAGGAACGACCCAGTAACACATCTTCCACCGCTTCCTGGATGGCCGGACCGACAACCGAGATGATCGTTTCGGGTGGCGCCGGAATGGCGGTGTCCATAATTTTACGCAGTGCAGCGCGTTCTCGATCAGAGATTTCCCACTCTCGCAGTGCACTGCGGGTGCCTGGCAGGTAACCGGCAGCACGCGTCCAACGGCCGTTTTGTTCGGGAGCTATGAGCCAGTTCAGCAGGAGCAGCGCCAGTTTCTCACGGGCCGGGTCTTGAGTGGTCACAGCAATGACCCATCCACGGCGAACGATACTCAGGGGGGTTCCGTAACGGGTGGGGAGCGGTGCAGCGGCCACACTTCCGTCAGCCTCGCTCCAAAAGCGGCCGGCCCGCACGACGGCTATATCTCCCTCTCCTCTCTTGAAGCTTTCCCAGGCCTGGTCCGCGTCGTGGATGCCCAGCACGAGCGTGGGCGAGATAATCAAGGAGACTGGAGGGGGAACGGTGACCACAACCGTCACCGGTTGGGTCGGCGAGATGATCTCCGATCCGGAATCCGGGGTCGCTGTTATGGCCACCGTTGCGGTGGGTGGCAATGGAGGTGAGATAACCATGGTCACAGTCTGGGGCCCGGCTGCAGCCACAACGCAATCCCGATAGAAACTGAGCACGCTCAGCAGAGCATTTTGGTCCAGGAATGGCCTGTTATCTGCGTCGGTGAGCCTGCCGCCGGCAGCCAGATACTGAACCAGTGTGGCATCGTTGACCTGCCGGTCTTTTCCACCGGCGGGGAAGATGAAGTGCAGCGGAGGGGAATAGGGCTGGGTCCAGGAGAGCGGCGGCGAGTCGAGCAACGTCGGACGGTAGGCCAGGTGTTCCATGTCAACGCCCATGATGAAACCGTAGGTGCTCTCACCCGCTCTGCCCATTTCGGCGGCGAAGGGGAAGCGCTCATTCATCCCGTTTGGCGAGAGATGGTCTAATGGCTGGAGCAGGCCCAATCCGGCAGCGGCTTCCAGTTCATCCGCGTCCAGGACCACCAGGTCAGGCAACACCGAGGGCGCCGCGTACCTGGCTGTGCGTAAAAAGTCAAGCAGTCCACCTCGCCCGTGGCTCTTTTTAACGACCACTTCTACCTGGAGGTCGGGATAGGTTTTGGTGAAGTCCGCCAGTTGCTGGGCCAGCACGTGTGCTCCGGCTGCCTCGCCGTAGGGGTCGAGTTCCTCGGGCAGCCATAGCCGCAGAGTGACGATGAGTGGTTGCAGGGAGGATGGCTCAGGGGAAGAGGTGGGGGTGGGCCAGATTGGCTCCGGGGTCGGCAACTCCGAAGGCGGTGCTGGCGTTGCCCGGGCGCAGCCGGTCAGGGCCATTATGAGCAAGGCGATAAGCAGGCAGAACGCTTTCATCGGTGCAGATTATAACACAAACCTGCCCGAAACCCTACTCACCTTGTGGCCGGTGGGGCAGCCCGGCGAGGGCCGGTCACCGGCCACGGGCCAAAAAGGCGAGGAGTGACGGCGTCGGGGGCCTTCCTGTCAGTGCTTGAAGCTGCGCTGGCCGGTAAACACCATCGTCGCACCGGCCTCGTTGCAGGCCTGAATGACCTGGTAGTCGTTGAGCGAACCCCCAGGCTGAATAACGGCTGTGACGCCCTCGCGCAGACCAACATCCACTCCGTCCCTGAAGGGGAAGAAGCCATCCGAGACCATCACTGCACCGATAAGCCCACCGTGTTGCTCCTCTACCTCTTCGTATATCTCCTGACGTCGTGCCTCATCTTCTAATGCTGAGTAGATAACCCCGTACCGCTCGTAGGACAGGCGGTCGGCCATTTTACGGTACGCCTTATCCCTGGCTATCTCGGCCACCCCGACGCGGTCCTGCTCGCCGGTGCCGATGCCGACCGTGACCAGGTTTTTGACGTAAATGACCGAGTTGGAGGTCACGCCCGCCTCAACCATCCAGCCGAAGAGCATGTCCTCGTACTCACGCCCGGTTGGTTCGCGCGCAATCCTGTATACTTCTCCATTGTGCACGGCCTCGGCCAGCTTGAGATCGTCCCTGGTGCGCGCCTGTGGCACGTATGAAAGCTGGGCGATGATTGAGCCGTCAATCAGGCTTTTGAAATCCACAAAGCGCTCCGCAGCAAACTCGGAGAGGCGTTTGATATTGTCAATGCGCATGATGCGCAGGTTTTTACGCCTCCCCAGGATACCGACCGTCCCCTCCTCGAACTCAGGCGCCACCACCACCTCAGCGTAACGCTCCGAAATGGCCTCTGCCGTGGGTATGTCAACCGGCCGGTTGAGTGCGATACAACCTCCAAAAGCTGCCACGTGGTCGGCCAGGTCGGCCTTCAGATAGGCCTCCAGGATGGTATCGGCCACTGCAACACCGGAGGGGTTATTGTGTTTCATAATCGCTGCTGCCGGTCGTTCGGTCAGGTAGCGCAGGATATTGAGCGCGTTGTCGGCGTCAGTGAGATTAATCTTGCCTGGGTGCTTACCGAATTGGAGCAGTTCCGCATCGGAGACCAGATAGCGTCCGGGCGCGATGGTCTTGACCTCCCCCAGAACCAGGTTACCGTTAATCAGACGATACAGCGCAGCCTCCTGGCCGGGGTTTTCGCCGTAGCGCAGTCCCTTGCGCACACCGTCAATGACCCACGACACTTTTTCGTAAACAAGCGTCGTGCGCCCTTCCTCGGAGATGAAAGATATTTCCATCCGTTCCGGGAAATGGTCATCCATAATGGTGTGATATGCGCGCTTCATGTCCAGCATAAATCTTGCTCCTCATACCGGTTTGTTGATGGGGGATTGGAACAGACCCTGGGCGTCCGCAAATGTGTAGGTATCAACCAGCCCTGCCGGGTTATATGCGGCCAGGAATGAGCTGATGGCCGCATCGTACCTGGCGGTGAGGGCGAAGGCTTTGCACGCCAGCTCGAAACGTTTGCTCAGGTTTAGCTTACCGTCGTGGACCCGGAGGAAGGCGAGCAACTCCGGATAATCGGCCGGATCAACGACCGGTGCGACGCGCAGGTAGTTCTTCGCCGCTGCGCGAATCATACACGGACCTCCAATGTCTATGTTGGCCCGGGCCTCCTCGACTGTCACCCCTGGACGCGCCACGGTAGCCTCGAACGGGTATAGATTGCACACCACCATGTCAAACGGCACGGTCCCCGTGCGGGCCAGGTCCGCCTGGTGGGCTTCATTGTATGTCTCGCTTAACAAACCCAGGTAGATTTTGAAATCCAGTGTCTTGACCAACCCTCCTTGCATCTCCGGCTGGCCGGTGTAGTCTGAAACCTGGGTCAGATAGTGCACGGCTCTGTCTGTCCCCAGTATCGCAGCAATGGCGCTATAACTGCCCCCGGTGGAGTAAAAATGTATGCCGGGGTTGATTTCGATCAGGCCAGGGATCAGTTCACCCAGCCTGGATTTATCCGACACACTGACCAGCACGCGCTGAATTTTCACCCAATCGTCTATCTGGCGCACGATATTGACCATCTGGTTCTCCTTGCCGCTTTGTATGAGCCTGAGCATCTGAGGCTTTTGCAGCCTGGTCCGGTTCAGGCGGTCACGACCAGGCGGCTGCGAATTATACCATGAACTCATATTTTCGCAGGAGCAGGGGGAAGGCAGGGTCGGTGAGGAAGGCGGCCGCGATTTTGAGCCAGGCCTGGACAGTCACAGATTCGGCGCGTGCTGATGTGATCCGGCGGGAACCGGGCTGAAGCCAGAAGAAGGAAAACGCTCCGGTGGACCGGTAAAGGCAGCCGTTTTGATGAGCAACGTGATTGCCTGCCGCCGTGTGCCGATCGGGAATCGGCCTTTCCGGGCGCCTGCGCCGACGCAGAAACAGCGGTCGGCACAGGCCGACCGAAGGCCTGTGGCCCAAAGCGGGCGACTTCAGTCGGCGTGTGCAGGCAGTTACGCCTTGCCTTTATGCCTCAGGCTGCGGTCATCTGCCGGCCGGGCCACCTGATCCGGTTGTCTGTCGTCCTGCCGGTTTGGGGAACCCTCTGATCCCTTGTGACGTCAGATATGTTGTGTTGCGTGTATGGCTGGCGCAGGTCACACATTGGCCGGTCATCTTGCAATTGCCGCCTATCCGTCTGGCTGACAGCACACCTTCATGCTAAAATAACCGGTTGGTGGGTGGCTATCCACCTGTGCGGAGAGCAACACGCTTTGGAGCTACATTTGTGGAGGGAGAGTGTGATGTACCGTGATCGTATGGCCGGAATAAGGTTGATACTTCTGGCCTCCACAGTGTTTTTGACCATTCTTACCCCTGTATCTGCCCAATCACCAGGCGTTAAGATGACGGTGACGCCCTATCTGAGCGGTCACGTCAAGTACGGTGAGTGGCTGCCACTGCGCGTCAGTTTGAGCAACACCGGCGACGATATTGAGGCAGAGGTACATGCCGAGATTGCCGGCAGCAGTGGTACGGCAGTCTACGCCGTCCCCGTACCCCTGCCGGCCGGAGCGCGCAAGGAGGTTGTGCTCTATACGCTGCCGTCGAACTTCACCAAAGAAATCGCCGTGCGTCTGGTGGATCCTCAACAGCAGGTGTTGGCTGAGGCAAAGACCAATATTTCAACTCACCCCCAGAATGAGTACCTGATCGGTGCCCTCGTTGCCGATGGGGAGGCACTGGCGATGCTTAATGGGCTGGCCCTGCCGGAGCGTGCGGAGACCCGCCTGGTGCGCTTATCACTGGACGATCTGCCCGAACGCATCGAAGCGCTGCGCTCGCTTGATTGCCTGATCCTGGCCGGTGTGGACACGAGCGGCCTGACACCGGCCCAGGGAGAGGCATTGCGCGGCTGGGTTGAACAGGGAGGGCGTTTGTTTATCGGCGGCGGGGCAGGTGCCAGACGTGTGCTGGCCGGATTGCCGGAAGCTTTGCGTCCGGTCAGCCTGGGGGAGACCGTTGAGCTGGCCACGCTCAGAGGCCTGGCCGGGTTTGTCGGCAAGGAAGTGTTGGTGCCGGGGCCCTTCCTGGCCGCTTTGCCGGCGGACTATCGCGGACGGGCCATCATCCGCCAGGATAACGCTGTCCTGCTGGTACAGCAGAACTCAGGCAATGGGTGGATCGCCTACCTGGCGCTTGACCCGACGGTCACCCCGTTTGACGCGTGGGCGGGCGCGCTTTCCTTCTGGCAGAAGTTGCTTGAGGGTGATGCCATTTTGCCGCCCAATGCCCCTGCGGATATTCCCCGCCGCAATCTGGAAGCGGAGCAGATGTGGTACGTCTTGACCAATCTGCCGGCCCTTGAGTTGCCCTCAATCCGCTGGCTGGCCGTACTGCTCGTTCTCTACATTATACTGGTTGGGCCGGTAAATTATCTGCTCCTGCGCAGGTTACGCCGCCTTGATTGGGGATGGGTCACCGTACCGATGCTGACGCTGGTTTTCTCGGCAGGTAGTTATGGGCTTGGCCTCAGCCAGCGTGGCAGCGACATCGTGATCAATGAGATTTCCATCATCCCTTTGTCCACGAACAGCCGATTTCTGGAGATGCGTTCTTATGTAGGGCTGTTTTCACCAGGGAAGGCGGATTATACGGTGCGGGTTGAGGGAGATGCACTGATCAGCCCGCTGGTACCGTTCTATCAGCCATGGGCATTCTCAACGGGGCCTGAGCAGTACACCGGCCCTGTCGCCCCTATCAATGTGCTCCAGGGAAACCCTGCGTTTGTGCGCCACCTGGGTGTCAGCCAGTGGGCAATGCGGGGCTTCCAGGTGGAATCCTGGATACCTGCGGAGGCGGCATCGTTCAACGCCGACCTGAGCATTGAAGATGGCCGGCTGCATGGCAGGGTCCGTAATGGGCTGAGATGCCCGGTGCAGGCGATGCTTTTGCTGAGTGGCATAAATTTCGTCCACCTGGAGGGCCTGGAAGCAGGCGAGGAGAGGGTGATCAGTGCAACATTGCAAAGCAGCCCTTCTGGCGATTATGCCTACTTTCCGTGGGCGGCCTTTGAGCAATTTCACCAGGGGCCCAACCCGCCCACACGTGAGTTGGTAGTACGCCAGAACATGCTGGATGCCTATTTGCACACCAATTGGGGGGCTGCCATGCCCCTGGATGCGCCGACGTTGTTTGTCTGGGCCGGGTGCAGTCCCCTGGACGTGCAGGTGGAAGGTGCACGGGCGGTGGAGTTGCAGACAGCGATGCTTGTGCTGCCCCTCTCTCCGCAACTCGCAGGCGGTGAGATATACCTGCCGCCGGGCACACTCTCCGGCCGTGTGTCAGAGGTTACGGGCAGTGCAGGCGAATGTGGTCCGGGAAACCGGCTCTTTGTCGCCATGGGGCAGGGCGTGCTTAAGTACCGGTTACCACCGGCCTTACGCGGACTTGAGCTGACAGAACTGAGTATTTACCCCAGTTCGGATGAGCCGCCGGCTACCGAGAATGTTAACCCCCCTGAAATTGCGCTCTATGACTGGGTGGAGGATGAGTGGACGACTCTGGAAAACGTCACCTTGGGCAGTGAGTACAAAGTTGCGGAGCCGGGCCGTTTCCTCAACCCGGTGAGCGGAACGCTCCGCTTACGCGTGCAGCGGAATTCTATGAGCGGTTTTTGCTACAAGTTCGACATCGCTCTGAAAGGCAGGCTGCCGTTAAATGAAGGAGGTGACCGGTGAATGAGTTCGTCGTCGAGACACGTGGCCTCTGCAAACGCTATCGGCGAGGCGCTCCCCTGGCGCTGGACAGCCTTGACCTGCGGGTATCGCGCGGGGCACTTTTCGGGTTTATAGGCCCCAACGGCGCGGGAAAAACGACCACGCTGCGGATGCTGGCCGGGCTTCTGGAGCCTTCATCAGGTGAAATCTGGATCGCCGGCCATTCCGTCAACCGGCAGCCGCACCTCGTTCACAATTATGTGGGCTATATGCCGGATTTCTTCGGTCTCTATCACGAGATGACAGCATGGGAGTACCTTGACTTTTTCGCCCGTTGTCACGGTCTTACTCCCAGACGACGCCGGATTGTCACCGGGGAATTGCTGGAGTTGGTGGGGCTGGCTCAGAAGCGGGATGAGGACGTCGGTCACCTCTCACGAGGGATGCAACAGCGGTTATGCCTGGCACGAGCGCTGGTGCACGATCCTCTTGTGCTGCTGCTTGATGAGCCAGCTTCCGGACTCGATCCACGCGCGCGGGTGGAGATGCGTGAGCTGCTGCGCGAACTTTCAGCAATGGGCAAGACCATCATTTTAAGCTCCCACATCCTGAGCGAACTTGCCGAGATATGCACTGAGGTCGGCATCATCGAGCGGGGGCGGATGGTGGCCTGCGGGCCGCTCTCATGGTTGCGGGGTCAGGCCGTCGCCGGCCGTATACTTAGATTACACGTCATCTCGGATGTGCAGAGAGCAACTCAGTTGCTTACGGGGTTTCCCGGTGTCTCCGGCGTCGCGCAGGTGAACGGCGGAAACGATCCGGCGGAAACCTGGGTTGAGGCGTATCTTGCCGGCGATGCACGCGCTGCCTCAGAGTTGCTCGCTTACCTGGTAGACAACGGTGTCGCTGTGGCCGAGTTCCGCCAGGTTGGTAATGAGCTGGAGGAGCTGTTTTTGCAGTTGACAGCAGGGGAGGTGGCATGAAAGAAGAGCGCACACTACAAAACGCGAAAAAAAGCCAGTCTCTGTCTCTGGCCTCCTGCTTAATATCGCGGCTTATCAACCCGATTATCATTAAGGAGATGCGCGGGCAAATGCGGGGGCCGCGTGCATTTATCATCCTGACCGCTTATCTGGCAGGGTTGGGCGGGTTGACTTACGCTCTCTATCGGATGACCCTTACCAGCTTCGCCGGTTATACGGGGGTGTCTCCCCAAAGCGCCTACGTCGGGCAGACGCTGTTTTACGGCCTGGCATTTCTGGTGCTGCTATGTGTCTGCTTTATTACGCCAACGCTCACGGCCGGGGCCATCAGCGGTGAACAGGAGCGGCGCACCTACGATATGCTCTTATCCACACCTCTGCGTCCGTTCAGTATCCTGTGGGGCAAAATGGTCGCTTCATTGATGTGGATTTTCATGCTCATCCTGGCGGCTGTTCCACTGTCGAGCCTTATCTTTATTTTCGGCGGTATCGCGCTGCGCGACATTATTCAGGTGATCGGCATTTTGGGTTTGGTGGCGGTCACTTATGGTTCTTTGGGTATGTTCTTTTCGGCGCTCACGCGGCGCACCGGACAGGCCACGGTGTTTACATATCTGATTGTGATGGCCTTTATCTTCGGCGGGGTGTTCTTCTGGGTGGGCTCCAACATAATGGGCAGAGGGGATGTAATGCCGCGCGGGCTGGCATGTTTGAGTCCGATAGGCGCTCTGGCTTCGGCGCTGATCACGCCTGAAGGAACTCTCGGGCCGGTTGGGGGCTTGTCAATGTTGTTGGTGGGTGGTACGGATTGGTTTCACTCATCAGGCAGGCTCTTCAGACCGTTATGGCAATACACGACGGCGGTGTATCTGGCACTAACGGTGATGCTCTGGCTCGTGACGGCCCAACTGGTCAGACCGGTGCGGCGTTGGAGGCTCGGGTGGAAAGGCTGGCTCCTGCGGCTGTTTATAGTGCTCCTGCTGGCCGGTGAGCTGGGCGTCGTTTTCGGCTCCGACTGGGGCACGACCGGCCTCAGGGCCTCCTCTCCACAGCCATTTCCCGCGCCGACAGCCGTTCCGGTGGCATCCGTACCCGTGGCCTGGGAAGTTGTTGATCTTCCTACCGCCACTCCGCCGCCTACCCCTACGCCGGTGCCACTCCCGACACCCCCTTCACCGGCTGAAGTCGAGGAGATGCTGGAGGGTTTCGTGGTCCAGAATTTGATGCAGAATATAATGCCGCAGGATTATGAGCGGCTCTTTAACGCCGGGGCATTTTGTGACCTGGAGGTGCTGGATATCTCCGGCTTCGCTCCTGATGGCAGGCAGGTGCAGGCCTCTCTGTGGGTTTATTGCCGGGTCTATAGCGCAGAGGACGGGGAACTCCAGCCAGGCGTCGGCCTTAGCCTGCCACTGGTCGCCTCGCTGTTCTACGACCAAAACGGTCTCTGGAGGCTGGACAGCTACTATATCCACGCAGCAAATATGCTCTCGCCGGAGGTGAGGCAACATTTACTGGTGCATCCTTATGATGAGGCGCTGGGTGAGGCACGGCTGAGAGAACGGGCGCGAGAGGCTTTATTGGGTGAGGAGTGAAAGGGATGGACTCGTAGCCTCTTCCGAAGCGTCGCCTCTCCTGGCTGGTGTATGCTATGGGAACTGAACTGTTACCGCTGCTCAACCTGTTACGTCGGTATCTGCGCCTGCGCGATGGGCATCTGCTGATTGTCCATTCGCTCTGGATGCCGCTCGCGCTGGCGGTGGTTGTGCTCCTGGCCGGACGGCTGTTCCCGCTGCCGCACTACGACCGCCTGGCCTGGGCAGGGACTGTGCTGTGGGCCCTTGGAGTGGTCGGTTACAGCCTGCTGCGTCCGCTCCCACCGGCACGGGTAGCCCGCTGCGCCGACGCGGAACTCGGCCTGCGCGATCGGTTGGCGACGGCGCTGGAGCTATCGTCTGATGTCACCAGAGCCATCAGATTCAACTCAGAGCTGGTGATACGGCAGCAAAGAGATGCACTTGAGAAGGGGCTGATAATTATCGGCCGCTCTCAGACCGGTGATCTACGCACTGTTTTCCCACTACGCTGGCCACGGCGGCCGTTGCTATGCGCGGGAGGGTTGTTTGTCGTCGCTTTGCTGCTGAGCATTCTGCCCAATCCCATGGACGGTGTGCTGGCCACACGGGCTGCCATGCGCGCTGCCATCGCGGAGCAGGCCGGGAAGCTGGAACAGACCGCCGACGAGCTGGCAAACAATGAGGCAATTGACCCGGCTGTACGGGAGGAACTGTTGCGCCAGTTGCGCCAGGCTGTTGAGCATCTGCGCGCCAACCCCGGGGATCACGAGCGCGCGCTCGCCGATCTGGCGCAGTTGGAGGAGGCGCTGCGCCGCAGGATTGACCCTCAGTATGCGGTACGGCGGACGGCACTGGAAGGACTGGCTGCTGACCTGGCTGCGCTGGCCGGCGCTCAGGACCGGGATCGCCTGCCTGAACCCGAGGAAGCGGCGCAGTTGCTGGAGCAACTGGTCGGGCAGGCCGACACAATGTCCGTCGAGAAACGTGAGGCGCTGGCGGATATGCTCTCCGATGCCGCCGGTCGGCTCGCCGGCAGCGATATGGAACTTGCTGCTGCGCTCAGTCAACTGGCCCGGGGACTGCGCAGCGGTGAGTTCCCGGCTGCGGAAGTGCAGGCAGCGGCTGCAGCCCTGCGGACCGTGGCCGAAGAGATGGCCTTACAACAGGCATTGGCCCGGGCACTCGACCGGACGCGGGATGTGGCCGGCGCCATTGCCCGCGCCGGGCAGAGTGGCCGGCTGGCATCTGGACAGGGGCAAGGCCAGGGCCAGGGTCAGGGTCAGGGCCAGGGTCAGGGTCAGGGCCAAGGTCAGGGTCAGGGCCAGGGCCAGGGCCAGCCCGGGGGTGGTGGCGGCACATCGGCCTCGACTCTGCCGCCTGGTACGCGCACCGGGCGCGCCGGCAAACCTGCCAATCCCAACAGACCGTATACCGTCGGTGAGTTCGATCCCGTTTTCGCGCCCTGGCAACAGGGGAAGCCCGGCGATCCCGACTTCATCCCCGGCCGTCAGACCGGTGAGGGCGAGTATGTGGTACGCGAAGGAGCGCAGCCGCAACCAGGAGCTGCCGGCGCTGTGACCGTGCCCTATGCTGAAGTATACGCCTCTTATGCGGCCGCGGCTGCCGGGGCGATGGAGCGTGAATACGTGCCCATTGGCCTCAAAGACTACGTGCGCGATTATTTCGCGGCACTGGAACCGTAGCGCGTATTGACAGGGGTTACGCAGTTGCGATTGGATTGGTTTGTGGGACAAGGCTTTCCAGCCTGTCTGGACAGCCTGGAAAGGCCGTCCCACACAGTCAGCATACCGGCAGGAAATCGAGTGCGTAAGTCCTGTTATTGAACATCAACGGAACACGCAACACTCTCAGTTTCAAGGAGACCGAAATGGCTGGGACCGTCACCGCTGAAGAGTTCACCACCACTGCTCTTGCCATCGAGGCCGAGATCGCGAAACTAATCGTTGGTCAGCGTGAGCTGATTCGCCAGACCCTCATCACTCTGCTGGCGGGGGGCAATGCCCTGCTGGAAGGTGTGCCAGGGCTGGGTAAAACCATGCTGGTGCGCTCGATGGCGCAGGCCATCAATTGCCACTTCAGCCGTATCCAGTTCACTCCCGACTTGATGCCCGCCGACATTGTCGGCACCAATATCATTGTTGAGGATGAGGGAGGACGGCGCCGTTTCCAGTTCGAGCCGGGGCCGATTTTCGCCAACCTGGTGCTCGCCGACGAGATCAACCGTGCCACACCGAAGACTCAATCGGCGATGCTGGAAGCGATGCAGGAGCACAGCGTCACCGTGGCGAAGGTAACCCGGCCATTGCCCGAACCGTTTTTTGTCCTTGCGACGCAGAACCCGATTGAGATGGAGGGGACTTACCCGCTGCCAGAAGCACAGTTGGATCGCTTCTTCTTTAAATTGAATGTCGAATACCCATCGGTTGCGGAGCTGGTCGAGATCGCGGACCGCACTACAGGTGTTGAAGTCCCACAGCCCCATCCGGTAACCGATGGCGAGACCATCCGCGCGATGCAGGCACTGGCACGCGGGGTACCCATCGCCCGACACGTAACCGAGGCTGCGGCAAGGCTGGTGCGCTCCACATTGCCTGCCGATCCTGATGCGCCGGCCATCGTACGCCGCTATGTCAACTACGGTGCCAGCCCGCGTGGTATGCAGGCGCTGATCCTGGCCGGCAAGATCATTGCTCTGCTGGATGGGCGGTACAACGTCGCTGTGGACGATCTGAAAGCCGCCGCCCTGCCCGCGCTGCGCCACCGTATCATCCTCAACTTCGAGGCGCAGGCGGAAGGGATTACCACGGACCACATCGTTCAGGAACTCGTAGACGGACTGCGCGTCACGTAACACGCACCACGCAACACGTAACACGTAACACGCAACACGTAACACGCAACACGCAACACGCACCACGCAACACGCAACACTAACCGGTATGACTACACCGCCTCTCCTCGAACCGAAATTCCTGCCCCAACTGGAACGTATGGCGATCGTCAGCCGCCGCATGCGCGCCGGAAGGATCCAGGCGGAGCGGCGCAGCACCAAACGTGGTGGTGGCATCGAGTTCGCCGATTTTCGTACCTATGCACCTGGCGACGACTTCCGTCAGATTGACTGGAACGCCTTCGCGCGGCTGGAGCGGCTGCTGCTCAAGCTGTTCGTTGCCGAGGAAGACCTGACGATACATATACTGCTTGATGCCAGTCAAAGCATGGTTTTCGGTGAGCCGCAGAAGTGGCACTTTGCCCTTCGTCTTGCCGCTGCGCTCGGCTACATTGGTCTGGTGGGGATGGATCGTCTGATCGGTGTGGCGCTCGGCGATCCGCCGGGAGGGAGAAACCGGATCTCCAGGCCGTATCGCGGCAAGCGGCAGGCCCTGGCATGGCTTGACTGGCTTAACGGCCTTGAACCCGGCGGCACGCTCGATCCAGAAGCAGCCATACGTGCATGTGTGGCTCATACCCGTACCCCTGGCCCGGTGCTCCTGCTCAGCGATCTCATGGGAGCCGGGTGGGAGGCCGGTCTGCGCATGCTGGCTGCTCATCGCTACGAGGTGACGGTGCTGCATATCCTGGCACCCCAGGAGATCGCGCCCGGTTTGGAAGGTGACCTGCGCCTGGTGGATAGCGAGAACAAGGCCACCGTCGAGATCACCGCCGACTACGACCTGATCCGGCGTTATCAGGCACGCGTCGCTGCATGGCAGGATCACCTGCGTGGCGTTTGTACAGCGCTGGATGCGCGTTACGTCTTCATTGAGACCACCCTGTCGCTGGAAGAGCTGATTATGGCATACCTGCGGAAGTACGATGTCATTGCATGACCCTTCAGGTGAGGAGATGTGCTGTTGGGCTTTCTAACACCATTTGCGTTTACGCTTGCTGCACTTCTGCCCGTCATCATCGCATTCTACTTCCTGAAGCTGCGCCGCCGGGAGCAGATCGTCTCCAGCGTATACCTCTGGCAGACACTGGTGCGCGATGTGGCTGCCAATGCCCCATGGCAACGGTTGCGCTTCAACTGGTTGCTCGTGCTCCAATTGTTGTTTCTGACGGCATTGATCGTCGCGCTGGCACGGCCATTTTCGTTGACAACGGCTGCCGTGGGAAGGCACCTGGTGCTGGTAGTGGATACTTCTGCCAGTATGGCAGCGACTGATGTCTCGCCCGACCGATTGACCACCGCCATTGGGCAGGCTCACCGTCTGGCTGCCGACCTTCCCGCCGATACCCCGGTGACGCTTATAGCAGCAGGAGTGCAGGCGCAGGTGCTTCTTTCCGGTAGCACCGATCGCACAAGGCTGACACAGATGCTGAGGAGCCTGCGGGCCGGTCCCGCAGGCTCGGATATGGCAACAGCGCTTGAACTGGCCTCTGCCATTGTCGCCGGAGAGCCTGAAGCAGAGATCGTGGTCCTTTCCGACGGTGGCGTAGAGTTACCTGCACGCATGCCCGCTGTCGCCCGCGTGCGTTATGTGCCGATCGGTCGGTCAGGAGAGAACCAGGCGATCAGCGCCCTTTCCCTGGACTCCGGCCTCTCCGGTCAGATCGGGGGTGATAATTATCAGCCCTACTCAGTTTTCGTGCGCGTCACTAACTACGGCCAGCAGGATGTCACCCGTCGTCTGATGCTTTATGCTTTCACCTCTCAAGGGGAGAGCTTACTCACCGTCCGTGACCTTCTCTTGCCCGCCGGTAAGTCCGTCAGCTTTACCGTGGCTGACGTTCCACTCGAGACAGCGGTAGTCGAGGCCCGCCTGGAGGGCCGGGATATGCTTGCACTCGACGATCGTGCCTGGGCCGTTGCCCCGCTTGTTTACGGGGCGCAGGTCCAGATCGTCGGCCCGGGCAATCGTTTCCTGGAGACCGCTTTTGCCCTGCTGCCCGGCGTCGAGGTAACCACGATCTCGCTGGAGGACTATGAGGCCTCCTGGAACGGCTCATCTGCGACCCTGCAATCTGATCAGGCCGGCTGGCTCACCGTCTTCGACACCGTTCTCCCGCAGGAGGGCCACTACCCACCCGGAGCTCTGTTGTTTGTTGGCCCTTTGCGCGCGACGAGATTTTTCTCCGTGACCGGTACGCTGGACCTGCCCGTGGCACGCCCGGCCAGCACCGGCGATCCTTTGCTGCGCTATGTGGATTTGCGCGGGTTAGTGATCCAACGTGCTGCGCTCATTCCGCTCCCGGAGTGGGCGCGTCCTGTAATCGTTGCTTCGCCTGTGTCTGGCCGGGAAGGAGGGGATACGCCCCTGCTCGCTGTCGGTCAGACTGATGGCCGTCGGCTGGCCGTGCTTGCTTTCGACCTGCGCCAGTCTGATCTGCCATTGCGCGTGGCATTCCCGATTCTTCTGGCGAATCTGGTGGGTTACCTGGTCCCTGGCATACGCGGTGACCTTCCTGAGGCAGTTGCGCCTGGTACTGTTGTGGAGATCGCGCTCCCCCCGCAGGCGGAGGCCGCATTTGTCACCCGCCCTGATAGCGTGCCTGTCAGGCTGAACGTCAGGGATGGCGTTGCCATGTTTGATGACACGTGGATGCCCGGCGTCTACGAGGTGAGGTGGGAAGGGGAGAGTGGGCGCTGGCTGTTGGGACGCTTTGCTGTTAACAGCTTCGACCCGGTCGAGGCCGCTATTTCCCCGCGTCAGGCTCTGTTTACGATAGGGGGAGAGAAGCAGTACATCCCTGCCGCCCAACCTGTGCGCCGGGAGTGGTGGCGGTTGCCTGCCTGGGCTGCGCTTGTACTGTGTGTGACCGAGTGGCTGGTGCAGTATCGAGGCGGGGTCGTGTGGCTATGGGGCCGCACGACAGCGTTGGTGCGCAAAAAGTAACCACGCACCACGCAACACGCACCACGCAACACGCACCACGCAACACGCACCACGCACCACGCACCACGCAACACCTTTCACGTTTCGCGACTGACCGGACATGTTCTCATTTTCGAGCCCATCACACTTGTGGCTTCTACTTATGTTGCCGCCTCTGTTGGCGTTGCCTTTTCTGGGACATGGCGCTCGCCTTACCTCCGCTCGCTTTGCGGCCAGTGCAACGCTGCGGCTACTGATCGGCCTGGGTGTAATCCTGAGTCTGGCCGACATCCGCCTGGTGCAACCTGTACACGAGCATACCGTTGTCTTCGTGCTCGACCTCTCTGACAGTGTCCCCGCTGCCGAGCGTGAACGTGCTGAAGCGTTCATCCGCCAGGCAGTGGCCGGGATGCCTCCTGGAGGAAAGAGCGCTATTGTTGTCTTCGGCGAGGATGCATTGGTCGAACGGCTGGCCTCTGAGGCGCGTGACCTCCCCCCCATCGCCTCGAAGCCACACACAGAGCGCACGAACATCAGTGCAGCACTGCGCCTGGCGCTGGCCCTGTTTCCAGAGGAGAGCCAGAAGCGGCTGGTGCTCCTGTCTGATGGTTTGGAGAACGCTGGAGATGCGCTGGCGCAGGTGGACCTGGCCCGGACACGCGGGGTCGAAATCTCTGTTGTGCCACTGTACGCGCCACTTGCGGAACAGGAGGCATATCTGGCTGGGCTGACGGTGCCGGCCCGTGTGCGGCAGGGTCAGTCGTTTATGGCGACGGCTGTCATCGAAAGCACCCTTGCGCAGGAAGCAACCATACGTCTCCTTGGTGATGGCCGATTGGTGGCCAGTCAGCGTGTCGCGCTTGAGCCGGGTACCAATCGCGTGCAAATCTCGCTTACCGCCGAAGAGACTGGCTTTCACCGCTACCAGGCAGAGCTATATCCCGGAGTGGACACGCTCCCGCAAAACAACCTGGCTTCTGGTTTCACCGTTGTCTACGGCCCTCCGCACGTGCTCATCGTCGAGGGGAAGCCGGGCGAGGCTGACGCGCTACATCGTGCGCTTGAGTCCACCTCGGTTGAGGTGACCGTCGTACCACCGGGAGTGTTGCCCGCCGATTCCGCCACGCTGAGCAGTTACGATGCCGTCGTGCTGGTGGACGTGCCCGCCGGGGAACTACCTGACGGCGCGATGGCGGCGCTTCCGGTCTACGTGCGCGAGCTTGGGCGAGGACTGGTGATGGTCGGAGGAGAACATGCCTATGGGGCGGGTGGCTATCTGCGCACGCCGATCGAGCGCGCCTTGCCGGTGGACATGGATGTGCGCTCACGCACCCGCGAACCAAATGTCGCCCTGGTGCTGGTGGTGGACAAATCCGGAAGTATGGGACGTTGCCATTGTAACGATCCATCTCTGTTGCCCGGCCAGTACGAGCGAGTCGAGACCGGGTTACCCAAAGTGGACATCGCCAAAGACGCGATCATGCAGGCAGCGGCTGCATTGGGGCCGCTGGACTATCTTGGCGTCGTGGCTTTCGACGCCCAGGCGCATTGGGCATTGCCGTTGCAACAGTTGCCTGACCCTGCCACCATACAGGCGGCCGTCGGCGGCATTCAGGCCGTCGGACAGACGAACATCTGGGCCGGGCTGGAACAGGCAGAACAGGCGTTGCTGATGGTGGAGGCACAGGTCAAACACATTGTCCTGCTTACCGACGGGTGGTCACGTTACGGTGATTATTCCGCACTTACCGCTCGCCTGGCAGAAGAGGGCATCACGCTCTCGGTCGTTGCGGCAGGGGAGGGTTCCGCCGGGTACCTGTCCACGCTGGCCGAGTTGGGTGGAGGACGCTACTATCCGGCTCCCGCGATCCAGGATGTGCCGCAGATTTTCGTCAAAGAGACCATCAAAGCGGTCGGGTCTTACATCATAGAGGAGCCGTTTTATCCACTGCCTGCCGGAACAACCGACATTCTGCGTGGAATTGATCCATTGAAGATGCCACCGTTGCTGGGTTACAATGGCACAACCCCCAAACAAACCGCGCATGTGGGATTGATGAGTGAGCGGGGCGATCCGGTGCTTGCTCAATGGCAGTATGGACTGGGCCGGGCGGTGGCCTGGACTTCTGACCTCAAAGGGCAGTGGGCGGCGGAATGGGTCAGGTGGGAGCGCTTCAACACCTTTGTCTCGCAATTGATTGGCTGGGTACTTCCACAGCCAGACGAGGGGTTGCAGGTGACAACACGGCTTGATGGAGCCGAGGCGTATGTCGTGGTCCATTCCACCGATGAGAATGGCCGCCCACGTAACCTGCTCAGGACCCGGGCAACAATTGTGGGGCCAACACTCGTCACACAGACTGTGGAGCTTGAGCAGACAGCAGCGGGGCGTTACAAGGGCCGGGCCACGACGGGCAGGCCGGGCACCTACCTTCTCCAGGTAGTGCAGTATGACATGGCCGGTGAGCCAGTGGCGCAACAGATGGCAGGACTAATCGTACCTTATTCCCCCGAATATCGGCGTGCCGGTCAGGATACGGCCCTCTTACGCGAGCTGGCCCGGGCGACCGGCGGGACGGTGTTAGACACACCCGAAGCGGCTTTTGCGCCGATACACAACCCGGTCACTCGTGCGCGGCCGTTGTGGCCGGTGCTGCTGCTTGCGACGGCACTGCTATTCCCGTTCGACGTTGGGGTACGCCGCCTGCATATCACTCCCGCCGATCTGCGCCGCCTGGGCGTATGGATAAAAGAGCGGATGCCGCGTCGTAGCGGTGAGGTGCGACGTCCGGCAGGTCCGGTGCTGCTGGGTGACCTGTTCCAGGCGCGTGAGCGGGCGCGACAACGCAGTGCGCGGCCTGTTGAAAAGAACGCTCCCCTGTCTGGTCCTGCCCGCGCTGCCGAAAAAATCACACCTTCGCTTTCAGGGGAGGGTGAAGAGGATACTTTGGCCCGTTTACGTCGGGCACGTGAGCGGGCGCGCAGAAAATAAGCGTGGTGCGTGTTACGTATTCCGTTACCACCACGCAACACGCACCACGCAACACGCACCACGCAACACGCACCACGCAACACGCACCACGCAACACGCAATACGTTCTGCCTTAACCTATCGCGATATCCTTGCTGCTCTCCCAAAACCCGTGGATATTGCAGTAGGCCAGCGCGTGCAGTGTGCCGGGCTTGTTGACCTTCATCGCTGCGCTCACGGCGTGGTGCGTGTAGACCGGGCCCTGATTCGCCCCCTGCACCGACTCGCCGTGGGCGTTGAACTCAAAGTGGCCTACTTCGTAAGTGAATTTGTCCCCATCCGGATGGAAGTAGAGGGTAATCCAGCGGATGTGGTGCTCGGTGGTGTTGGGATGTGCGATCTCCTTGCCGATGCTGACCTTGACCTCGAATATCTCGTCGGCTTTCACCGAATCCGGGCATTCGATCACCGGCACGTGCTTCTCGGCCTTCCAATCGGCCTCCTGAATCCTGTCTCCGAATTTCATTGCCGCCTCCTTTCACGTTTTACTAAAACTTGACGAACTTTTCCCGCACCGCTCCACAGATCGGGCAGCGCTCAGGTGGCTCGCCTTCTCCCGTCCAGCCACAAAGGCTGCAGATGTAAATCTCACCCACCTGTACGTCCCGGCCGGCCAGGACGGCCTGACGTGCCTGCTCGTACATGCCGGCGTGCACTCGTTCCGCTTCAAGTGCCCATTTCTCCGAGCGTGCAGCCGCCTTTTCGTCCTGCAACTCGCTCACGGCGACGAAGGCAGGGTACATCTCCTCCACCTCGTAGGTCTCGCCACCGATGGCCGTCTGTAAATTGTCCGCCGTCACGCCGACATTGCCGAGCGCCTTGAGGTGGTTGGTGGCGTGCACCTGTTCGGCGAACGAGATGGCGCGGAAAAGGCGCGCCACGTTGGCAAACCCTTCTTGTTCAGCCTTATCGGCAAAGATCAGGTATTTCATGTGCGCCTGGCTTTCGCCGGCAAACGCTGCTTCCAGATTGGCTTGAGTCATCTTGTGCATGGGTGTACCTCCTTCTGAAATAGTAACTACTCACCTGTGTCCGCCGGATCATAATCCGGCGGGTACAGGACGGCTTGTTGGCCTCGCTGCTTTGCCGGTGACCTGCTCATCCGAAACTCTGGCGCGGATTGTAATCCGCTTCGCACGAGCAGGATGAGCAGTTACCTGAAATAAATGATTCAGATGTGTCTCCTCCCAAACGTAACTATTCAGCGCTGACTGAAGTCACTCTTCTTGGGTCTGCGGCCGATGGTCGGTCTTCGCCGACCAGGTCCCTTAGACGCGCACATAAGGGTTGTCGGTGAAGGCCGACAACTGGCACGAAGTGCCCAGGGAGGACGATTTCAATCGGCGTGAATAGCTACTTCCAAACAAAATCACTCCCTCAAGATGGTCTTGAGCACCGTCTCCTTATCCAGTTTCTTGGTGCAGAAGAACCAGTCATAACAGTGCATGTCCTCCTTGCCCGCCATACGCTCCTGGGCAACACCGCAAGAGCCCGGCGGCGGTACAATGACGTCGTCGCCCGGCCGCCAGTCTGCCGGCGTCGCTACTCCAAAGGCATCGGCGGTCTGAAGGGCCAGCACGATGCGGTACAATTCGTCAAAGTTCCTCCCCAGGCTCAAGGGGTAGTAGATAATCGCCCGGATGATGCCTTTGGGGTCTATGACGAACACCGCGCGTACTGCCTTGGTCGTGCTTTCGCCTGGCTGGATCATGCCGTACTTTTTGGCGACTTCCATCGTAATGTCCTCGATCAAGGGGAATTTGACCTCGACGTTCTTCATGCCGCGAAACTCGATCTTTTCCTTGATCGTGCGCAACCAGGCGATGTGGCTGTAAAGGCCATCCACAGAAAGCCCGACCAGTTTGCAATTTGCTTTGGCAAACTGCTCCTCCATCGAGGCGAACGTGATGAACTCGGACGTGCAGACGGGTGTAAAGTCAGCCGGATGGCTGAACAGAATCACCCAACTCCCGGCGTATTGGTCGGGAAATACGATCTCGCCCTGCGTGGTCATGGCCCTGAACGAAGGGGCCTTATCCCCGATGCGGGGCATAGATACACTCTGAACTTCGCTTGTCGTTTCCATTTTGTTTCCTCCCTGTTATGGGGTTACCTGGGGTCAGATTGACAATCCGACCTCCAAGAGTTGATCGGCGTACGCCGAAAAATCTGCCTTCTTCTGGATGAGTTGTGCGGCCTGCTTCGCACGCTCCGGCTCGTTGAGCAGGATCGCGCCCACGATCCGTCCCTCCTGCAACACGAACCTGCGATAGCGCCCGGCCTCTATCTCCGCCCGTCGCAGGACCGTGTAGTCTTCCCCTTCGGCCAGCGCCTGGCCCAGCGTCGTCACCTCCGCCCCGGCGACCTTGAGCGTGGTAGAGGGGATGCTGCCGGCATAGCGCGCACTCCCCGGCGCGACCATGTTGGCTGCCGCGATCCGCGCCTGCTCGATGGCGGGCGGGATGATGCCGTAGACGATGCCCCCGAACTCGGCCGCGTCGCCGGCGGCGTAGACGTCCTCTGCGCTCGTCTGCAGGTGCTCGTCCACGACGACGCCCTTGTTCACCTGCAGGCCCGCTGCCTGCGCCAGTCCCGTCTCGCTGCGCATACCGGTCGAAAAAACCACCATCTCGCCGGATAACACACGGCCATCCTTCAAGCGAATACCCTCGACGTGCGAATTGCCCAGAATGGCCTCGGTTGTCGCGCCGGTAATCACGCGCATCCCCTGGGCCTCCAACAACGCCTGTAGCACCTGCGCCCCCTCCGCGTCCAACTGTCGTGGCAGGAGATAGGGGAAGAACTCGACCACCGTCACGGTGAGACCCGCTGTGGCGAGCGCCCGCGCCGTCTCCAGCCCCAGCAATCCCCCGCCGATGATCAGCGCGGTCGAGACCTTTTGCGCGTAGGCCTTGATCGCCCGCGCATCGTCCAGCGTGCGCAGGGCAAAGATGCCCTCTTTGTCATTTCCCGCGCAGGCGGGTATAAAAGAGCGCCCCCCTGTCGCCAGCAACAGCCGGTCATACGCCACCTGCGAGCCATCGGCCAGTGTGATCTTGCGTGTGCCAGGATCGAGTGCAACGACTTCGACGCCCAGGTGGAGATGGATGCCGCGTTCGGCGTACCACGCCGCCGGGCGGTAGAACACCGCTTCCTGCTCGATCTGCCCGGCGATGAACTCCCACAATAGCGGCCGGCGGTAGTAGAGATACGGCTCCCGCCCGAAGATGTGGACCTCGCCGCCCGGGTCGGCCTGGACGAGCGCCTGCGCCGCCGTCACGCCGGCTACGCCATTGCCGACGACGATGTACCTCATTACAGCTTCTCAAACATGTCCTTTGTTGCCCCGCAGTCCGGGCAGACCCAGTCGTCGGGCAGGTCTTCGAAGCGCGTGCCGGGCGCCACGCCGTGCTCGGGATCGCCCACGGTCGGGTCATACACATAGCCGCATACCATACATTCCCATTTGTCCATAGCAGACCTCCTGTTATCAGTGTATGAATGTGGAACGCAATCCGGGCAATATCCACGGAAGATTACATCACAACTCACGATCTGGAACCCCCGATATTCGCGGGATGCCAGTGCCAATGCCTCACAGTCGTAAGGCACGTCTTCCATGCGCCCACACTTCATGCAGATCACGTGGGCATGACCCGCCGTTGTCACGTCATACCGCCGCTCACCCAGCCCCACGTCCAGTTCTGCTAAAAGACCTATCTCAGTCAACTCATGGAGAGTGTTATAGACCGTCGCAGGCGAGATGTCCGGCATAACGCCATACACGGTGGTGTATATTTGCTCGGCAGTGGGGTGGGAGCGACTCTCCAGGAGCGCCTGAATGATGGCGCGTCGTTGAGGGGTCACCCGTCGCCCGGAAGCCCGTAGTTGTTCGCAGATGTGTTCAACTGAGGGTTGGGACATTTTTAATATTTCCTAATTTATAGCTATTATAACATAAGAATCAAACTTTGTCAAGCAATTAGTAGTGATTGGCGCTGTTGCAAGATCGGGCCAGATCGGAGGCGTAAACAATGGTGTCAGGATGACTAGGCGTCTGAGAGCCTATCCGAAAAACGTGACCGACGCATCCCTATGCATCGGTATAAGCGGCATAGGGGATGCCGCCTGTACGGTTTTTCGGATAGGCCCTGAGTATAACCTCTGCGTACTCTGCATCTCAGCGGTGAAATGACCTTTTTGCAGTGGACTCTTTCATGGTTTATGGTGCCCCGCTGAGGCATGTTAACCGCGGTGCGAACCGGGACTTTCTCAGCAGCCTTCCGACCCGGGTGAACACAAAGATTGCAGGACAACCGCTCGTAGTTCTCCTGCGGAGTTACGACGTGGGGGGCGGTTTGGGGACCGGTCCGAGCCGGGGGGATGCGAAAATGCGACGCACACTCATCCTCTGCCCCACCTTGACGGTAGAGATGGCGCGTGTTATGATAAAATGTAACTATTCAGGCGCTGACTGAAGTCAGCCTTCCTGGGCCTGCGGCCAACGGTCGGCCTTCGCCGACCTCAGAGTGTCGGCGAAGGCCGACACCCGGCACGAAGTGCCCAGGGAGGACGATTTCAATCGGCTGAATAATTACGATAAAATAAACTATGCCGTGAAATCCCTGCAGGCAAATCAGATGAACCGCCGTTATTTCATCAAGTACGCCACCGCGAGCTTAATCTCTCCGCTGTTTCCCCGTTTTTTCGCTTCCTGTGAACCCCTCGCCGGCCTGGCTTCTACGCCACCCCCTGCTCCCTTTGGCCGCATAGCTTCCTGGTGGCGACAGGCGGTCTACACCGAGCCATCATTAAACAGCAAACGGGTGGCCTGGAAAGCCAGAGATGAGATTATCCCACTCTACGCCTCTGTAGAGGGAGACCCTCCCTGGCCAGGGAATCCTGTCTGGTATCAGACCGAGGGTGGATTCATTCACAGCGGATATGTGCAACCCGTGGAAAACAAACCCAACCCTGAGGTGATCACGAAAATAACCCCCCCTGGCTTCTGGGCCCAGGTGTGCGTTCCCTTTGCTGAGGCACGCCCCAAGGTCAACAGCGAGCGTGTGTGGTACAGGCTCTACTGCGGCACCGTCTATCGGGTCGTCGAAGCCGTGGAGGATGAGGAGCACAAATGGTGGTACAGACTCCAGGATGGGATCGCCTATGCTCCTGGACCCTATGTACCGACGTGGTCTGTACGTCGCATCCTTCCCGAAGAAATGAGGCCCATCTCGCCCGGCCACCCGGATAAGTGGATCAAAATCGAGCTTAAGACACAGACGCTGATCTGTTTTGAGGGAGAGAACCCTGTGTTCAGCACGGGCATCTCGTCCGGGGTCGGAGGGGCGACGCCGCGCGGTGAGTTCCGCGTGCTGTACAAGCGTCACACCAGGCGTATGATAGGTGGCGTCGGTGACGACCGGTATGATCTGCCAGGGGTGGCATTTCCCGTTTACTTCACCAAATCGGCCGTAGCGATACACGGTACTTACTGGCACAACGATTTCGTGCGTCCTCACAGCCACGGCTGTATCAATGTGACCAATCAGGCGGCGCAGTGGATCTTCCGCTGGACAGAGCCGATCGTGCGCTATGAGGAATACGAGAAAAAAGCGGTGGCTGAGGAGGGCACACGTATCGTTGTTTTATAAGCAGGATGAGGTGAGAGCAGGTTATATAAGCACGGAGAGCCGGGGTCGCCGCTCCCCGGCCCTCACCAAAAGGAGGAGAAGAAGAAAGGTTTTCAGCCAATTGTAGCTTAGCATGGTTTGCAACTGCGGACTTGACTTTTACCATACGCAAATCATACGCAAACCATACGATTACAATACGGGGAGTATGAAACTGAAAACACTACCCACCCCCGGTCTGCTCTCCACCCACACCCGTCCATTGTGGCGATCGATGACCGACTTCACAAGCGCCAGGCCCAATCCGCTGCCCACGATACCTATCGTCTCCTCCGATTCAACCCGATAGAATTTATCGAAGATGTACGGCTGCTCGGCCGGCGGGATGCCTATCCCATTGTCGGCCACATGAACGATCACATGGTCTTTATCCTCCTCCACACTCACGGCGATCCATCCCCCTTCGGGCGTGAACTTGTGGGCGTTGCTGAGCAGATTTTCTACAACCTGACGCAGACGGTAGCGGTTGCCACCAACCAGGGGAGGTTTTTCCGCAGGTGGCTCCCACCTCAGCTCCTGCCTTTTCTGCTCTATCTGAGGCCGGTAGTGTTGAACGGCCTCCTCAATGATCTGAACCAGATCGCAGGGTTCCATCTCCATCTCAAGGCCGGCCTCCAGCCTGTCAATATCAAGGAAAGTGTTAAGCAACGAAGTGATCGTCTCCATGCTGCTGCGCGCGCGCAGGATAAACTCCTGTTGCTGCGCGTTTAAAGAGCCGGCTTTAGGCAGCAGCTCAATGTAGCCCTGGATGGTGGTGAGCGGTGTGCGCAGATCATGTGAGATCGAGGTGACGAACTCAGACTTGATGCGATCGAGTTCCTTGAGATGGGTGATGTCCTGCATCATCAACACCTGCCCGACCCCTGGCACCGGTGTGATCTGGGCATTGAGTGTACGCCCTGTGCTCAAAGTTACCTCGCAACGCACAGCCCGCCTGGTGTTGTACGCCTCGGCGAAGAGAGCGCTCAGAGCAGGGTGAGGGATGGCAGTTTCCACCGGGCTTTGTATTATCTCGGCTTCGATCACGTCCAGAGCATTGCAAGCAGCTCTGTTGCACAGCAAAATCCTGTTATCATTGTCCACCACCACAATGGCTTCCTGTGCTTCACGCAGTATCGTCTCAAGTTTGAGCCGCTCCGCTTCCAGTGCCTCGAACAGGCGGGCGTTCGTGATGGCAATTGCTGCATAGTCCGCCAGAGCCGAGAGCAAGAAGATATCCCGTTCTGAGAAAGACTGCTCCTGTTTCCGATTGAGCACTCCCAGCACGCCGATGACCCCCCGGTCCGATACGCGCAACGGCAGGTATAGCAGAGCACGGGCCAGGTAGCCGGTGATCACTTTGGCCCGTTCGCCCGCCAGGAAGACAGGACGCCCCGTCTGAATCACCCGCCCGGCCACGCTGTCGTCCACACGTATGCGCAGTATATGGGCGAGCTTATCGTCTATGTTTTTAGCTGCCCGCAGGTAAAGCTCGTTCTCTTTCTCGTCAAGCAGCAGGAGCATTCCCTCCTCAGCATCTGCCAGATAAACCGCTGCATCCACCACACGATTGAGCACCTGATTCAGGTCGAGGAGGGAGGTCACCGAGCGCCCTATAGTGTAAATTACGTTGAGTTCCTGGAGCTGCCTTTGAAGCTGCCGGTTAACCTCAAGCAATTTTTGGGTCAACTGATCCCGCTCTGCACGCAGTGTGTTGGAGGCGAGAGCACGGCGGATTGCCTCCTGCATCTCAAGCGGACCAAAGGGCTTAATCACGTAGTCGCAGGCCCCAAGCCTGAAAGCCTGCACAACCAGGTCAACCGATTCGCGGATAGTGGTAAAAATAATGGGGATATCCAGGTTGCGCTCCTTCAGGGCCATCATCACTTCCAGGCCGTTCATCTTGGGTAGCTGCATGTCCAGAACAATGAGGTCCGGATTCTCCTCCAGGGCCATTCTCAGCCCTTCCTCACCGTCCATAGCGGCCAGGTGACGATAGCCATTCGGTGCCAAAACTAGTTCAGCCAACAGTTGCTGGGTCTCAGCGCTATCCTCTATGACCAGCACCCGCTCCCGTGCCACAGTTCCTTTCCCTCCTGTCCTGATTTTCCTGCGCCGGCCGGCAGGTAACATGCAGATAGGCGAAATCCCCGCGTGGGGGGATCAGTTCAATCACCTCGAAAATTTCAAACTGCTCATTACCAAGTTGCACCCGATCGCCTACATGCGGCGGGGTGTCCATGTTGAGGATCGCGCCTGGATGGGCCTTGCCCACCACCACAAAACTCACTTTGTAGATCATGTCCGGCCTCCGGCAAGCCTTGTCTGAAGATTGCGGTGACGCAGTTTGAAGGAAAGGTCGGTGGCGATATTGCGCATAATGATGAAACCGATGGTGTGGTCTCTCTCAAAAAGCTGCCGGAAGCTCCGGTTGGGGATGGCGTAAAGCACTGTATTATCCCGGGCGCAGCGCACTGTTGCGGAGCGCGCGCCGCTATCCACCAGCGCCATCTCCCCAAATATTTGTCCTTCTCCAAGACAAACTATTGAGCTGAGCTGTGGAGCACCGGGTACATCGGGGACCGCGCCCCTGGCCACTTCTACTTCAACCAGGCCGTTGCAGACTATATAAATATCGTCAGGGGGGGTGCCCTCACTGATGATAATATCTCCGGCATTACAGACCACCTCACGCCCCAATGCGGCGATCTGCTCTACCTGTTCTCGGGTAAGCCCCATGAATAGCTCACTATGTTGAAGCAAGTCTATAATTGACATTCTGCCCTCCTGCAAAGCGGCACCACCCAATACATCCCCCAATATTGTACCATAAAAGCTATCCTTTCGGTAACCGCCCGATCTGGTGAGCAGCCATATGTCTGCAAAAATCCTGTGATGGAGACTCATGCTTTCAGCCGCACAGGAGCACAAGATCAGATCGTTTGAGGGTCACTATGCGGGCCGATCGAAATCGTCCCCCCGGGCGCTCCGTGCCGGGCGCCGGCCTGCGGCCCCAAAGGGTGTAAGGACCAGGCAGCCCTCCCCCTCCGGTCAGCCCCTGAATAGCTACACTTGAGGATGCTTTCACAACCGGACTGTGCTGCAAGCTGCTTTTCCTTTTGCTCACGTTGTGGTAAGATTATGACACCTCTTTTCCGGGAATGAAGCCGTAATTGGTTGACACTCTGAGCTACACGCCGGATGCCGCCCGATTGAATCTGGCCTCCCTCTGCGCTTTGTGCCGGGCGTCGACCCGCGCTGGCCGATGCGTCGGTGAAGGCCAACCGTGTTGCAGGCTACAGGCCGGCACCGTCAGGCAGGTGAACGCTTCTTCTGGATGCAGGAGCTCGATATGGCTGCAGGTCCCAAACGCTGGCTGGTGGCACCCCCTGCCCCGGCCTGCCACATAGCCCGTTTCCACAACATCCATCCCCTCATTGTGCAGGTGCTTTACAACCGTGGCATAACCGATCCGGTGGAAGCAACCCGCTTTCTCAGGGGAGAGGGTGGAGAAGGCAATCCGTTCAGCCTTTTCGGTGTGAGTGAGGCAGTCACGCGTCTGCGTCGGGCGATCCGGGCAGGGGAGAAGATCGCTGTATATGGGGATTTCGACGCCGATGGCGTCACTGCTACTGTGCTGCTGGTGCAGACACTGCGGCAGTTGGGCGGAGACGTTCATCCATATATCCCTCACCGGGTGGATGAGGGGTACGGGCTCAATAAGGATGCACTGACCTATCTGGCCCGCATAGGGGTGCGCGTCGTGGTCACGGTTGACTGCGGCGTCCGTTCGGTTGAGGAAGCAGCACACGCTCGCAAGTTGGGCCTTGATCTGGTCATCACGGACCATCACTCCCCCGGCCAGCAGTTGCCTGAGGCCCTGGCTGTGGTGAATCCCAGGCTGGCAGAATACCCCTATCCCTTCGGCGAGCTGGCCGGCGTCGGGGTGGCCTTCAAGCTGGCGCAGGGTCTGCTCCGCAGTCACGCCAGAGCCCCGTTAAAAAGACAGCCGGTATGTCTGGAGGAAGAGGACCTGCTGGACCTGGTGGCTCTGGGGACCGTTGCGGACCTTGCGCCTTTGCTGGGCGAGAATCGCTCCCTTGTCCACAGGGGACTGGAGCTTGTTAACCGCAGAGAGAGGCCAGGGGTTGAGGCTCTGTGTCGCCAGAGTGGCCTTAGAGATGGGGGAGTAAACACTGAAACTATCAGTTACGTGCTTGGGCCAAGGCTGAACGCGGCTGGCCGTATGGACCATGCCAGGATCGCTTACCAGCTCCTGGATACAGCTTATCCGAGCGAAGCTGAGATGCTGGCCGCACAGCTTGACCATCTTAATCAGCAGCGGCGGCAACTGACATTAGAGATGTACGAACGTGCCCGTCAGATCGTGCTGGCGGAGGCAGAGGAAGCCCCTCTTCTCTTCGTTGCAGCCCCTGATTTTCCGGCCGGTATTATGGGACTGGTCGCTAACCGGCTGGCCGACGAGTTCTACCGCCCAACGATCGTGGTTGAAGCAGGCCCTGACTTCAGCCGTGGCTCAGCCCGCTCCATCCCAGAGTTCCATATCACCGAGGCGCTGGATGAATGTGCCGACCTGCTGGTCCGTCACGGTGGACACGCTGCCGCCGCCGGATTCACCATCGCCACCGGCCACCTGGATGCGCTGGCCGCACGGATGCGACAACTGGCCGCTGACTGGCTCGCCGGGCTGGAGTTAACCCCACTTCTGAGCATAGACGCTGAGATCAGGCTTTCCCAGCTCTCAGGAGAGCTGGTACGTCAACTGATGCAGATAGAGCCATGTGGCTGCGGCAATCCCCGTCCTCTTTTCCTCAGCAGGAATGTCCAGCTCCGGGGGCAACGTTGTGTAGGAGGGGAAGGTCAACACCTCAAACTCCTGCTCTTCGACAACGGGGTGAGCTGGGACGGTATAGCATTCAAACAGGGGGAGTGGGCCGGTAAACTACCGGACCGGGTTGATATAGTTTACAATGTCGAAATCAATGAATGGAACGGCGAGCAGCGCATCCAGTTGAATATCCAGGATGTCAGGCCGGCTGGTATGGAGAGCTTCAGGCCTGACCATTTCGTTGGCAGATAGCTCTTGTTCATAAATACCTCTGTCCCCGGTCTGCAGGCTTGATGGCGTAGCCCGGGCAACCTTGAGAGGCTGGTCAATGAAAATTTTGCTCACCGGAGCAGCCGGATTCATAGGCAGTCACGTCGCGGAGGCCCTTCTGGCCCGCAATGACACCGTCGTCGGTGTTGATAATTTCAACGATTACTACAGCCCGGCCCGCAAACGGGCAAATGTGGCCCCTTTGCTATCGAAGACAAATTTCACCCTCCACGAGACCGATATACGGGACAGGGATGAGATCGAGCGCATCTGTGCGCAGGGTGGCTTCGATGCCGTGCTTCACCTGGCAGCACTGGCCGGGGTGCGCAGTTCTATAACGAATGGCCCCCTCTACGCTGAGGTTAACGTGCTCGGCACGGTCAACTTGCTGGAGGCAGCGCGTAATGCGGGAACACCCCACTTTGTGTTTGCCTCTACCTCCTCGGTGTACGGACGTTCCACCAGGATCCCCTTCCGGGAGGACGACCCGCTTGGCCATCCCCTGGCTCCATACCCGGCCACCAAGATCGCCGGCGAGGTGATGGGGCACGCCTATCACAACCTGTTCGCCATCTCTTTCACCGCCCTGCGCTTCTTTTCGGTCTACGGCCCGCGAGGTCGCCCGGACATGATGCCCTACCACATCACCGACTGCATCGTAAAAGAACGGGAGTTCACGCTCTACGAGGGAGGGCAGATGCACCGGGACTGGACATACATTGACGACATCGTCGCCGGCATCCTGGCAGCGCTTGATCGGCCCAGGGGATACCAGGTGGTTAACCTGGGGCGTGGAGAGCCGGTGCTGATGGCCGATTTTGTGAGACTGGCGGAGCGCCTGGTGGGTAAACCCGCCCGTGTGGCCACTGCACCGGCACCACCCAGCGAGCCTCCGATCACTTATGCCGATGTCACCCGGGCCAGGGACCTGCTCGACTACCACCCCAGAGTCTCTGTTGACGAAGGGATGCAACGGTTCTGGGAATGGTACAAGTCAGAGGTACTCGCTCAATAGTGAAACTGGCGATACTGCTGCTGGTAGCGGGACCATTATGCCTGCGCCACGTGCGAGCATATCCCTCCCCACCGGACATCCGTTTCGGCGCGGTTGAGGCGTTCTGGGACCACACTTCCGCGGCCGAGGCCGGTGTGGCCTGGGAACGCATTTTGTTCTACTGGTCGGAGTTGCAACCCAATGGCCCGGAAGATTGGAACGGTTACCACGTCCAGGATGTATGGCTGGAATGGGCTGCTGCCGAGGGGCGCGAAGTGGTGGGCCTGCTCAAACACACTCCGGCCTGGGCCACCGATGGACCACCCGGCTGTGGTGTTCCCCGTGGACTGGAACTGCCGATAGATGACCCGGGTAACCTGTGGGCCACTTTCGTGCGCCGCATTGTGAGCATGTATGCCGGCCGGATCAATCACTGGGTGATCTGGAACGAGCCAGATATAGCCCCCGATACTTACGGCCACGAGTGGTGTGGCTCGATGGAGGAGTATTACCGGCTGCTCAAAGTCGCCTACCTGGCTGCCCATCAGGCCAATCCGGACGTGATTATCCACCTGGCGGGCATGACCTACTGGCACGACCGGACTTACCTGCGGCGCTTCCTGACACTCGTCGTTCAGGACCCCACCGCACCGGAGCACGGTTATTACTTCGACGTGGTCACCCTGCATATTTATTTTCAGACCGAGACGGTGCCTTACATCATTAATGAGACACGCGCGGCGCTGCGTGCCTGTGGGCTAAACAAGCCTGTCTGGGTCAATGAGACCAACGCCTCGCCCGACAGCGACCCACAGTGGCCTCTGGTGCGCCCCCGTTGGCGGGTCAATCTGGAAGAGCAGGCCGGATTTCTGCTCCAGAGCTTTGCACTGGCACTCAGCGCGGGCGCGGAGCGTGTTGCCGTTTACAAATGGATGGATGCAGGACTGCCGCCCGGGGGAGAACCTTTCGGTGTGCTCCGGCCTGATGGTTCCCGCCGCCCGGCTTTCGAGGCATACAAGCTGATCACCACCCACTACGCCGGCACCATCACCGCCAGGGAGGAACGGCACCCACTCTACATCGTGGTCACGCTTAATCGGGGAAATGCCACCACCTATGTGCTGTGGGCGCGCACCGCTGCCGCTGCAACCGTTTCTCTGCCCGCGCTGGCACCACAGGGGAGACTCATTGATCAGACCGGGGCAGAACGAATCATCGAGCCAGTAAACGGACTGTATTCCTTTACGTTGCCGGGGGCGCGCTGTGCTGACGAATATGCCGGCTGCATCATCGGGGGCACAACCTACCTGCTCGTTGAGAACGAAGAAGGCCAGGCTGCGGAGTTGCCCACGCCGACACCCGACGAGGCGAATATGCTCGCCGATGCGCTGACGCCCGCAGCGACTGTTGAGCTTCCATTGCCCACTGCCACCCCCACTCCCACACCGACTGGGACCCCTGTCCCTTCCCCTACCGCCACACCGACCCCAACGCCCACCGCTACGCCGACCCCAACGCCCACCTCTACCCACACCCCTACCCCGACGCCCAGCGCCACCCCCATGCCTGCGGTTATAGCTTCTCTCACCCCCACGCCCACCCGGGTCCCCTTTATTCTTACCCAGGGGGCCCCTGCCTGTCCAGTAGTAGCGGTGGTGGTATTCACGATCCTGGCGGCAACACTGGGAACTTTGTACACATACAGGTATGATATGTGAGCAATGCCCTGATGAAGACTCACATGCTTAACCGTCTGCTGATCTTGCTGGCTCTGGCTGCGATAGTTGCAGGATTGCTTTTGGGTCAGTGGCGGATTGTATTGCACAACGCCATTCTGCTCTGCTATTCCTGCATTGGCCTGGGGTAAGAAGATGCGATCGGCGTGGGCCAGACTGGGACAACGACGCAGCGGCGTACAGTTTCTGTCGGCGCTGGCTCTGAACTCCCATCTCACAAAATACCTGACCAGGGGCATCCCATGCCCGGCGCTGAACTGTTACGCCTGCCCTGTTGCAGCTTTCGCCTGTCCCATCGGGAGTATTCAGCATTTCGTCGGGCGCATGAAGTTTCCGCTGTACGTGCTGGGGATCGTTGCGCTGGTCGGTGCGCTGATTGGGCGGGGAAGCTGTGGCTGGTTCTGCCCGTTTGGCCTGCTGCAGGAGCTGATCTACAAATTACCCGTGCCCAAACTACGAATGCGGAACCGGTATAACTGGACTCGCTACCTGTTGCTGGCAGTGCTTGTGGTGCTCATACCGCTGGTCACCCGTGAACCGTGGTTCTGCAAGCTCTGCCCGGCGGGCACCCTGGAAGCTGGTATACCGGTAATACTGCTTAATGCGGAGCTACGCCATCTGCTCGGCGCGCTGTACTGGCTCAAGCTGGCCCTTCTGGGCGCATTTGTGTTATGGATGAGCGTGACCCCTCGACCATTCTGCCGCTGGGTCTGCCCTTTGGGAGCATTGTGGTCCCCATTTAACCCGGTCAGTTACTTCCGCCTGGCAGTGCGGCAAGAGGCGTGTCTGAGATGCAACCGCTGTCAGGAGGTCTGCCCGATGGGTATACGTGTGTATGAAGACCCTTCATCCGGGCTGTGCATTCGCTGCCTGGAATGCGTCCGCGCGTGTCCTGCCGGATGCATCACAGTCGAGACGTAATTACCCACCCGTCTGGGTGCTCGCGGTACGGGCGTCGGCCTGGGCAGACGCGGGAACAGCGGTCGGTGCAGGCCGACCGAAGGCCTGCGGCCCAAAGCAGGCGAGTTCAGTCGGCATGGATTCAAGACGCTGACTGCGTGTAGCCAGGCACAGAGGTAATCAGCGGAGCGGGATCAGGCCATCCGGGAGTGGACCTTCAGGGCCGCTGACGGGCAGCCGCTCTAATGTGGCGGGGTGGTACATCCCCGCCATCAGTTGTATGTCCCTGGCATCATTGAGCGACGGGATGGTGAGAACGTGTTCATCGGGGATCACCTCGCCGGCCTGCCAGGCTGACGTGGGGTAGCGGCCATACCTGGGCGGACGGTCATCCTGAGCCAGGATGGTCGCCTCTGCCCCGCTTTTATCGAGCAGGTGGATGAAGACAACGTAATCCCCGGAAGGCCTTCCCGTTGCCTGCCAGTAGAGTGTCACCGTCAGCGGCTCTCCACTGCGTATTTCGCCTGAGAGCCGATACCCGATGAGCATGATCTCCGCGCCCAGCCGGTAGCTCGCCGGACGGACATCGGCGGGAAGCCCGGCATGCATGTCCGGTGCGGCTATCCGTACCTGCGTCGCAACAGGAAGTCCCACCTCACCCCCCCAGGACGTGCGGACAGGGAGGCGCTCGCCTGTATCCGCATCGTATAGACCTATCACCACATCGTATAGCTCGGGCACGGGCGCCCATTCGCTGATCCGCACGCGGTACACATCGCAGAAGGCCTGTCCAGGAGGCCAGCGCGAAGTGGGGAAGCGGCCCAGGCCAGGGTAAGTGTGACGCTCGCCGACGCGCGCATTCTCCCTGCCGATCAGTTGCACGAACACAGTGTAATCCTGCTTCATGGCTGCCAGACCTTCCCAACAGGCGCGGACCTTCAGTACACTACCCGGGCTGGCCGAGGTACGATCCAGAGAGACGCCCAACAGTCGGGCTACGTCTGCGTAGATCAGCTCTGTGCCCTGCACTTTTCTGATAGCTTCTGACGGAGGTAAGAGTACAGGGGGGGCAAACGCCGGATGTATCACCATCACCGGGGTCAGCAGATTGAGTATCAAGAGGGAAATGAACACTCCCTGCGGTACAGGAATCCGCGGCAGGGCTGCCCAACCTCCCGCCAGTAGCAGCGACAGAGCAGCAATAGCGGGAAACAGTAACCGTCCATGGGGAGCCTCGACCCGGCGCATCCACTCCAGCAGGGCAGCGCCGACCAGCATCCACCAGGTCAGCGCCAGCAGGAAAATCGCTCGCCGACGGGGAAGGGAACGATGGAGCAGCGCGTTGATCCAGCCTGCCAGGCTTGAAAGCGGTGCCACACCGCAGGCCAGGTAAACCCAAACAGGGAACTCAACGTGTCCCCATCCAAAAGCTCCCCAGTAAGAGCGATATACTGCGGGCAGGTCGGCCAAAATCGTTTTCATGGAGGCAGGAGCGGCCCGTCCCCAGGGAGTGTTCAGATGCACCTGCACCGCCAGCGGGTCATGATACAGGAGGGCATTGCGTGCATACCACCATCCGCCCGTTGTACAGGCGGAAATCAGCAGCACCGATGAGACCGCCACAGCCCTCCGAACCCCCTGGTGGCGGAGGGTCACTATGCTCACCACCAGGAGAGCAAGAGGAAACAAAAGCAGCAGGCTGGTCTTGGTGAGAGCGGCCAGTCCGGTTGCGACGCCGAGAAGCACGCTGTACCGCAGCGTGACCCCGTGGTTCAGTGCGCGGGCGAGCATCCACAGCACAAGAGTGGCGGTGGCTGCAGCGGCACTGTCGTTGCTCACAACACCGCAGAGGAAGAGAAACTGCGGGGTCAGCGCAACCATCGCGGCCACCCCGAAGGCCACCGCCGGATGCTCAGGGAATGCCTCCTCTCCCAGCCCCCAGGCCGCCACGACGGTCAACAGACCAAACGCAAGTGAGGCAACGCGGGCCAGGCGGATCGCCAGCACGGCCCCGTGCCATGGAAACCGCTCTGCCTCCGTATGGATCAGCATGTTCTTGTTGTCGTTTACCGTGCCCCCGGCCTGGTAACCGAAGCCAGGATTGTGCCACATCAGTGCCTCGAGGTCATCGTCTGGAGCCAGCCCACTGATCAGCGCGGCCACCGCATAGTACACTGGAGGTTGGCCTGCCTCCTGGTATGCGCCGCTCTCATCGCCACCAAGTGGAGGAAGCCTGTGCTTCTCGGCCAGGTAGCGCACGTAAGCGTAGTGCCAGACCTCATCCGGCGCCTCGAAAAGCGGCGTCATCAGGCTATAAAATGCTGCCAGCCCGACAAACACGGCGAGTAGCCAGACAGGCCGATGTGGAGCCAGGAGCGCGATCCGCCTGTACATTGCTAAGGTCCAGGGGACAAGGGGTAAACCCTGCCGTTCAGCGAAGTGTCCACCTCCACCAAGATCTGATCAGACACCTCGGTGACGACCGAGTCATTCACCACGTCACTGGAAAGTGCCACCAGGATCACCTTTGCACCGTCTTGCAGATTCTCGATCCTGGCCTGGTGACCGGTTGTCCGCCTCAAGTCGAGCGGTGTTGCAAACTGGTAGCGCCTCTCCTGGCTGCTGGACATCACCAGCGGCAGGTAGACATAGTAAGTATACACTAATGTACCGGTCGGCGGTGTGGAAGGTGGCACGACGTTGTACCAGACCTGTGTGGTCGAGGAGAAGCCAGGCGTATCCCAGCCGACAGTCAGGCTACCGAACGATGAGGTAATGACCAGGTTCTGGACCACGCCGGAAGGATCCCAGGAAGCCGGAGGTGGAACACGGTCCGGTACGGTGACGCTTTGCTCAGCCGAGACATCCGTAACAAGCTGATAATCCACTATCCGTCCAGAGAGAGCGACGAAGCGCACCGTGTCGCCGACGCCAAGGCCCTCAATCACCACTTTATGGCTTGTTGATCGTGTGAGGTCCAGGGGGGTGAATAGTGAATACCCGGGCGAGCCGTCTGAGCCTGATACTACCAGGGGCAGATAAACGGAGGTGGTGTAAGAAAGTGTACCGGATGAAGTAGGAGGTGGCGGTGGAGGAGAGATGACGTCGTACCACACCTGTGCAACTGAGGGTTCCGGCGTCTCCCAGGTGATCACAAGCCGATCGAGCAAGACCCGCGCAGAAAGGTTCTGGATGAACCCGGAGGGTGCCCAACTGGCCGGTTTCAGACCGCCCGGGGCAGGTATGACCACCTGCCTGGGCTCAGACACTTCTGTGACACAGGCAACATCTGTTGGGCGCCGGGAGAGGGCAACGAGGCTCACCGTGTCACTGACTGTCAGCCCCTCGATGAGGGCTCTGTGGTGTGTCACAGGCATGGTATCGAGTGTGGTGGTCAGAGGGTATACCTCCTGGACCGTCGAAGCTGGCTCCTGTGCCGTCTCACTCAGGCTGCGCGGGGGCCTGGGGCCAGTTACTTGATACCACACCTGGGTAGAAGCAGGCTGAGGCGTATCCCAGGTGACAAGCAGTGTGTCCAGCAGGATTGTTGCCTGTAGATTCTGGATGAACCCTGAAGGGGCCCAGGAGGGTGGCTCTGGTAATCTGCCATCAGGGAATGAGAGCTGCACCAGCCGGCCGGCATCCCAGAATGTATCGTAGTAATGGGTGACGTTGCTCGAAGGTCGGGGGGCGGCACAGAGAATGGCCGTGAGTCGGTTACCCAACGGCTCTGCTTCAACTGCCAGCTCTTCCCATGTAAACAATGCCGTCTGTTCTCGTGACCATACTGTCAGGGGAGGCAGACCATTTTTGACAGCACAGTCATCATCGCTGGGAGTTAACTGCGTCCCCTGAGGATCCAGCCCGATGCGGGCATGGGGAAGCGCGCCTTCAAGCGAGTGATTGCGAGCCCACATGGTAAGCCGGTAGGGGACGCAAGGCGTCAACCCGTTAACTACCTGGTAGATCCCTGCTGTGTAAGGGATGCCCCATTTGAAGTAAGCCTGCGCATGCTCACCATCATATGAGTATGGACGCCAGGGTCGCACATCATCATATTCGGGAAGGACGGTGAGGTGAATCCACCAACGGATCCAACCCCCAGCAACGAAATGGTTGGGATACCGCCAGTAGAAGGGATAGGCCGGATCATCAAAACTGCCGTTGACCAGCAGGTTGGGAGTAAAGGATTGGGTCTCTATCGGTGGGGCGGGCAACCAGCCCTCTGCACCCGCCTGGGCCGGGGAGAGGGGGGAACGGCCGGAATCCGGCGGGGGCGGCGCGGCCACCGAAGCGGCTCCCGCCATCAGGGCGAGCAGGAAGATGAGGCCCAGAAGAGAGACCAGTTTTTTCATGGGA
>Ga0209162_1000100_pt1 | contig 86228 bp, 59 predicted proteins | sample YNPNPMetaG_FD_187121 | JGI IMG/M metagenome (GOLD analysis project Ga0209162, IMG submission 187121) | Anoxygenic and chlorotrophic microbial mat microbial communities from Yellowstone National Park, USA - YNP NP MetaG (SPAdes) (version 2) ...
GCAGGATGTTGCCCGCGGCGGGATTCGGCTGGGCCCCCACCTGGCCCCAGATCTCGAGGTCCGCTCCGGCCTTGGCGCCCGTGCCGGTCAGGCTGACATCCAGATACGGCGGCTGTTCATCATGGCCGGTCAACACGACGGCCAACTGCAAGTCACCGCCGAATACGAACCCGCCGCCCGAGAACACATACCAGATCGGCAGAACCCCGGCGACCGCCGGCCAGTTGGGCCACCACGCGGTGGCTTCCTGCCCAATCGAGTTGGGGCCGCCCAGGTTCGTCACCAACAGGTCCGGAGCCGCCCCGTTGGTCGAATACACGAAGCTCGCCCCGAAGTTGATGTCCTGGCTCGTGATCGTCGGCGTCAGAGGCGCAGCGACTGACGCACCGGCCATCGCCAAGACCGCGACCGCACTCAGATAGTGGCGCTTCATCACTCTCTCTCCCTCAAAATAACTCCCCGACTGCTTGCGGATTGCCTAGGCTTCTCCCACGTGCCTGAGCAACACCAGAGAGGAACACCCTCTCTCCACTCCGAATCCCTCGCATCCCGCTCTCGCCCCTACTCTATCAGGATTGCGACCGGTGTCAAGCCCTTTTTTTCCGCCTGCGAAAAAAAAACTTCTGAGGCCGCCGCCCCAATCGAAAGCACGGATCTGACACCTAAGACCTTATTCTACAGAATCTTACGATTACGAGTTCGCAAAGTCCTCGTAACGAGCCAGGGCCGCCGCGTCCACCGAAGGACGGATTTCCGACAATGCCGCCTCGATGTCCCGCATGCTGATCGGCTCGGCCTCGGCCCCGCCCATCGCAGCCAGGAACGGGCGAACCGCAGCCCGTTCCGCCAGACTCTTGATGTCCGCGCCGCTGTAACCCTCGAGCCGGTCGCAGAGCTTGCCCAGGTCCACATCGTCGGCCAGCGGTCGGCTGGCCAGGTACATCTCCAGCAACTTGTACCGCGCCGGGGCGTCGGGCAGCGGGACATAGATTCGCGCATCGAGCCGTCCCGGGCGGAGCATCGCCTCATCCAGCATCCACGGCTTGTTCGTCGCACCGACGAACAGCAGGCAGCGATCCGGCTTGCGGTCGAATCCTTCGAGTTCCTGGAGGATCTGCGGGACCACTCGCTGCATCACCGAGGACGAATCGCTCTGACGCTTCGGCACCAAGGCCTCGATCTCGTCGATGAAGATCACGCTGCTCGGCTCGGCCTTGGCCGCATCGAAGAGTTTCTTGATGTTCTGCTCGGCCTCCCCCACCCACTTGCTGAGCACCTGTGCCGGACTGATGACGAAAAATGTCGCGTCGAGCTCGTGCGCAATCGCCTTGGCCATCATGGTCTTCCCCGTACCCGGAGGCCCATACAGCAGGATGCCGCCCCCGGGCCGGATGCCGTAGCGCCGGGCCAGCTCGGGATGCGACAGGGGATAGATCATCTTGAGGCGGATTTCCTGCTTGACGTCCTCCAGGCCCGCCACGTCGTCGAAGCCGACGGTGGGCTTCTCCCGAATGATCCACTCCGAGGCATCAGGCCCGGACCCGTCGGATTCCTTCACGGGTGCGCGACGCCCCCGACCGGCCCCCGCCCGATCGCACTCCCGGGCCAGATCCAGCAACTCGCGGACGAACTGCTCGTACTGCCGCCGCACAGCGCCGTCCGTCGCGGCCTCGGCCATCTCGATCATGCAGTCGGCGGCCTGGATGAGATACGGCCTGGCGGCCGCGTAGTCCCCGTTCCGGAAGGCCTGAACGCCCTTGTCCTTGAGCCGCTCGAACGTGGCGAACGTGACCGGCATGGCCGTTTCATTATAGAGAAAGCGCGGTCCGGGTGGAGTCCTCGATCGGCTCGGCTGCGGGGCGGCGGCGAGCGGTCGCTGCGTTCACCTGGAGCTGCGGCTTGCAGGCACGTTCGAGATCTGCTCGGTCATCTCGTTGGGCAACCCGGGCCGCTTGCGGAGGGTAAAGGCGTCACACACCTCTCCGGTGGCCGTGCGTGCCTCGTACCGCAACACGGGGCCCTCGATCGAGATCACCTGATAGAGCTGAAGGCCCTCCGCCACGCGCGCCAGCTCCGCCCGAGCCTTGAGACCGACCTCGTACATCTTCGGGCCGCCCACGGACACGACGTACACCGTTCCCGACGACGCTGACGGACCGTCGGCGGCCGTTGAACCGCCGGCGGCGCGGGCGGCCGGGCCGGTGCGGCCGTATGTGTGATCGTGGCCGGTCAACACGAGATCCACGCCGTACCGGTCGAAGACGGGCTTCCAGGCATTGCGAAGGGCCGCGTTGTCGCGTTCCTTGGCCACTGAGAAGATCGGGTGATGGAAAGTGACCACCGTCCACGTCCGGTTGTGCCCCGAAAGGACCTTCTCCATCCAGGGGATCTGCTCTTCCACGCGTTCGTTGGAGTTCAGCGAGACGATGCGGAGGTTCTGGTAGTCGAGGTAATAGACCGTTTCCTCCAGGCCCGTCGGGCCGTTCGGCGGAAACGTGAACTGCGCTCTCCAGTGGCGCGAGAGACGGCGGACCGTGCTGCCGTCGGGCTTCTTCTCGGAGGCATAATCGTGATTGCCGGGCGTGGCCACGACGGGAATCATGGCGGTCAACCACCCGCCGGCAGCGAACCACTCGCCCCACATCGCGTCGGCATCCGCGCGGTTCACCAGGTCGCCCGCGTGCACCATGAACGCGGCCCGAGGGGTGTTCAACGCCGCTTCCCGGATGACGCGGGACCACAGGCTGCGGATGTCGTTCTGGGCGTCGCCGAAATAGACGAACGAAAAGGGTTCGTCCGGCGCTCCGGCGGTCCGGAAGTGAAACCACTCGCTGAAGTTCGCGCCGTCGCCCACCCGGTAGGCATAGCATGTGCCCGGCCGCAGGTCCCTGAACTCGACCGAGTGAACGTGGCACTCCGAGAGATCGGACCGGAACGGCTGCGTCACCGCGTCCACTCGTCGGGCCCCCTCCCGGAACCGCGGTCCGCCCCCGGCCACGGCGATCTCCGCAAAGGCCCGGCGCACCGCCGTCGAGGTCCGCCACGTGACCGCCCGGCTCGTGGCCCCGTCGCCGATCCAGGTGAGCACGATGCGGTCGGGCATGGCCGACGGCCGGTAGAGTTCCGCGTCCGAGACGCGCGAGGGAGCCTCCGGCTCGGCGCCGGGCTCGCGTGCGAGGGCGGCGGAACCGGGGAACGCAATCCAGACGAGGACAGTCCACGCCGGAACCTTCGAGAGCCGACGAGACGACCAAGGTCCCCTGTCCGACCTCCCGGCTGGCAAAGACCGCCGGGAGAGCGCCATCTTCTGAGCCACCATCTTGCCTCCTGTGTATTCGAGCGGGACCCCGGTTTCTTGGGCGGGCGATCCTATACGCTGCGGACCGCCTGCGGCAAGCTCGTCCGCTCCTGCCGGCCGTGCCGCACGTTTGCGGCGGCCTCGTCGGGCAGAAGATCGCGGGTGATCGCCGGGATGCGCCCGCCAGCACGCACCGTCAGTTCGGTAGCCACGTGGCCCACACCCGGTTCGCGGAGCCTTCCAACCCGTCTTTTCGCACGATCACGCGGTCGTCTTGGCCCGGCGGGCCGTCCGGCGCGGCACGCCGACCGTCAGGCCACGTCGCCGGCGGTCCGGGTTGCTGCCTCGGCCGGGGCCGGGGCGGCCACCGCCCGGGCCGGCGGCAGGTTGCGATACCAGAAGAAGTAGACCCCGGCCAGGCTCACCGAAAAGATGATCCCCGTGACCAGCGCCGCGCGGTACGACCCGATGACCAGCTGCATCGGAATCAGGAAGAGCGTCACCTGCCAGAAGAACGCGAAGGGCAGCGCGAGCAGGTCGTTGCGGTGCTCTCTTCGCGTCGCCTCGCGGAGTTCCGGCGGAAGCACGTCCCGCAGCGGCCCCCAGAACCCGAAGGGGCGGGTCGTCCGGTAGAAGTGTTCCAGGATCTTCCGATCCGTGGGGGGGGCCAGGTACGTCCCGCCGACCGTGCCCACCAGCGAGATCAGCGTCAGAATCGTGAACTTCCCCGTAGGCCCCAGATCGGGCCAGACCATCCGCTGCACTACGGCGGCCGCCAGACCGACCCCGGTCCCGACGAAGATACCGACCGCATTGAATCGCCACCAGTACAGGCGAAGGATCGTCGGCAGGGCCAGACCCGAGTTCAGCCCCATGATGATCCAGTCCCAGATGTCGTTGATGCTCCGCGTCGTGTACGCGAGGGCGAAGCTCGCCGCCGTGAGCACCACCCCGAATGCGTAGCTGGCCCAGATCAGCTCGACGTTCCCGGCCAGGGGCCGCAGGAACGCCTGGTAGATGTCTCGCGTGAACATGGCCGTCCCGAGGTTCACGGTGGGCGAGAACGTGGACATCGCCGCCGCCAGCAGGGCCACAACAAAAAGCCCGCGAAGGCCCTTGGGGATCCGGTGCAGCAGGACGGCCGGTAGGATCCGCTCGGCGTTCACGGTGCCCTCGTAGCTGACCATGTACAGCTTGTTCTTCCAGTCGTCGCCGAGGATGGCGCGGAGCCGGTTCACCAGGTCCGGGTAGTCGCCGGAGCGATGGATGATCCGGGCCGCCACATCGTCCCACCGCTCCTTAGGCAGGACCTCGCGGACGATTTGGTCCTGGTGGCAGAGCCGCTGGAACTCGGCCGGCCAGTTCTCGCCGAGGGCGGCCCGGAGCTGCGCCCTCAGCTCGGGGCATTCCTCGGGGGCGGCCTTAAGTCTCGCCAGCGTCCGGCCCCACTGGGCCTTGCGGATGATCCGCTCCAGGTCGGGTTCCCTCGTGAGATCCAGCGGCACCCCGGGCCGGGCGCTGCGAACCACGTGGGTCTTGATGGCGATCTCCGCCTCCTTGAGGACCTCGGGCCGCGGGAACATGTCCCGCATGAGAAACAGGCCCATGACGGCGAAGCCCATCATCATCGGCCATCGGAACGTCATCAGCCAGGTCCAGAAGAACGTCAGCAGGCCGCAGTCCCGCTCGTTGCGGGCGGCGAAGTACCGGCTGTCGATCCCACTGCCCAGCCCCGTCAGGACGTTGCGGAGCACGTAGAAGCACGCCACCCAGAGCAGCGGTTGAAACTCGTCGTAGCCGGGCGGCATCCACGTGTGCACATGGGGAATACTGCTCGTCCACTGCGGGTTGCCCGTGACCTCCAGGGCCAGCGCCCCGAGGTCTCCCGGGTAGTCCCGCACCTGCCCCACGGCCAGGACGGTGATCACGATCACCGCCGCGACGATGATGAGACACTGGACCAGATCCGTATACACAACGCCGTAGAACCCGGATACGACCGTGTATACGACCGTCACCCCCACCATCACCAGGGCGCAGACCTTGGGCGAGAACGGCAGGAACATCGACAGGAACAGCCCCGCCCCGGTGATGAGGTAGGCCAGCATGCCCGCCACGAAGACGATCGTGGCCACCGCCGACATCAGGCGCGCGGCCTGGGCGTCCCTTCCCTGGCCGAAGCGGTACACGTTCCACTCGGCGCCGGTCATGCAGTTGGACCGGCGGTGCCACTTGCCCGTCCAGCAGAGCATGAAGATCAGGACCAGCACCGCCCCCCCGCGGAACTCGACGTACAGCCCGCGCGGCCCCAGCAGATACAGGAAGGACACGATGATCATCGTGCCCGTCATGTCGATGAAGTTGCCCATCCCCGAGACGCCGAGGAGCCACCACGGCAGACGCTTGCCCCCCAGGAAATAGTCCTCCAGGCTGGCCGAGGCCAGCCGCCGCAAGTAGAACCCCATGATCACCAGAACGCCGAGATAGGCGAGGATGACGGCATAGTCGAAGGTGTTCAGGTGCCTCAAGGCCCGCACTCCATCCGGTCCCGCGGCCGACCTCGATCTGAAAACGGCCTCAGGGTAGCGTCACGATCCCGATCCGTCGAGCCAGACGCAACCTTCGCCCCCCGGTGGTCTCGCGTCGCCGACAAGGGCCCGTCGGTCCACGGCACGTGGCATCCTGTCCTTGAACCGTGAAGGGGAGCGGGCCGGCCCGGGAGCCTCTCTCGCAAAGGGCTTAGCACCCTGCGCGCGTTCGAGTAGACTGACCGCCGGGTGTTCGAACGACGGGTTAAGGCGCTGCTCATCGTGCTGGGTCTGGCGACGCTCGTGGTGCTGGCGCGCCTCGTCCAGCTCCAGGTCCTCCGCGCGGAGGTGTACCGCGAGGAGGCGCGGAAGGTCCTGCTGCGGCCCGTGCGGCTCCTGCCCTGCGTCCGGGGGCGTGTGCTCGATCGCGCCGGCCGCGTCCTGGCCGAGGACGCCCCCTCCTGGGATGTCTGCGTGCCCTACGGCCTGCTGGCAGGAGACCCCGACTATCTGACCGCCCTGGCTGAGGAGCTCCAGGCCGGACGCCGGCCCCGCCGCGTGCGGGTGAGCGACGAGGAACTCGAAGCCCTCCGGAACCGAATCTCGTCGATGTGGCCGGCCATCGCGGAAGCCACTGCGACCCCGCTCGACGAGATCGCCGATCGGCGCGACCGCATCGTCCGTCGGGTCCGGGCGATCCGCCGCCACATCCAGGAACGAAGCGGCCTGGATCGCCCGATCGTGGAAGAGCGGCGCGCCCATCCCGTGGCACGCGGCCTCGACCACCAGACGGCCACCGCCGCCCGCATCGCGTTGGCCGCCTATCCCTGGGTGAGCATCGTCGACAGCACGCGCCGACGGTATGTGCCCGAGCCGTCGCTGGCGCACATCCTGGGACGACTGGCCGACCCCGGCCCGGACGCCGTGTTCGCTCAGGAACTCTCGCCCGATCTGAGCGGGGCCTCCGGGGTCGAGGCCCTCGCCGAGGACCGACTCCGCGGCACGCCCGGTCAGGTCCGCGAAGACATCGACGGGCGCGTGGTCGCCCCGCCCGTCGCCGCGCAGAACGGCGGCGACGTGCAACTGACGATCGACGCCCTGCTCCAGCACAACATCTATGAACGCCTGGCGCTGGCCGTGCGGGAGTATCCCCAGTGCACAGGGGCGGCGGCGGTGGTCCTCGATGTGCCCAGCCGCGAGGTGCTGGCGCTGGTCAGCTACCCGGCGTACGACCCGAACCTGCCGGGCCGCGACTCCATGGCCCTCGAGGCCGACCGCAAAGCGCTCCCGCTGGCGAATCGCCCCATCGCCCTGACCTACCCGCCCGGCTCGACGGTCAAGCCGCTCGTCCTCGCGGCCGCTCTGATGGAGCGATGCGTCACGCCGGATCAAACCGTCGAGTGTCACGGACGGCTGTTCGCCGAGGTGAACGCCTTCCGCTGCACCGGGGTGCACGGCCCGATCGCCGCGGCCGCGGCCCTGGCCCATAGCTGCAACATCTACTTTTTCACAATCGGTGAGTCCCTGGGCGTGGGGCGGCTCGAGAGCTGGCTGGCGTCCGCCGGTCTGGGCAGACCCACCGGCATCGGGCTTCCCGAGGAACGGGCCGGTCAGCTTCCGATCGACGCCGGACGCGGAATGGCCCGGAACACGGCCGTCGGCCAGGGGGAACTGGAGGCCACTCCATTGCAGGTCGCGAACATGACGGCGTGCGTGGCGGACGGGATGTGGAGGCCGGTCACCGTCCTCCGAGACGATTCGCATGAACGCCCGCGCGTCGGCCTGGGGGTGACGCCCGATGTGTGGCGGGTGGTCCGGTCGGGCATGTACGCGACCGTCAATGAGCCGGGCGGCACGGCGTATCATCACCTGCTGCCCCCGCCCCCGCCCTGGGTGCTGCTTGGCAAGACGGGCAGCGCCCAGCCATGGCGGCGAACCCTGGAACGGGCGTACACGTGCGAATGGCCGGACGGCCGGCGCGAGGAGTACTTCGCCTGTGACGACGCCGATCTGGCAAGACGGCTGGCAGGCCGCGGTCCCTATCGTAAGCTGGGCTTCCGGGCACACCGGGTCTGGCCCCCGCCCGAACAGGAGCCGGCTACGCACGCGTGGTTCGTCGGCTACCTGATTCACCAGGACGAACTGGCGGATCTCGGGCGCCCCCCCTCGCGGGCGGCGGTCGTGGCCGTCGTAATCGAGTACGCCGGCCACGGAGGCGAGGTGGCCGCCCCGGTGGCGGGGGATATCATCCGGTTCGTTCTGGACGGATGGCCGACATGATCGCCGATGGACCATGCGTCTGCCTCGACTGACATACCACGGATGGTGGATCCTGATCCCGACCCTGGTGCTCTGCGCCATCGGGCTGGCCACCATCTGTGCGATCGAGCGGTCCTCGACGGCCGGCTCGGAGGTGTCCGTGCGCAAGCACGTGGTCTTTCTGGCCGCCGGCATCGCGCTGATGGCAGCCTGCCTCACGATCAGCTACCAGCAGATCGGACGCTACTCCTACGGGGCCTACGCGGTGTGCTTTGCGATGCTGGTGGCCGTGGCGGCCGATCGCATGGTCGATCTGCCATTCGTTCCCCTGGTCCGAGGCTCGCGCCGGTGGATTCGTCTGGGCGGAGTGCAGATCCAGCCGGCCGAGCTCATGAAGATCGGCTACATCCTGGCCCTGGCGTGGTATCTGCGATACCGCAAGAACTACCGCAGCCTGCCGGGGCTGGCGGGGCCCTTCATTCTCACGCTCATCCCGATGGCCCTCATCAAGATGCAGCCGGACCTCGGGATGACGCTCATCATGCTGCCGGTGCTTTTTGCGATGCTCTTCGCCGCCGGGGCGCGACTCCGGCACCTGGGCATCATCGGCCTTGCGGCCGTGGCCGCCCTGCCCCTGTTCTGGATGAACATGGAAATGTATCAGCGTCTGCGGGTGACGGCCGTCCTGCTCCAGAGCCCGGCGTTCCGCGCGTGGATCGACCGCCACCCGCAGCTGTGGCAACGACTGGGCCCGCCGCAGGTCCGCCGCAGCGCGGAAGCCGCGCGGCTCTGGCAGCTGGAGGCCGACGAGTGGGAAACCCGCCGCGGCTACCAGCTCGTCCGATCGAAAGCGGCCCTCGGCAGCGGAGGACCGCTCGGTCAGGGCTGGGGCCGCGGGACCTTCGTCCAGTACGACTTCCTCCCCGACAGGCACAACGACTTCATCTTCGCCGTGGTCGGGCACCAGTTCGGCCTGGTCGGCTCCGTGGCGGTCCTGCTGTGCTACGCGGTCATCGTGCTGACCGCCGCCGAGATCGCGACGCTCACGAACGACCCCTTCGGCAAGCTCCTGGCCGTCGGCATCGGGGCGATGCTGGCCACGCAGGTGCTCACGAACGTGGCCATGACCGTCGGGCTGGGACCGATCACGGGACTCACGCTTCCGTTCGTGAGTTTCGGCGGAAGCAGCCTCGTCACGAGCTTCGTGCTCGTCGGGCTGCTCATCAACATCGCCCAACGCCGGCCGATGCTGATCGCCCACGAACCGTTTGCCTTCCCCGAGGACCACGCGTGAGGCGCAGCGCCTGACGCCGCCGGCCTCGCAGACGGATCCGGAGCTGGTGCGGCAACCTCAGCACCGCCGCCGGACCGCTACACAAGCCATCCCACCCGCCAGCAACGCCAGCGTCAGCGGCTCGGGGACGATCTCCATGCGGATCTCCTGGCAGATGCCATGAGCGCCGACCGTCACCGAACTCGGGATGTAATCCGGATACGGCGTCACGTCCGCCGGAACGGCCAGCGCAACCAGGAACGACACCCGGAGGTTCGGATCGCCCTGCCACGTTGCCGACATGTTCACGACCGTCACGGACGCCACCGGCACGCCCGCCTGATAGGTCACGGTGGTCGTGTGGTTGTACGTATCGACGCCGAACACGTAGTCCGCATCGCCGGGCGTACCCCACGGGCCGGCCGAGTCCAGTGTGAGCGTTCCCCCGGCGCAGGTGATGTACCACGTCACCGCCCCCGTTCCGCCGACGCGGGTGTCCGAGATCATGAGGGGGGCAGCGTTGACAGCCGGCCCGGCCAGCTCCCACTGCGTGCCGAGCGTGGAGCCATCCCAGCTCTGGGCGTGAACGGTGTTGCCGATCTGCCCGGGGCCACCGCCGGCAAAGCTCTCAGACCACCGGCCGTTCAAGATGTCGGTGCCGAGGTTGGGACTCAGGTAGGTCCCGTTAACGGGCGCGGCAACGGCCACGACGTAGCGGATGCCACCAAAACTACCGCAAGAACTCTAGCCATGCTTTTCTCCTCCTTGCGCCGACCGGCGCACGATGAGTTACCTGCTTTGCCTTTCCCATGCTCCTTCCGGTGTCGTCAGAAGGGGACCAGATTAGTGTTCAGCCGAAATCGTACTAGACTTCAGTAATAAGTTCAATTGAACAAGCGTGTTTTTAACGGAATAAGACATCGTGCCACGCCAAGCCGCCAACTAGTTATTTCATTTGAGCTTACACGTGAAGCCCTTGAAAAACGTGTACCTAGCCAGAACTTCCCGGTTCCGTGACCAACGGGCGAACCACGCGCAGTCAGGTCCCCGCTTAACACGCGATCCGGAAACGCTCGAAGAGCCCCGCTCAGGCACGGCCGACGGAGACGAAGGCGGCTTGCTTCTCGGCAGCGCACCGGCTACCGGCTTGACGGCTTCCCGCAGGCGTCGTATCGTGATTACGAGGTTCCACGGTGCCTCCTGTCCCTGTAAGCAACCCGCTCTGATGAACTTAGAGGAACTCCGCCGGCAGATCGACGCCCTCGACGAACAGATCGTGGATCTGCTGAATCAGCGGGCCAGGATCGTAGTGGAGATCGGCCGGATCAAGGCTGCCCAAGGGGTCCCCGTGTACTCGCCGGACCGCGAGAAAGCCGTGCTGGGCAAGGTGTGCCAGGCCAACAAGGGACCCCTCTCGGATCGTACGATCGCAGCGATTTACCGGGAGCTGATGAGCGGCTCGTTCGCACTGGAGAAGCCGCTGCGAATCGTCTACCTCGGGCCGGAGGGCAGCTATTCTCACCTGGCGGCCATGGGCAAGTTCGGCAGCTCCGTGGAGTACGAGGCCGTGGCGGACATCCCCGGCGTGTTCCAGGAGATCAGCCGGTGCCATGCGGACTTCGGCGTCGTGCCGATCGAGAATTCGACGGGGGGAGGCGTCATCGACACGCTGGACACGCTCGTCGAGACGGACGTGAAGATCTGCGCGGAGATCAACCGCACGATCCATCACAACCTTCTGGCCAACTGCCCGATCGAGCGGATCGAGCGGGTCTACTCCAAGCCGGAGGTCTTCGCCCAGTGCCAGCGGTGGCTCGCCGAAACCGGACTGGCCGCCAAGACGATCGCCGTCGCCAGCACAAGCAAGGCCGCCGAGCTTGCGGAGAATGAGCCGGGCTCCGCCGCGATCGCCAGCAGCCTGGCCGCCGAGCTGTATCACCTCAAGATCGTCTGCGAAAACATCGAGGATACGCCCCACAACGTCACGCGGTTCCTGGTGCTCGGCCGGGAGATGGCCCGACGGACCGGCGAGGACAAGACGTCGATCATGTTCATCACGGCGGACAAGGCCGGGGCGCTGGCGGACGTCCTCGACGCGTTTCGCACCGAGAATGTCAACCTCTCGTTCATCCAGTCGCGACCCAGCAAGAAGCGGAACTGGGAGTATTACTTCTTCGCCGACGCGATCGGCCACGTCAACGACGAGAATGTCGCCCGCGCCCTCCGCAAGGCGTCGGAGCACTGCCTCCGGCTGGTCGTGCTGGGTTCCTATCCGCAGGCGGGCGAGGCCCTCTGAGTCCGGCCGGGACCCGCAGCGGGCAGTCGATCGATCTCGAAGGCTCCAGGCCGCCCGACAAGCGCCCCTCACGAATCCCGGCCGAGGGATCGCCCGGCGGCTTTCGCGGCTTCGACCACCATCCGCCCGTCGGCCCGGATCCGTATGAGGATCTGCCCGACATCGGCTGTGTTGCCGTAAATCCGTTGCCGTGTCAGCTCGCGGATCTCCGGCGGACTGTGGCTGTCCCGGCGGCCGCTGGATCGGACAAGGATCCGGGGGCGGAGTGCCTCCACGAAACGCCCGGTCCACGGCTTGATGTGCCCGTGGTGCGGGAGCATCAGCACGTCGGCGGCCATGCACTCGTTCTGGATGAGGAACTGCTGGGGCTGCTGCTCGATGTCACCCGTCAGGAGCACGGATCGCCCGGCATAGGCAACCCGGAGCACGATCGAGGAGTCGTTGGCCTCGAGTGGTCGTGGCGGGTCGGGCGGCGGCCAGAGGATCTCGATCCCGGCGCTGCCCGTGCCGGTGACGGCATCGCCCCGATGAACGTGACGAACGGGCACGCCGAGTCGATCCAACCCGTCCAACAGCACGCCGGCCGCCCCCCCGCGCCCGCGCGGTGCGAAGTGCGAGGTAACCCACACCTCGCGGACCGCGACGTATCGGCAGGTATCGAGCACGGCGCTGAAATGGTCGAGGTTCGGGTGGCTGATGATGATGGCGTCCAATCGCCGCACCCCTTCGGCCGCCAGCGCCGGTCGCAGCACAGACCGATACAGCTCGTAGGGCGGCATCGATCCGGCGTCGTAGAGCAGCGCCCGGCCGCTCGGCAGCCGGACCAGCACCGCGGAACCGTCGCCCACCGCCAGGAACCGCACGTGCAGTTCGCCATCGCCCGGCCGGCCCGGAAGCCACCAGAACACGCCCGCTACGCCGACGATCGCAAACCACAGTCTGACGATTCGTCCCGGGATCCGCAGGGGTCCGTGCGACATCCAGAGCACGGCGCCGGCCAGAGCGCCCAGAACCAACCCGGGCGGCGGGGATGGCACGATCATCGTCACCCCCGGAATCCGCGACAGCAGCCCCACCCAGGCGTTCAGGAGTTCGATCGCCCACGTGACCACCGGCCCGGCCAGGCCGGCCGTGCCCGGCCACAGCTCCGCCGCAATCAGCTTCAGGAAACCGGCGAACATCACGAGCGATACGACCGGGGCCACCAGCAGCGAGTTCAGCCAGCCCCACGTGCTGATCTGCCCGAAGTGATATAGCGAGACCGGCGCTCCGATCAGCCAGGCCGCGATCGAGACCGCCAGCGCCCACTCCAGCCACCGCAGGGCAGCCCCGATCCACCGGCGCATTCCCGACGGTTCCGGCGACGGCGGGCGAAGGACCTCGACGTCGGGGGGCTGGCGCCGGAACACCGTGCGCCACGCCGTCCGCACCGGCCCGGACATCCAGATCACGCCCGCGAGCGTGACGTACGAGAGCTGGAACCCGGGATCGAACAGGTCCGTCGGGCGCATTGCCAGGACGGCAATCGCCGCGGCCGACAACCAGTTCAGCACGCGGATCGGCCGCCGCAGGATCACCCCGAGACACAGCAGCGCGGCCGTTGTCGCCGAACGAAGGACCGGCGCGTTCGGTTCGGCCAAGGCCGCGTACAGCAGCACCGTGGCCATCACGATCGCCCCCGTCTGACGGCGAGAGCGGCCGAGGAGGGCGGCGATGCCCCAGACCCAGGCCGCCAGCATGCCGAGGTGCGCCCCGCTCACACTGAGGATGTGGACAACGCCGACGGCCACGAACGCGTCATTGATCGCCCGATCCACGGCACTGCGCTGACCGAGGATGATGGCCTCCAGGACGCTTCGGCCCGCGGGCTCGTCGGCCTCTACCGAATCCAGGAGCAGGTTTCGGCAGTGGCGACGCAGTCTTGCGATGGGACCGGGCGTCCCGGTCGCCAACCGCTCGACGGCCCCCGCATGTTCGCACGAAAGCCCGACGAGCAGGCCCTCTCGGCGGAAGTGGAGTGACCAGTCACGCTCTCCGGGGTTGGATGCACCCATCGGACGATAGAGCCGGCCGCAGAGCCGCACCCGGTCGCCGGCCCGCACATGCAGGACGGGCTCGGCGACGCTCACGCGCACCAGCCCGGTAACGGGGCGGTCGCCGTCCACGCATCGGACCGACCCGGCCTCAAGTACGAAGCGTGTCCGGGCCGGGCGAGGCAGCAGCGGATTGAAAGCCCCGAACTCCGGCCGTGACAGGGCAGGTTCCGTGAGGACGGTTCCTGTAACCGTGGCTGCGATCGGCTCGCAATCCGAAAAGAACACGATATGGTCACGGGCGGTCCGGCGATAGCTCGTCTGGTGCAGGGCGGCCCCGGTCGCCGCGCCAGCCATTACGAGGATCACCGCACAGGGATAGCCCCGCCTCCAGCAGGGCAGCAGCATCGCTCCGACAGCGGCAAAGGCCAGAACGCACAGCCACGCGGGCGGCACCAGGATCGAGTCGATCAGGATGCCGCCGGCCACACCGACGGCCGGCGCCAGCAACGGGGCGGCGGCCAAGGCGGTGGCGGCTCGCTCCGGTCCAGACGGCGCGGCGGCGGTGTCGAACGGTGGAATCGCCGGCTCGGTCACACGCGGCCCGCTCATACGGATACGATCTGTCCGAGGTCCAGGAACACGAGCCAGCGCCGTTTGACCGGCCGTCGCCAGATGGCCTCCACGGCCCGGGCGTAGGTTTCCACCTGAGACCGATAGTGCGCCAGCCGCTCGCGGACCTGCTCGGGTGTGGCCGAACCGGTCTTGTAGTCGATGATCTCGAAGCCCTCGTCGGTCGGCAGGAGCGCGTCGATCATCCCGCGGATGAGGATCACATCCCTTCGGTCGCAACTGCTCAGGGCCGGGTCCCAGATCTCGGGGCCGCCGCGCGTCACGAACATCGCTTCGCGCCGGACACGGGCGGCTTCGGCCCGCAGCCGTCGCCCCAGCTCCGAGCGGAAGAACGCGGCCAGCGCGGGCAGGTCCACCAGTCGTTCGGAATCCCGCGGGAGCCCGCCCGACTCGATCATCCCGATCAGTTGCCGCCGAAGGGCGGCTTCATCCCCGACGTCGCCCAAATCGATCCGCTCCAGGAACCGATGAGTCAGCACGCCCCGTTCCGCCGCCTCGCCTGCATCGCCGGGCCGGGGCGGGATCGGAGGCCCTCCGAACCAGATCGGCTCGGGCCGCTCGTCGTCTTCGCGGAACGGGTCCAGTGCGGGGCGGACGTCCGTGGCGACCAGCCGCGCGGGTACGGTGGTCATCGACCTCGGTGCGTACTCGAACCCCAGCCGCGCGATCACGCCGCGGAACTGGTCGTCCTCGGCCGCCACGGGCTCGTCCTCGGGCAGCGGCTCCATCGCCGCGATCCCCGCGAGACGCGCCCGCCGGCTCGGGGCGGCCTCGTTCGGGACCCGCCACTCTTGCATGGCCGCGATGTCGTGATGAAAGACCGCGAAGGTTGTGCCTCGCGGAGCCTCGAATGTCCGGGGGTCGCCCCGGGCTCGGCGCTCGGGCGGCATCCGGGCAAGCGCCGCGAGCACCCAGTCGAGATGGCAGCGCCCCATCGCCAGGGTCAGAGGAAGCACGGGGCCCTGCTTTCCCGTGTCCGGCGGGTCGATCGCCGCCCGGATGGCACCGTCCTTGGTCGAACCCACGAGCACGAGGTGCTCCCGCGCCCGCGTCATCGCCACGTACAGAATCCGGAGTTCCTCGGCCAGCGTGTCGCGAAGGACGGCATCCCGGCAGAGTTGGTGGGCCAGCGAGGGATATGCCGCGCCGCGCAGGGGATCGACGACCTTCATGCCCAGGCCCTCCTGCCGATGCAGGATCACCTGCTCCCGGGCGTCTTTCAGATTGAAACGCGTCCCCAGACCGCTGACGAACACGACCGGAAACTCCAGCCCCTTGGCCTGGTGCACAGTGAGGATTCGCACCACGTCGTCGGCCTCCGAGGCCGCCGAAGGCAGACCGAGTTCTTCCTTCTGGTCGCGGAGCTCCTGGATGAACCTCAGGAACCGCCGAAGCCCCTGCTGGCGAAAGGTCCCGAACTGTCTGGCCCGGTCGTGCAGTCCGATCAGGTTCGCCCGTCGCTGCCGCCCGTGCGGCATCCCGCCGACGAAGGCCAGGTATCCGGTCTCCTCGTAGATCTCCCAGATCACGTCGGCCAGCGGACGGCGGCGGACGGCGTCTCTCAGACGCGCCAGCCGTGCCAGGAAGGCCCGCGTCCGCTCCCGCCGCTCGGGATCCCCGCCGGTCTCGGCGTACCGCACCACCGCCTCGTGAAACGCCGCCCTCGGGGCGTGCAGGCGGAACGCGACCAGATCGCTCTCCGTGAACCGGACGGGACCCGCCAGCGGCGATCGCAGCACGGCCGCCAGCGGAATGTCCTGCTGCGCATTGTCGAGCAGCTCCAGCAGCGCGAGCATGTCGCGTACTTCACTCGTCTCGAAGAAACCTCCCCGGGCATCGGCGTGTACGGGGACGTCCATCCGCCCGAAGACGGCGGCGACGTGCTCGGCCCGGCCCGAGACGGCCCGCATCAGAACCACGATGTCCCGATACTCCAGAGGCCGCCGCTCCCAACGTCCGTCGGGCGCGGGCACACAGACATGGCGGCGGACGCCGCCGGTACGGCCCATCAGATCCAGGATCCGCCGGCCGATGAGGTAGGCTTCCCGCTGGCAGTACTTCCACTCCAGGACGTTGTCCTCGGCCTTGTCCCCCTTGCCGTCCTCAGCCTCCTCCCCCTCGCCGCCCTCACCTGCGTGCCGCGAGGAGGGAATCTCGAGCAGGTGGAGCTCGACCGGCCCGCCCAGCCCCTCCCGATCGTCCGCCGGGTAGTCCAGTCCCGGCCGGAGGCGGGCCGTCTCGTCGTACTCGATCTCCGCGAAGGCCCGGATCATGCACCGCTCGAACACGGCATTAACGGCCTCGATCACGCTTGAGCGGCTGCGGAAGTTCTCACGAAGGTGGATCAACTGGCCGGCCCGGCCGTCACGGAATCGCTCGGCGCGACCCAGAAACAGCCGCGGCTCGGCCAGGCGGAAGGCGTAGATGCACTGCTTGACGTCGCCGACGGCAAAGAGATTGTCTTCCGCGTCTTCGGCCGTCTCGCGGCTGACGAGCCGAAGGATGGCCTCCTGAATCGGGCTGGTGTCCTGGAACTCGTCCACGAGCACGTACTGGTACTGCTGGTGACATCGCCGGGCCACGTCGCTGGGGCGGTCCGGGTCGCCGGCCGCCGAGAGCACCCGGAAGGCGATCTGCTCAAGGTCGGCGAAGTCGAGCAGCCCGGCCGCTCGCTTGGCCTGCTCATAGCGGCGGCCGAACTCCCGCGCCAGGTCGATGATCGCCCGCTGTCTGGGCTGTACCGCCTGGAGATCCTTTCGGTACTGCTCGCCCGTGAAGCGGGCGCACCCATCCACCAGGCGATTGTTCCGAAGCTGTTTCCGCACCGTCTCGTAGAGGTTCTTGGCCGCTTCGAGGCGGACGTCCGAAGGGACTTTCCGCCGGCCAGCGCCACGGGCGTCCATCTCGAACCCGGCGATATGTGCGCACAGCTCATCGAGGTCGCGCTCCCGCGCAGCCCGCTGTGCCTGTTGGATCCACGTCCGCAGCGATGCCTGGTACGCCGAGAGCAACCGAAGCTGCACGCAATCGTCGATCTCACGAGGGGACCAGCCGGTCATCGCGTCGGCGAGCCAGTCGGCCTGAGCCTGCAACTCGCGGAGCAGGCGCGACCGCCGGACCTCGTGGATCTCCCGTCGCACCTCCACCTCCGGACCGGCGGACCGTTCTGCCGCGGATGCCAGCCACTCCTCCGGCCGGGGCAGAGACCGGGCGAACTCATACACGTCCAGCACCACCTCGCTCAGCCGCGTATCCGATCCGCCGAAGTCCTCTTCGACCAGCTCGCGAAACATCCGGGCGCGCTCGTCCTCGGATCCGTACAGCTCCTCGAACAGCGCTTCGATCTGCTCATGGCGCCGCAGCAGGGCTTCTTCCGCCGCCAGCACCTCCGCCTGGGGGTCGATCTGCGCCGCCGTGAACCATCGCCGGATCAGGTCGAGGCAGAAGCTGTGGATCGTGCTGATCGGCGCTGCCGGCAGCAGTGCGAGCTGCTCCTCAATGTGCCCGCGATGGCGTGGCCGGCCCTCCAGCCGGGCCCGCAGCGCCTCTGCGATCCGAGAACGCATCTGAGCCGCGGCGGCGTCCGTAAAGGTCACCACCAGGATCTCAGCCGCCTGGCACGGCGGACGCCCGTGCTCGCCGCAGATGAGCCCCGCGCATCGCTCAGCCAGAACGGCCGTCTTGCCCGACCCGGCGGCGGCTGAGACCAGCAGACTTCTTCCGGTCCGGGTGATCGCCTCGCGCTGGTCGCGGGTGAAGTTCATGAGGCGGCCTCCCCGGCTTGCTCGGCCATGAGTCGCAGGGCGTCGTCGCGCCGGAGGTCCTGGAGTTCGCGGAAGTCGTTCACGTCGTAGTCGAAGCGGCAGACTGCCCGGTGGTGGCAATACGTGCAGGCCGTAAACTTCCGTATCCGGAAGGGGGCAATCGAAATATCCCCGTCGAGCATGCGATCCGCCAACTCGCCGATCTTACGGACCACGAATTGCCGGACCGTCCCGAGGTCCTCGCGGGCATAGGCATCGCTCTTGGCGTTGGGCCTGCCGTCCCGATTGATGCTGGCGGAGTACACAGCGGACTTGGCACCCGGGCGGAGGTCCGGGTCCATCACAACCGCCGAGTCCGCTTCGAGCAACCCTTTTGGTCGAAGGTTCCCTGGGATCGCCGCGGCGGGGTCCTCTGCCTTGTCGGGATGCGCCACCGACTGCGGAGGCGAGCGGAGCGGGACGTAGAAAGCCCCGATCGGTCGCACGGGCCGCCCGGCCAGCGTCTCGCCCCGCTGCACGAGGGCAAGCACGTACGTCAGAAGCTGGACCTCGATGCCGTGATAGACCCGGTACAGCGGCAGCGATCGCCCCTGCTGCTTGTAATCGAATACCACGCCCAGCATCTCGCCTTCCAGGTCAACCAGATCCACCCGGTCGATCTTGCCCCGCAGAAAAACCCGTCGCCCTTTGGGCGTGCGGATCTCGACGGGCTCGGCGTCGCTTGCGCGGTCCCGGTTCCTGAGCCCGAAGGTCCACTCCACGGCCGCGGGCCGCGCCCGGCTCCGTTGCGCCATCAGTCGCAGTCGCTGGGCCACTCCCCGGAGATGACGACTGCTACGGTTGAGCAGGAACGTGTTGCGGGCGCTGTTGAGCAGGGCCTCGTCGGCCAGTCGCGCGGCCCACCGCCTGGAGAGCTGCTCAAGTCGCTCCCGGATCTGCTCCGGATCGAGATCCCCCAGCGAGCGGCCCTCGCGGATCAGCTCCGCAAACAGCTCCTCGAGTATCTTGTGGTGCAGCAGTCCCAGGTCCACCGCCTCGACGGCGAACTCAACCCGCTCGGTCAGCCCCAGGACGTACTCCGCGAAATACCGGAACGGACAGGCGGCGAACGTCTCGATGCGAGAGGCGCTCAGCGAGACCGGCTCGGCGTGCAGCAACGGCATCACCGACGCCTCGAGCCGGGCCTCGTTGCGGTACGCCAGGGACGCCAGCACCGGCCGCAGCACCGTGTCCAGCGACTCGATCCCGCACACATGCCCGTACAGGGCATTCCATCGCCCCCGCACCTCCGGTTCGCCGTCCTCCTGCGGGGCATCCGTACGGCTGCGGAACTCGAGCGCCAGCCCCGCCGCCAGGTCCGCCACCCGCCCGATCGGCCACACGTCCCTGCGGCTGACCGGATCCTCGATGTGGCGCAGCGCCAGCCCGGGCAGCGCCGCCATCAGGTCCTCAATGAACATCGAGGGCCGCAGCGGCCGGCCCGCCTCGTCGGCCCGGGGGTAGCTCACCCACAGGTATCGGCTCGGCCGGGTGAACGCGATGTACGCCAGCATCTTCTCGTCGAGGATCCGCTGCCGCCTCGTCGTGCCCACCGGCGGCCGTTTCTCCGAAAGGCGATCCCGTTCCGTGTCCGACAGGAGCACATCCTCGGGCGGCGTGGCCGGGAACAGCCCGTCGTTGAATCCCAGCAGCAGCACCGCCGCCAGCTCCGGGTGCCGGCTTCGCTCGATCGACCCGACGAGCACCTGGTCGAGCGTCGGCGGTGCCAGGCCCAGCGTGAACTCCGCCAGGCCGGCCTCCAGAATCGCCGGTACCTCCTCGCAGGCCAGCTCCTCCGTCTCCAAGGCCTGGGCGAAGTCCTCCAGCAATTCGGTCGCGTCCCGCCAGACCTGACGATGCACGTCGGCCTCTTCCGTACGGCCATCCTCGGCCGCTTCCCGTGCCCAGGTCTCCATCCGTCGTTGGACGTCCAGGGCCACGAGCGTCTGCCGGAGGCGGTCGGCCCACTGTCGGCCCGTCGCCGACCGGCCGGCCGCGAACGCCATCCACTCGCGCAGGGGCTCGGTCAGGCGTCGCCGGTACTCGTTCACACGATCGAGGACGGCCTCTTCGCGCGTGGTGAACGGTTCTTCGTTGTCGCCGCGCGTGAACAACCGGGCATATCGCCACGCGTCCTTGCCGAGCCAGGTTTCCGTCCCCGAGAGGCCGTGCGCCACCGCGTAGTTCTCCAGGGCATCGGCTTCGTGGTCCTTCAGCGGCACGAGGCCCGTCTTGAGCAGCAGTCGCACGTCATCCAACAGGAATCGCCGCGCGGCCAGAGCCGGCAGGAGCCTCAGCAGCTCCACCAGGGGGTGATGGGCCGTCCCCCGCCGCCGGTCGATGAAGAAAGGAACGCCGTAGGCCGACATCGCCGCCGACAGCAGATCGTGATAGGGGTCGAGATGCCGCACCACAACGGCGATGTCGCGATATCGCAGTCCCTGCGTCCGCACAAGCCGCTGGATCTCCGCCACGGCCGCCTGAACCTCGACCCGCCGGTTCGCCGCCGCGATCAGCTGCACGTCCCGCGGGACGGGCGGGCCCGCCTTCGCCTCCGGCGGCGCCCGAAACACGCGGGCCTCCAGCCTCACCAGGTCCTCCGAGGCGAACCGCGGCGGCCTGGCGGGCGTCAGTCGCCGGACCGGCCGCCACTCGATGCCGGCAGCCTGCATGTCTTTCCGGAGGGCCGCGTACGTCCGCTCGGTCCGGGAAAAAAGCGAAAACCGGCCGGGTTCGTCCCCTTCGAGTACCCGCGACGCGGGGTCGATCAACAGCGAGATCGTCATCGAACCGGCCAGTCCCGCCAGCCGCACGAGCATGCGGCGCTCGCTGGCGGTAAACCCCGCGAACCCGTCCACCCACACGTGCGCCCCGCGCAGCCACGCGATTCGGCCGGCCAACGGCTCAGCCACCGACAGCTCCTGGGCCGGGTCGAGTCGGCCGGCGGCCAGAAACTCCCGATAGCCCTCGTAGATCCGGCACAGGTCTGCCAGCCGCTGTGCTGAGTGCGGGTCGTCGGCGCGTGCCGAATCCGCCAGCTCCCGCAGCCGATCGGGCTCCAGCTCTTCTTGAATCCACTCATTCAGCGACGTGGCGATCGCGCGGAGCAGCCCCGCCCCGCCCCCGCGCGACAATCGCAGTACGCGCAGCTCCGGCTCGAGCCGCCGGAGCACGAGCCGCACCGCCATCAGCCGCCCGAGTGGTCCCAGCGGACGGGCCGCCAGCGCGCCGCCCGCTTCGTTCAGGATGCGATGGGCCAGCCTCCGGAAGCTCAGCACATCACAACGCACATACCCGGGGACGTCGGGCGTCTCGATCAGCGCCCGTTCCATCTGGAACGCGGCCTGCTCGGGCACCAGGAAGATCAGATGAGGCCCTTCCACGGGCGAGGCCCGCAGGGCATCCCGGATGGCCTCAAGGCACAGAGCGGTCTTGCCCGTCCCCGCGCGACCGACCACGACCTGGACCGACATGGTTCGTTCGCCTCCACCGGTGTCGTCGGGTGCGTTCGGCTGCCGTTCGATCGGCAAGCCTATCGTCCGCTCCGTCATCCACTCTTTCAAGTCCCGCCCGGTGCTATGAAAGGAGCGGCGGGCACTTCACCGGCGCGGGATACCCCGCAGACCCACCGCCCGCGTCGGGGCGCCCCCCGGACTTCATACTTCCGCGGGCCCCGCGTATCCTACGGGGGTCTGCCACAGGAGCCGCTCATGCCGAACGCGAAGTCGGGCCGCCGCTTCATCAGTCAGCTCGTGCCGGGCGAGCGGATCGAGGATCAGGTCTTCCTGATCACCAGCAAGGACCTCCGGGCCACGTCGAACGGCTCGCTGTACATTCACGCAGTCCTGGCCGACAAGACCGGCCAGATTCTCGGCCGGCTCTGGCAGGCCAGCGACGCCCAGTACCAGCAGATCCCCGAGGGGGGGTTTCTGCGATTCAAGGGCCGCGTGGAGAGCTATAAGGGCTCGCTTCAGTTCATCATCGAGGGCATGCGGCCGGTGGAGGACGCCGGGGTGGACCTGTCGGACTTCCTGCCGGCCACCACCCGTGACGTCGAGCAGATGTGGGAGCGGACCAAGGAGATCCTCCGGTCGATCAAGAACCGGGATATCCTGAACCTGCTCAAGCAGTTCGTCGAGGATGAACCGCTCGTCCGCGCCTTCAAACGGGCCCCCGCGGCCACACAGCTCCACCACGCGTTCCTCGGCGGCCTGCTCGAGCACACGCTCAACGTTCTGGAGCTGGCGGTCCTCGTGCTCCCGCGCTACCCGGAGGTCAGCACCGACCTGGTGCTCGCGGGCATCTTCCTGCACGACATCGGCAAGACCACCGAACTGACGTACGAGACGAACTTCTGCTACAGCGACGCCGGACAACTGATCGGGCATATCGTCCAGGCCGCAATCTGGATCGAGCAGAAGGCCCGCGCGGTCGAGCAGCAGACCGGCAAACCCTTTCCCGAAGACATCAAGGTCGCGCTCCAGCACATCGTCGTCAGCCACCACGGAGAGTACGAGTTCGGCAGCCCCAAACTCCCGGCCACGCCGGAGGCCATCGCCGTCCACTACCTGGACAACCTTGACGCCAAGCTCCACGTGTACCTGCGCGAGATCGAAAAGGACGACAATCCCGACGACAACTTCACCGACTACGTTCGAAGCCTGGAGACCAAGGTGTACAAGAAGGACGTCCTCGGGATCCGCCGCAAGTAGCCGGGCCTCCGAATCCTGGCCGCGGGCATCCCGATCCTGCGGCCCGGCCATCGAAGGCGCCGACGACCGCACTCTTTCGCCCCCCCGGATGTCGTGGACGGCTCACCCGCTGGCTCCATCGACGAGCCGGCTGCCGCACGAATGTTGCCGCCGCGCGACGCGCTCTGCTAAGCTTCGTTCCCACAACCACCTCGGAGTCGCGCCGGCCGCGAGCCGATCGCCGGTCTGTTTCTCAAAAGCAACACCCCGCTAGAGCCGACATTCCGCCCAGCCCGGCCCGCTCGATCTGCGGCGCGTCCCTAAGCCCTTGTCGTTGATGAGCTTCGTCCGAGCAGCTCGCCCGGATCGGCATCCGAACCGGGTGGCACTGCGGTTGCTGCCCATTGCGGTGCCGTTACTCAAGCCCTTCGCGGGCAACGGGTCCCGAGGGCCGAAGGCGAAAACGCCCACAGCCTGGTTCCTTGGAAGTCGCCGCCGACGGGAAGAAGCCATGGACGAAGCCACTTTTCAGAGGAAGCTAGCGGAACTGGTTGCCGAGATCAGCACCCTGCCGCCGGCCGAGCGACAGAAGCTCCAGGTGCTCGCCGAGCAGACCAAGCAGCGCCACAAGGAGCTCAAGGAGACCGTCTCGAACTTGCAGGAAAACCTGGATTTCCTGCGACTCTCGATCAAGTATCTGCTGTTCGACCTGGAGGCCACGCGACGGGAGAACGCGTACCTCCGGAAGATGATCGAGGACAACTCCGGCCAGCAGTGATCCGCCCGGAGGGGAGTGGATCCAGCCGGAGCCCGTAACGACGGCGTCGCAGCGACGCCGGGTCTGGCCCGGATTCGGGGGACGACGAGAGCCGACGACAGCGCGAGGGACAAGCCGGCCGCAAGCCCGTCTGGCCCGGATATCGGAGGCGGCCGGCCCAGGTCGGAGTGAATCCCCATAGCCCGCACACTCAGCCGTGCGGGTTATCGGTAGCTGCGATCTCTCCGGACGACCGTGCCAAACCCGCCGGAGAGTCCTGGCCCTGGGTGCGGGGGTACGGAGTTCCCGCATCCGGGGCCCCTTGCCATAATCCGCGATCGCTTACACGACCATCATGCGGCAGGGCGATGAATGGAGGCTATACGGCGCGTCCTCGCGCAAGCCAACGCCCCACAGGCGTGCCGACAGGCGGAAGGCTCGTAGCAGCACGGATCCGGCCGCTCAGCGCGACAGTTCCAGCAGCCGGTTGCTGTAATCGCGTTCGAGGGCGTCAAACCACGAGAGATCCGGCTCGAACGACGATTCGAATGCCATGTCTTCCGGGCTCGACACGACTTCCGGCAGGCGTACATCCCCATCGGTCGGCGGCTCATCTCCCAGGACTGGCACGTCGTCCGGCAGAGGGGGACCCTCGATTGCGGCATCACAGATGATCACCGGCTCGGGGGGCTCGGCACTCGGCAACGGGCTGGCCTGCACGGCCCGGTTCATCCAATCATTGAGCACTGCGCCGAGCCGGAAGGCTTGCCCCCCGAACCAACCCAGCGCCGATTGTGCCCGCCCGAGCCATCGCTTGGCATCCGCGCCACCTGCGACGGAAGGGGCCACGGTCTGTGCGGCCGCGACCCGTCCGGCCGCCGAGACCGGATCGGCCAAGGGCACGTCATCCCACTCGGCGCTCCACGACAGGGCCGGCCCACCCGGTAGGCCCAACTCGTGGGCGCCCCCCGCCGCAATCGGCTCGCTGCCACCGGGGGAGGGCAATGCGGGCGCGGCCTGCGATGGCGGGGGTAAGGCGGCGTCGGCCGGCGGCGTGGCGGAGGACTCCATCGCATCCCGAGCGCTCAAGACGGATTCGCGCAGCTCGGTCCCCTGGGCGTCGCTGTCGGGCGCCGGAGGCGAATCAGCCCGGGCCACGGGGGCCGGCTGCGTGGCCGGCGAGGGCATCGGGGCCACCGATTCCGGGCGGGACTTCCGAAGCGCCTCGACCTGTTCCAGCCGCTTGGCCGCTGCGACGAGATTGGCGTTCCTGGCCAGGGCCGCCCGGAAGGCCTTGCCGGCATCCGCATAACGACCGCGGGACTGATACATGAGGCCCATGTTGTACTGAGCGTCGGCTTCGGCGAGGACGGCACGGAAGGCCGCGAGGGCTTCGTCGAACCGGTCCTGTTGGGCGAGGGTCATGGCCAGATTGATGCGAGCCCGGGCAAAGTCGGGGCGCAGTTGCAGGGCGTTGCGCAGCTCGGCCTCGGCGTCGGCCCATCGCCGCTGGCTGATGTAGCAGAAGGCCAGGTTGTTCCGCAGGTAGGCCAGGTCCGGCCGAAGCTGGATGGCCCGGGTCAGGTGTTCCTCCGCCGCGCGGTACTCCCCCAGCCGTGCAAGGCAGATGGCCAGGCGATTGTGCGCCTCCACGTAGGTCGGTTCCAGCTCGATCGCGAAGCGATACTGCTCGATCGCCCGCTCCAGGCGGTTCTGGCTCTCATGCAGCCGTCCGGCCGCATAGTGGGTGCGGGGCAGTACGGCCGGCTCGGGTGCGGGTTTGGCGTCGTCGATCCGGCTCTTGTCGGGTGGCTCGGCGGCCTTGGGGCGAAAGGCAGGCGCCGGCTGTCCCGGAGGGGTCTGACAACCCCAGAGGGTCACAACCAGCAGCAGGCAACCGGGCCACACGAGAGGGTTACGCATCCGTGCGATCATCGGGACCTCCGAGATGTCCATGCGACTCCGGGCCGGCGGGCCATCGGCAGAGCCCGTCCCCGCCCCTTACTGGTCCTGGGAGGATTCCTGCGTCTGGTCGCTTCCCTGCTTTGCCTTGTCCTGGGGCGGCTGCCCTGTGGCCATCAGGGACTTGCGGGCCAGGATCGCTTCCTCCGCCGTCATGTCGGCCTCGGGCTGCGGCCCGTATTCCACGGAGACTCGACTCATGTCGGCCCCCGCCGCGGCCAGATACGAGCGGATGGCCGTCAGCCGCTCCGCCACGAGGGGGTCGCTCTCGGCCATTTCGGTGTCGTAGCGGATCGTCCCGCCCAGGTCCCTGAGCAGACTCGCGTACCGATCGAGCCGCCGTGCGCCGAGCGAGTTGAGCGCGCCTCGATGGGGGTAGAAGTGCACGTCGGACACGTGCATGTCCGAGAGCATCTGGTTGTCCTGCATGTAGACGAAGTTCTCCTGGAGGTCCGAGCGGCGTGATGACCAGCCCTGCGGCGGCGCGTTCAGCCGCTGGGGCGGCGGGTTGCATCCGACCGCGGCCGCCACGACCAGTCCGACGCAGCCGGCAAGAACGATTCGATGGGCGCGGATTGTCCCGATCATGATCGATTCCTCCGCCGCTCGCCGGGGACCTCGAACGGGTACTGGCCTCGTCCGCGCAGAGGCGCCCGGAGCGGGATGCAAGGCTTATCGGCGAGTTGGAACCCGTCCCGATAGGTCCCGCGGTCCGGGCAGCGCGGTTCATGAGCCGGAGGTGCGGGCCGCTGGACCGGCCGGATCGAAGGCCTCAGAGAGCGCCCTTGAAGAAGATCCGCATGATCTGGAGGATCGCCGGACCCAGGAGCACGATGAAGATCGCCGGAAAGATGAACAGGATCAGCGGCAGCATGAGCTTAACGGTGGTCTTCTGGGCCTGCTCTTCGGCCTTGAGTTTCCGCTTGATCCGCAGAGAGTCCGCCTGGTTGCGGAGGGCCTTGGCAATACTGGTACCGAACTTCTCGGCCTGGGTGATGACGGCCACGAGGGACTTCATCTCGGGCACGCCGGTGCGGGCAGCAAGATTGGCCAGCGCCTCGCTGCGAGGCACGCCCATCTGCGTTTCCAGTGTTGCGATGGTCATTTCCTCGCTGAGCTCCGGGTGGACCCGGCGCATTTCCTCGCCCACGCGCTGAAGGGCGGCGTCGAGTCCGAGACCGGCCTCCACCGAAATCACCATCAGGTCGAGCGAGTCGGGCAGGCCGTGGCGGATCTTCTCCGCCCGCTGCCGGGTGGCCATCATCAGCCAGACGTTGGGCAACATGAACCCGACCGCGCCGACGAACGCGGTCAGTCCCAGCACGTTGCGCAGCCCCTGGCCGCCCATCCAGGCCGTCACGCAGGTGACCCCCGCCAAGAGGACGGCCAGCACCGTCTTGCTGGCCAGGAAGAGCATGGTAGCATTCTCGCGACGCAGGCCCGCGTTGGCGAGCTTGACCCGCAGGTTCGACATCGCCTCGTCGCTGCGCGGCATCACGGGCTTGACCGCCAAGGGCGCGACCCGCTCAAGCACCTTCTGGGCCGCGGACTCCCGGGGTGACTCGCCCCGCCGGCCGGACTCCTCGCCCCGGCGGCCGGCGATCCGCCGCATCAGTTTGGCCTCGCGTTCGCGGCGCGCCGACAGAAGGGAGTAGATGATCATCGCCGCGCTGAGAACGATCATCGCCCCGATGAGGATCATTTCCGTTGCCATGGTCGCCCCTCGATTCGTACGGCGTCCGGGTCAGACCTTGATGTTCACGATCTTCTTGATCATGGCCATGCCCATGAGCTGCATGATGATGCCGCCCGCCAGCAGCAGCCGTCCGGCCGGATCGTGCAGCAGCGTGCCGGCATAGGTCGGGTTCAGATAGAGCACGATGAAGAACACGAGGACCGGCAGGGCCAGGAGCACCCATCCGGACAGGCGGCCCTCGGCCGTCAGGGCCTGGACCGACCCCATGAGATGGATCCGGTCGCGGACGACCGAACCCATCTTGTCGAGCACCTCGGCGAGGTCGCCGCCCGTCTGGCGCTGGATCAGCACGGCCGTGACGAAAAAGCGGACGTCGAGCTGATTGCAGCGCTCGGCCATCGCCACGAGCGCGTCCTCGATCTTGATGCCGAGGTTCTGCTCGTGAAAGACCCGGGCGAATTCGGTCCCGATGGGGTCGGGCATCTGCTCGCAGACGAGGTGGATGCCGCTGGCCAGCGAGTGTCCGGCCCGCAGCGCCTGCCCGATCAGTTCGAACGAATCGGGGAGCTGCTCGACCAGCTTGCGCATCCGTTTCTTGCGCCGCCGCAGGAGATACAGGATCGGCAGCCCGAAGGCACCCAGCCCGGCGGCCGCGGCGGTCAGCAGACCGAACCGCAGGACGATGAGTCCGGCCGTCAGCAGCACGGAGAGCGCGAACAGGTTCGTCAGCGTCCGCGCGGCCGACCATCCGATGTTCGCCTGGTCAAGCACGACCTGGAACTTCGGCACGATGCTCAGTCGGGCCACCCAGGAGGAGACGGAGTTGGCGCTGACCTCGGCCGCCCGGCGGCGGAGCACGGATTCGTGCGCCCGTTCCTTTGCAGGGCGGCTCCGATCGCGGAGGCGTTCGAGCACCCGCTGTTTGCTGTTGCTGCGCAGGTCCGTCAGCACCTGCCAGATACCGAAGGCCAGCAGCAGGGAACCGGCCAGCGGCAGGATCAGGAAGAGGATATCCGTCACAGTGCCGGCCGCGCCTTTGCCGAACATGGGCATGTCTCCGTGGCCGTGCCGCCGCACCCCGCGGCGCGCACGACGATACGTTGGGGCCGGGCCGCCGCGGCCCGGCGGTTTCTCAGCCCGTGGGCTGATCCGACAGCAACACCCGGCGTTCGAAGATCGAGGGGTCCACATCCACCCCGGCGGCCCGCAGCCGGTCCAGGAACTGCGGCCGGATGCCGGTGGCCACGAAGTGCCCCCAGGCCCGCCCGGTGTTGTCGATGCCTTCCTGCTCGAAACGGAACAGGTCCTGCATCGTGATGATGTCGCCCTCCATCCCCCCGACCTCCGTGATTCCGACGATCTTCCGCGGGCCGCCCGTGAGTCGCTGGGCCTGCACGATCAGGTTGATCGCGGAGGCCACCTGCTGCCGGATGGCTTTGACCGGCAGTTCGAAGCCGGCCATCATGACCATCGTCTCGATGCGCTGGATGGCGTCGCGGGTGCTGTTGGCGTGGATGGTCGTGAGCGACCCGTCGTGGCCGGTGTTCATCGCCTGGAGCATGTCGAGCGTCTCGGCGCCGCGGCACTCGCCGACGACGATCCGGTCGGGCCGCATCCGGAGGCTGTTGATCAGCAGGTCCCGGATGGTGATGCGTCCCTTTCCCTCGATGTTGGCGGGCCGGGACTCCAGCCGGACCACGTGGGGCTGGCGCAGGCTCAGCTCGGCGGCGTCCTCGATCGTGACGATCCGCTCGTTCTCGGGGATGAACGCCGAGAGGTTGTTCAGGAGCGTCGTCTTGCCCGAGCCGGTCCCGCCCACGATGAGGATGTTCATCCGCGCGATCACGCACGCCTTCAGGAACTCCACCATCTCCGGGGTGCAGGACTTGAAGTTCAGGTAGTCGTCCCAGGTGATCGGGTCACGGCCGAAGCGGCGGATCGAGAGGCTGGGCCCGTCGATCGCCAGCGGCGGGATGATCGCATTGACGCGGGAGCCGTCGGCCAGGCGGGCGTCGACCATGGGGTTCACCTCGTCGCACCGCCGCCCGACCGCACTGACGATCTTGTCGATCACGTGCATCAGGTGCGCGTTGTCCCGGAACTGGACGTCCGTGCGGACCAGCCGCCCCTTGCGCTCGACGTACACGTTCTTCGGCCCGTTCACGAGGATGTCGCTGATCGTGGGATCCGCCAGAAGCACCTCGAGCGGCCCCAGTCCGAAGGTCTCGTCCAGGATCTCGCCGATCAGGCGCTGCCGCTCGTTGTAGTTCAGCAGGGCGTTCTCCTGGTCACACAGCTCCGCCACGACCTCGCGGACCTGGGCCCGGATCGATTCGTCATCCCCCGTCAGGTGGGCCAGATCGAGCTGCTCGACGAGCTTGCGGTGAACCCGCGACTTCAGCTCGTAGTACTGCTCCAGCCGGTCGGCCGCCACCTTGCCCGACTCCGCCGTCCCGGGCGTGCCGGTCGGCTTGGTCGGAGTGACGGGCGGACGGGCGGGCGACGGCTCGACGGCCGCCCGCTCGACCGGTCTGGGCGTCAGTTTCCGGAGCGTCGTGCCTCTGCTGGTTCCGAACATCTCGTGTTCCCTCCGTTGCACCCGTCAGCGCGGCAGTCCTCCACCCGGGACCGTCCTGCCGGTCGCCGGCGGTCCGCCCCCGCCCGGCCTAGGCCGAGCTGAAGATCTTGCCGAACAGGCCGGCGTTCTTCTTCGGGGCCTGTTCGGCCGGCGCCTCGTCGCCCGCAATCGCGCGGGCCAGGTCCGCCAGCGCCTGTCGGACCTTTGATTTCGGGGCGGATTCGATCAGCGGAACTCCCATGTTCACCGCCGCGCTGACCGTCTTCCAATCATCAGGGATCATGGCGAAGAAGGTCCGGTTCAACGTCGTCTCCACGTGCTCGCGTTCGAGATAGCCGCTCTCGCGGTTGTGCCGATTGCAGACCAGCTTCAGGCGGTCCAGGTTGTAGCCGTTGGCCGCCAGCTCCTCGATGATCCGGTGTACGTTCCGCACGCTGGGCACGAGCAGTTGCATCACCATGAGCTGCACGGCGGCCAGGTCGAGCACCGCCCGGCCCCCGGCATCCGAGCGGGTCGGCCCGTCCACGACGACGTACCGGTACAGTTCCTGGAGCGACGTCAGCACGCCGGCGCAGTGCGCCGCAGTGATAAGCTGCGCCTGCGCGAAGTGCGCCGGCCGCGCGAGCACGTGCACGCCGCTCGCATGGGAGGCCATCGCACGGCTTATGAGTTGCGGGTCCAGACGCTCGGGGGTATCGCACAGGTCGGCGATGCTGTAGGGCGGCTGCACATCGAGCATCGTAGCCACCTGCCCGAAGTGGAAGTCGAGGTCCACGACCGCCACCTTCCCCGGCTCGCCGCACAGGGCCGCCAGCTCCACGGCCAGGTTCACCGCCACGGTCGTCGCGCCGGCCCCCCCGACGCTGCTCATCACGCACAGGATGCGGCCGGGCTCGGCCTTCGCCGCCGCGTGCTGGGAGGTCCGCGTGATCGCCGATTCGAGCTGGTCCGGGTCCACCGGCTTGGTGAGATACTCGCGGATCCCCGCCCGCATCGCGCTGAGGATCACCTTGCCGTCGGCGCACTCGGAGATCGCCAGCACCGCCAGATCCGGGTGCTCGGCCACAAGCCCCTGCACGAAACCGATTGTCGCCTCGGGGGACGGGTCGAGGTTGATGATGAGCAGCTCGGCCGGAAACCGCGTCACGGCCGGCGCGAGCATCCCGAGATCATCCACCTCCGCAACGATCTGCACGCCCTCGATCTTCAGGAGCAGCGCGCGGATCGTCGGCGCGTATGCCTCGTCGGTATTGAATACGATCGCGCGGACACTCCGTCGCATGGGTTGCCCCGAACGGGCGCTTGCGAGCGCCCCTTCCCCGCGGACCCCGCCGGCGCGCGGGCGACCGCCGCAGGCCCGGACGCAAAGGCGGACGCCGGACCGCACTGCCTCGTCCGGCCCGGCAGTACCAGCCTTGTGACCCGACCGACGCCTATCGCGCAGCCCCGGATGCCCGGCTGGATGGCCTCCGTAGTCTTGTTTCGGACATATCGCTCGGCGGCTTGTTCATATTGAGAGCAAAGCGGTCCTGTCCCCGGGCCGGCGCCGCCTCGACCGTCCGCTAATCCGACGCGCCGCGGCACGCAGCAGTCCGGCGCCGGTCCACCGGCGCCTGGCCGATCACCCGCGGCCCGCACAATTGACTTACGATGCACCCTCGCGATCAGGCAACCGACGCTCGCCGGCCCTGCGGCCCCAGGATCCGCCGCATACACATCGCTCCGTGACGGACGGCTCCTTTGCCCATCGGCAAGAGCGCCGCGGCCGGTCTTTATCGGAGCCGCACAGCCCTTCCCCGCAGCCTTTCGACAGTCGCCGTACGCCCTGGGCCACCGCAAGGCGGCTGCCACAAGTCGGCTCCGAGTCCTGGCCCGCCTCAGGGCTGCGATTCTTCCCTCACTGATGACGACTCAGGCCGCGATCGCCTTGACCGCCGTTGGAGCGCCATCTATAGTGCCGGCCAAGCTTTAGGAGCCTGTCCCAGTCGGCCGCAGGGCGCCGGCTTCCTATCAGGCCATACGCCCGTGCCGCTGCCTGCCCGGACAAGCTCGTGCGGTATCTCCTCGAAGCATGGAGGGCCGTAGACGCACGGAGGACGCGGACCATGCGGTCATGTCGACTTGCATTGAGGTCGCGGCGTCGGACCGCCTTGGGCCTCCTGCTGGCCCTGCCGCTTGCAGCGCGAGCGGGTGTCCAGGCCGGCGACAACACCCGCGCCGCGCCCGGTGGTCCGTCCGGACAACCAGCCACCCGGCCAGACCCGAGTACAGTCGATGGGCAACTGCAACTCGGACGCGCGGCCCTGGACCAGGACAAGCCCGCCGAGGCCGCCGAGCACTACCGGGAGGCCCTGCGGCAGGCGCCCCGGAACCTCGAGGCCATGGAAGGCCTGGCCGTGGCGTACCAGCGTCAAGGCAACACCGCCGACGCCGTCCGGTACCTGACACAGGCCGTGGTCACTGCCGCCGAGGCCGGGGACACCGCCCGGGCGCAGACCATCCTGACCGCGGCCGCGAAGCTGGATCCCACGGCCCCCGCGCTGCTGTACGCACGGGCCAAGCTGCTGGTGGGAAACGCCCGTAATGCGGCGGCGCGCGAGGCGTTCCAGGAATACCTGAGGACCGACCCGGGCAAGCGTGATTACCGTGCTTATCACGAACTCGGCAAGCTTTATCTTCAGGACCGCCTCTACCGGCAGGCGTTGCGCCACCTGGAAGACGCCGTCCGCTACGGGGGGACATCCGATGCGGAGGTTCTGGCGGCGATGGCCGACGCGTATCGGGCCGTGCGGGACTTCCGGAAGGCAGAGGACCAGATCAACCAGGCCATCAACCTCAGGCGGACCGAGCTCGCCTATTACCTGATCAAGGCCCAGATCCTGAACGACCAAGGGGACTACGCCCGGGCCGAGGAGAGCCTGCGGGACGGCCTTCGGGCAGCGGAGGATGTCCGCCCAGCCTCGTTCGCCGAAGAATACCGCCTGCTCAGCCACAGACAGGAACTGGAATCCAGACTTCTCGAGGTGCTGGCCTCACGGAGCGCGCTGGACCCATCCGATGTGCGGCTGCTGCTCCAGCAAGCCACCGAACTTCAGAAGCTGGCCGCCCTGCGACACCGCATGGAACTCTACCGGGCGGCAGAGATTCTGGCCCGCGCCGACCGGCTCCAGCCCGGCGATCTGGCGATCCTCCGTGAGTTGGCCTCCGTCCAGGAACGGATCGGCCGGACCGCCGACGCGCTCGAGGCCTATCGCGAGATCCTCCAGCTCAAGCCCGATGACGCCGCCGCCCGGGAGGCATTGGCCCGCCTGGGCGGCACGCAGACGCGCCCGGCAGCCAAGTGACCCGATGGGGCATTCGGAGCCGGCTCTTGCCCTCGGCAGCGCTTCGCCGGTTCAGCGATGCTCCCAGGTACCGGCCGCTGCGCACGGGACGCCCTCGGCATCACCCCGGAGACGCGGAGGCGGTCGTCGGGGCCGGTCTGTCCAGCAGCACCGAACCACGGGGATCCGGCACCGACTCGCGGCGCAGGCCGTCGCGGATGAACTCGCCCAAGTCGAACCGGAATCGCCTGCGGGTGGAGATCGCCCGGGCTCGACGTGCCAGCTCCTCTATGGCGACATGCCGCCGCGTGGGCAGAGCAAACAGGATCCGATTGCCGACAGCGGGGACACTGAGAACGTACAAGTCGTCGAAGACGGCCTGATACGTGCGTACCATCGAGTCGTACAGCGGGTTGGCGCTGCGGTCCCAGATGTTGGCCACCACAACCCCGCCCGGCGAGACGACCCGACGGACGGCCGTGAGGAACTGTCGCGTGACGAGGTGATAGGGGATCTCCTCGGCGCCGAAGGCATCGAGGAAGATCAGATCGTAGGGCTGACGGCACTTCTCCACAAAGCGACGCCCGTCTTCCACGTGCGCATGCATCCTCGCGTCCTCGCGAAAGCCGAAGAACTCGCGGGCCACGCGGACCACGTCGGGGTCGATGTCCACGGCGTCAATCGTCGCCGACGGATAGTGTTTGTGGAGGAAACTCGGAATCGTCCCGCCCCCAAGCCCGATGACCAGGATCCGCTCCGGGCGCTCCACGAAGGCCAACGCGGCCAGGGCGGCCTTCGCATACGGCAACTCGATATGGTCCGGATCGCCGGGCTTGACCACGCTCTGCCGCACGCCATTCCGGTCGAACATCAGCGTGCGAAGCCCCCGCTCGTCCTCCGTTACGGTCACGAGGGAATACGGTGAGCGCCGCTCATAGAGCACCGTCTCGGCCGCCGGGACCGCCTGCCACACGCCGCCCGCCAGCAGCAGAGACAGCAGACACGTCAAGCGCGGCATCGGTTCATCCTTCCGGCTCGCCGGCATGGGACGAGGCGATTCTCGGGTCCTCGGGCCGGTCCGACAACCAGCCCCTCAGGACGCGTGCCAGGGACGCACGCCGCCGCCATCGGCACGCCGAGCAAGCCTCTCGGCTCACGAAATATGAACGGCGGCCCGCACGGCGGAGGACGCCGCCTCTCTACGGCCCCGACGGCCCTTCCGGTTCAGGAGGCCTCCTGTGGGGCCTGAGCCTGGGACTCCAGGGCATCCTTCCACTGGGTACGGCTGCGGATTTGCTGCGGCTCGAAGTAGGCCCGCAGGAAGTCCGCCATCGCCTGGGTGTAGAGTTGCTGGACAACCTGCGGCCGGAGTTCCTCATACGTGTCCTGCCGCAGGGGGATGTTCTCCACCCATTGCACGACCACCCACTTGCGCGCCCGTTTCAGCTCCACCACCGCCACCCGGTGCGGCTGCGTCGCGGTCCGCGCTTCGCCCAGGCGGAAGGCTTCGCGCACGAAGGTCGCATCGGACCCGATCAGCGGCACGCTCGGCGCCGCATCGAAGCTTCCACGCATGCCCGGCGAGAGCTGACGCCGGGCAAAGGGCTCAGGCGACTGCACCCTGCCGTACAGGGGGCCCAGCTTGGCGGCCAGCTCGCCCAACGCCTGAAAGGCCTGGTCGATACCGGCGTCGGCAGCCACCGCAGCCAGCGTCCGGGCCGTCTGCCCCGCCGCTTCGTAGGCCTTCTGTTCGCGGATGTCCCGCTCCACTGCCTGACGAACCTCATCGAGCGAAGCGGGCGGGGCCGCCTCGCGCACAGCCACCACGCGGTACATGTACGCGTTGCCCTGCGGATCGGTCAGCGGACTCGGGCTGGGCTGGCCAAGCTTGAGGTAATACTCGCTGCCGCGGTCCTCGGGGGCCGGCCGCTTCGCAAGCCCCTCCACCTGGAATACCGCCTGGGAAAACGGCACCGACGAGCGCGCGTCGGCATAGCTCGCCCGACCGATGCTCTCGCTGAACAGCTCTCGCTGCGTGCGCCACGGGCTTCGGCGGTACTCCAGAGCCGTACCGAACCGCCGGCCGCGGAAGGCGTCGACGACGCGGCTGAGGACGTCGTCGCCCGGTTGCGTGCTCGGGGAAGAAGCCGTGCTGACGGCCGGCATCTGGGAAACGGCTTCAATCACATCGCGGATCAGTTTGGCCGCTTCCTTCCGGGCCTGCTCCCTCTGAAGCCTGGCCAGCACGTCGGCCCGGGCCTGATCGAACTTTTCGTAAGGAACCGGCTGAGTCGCGGGCGCCGTGGCGGTGGCGGTAGCCGGACCGCTGCTCGGGACCGTTGTCGGCGTGTGCTTGAACTCGTCCTTGTGCGACTTCCAGTAACCGTAGGCCTCCTGCTCGTCGATCGCGATCATCGGGGCGATCTTGTCGACGCCGGCCTTGACGTACTCGAACTGCACGGCCGGATCCTGCCGATAACCGTAGCCCAGGTCCGGACCGTGGCCGGGAGCATAGGACTTGTACTTCTCGAAGTGGGCGGCGGCTTCGGCCGGATCCACCGGAGCATCCTTCTCCACGAAAGACGAGGCCGGCAGAACCACATACTTCACGCGGACCTTCCGGCCATACTCGGCGAGCTGACTCCGAATCTGCGGCTCCGTGACCTGGACGACGCCGGCGGCCCGGGCGGCCGCCTGCCGGACGCGGAGGAAGTCGGCGACGGCCTCGTTGATTTCTTCGAGCGAGTAGCCCCGATCGCGGAGGCCCTCCACGCGCTGGTAACCCTGAGGTATCTGGTTGAGCAGCGAGCGGACATCCTCTTCCAGAACCAGGATATTGGCTCGCCGCGCCTCCTGGGTGAGCATGTACCACTCCATCTCATCCAGGGGCTCGCGGCCATTCTGTGCCTCCCACCACGGGACGCCGGCCGTCGCCATCGTGTACATGGGAAGGGCCCGCCAAGGGATATTCAGGAATTGCAGTATGTCGGCTCTGCGACGGGCCCACTCGAGGTCCCGGTGCCTGACCTCCTGTCCGAAGGCATGGGCGACCACCGTCTTGCTCTCATCGGGTGAGAAGATCTGCCGCAGCGACTGGTCCGTCAGCCAGATCACCAGCAGAAGGGCCATGAAGACGGCCAGAAGATGTTTGTTGTACTTGCGTAAGAGCTTGAGCATTCTGCAAGTCCCGTCAGGTTAGCGGGTTACCGCGACGCCGAAAAATGCCTAGGATACCCGCCGGCCATCCAAAAGCAAGCAGCGGCGGGCACGAAGCTCGCGGACCCATGCCGGTACGCAGCCCGTCGGCCGATCCCGGCGAGGAACGGTCGTTCAGCGTGGTCCAGACAAGCGGATGCCCCGGCCGCCTTGCCGGGCGGGGCCGGGGCACACAGTTCCGCCGCCGTGGTCGCGTCGCGGGTCGTCGCTGTACCCGCATGTCACATGTCACATGCGGATGTATTCATCCCAAGCCTCATTGGCCGCGTCGTACACGTCCTGGCGATAGTCGAGCACGCTCTGGATGGCGTCGTACCCGTAGCCGAAGGGGTCGTACCCCCCCAGCGGAAAGTCATCACATCCGGCGCTGGCCAGAGCGACGCCGATAAACAACACAGCGCACAGAACCCACAAGGGGCGAGAAACCGATTGGTGCGTCATCTTGCAACTCCTTTTCCTGTAACCTCTCGTTCGGCCGGGCCCGGTGGGCCCATGAGGCATAGCCCAGCACAAGCCATGCCAGACGGAAGATGCCCGGCCAGGCGCGAAAGCGTCCATGAGGGCTGAAAGGCGGGCACTTTTACCCATCTCGAATTTGCGCACACTGGGCGTGCCAACACCCATCCGGGCAGATCGCGATCCGGACGTGGGCTCTGGGAACCGGCCTTTTCGGGGTGTCCGGGAACGGGCCGACAGGGCCGAATATCATTCAGCGGGTTGCGTGGCGCCCAGACGGGTCCGCGGCAGGCGGATCTCAATCTGGCGTGCGTAGGATTTCTTTCCGGACGTAACCGTGACCCGCACCCGGTAGGTTCCGGCCTTCGCGTACGTGTGCTCGGGTTGAGCCACCTTCGACGACCCGCCGTCCCCGAAGTCCCATTGATAGAGATCCAGAGGGATGGAGGATTCGACCGAAAACGCCACGGTCAGCGGGCGGCTGGGATCCACCTCCGCAACGGCCAGGCGGATCCAGGGCTGGGCCCGCACAGTGTCCCGAAGGAACGCATAGATCGGGGTGGGGTCTCGACGGCCGGCTCCGCTGACCTCCTGCTCATTGACGGCCATGCGGTTGCGCCGGAACCACTCGGCCGCCGCCTGGGACTGGGATCGGTCCAGGTCGGCGACCCCGTAAACGATGAGCACCGGCTGCTGATGATCGACGTAGGGCAGGCACGGTTCGACGAGGCGGGCATCAAAACCTGGCTGCCTCAGGCCGATCGCCCGGAATACATTCGGGTTCTTCAGGCCCGTATACAGGGCCGGATACGCCCCGGCCTGCCAGCCCGCCAGGAAGACCAGGTTCGTATCGATGTTCCGCGCAGCCCGGACGTGCGCCAGAATCGCCAGAATCGCACCCTCATCCCGCCGCAGGCGCGCCAGGGCCTGGCCGGGGTCCGCGGGCAATGAGGCCCCTTCCAGCTCGGGCGCGATCACGAGAAAGCCCTTGGATTCAGCCAGAGCCTTCCACTCGTCGATCTGCAAGCGGGGCGAATCCAGGAGGCGCGACCCGTGACAGGCAATCACGAGCGGCCAGGCCTGATCGGGCGTGTACGTGGACGGAACGTAGAGCAGGTAGTCCCGCCGCGTGTCAGGCTCCCGCAGGCGGAGCACCGGCCCGGGGGCATGGCCGGGGTTGATCACGATGCATCCCGGGCCGGCCGCCAGGCCCGCAACGACCAGCGCCCGCATCACCCGCAGGCGTCGTGCGCTCCCCGCGCCGGGACATTCCGCCATCACGTGATCAGCTCCGGATCTCGAGGCCGTGCGCCGCCAGGTAATCCAGAAACCGCCGACGGAATTCCTGGAGGTCTGCGTCGGTCAGCGTCCGATCGGGGCTGCCGAGCTGCACGCGGAACGTGAAGCTCCGCCGCCCCGCCGGAACCGAGCCCCCTTCGTAACTGTCCACGAACGTCAGTCGCCGCAGAAGGGGATGCTCGAACCGGGCCAGCTCGCCGGCAATCTCCGCGTACCGCCGCGTCGCCGCCGCCACGACCGAGAAGTCCATCTCCGTCCGCGGGTGTACGGGGATCTTCGGCAAAGGCCGTGCGGCGGGACGCATCGCCACCACGGCCGAGAGGTCGATCTCCGCCAGCGCGATCGTCCACGGGACGAGGTGCTCTTCCATCGCCCGGCGGCACGCCACCGGAACGACCGTCACGTAGCCGACCGACCGCCCCCCCACCAGCACGCTTGATGTCTTCACCTCGTGTCGCCAGGGCTCCCGCGCCCCGGCGGGAGGGTCGGCGAAGCTCGCCGGCACCCCGACGAGCTGCATCGCCCACGTCTGCACATGCTCCTTGAGAACGGCCAGGGCCGCGTCCTCCTGCTGAGGCTTGCGGCCGGGCATTACCCGGGCCAGGCCCAACCGACGGGACTCGCGGCCGCTCGGCCCTTCCGGTAGGAACGTGCTGCCCACCTCCACGAGATTGAATCGCTCGTAATGGTGTCGATTCAGCTCGACGGCCCGCAGCAGTCCGGGCGCGAGCGTGGCCCGCAGCTCGGGCGCCGGCTCGCCGCCGGCCGAGGCTGGGTTGCGGACGGTCACGCACGGGCCGGGATCGAACCCGATCCGCCGGATCCAGGCCGGCTCATACCAGATGTACCCGTGGATCTCCGTGTAGCCCAGACCGCCGCACAGCAGTTGGAGCGAGCGCCGCTCCAGCCGATGCATCGCATCCGGCTCGAAGTGTCGCACGGTGACATCGGGCAGCCGAGGCTCGATGCTCCCGTACCCGACGAATCGCGCGATCTCCTCGATCAGGTCGGCCTCGATGGAGATGTCCTTGGTCGCGCGGAAGCTCGGGACACCCGCTTCCAGCACCCCCTCGCGGACGGCCACGTCGAACTCCAGGGCCCGCAGGATCCGGACGACCTCATCCGTGTCCACGTGCCGCCCCAGGAAGCGATCCAGAAACGCCAGGTCCACGCGTACGCGGACCGGCGGCGCGGGACGCGGGTACGCATCCGAGAGCCGGCTGACCAGGCGCATCTCCGGCAGCTCCGGACGGGCCAGGTGAACGAATCGCTGAATCGCCAGAACCGTGTTGGCCGGATCCAGCGACTTCTCGAACCGCGCACTGGCCTCCGTGCGATGGCCCAGGGCGGCGGCCGTCCGGCGGATCGTCGCCGGCTCGAAGTTCGCCGACTCCAGGAGCAGGCGGCGGGTGGTGGGCTTCACCTCCGTCTCGGCGCCGCCCATGATGCCGGCCAGGGCGACCGACCGCCGGTGCGACTGGATCATGAGGGCGCCGGCCGGCATCGTCCGACGCACCCCGTCCAGCGTGGTAAACACCTCGCCCTCGCGGGCGGCGGCCACCTCGATGCGGTCGATCCCGTCCCCGTCGAAGGCGTGCATCGGCTGGCCGAGCTCCATCATGATGTAGTTTGTCAGGTCCACCAGCACATCGATCGGCCGCACGCCGACGTGCGAAAGCCGGGCCTGCATCCACAACGGGGCCGGCTGCGCCCGGACCCCCTCGAAGGCCAGCGCGCTGTACCGCGGGCACCGGACCGGATCGTCGATGACGATCGGGATCTCCGGCAGCGAGGCCGCCGTCAGTTCCTCGACCGGCACCACGGGATACGGTCGCAGCGGCCGGCCGAGCATCGCCGCGATCTCGCGGGCGATGCCGTAGTGGCCCCAGAGATCCGGGCGATGCGTGATCGACTTGTTGTCCACCTCGATGATCCAGTCCTCGAGGACCCCCTCCACGCCGATGGGGCTCCCCGGCTCGGTTCGCGGGGGAAGCCGAACGGCCTTCTGCGCGAGCTGGGCCAGACCGAGCATATCGCCGGAGACGATCATCCCGGCGCTCTGCCGACCGGCGAGACAGGCCCGGCCGACCGTCTCCAGGCCCGCAAGGCGAGCCCCCGGCGGAGCGAAGACCACCACCTGGCCCGCGGCCAGATCCGGGGCCGCGGTCACGGTCTCGAACCGCTCGCCCCCCGCGTCCACGGCGGCCGCCGAGAGTCCCCGCGGACCGGGCAGCGGCACGATCTCCAAGACCCGGGCGGCGACGAGCCCGCGCACCTCGGGCGCGATCCGCTCGACGCCCTCGACCTCGGCGGTCGTCATGGTGAATCGCTCGGCCAAGACCCGCGGGTCGAGGTCGGTCGGGATATCAACGAAGTCGCGAAGCCAGTTCAGGGAAACGTACATACAACCCGGTGCGCCGGCGACGGATGGCGCGTCCCGACTCGATCCGCCGGAAACGGCGGCGCGTCCGTCCGCCGACGGCGAGTCCCACCACCCGCCATTCCCGATTCACCGCTCCACGATCACAGGACCGCTCAACTTCTCCGGGTAGACGATGGCCCGCAGGTCGCCACTGTTGAGCACCCGGATGTCGCTCACACCGTACTTCATCATCGCCAGCCGGGTCAGGCCCAGACCGAAGGCGAATCCCGTGTACTCGTGCGGGTCGATCCGACCATACCGCAGGACGTTCGGATGGACCATCCCGCACGGAAGCACCTCGACCCAGCCGCTCCGCTTGCAGGTCGCACAGCCGGCGCCGCCGCAGATCGCGCAGCGCATGTCCAGCTCGAAACCGGGCTCCACGAACGGGAAGTAGCCCGGCCGCAGGCGGATCTCGACCTCCCGGTGGAAGATCTCGCGAAGCAGCAGCTTCATGCACGCAATCAGATTGGCGATCGAGATGCCGCGATCGATCATCAGTCCTTCGAGCTGGAAGAAGGTGTTCTCGTGCGACGCGTCGATGGTCTCGTAACGGAAGCACCGTCCGGGGGCGATCACCCGCAGCGGCGGCCCGAACCGTTCCATCGCCCGCACCTGACACGGGGAGGTGTGCGTCCGCAGCAGCATGCCGTTCGTCAGCCAGAAGGTGTCCTGCATGTCGCGGGCCGGGTGCATCGCCGGAATGTTGAGGGCCTCGAAGTTGTAGTACTCGCTCTCCATTTCCGGCCCGCTGACCACGGCGAAACCGAGCCGCTCGAAGACGTCCTCCACTTCCCACTGCACACAGGTCACCGGATGGACGCTGCCCCGTTGGACCACCGGCCCGGGCAGCGTCGGATCGTACGTCCGGGCCTGATCGGCGTCCGCGGCGGCGGCGCGTCGGTCGAGTTCCGCTCGCCTCTCCCGGAACCGTTCGGTCAGGGCATCCTTGGCGGCATTCAGGCGCTGCCCGGCGATGCCGCGCTGCTCAGGGGCCAGCTCACGGATGCGCGACAGCAGACCCGCCAACGTACTCCTGCGACCCAGGAGGCGCGCCTCGGCGGCCTTGAGGTCCTCAAGGCTACGGGCGGCGGCGAGGGCCTGCTCAGCCTCAGCCTGAATGCGTTCCAGTTGCGCGTCGAGGTCCGAACTCATGCAAGCCCTTGGCGGTGCGACGGTTACGCGCCCAACAAAAAACAACTACCTTACCCTGGCTGCCCAGCCTTTGCAAGCACCACGCAAACCAAGGCAGAGACTGGGGCCCGTGACAGTCTGGACGGGGGGTTTATGGCATGACGGGGCTGAGGTGCGTGACGGGTGGCGGACGTGGGTGGACTCGGGTTCCTTCACGGAGGAGGCCGATCATGCCGGCACGGAGTACCCGTCAGCAAGCTCGGGCGCGGATACGGGCGGCGTTCGCTGTTCAGTTGCACCGGAGGATCCCGGAGGATGAGAACGTTCCGGTGAAGGGGGCGACGTTCGCCGATTTCGAGGACCAGGCGCAGGCGTTGGCCCGGGCGGTCTGTCCCAAAGCCGCCTGAACTGTCACGGACCCCATCGCACACCGAAGGCTGATTGCCGCTTGCATTTCCATACCCAGCCCGTACACTACTTCCGCTAAGGGGATGGAGTCCCCCGTGTAACTGCCCGGAATGGGCTGATGACTCCTGCCGCCGATCGGCAGGGGTCGATTGCGCGAGCCCGGTGCCCTGCCGAAAGGCAGGGGTTTTTGTTTCCGGGCTCGAGAGGACTCCATGGCTGAAGCGTTTGCACTCGCCGCTCTCTGGCTGGCGCTTGCCGTGCTGGCCACTGTGCTGGCCAACCACCTCCGCGTCTCGATGGCCCTCGTGGAAATCTGCGTCGGCATGGCGGCGGGCGCGGCCGCCGAGCACTACCTCGGCCCGGATTCGCTGGGGGCCAACGTCGAGTGGCTCCGTTTCCTTGCCACCACCGGAGCGGTGGTGCTGACCTTTCTGGCGGGCGCGGAACTCGAGCCGTCCGTGCTGAGGACCAAGTGGAGGGAGGTCACGGTCGTCGGCCTGGTCGGGTTCCTCGCCCCCTTCCTCGGGTGCGCGGCGGTGGCGCGGTACGCGCTGAGTTGGGATGCGCAGGCGAGTTGGCTCGCGGGCGTTGCGCTCTCCACCACCTCGATGGCCGTGGTCTACGCGGTCATGCTGGAAACCGGCTTCAACGGGACCGATTTCGGGAAGGGCATCCTCGGGGCATGCTTCATCAACGACCTTGGTACGGTCATCGCGCTGGGGCTCATCTTCGCGCCGTTCACCTACAAGACGGTGGTATTCGTCGGCGTCAGCGCCGCCGTCCTCGCCGCGCTGCCGTTCCTCACAACCTGGATCACGAAACGGTACGCCCACCGCACAGCGGCCATCCGTACGAAGTGGGTGCTCCTGGTGTTGTTCGCACTCGGGGCACTGGCGCTCTGGTCGGGAAGCGAAGCGGTCTTGCCCGCCTACATTGCGGGAATGGCGCTGGCCGGGGCGGCAGCCCGTGACCATCACTGGGTACGGCGGCTCCGCACACTCACCATCGGGCTTCTGACGCCGTTCTACTTCATCCGCGCCGGGTCGCTCGTCTCGGTCCCGGCGGTGGCCTCGGCCCCGCTCGTCTTCCTGGTCCTCTTCGGCGGCAAGGTCTTTTCGAAGATACTTGGCCTCTATCCGGTCGTCGGTCGGTTCTACGAGGCCCCCAAAGAACGCTGGTACTACACACTCATGATGTCCACGGGGCTTACCTTCGGGACCATCTCCGCGCTTTACGGGCTTACGCACGGGATCGTTTCGCGGGTCCAGTACTCCTTCCTCGTAGCGGTCGTGATCGGAAGCGCCGTCGTGCCAACGCTCATCGCGAACTTCGCCTTCCTTCCCAGACACCTGTTGGCAAAGGCGGCCGTGCTGGACGAGGAGATTTCCCGGCTGGATGAAGCTCTCCCTCGTCCCGAGGTCGACGCCGAAAACGGGGACGGGTTGGGTAACGAATGAGCAAGGAGGAGCACACCATCGGGGAACGCCATCGACGCACCATCAGCATTGAGTCGACCGAGCCGGACGAGATCCCGTGCGCCATCGACTCCTGGACGGGAGGCCGCGAGGGGCGGCCTCCCCCTACGCCGAGACGAACGGTCTCCACATCGCAGAGACGCCCTGCGAGAATGTGCGCCCGAGGCGCGCGGACAGCTTATCGAGGCACGCGACCTCCTGGGTTCGCAGAGTACCGAAGTGCTCGCATCCGCCGCCCGCAGTGGCGACATCCGCGGCGGCGCGGATTCGCTCGCCGAGGGCGGCGCGCGTTATAAAGCCCGTGAACCTGCCGACAGCCGCAGCACGGGCACTCCGGGCCGCGCGGGCCTGCGTCTCTTCGGGGGTCCTTACTGTCCCTGTCCTCCTCCACCGGCGGCGGGGGGCTGGGACTGCCATCTCACCAGTCGCCGGTCTCGTGGGCCCGCCAGGCGCAGCCGGCGGCCCCGATCACGCCCGCGTCATCGCCGAGGGTGGCGAACATGATCTCGGGGAAGTCGTCCAGGAGCTTCCATGTCAGTTCGCGGAAGTGCCGGCGGATGGGTTCGAGCAGAAAATCGCCGGCCTTGATCATTCCGCCGGCCATGACGATCCGCTGCGGATTGCTCAGGTGCTGCATGTCCACGCACGCGATCGCCAGATACCGGGCCGTGTCGTCCCAGATCTGGCGGGCCAGCGCATCGCCCTCGCGGGCCGCCTGCTCGACGTGTTCCGAGCGTACCGGTTCGCCGCGGTCCAGCCGGGCCTTCAGGCAGGAGGGCCTGCCGGCCTGGATCTCCTCGACGGCACGCGCCGCCATGTTCCCGGCGGATGAATAGGCCTCCAGGCAGCCGAGCTGCCCGCAGGAGCACCGCCGGCCGCCGGGCTGGACGATGATGTGGCCCAGCTCGGCACCGTTTTCGTAGTAGCCGCGGATCAGCGTCCCATCGATGATGACGCCTCCGCCGACGCCGGTGCCGAGCGTGAACATGACCATGTCGCGGACGCCCTTGCCGGCGCCGGCCCAGTACTCGCCCCAGGCGGCCGCATTCGCGTCGTTTTCCAGCGTCGTCCGCAGCCCCGTGCGCTGCTGAATCAGATCCCGCAGGGGTACGTTCTTCATGCAGGGCAGGTTGCCGGGATTGATGACCAGCCCGCGACGATGGCTCATGGGGCCGGGTGAGCCGATTCCGATGCCCACCACCTCGCTCTTGCGGACGCCGGCTTCCTCCACGGCCCGCAGGGCAGCCGCTGCGATCGCCGAGACGACGTGATCGGCTCCCTTCTCCACGCCGGTCGGCGTGCTGAACTTGCAGAGCATCCGCGCCTCGCCGTCCAGCAGCCCGGCTTTGAGGTTCGTTCCGCCCAGGTCCACACCGACGCAGTACTTCGTGGCCATCTCCAGGTTCCATCTGAGTCTGTGAGCCGACGCCTGATCGTGCCGCCGCAGCCGCCAGGATCCGGCTCGAACGGCACCCGATGCCGTCCCGCGACGGTTCAGGCCGACCGCACCGGGCGGATTCTCCCCGAACCCGGCGGCGTCAGGCAAGACAGGCTTCCCGAGGACCGACGCCCCGGACCTCACCGCCCCCGCGTCTTCCGAGCCGGCCCCGATGCGGCCCATGGCCCGGGCACCGCGGGACGGGCCGGACGGCCGTCCTACGGGCCTGCCAGATGCGCGCCTGCTGAAACGGTCCGGTAGGACGCCGGCGTCACCGTCGGGCGCCCCGCGCGGCCGGCGGGAGCGTGACCGTCCGGACGAGTTTGATCGGCGGGCTCTTGGCCTCCATCGCGGCAAGGGCCGCCGGGGGCGGCGGCTCATCGATCTTGAGCACGATCAGAGCCGTATCTTTCTGGCGCGAGACGGTCATGTCGGCGATGTTCACGTTATGCTGTCCGAAGATGGTACCCACCAGACCGATCACGCCCGGCTGGTCGTGGTTGTTGATGATGATCATCGGTCCTTCGGGGACCATGTCCATGCGATAGTCGTCGATCGCCAGGATGCGGGGCAGCCCGTCGAGGAACACGGTGCCTTCGATACTGTGGGTGCCGCCCTTTCCCTGCACCGTCGCGACGACGTTGTCCGTGAACGTCTCGGCCCGCGACGTGCTCATGTGCTGAACGGTAATGCCCCGCTGTCTGGCGAACTCATCCACGTTGATGAGATTGAGTCGCGTGCTGAAGTGAGGGCTCAGCAGATCGATCAGAATCTGCCGGGCGAGCGTTCCCCCCAGGGGTTCCAGCGATTCCCCGTGCGTCTTGAGGCTCACCGTTTCGATGCCCCCCGTGCACAGGGGAGCCAGGATCGCTCCCATCCGGTGTGCCAGGTCCAAATAGGCCTTGTCGTGTGCCGTGAGCTGCGGGGGCATCCCCGCAACGTTGACGGCCCATCGGATCTGGTCCCGCAGCAGGTAGTCCAGCAGGACGTCCACCGCGTCGAGCGAAACGGCGAGCTGGGCCTCGTGCGTGCTCGCACCCAGGTGCGGCGTCAGAACGGTGTTCGGCGCATCGAGCAGCGGGTTGCCCTCCGGCGGCTCCTTGCTGAACACATCGACCGCCGCCGCCGCCACCTGGCCCGTCTTCAGCGCTTCGGCCAGCGCGGCCTCATCGATGATCCCCCCGCGGGCGCAGTTCACGATCCGCAGACCCTTCTTGGCCTTGTCGAGCTGGGGCTTGCCGATCATGCCCCGGGTCTGGGGGGTCATCTGAGCGTGGATGGTGAGGTAGTCCGATTCGGCCACGAGCTCATCGAGCGACTGGACCAGCCGGACTTTCCCGTCGATCGCCTCGGTGCCCGAAAAGAACGGGTCGTACGCGATGACCTTCATCTCGAAGCTCAGGGCCCGGGTGGCCACGGCCCGCCCGATCCGACCGAAACCCACGATGCCCAGTGTCTTGCCCGCGAGCTGCGTCCCCATGAACTCCGATCGCTTCCACTGGCCCGACTTCACGTGGGCGTGCGCTTCGGGGATGCGCCGAGAGACGGCCAGCAGCATGGCCATGGTGTGCTCGGCCGTCGAGATCGTGTTCGCGTCCGGCGTGTTCATCACGAGGATGCCCGCCGCCGTCGCCGCCGGGATGTCGACGTTGTCCACACCGACGCCGGCCCGGGCGATAGCCCGGAGCCGCCCGGGATTGGCCATTACCTTGGCGGTGATCTTCACGCCCGAGCGGATGAGCATGCCGTCGTAGTTGCCCACAATCGAGGCGAGTTCGTCCTCGCCCAGACCGGGTTTGACATCGAACTCGACGCCGGGCGTCGTCGCGAGCCGATCGAGGCCCGCCTGGGCCAGCTTGTCGGCGACCAGGATTCGTACCATGGCGGTCCACTCCATCCGCGAAGCCGGGTGCCCTCGGGTCGGGCAAAGCGGTGTGGGCATTGTAACCGACGTGAAGGTAACGGTCTAGGCGCAGTTGTGAACTTTTTCACGTATCGTGCTTGGTCGGCCCGCTTGAGCTTCCATCCGGCCACGTCTCCCGCGGTACCGGGCCTGGGCGAACACGCTATTATCGCTCCTGCGCGGTGCTGCGCCTCAAAGACCACCACGCCGCTGCGCCGCGCCGGGCGGCAGCACGTCGCCCTCCGCATGGGTCCAGAGCACAGAGCTCAGCTACCATCCGATCCGGGCCGCCTCATGGCTTCGGACCGCTCCAATCAGCGGCCGCCGGTGGCCCGGCCGGCGGTTCAGGATTGACTCCGGGCAGGACCGTGTCGGGTGCGTCCAAGGGGTCTAGAATAGGTCTCGACCCGAGGGCTGGCCGGAGACCTCTATACGAAGATGTCCAAGGAAATCAAAGAAGAGGCCCTCAAGCGCGCCAAAGACGGCCTCGACGTGTTCGACGACCTTCCCCGGTTCGCGGCGGGGGGCTTCGCCTCCATACCTGCGGATGATCTGGCCCGGCTCAAATGGTTCGGCATCTACACCCAGCGGCCCGAGTCCGACGGCTACTTCATGTTGCGGGTCAAGGGGCCCGCCGGACAGCTTACCGCCGCCCGCCTGCGTGAGATCGGGCGAATCTGCCAGCAGTATGCCCGCAACGTCGGGGACATTACGACACGGCAGGACATCCAACTTCACTGGGTGCGGATCGAGGACATCCCGGACATCTTCGACCGTCTGTACAACAAGCTCGGAATGAACCAGAGCTTCGCCTGCGGCGATACCCCGCGCAACGTTACCGGATGTCCGCTGGCGGGCATCACGCATGACGAGTACTTCGACTCCCGCCCGTTCACGGCGGCCGTGGCGGAGATGTACCACCGCGGCGGAAAGGAGTTCAGCAATCTCCCCCGCAAGTTCAAGACTGCCATTGCCGCCTGCAAGCTCCATTGCCACGAGCCCCAGATCAACGATGTGGCCCTCTTCGGCGTGGAGCGGCAGCGCGGTTCCAAGACCGAGCGGGGTTTCGGCCTGGCCGTCGGCGGAGGGCTCCGCGACACGCCGCACTTCGCCAAGCCGCTGCGGGTCTTCATCCCGCCCGACGTGGAGCTCGTCAAGGACGTGTGTCGGCGGGTGGCGCACATCTTCCGGGACTGCGAGGAGCTTCGGCAGGGTCGGCTGCGCGCCCGGCTGAAGTTCTACGTCCAGCGCGTCGGCTGGGAGTCGTTCCGCGAACGCCTGGAGAAGTACCTCGGCTATACGCTCGAACATGACGACTCGATCGTGGATCCCGTAGGGGCCTCGCATGCCGACCACGTGGGCATCGGGCCTCAGAAGGGCGCCCCCGACCTGTTCTACGCCGGCGTGCCGATCGAGCGGGGGCGGCTTTCGGGCGACGACATGATCCGGCTGGCCGATCTGGCCGACCGGTACGCCCAGGACGGCGAAGGCCGCCTGGTTACCACGATCAAGCAGAACATCATACTCCTGAACATCCCGGAATCGCGTCTGAACGACCTCGTGGCCGAGCTGACGGACGCGGGGCTCTCGCCGCATCGGCATCCGCTGCGCACGAGCCTCATCAGTTGCACCGGGATCGAGTTCTGCAAGCTGGCCGTCGTGGAGACCAAACAGCGCGCCAAAGAGATCCTCAACTACCTCGAAGAGCGCGTCGAGCTGGCCGAGCCCCTCTTCATCTCCGTCACTGGATGCCCGAACAGTTGCGCCCAGTATCAGATCGCGGACATCGGGCTGCACGGCGTCCCGACGCGCTACCGGAGCCAGCGAGTCGACGGATACATGGTACTGGTGGGGGCCCGGATCGGCGAGAACCCCGAGTTCGCGCGCTTCGTGACCACGCCCGACGGCAAGAAGCTCAAGGTGCCGTCTCCGGTCATCCATGAAGGGCTGGAGCGTCTGCTGAAGGCATACGTGGGCGAGGCCGGCGGAGAGGGATTCGGCAACTGGGTCCGCCGACAGGACATGGCTCGCCTGTCGAAGCTGCTTTATCCGGAGTTTGCCGGCGCCGGCGAGGAGTGATTTCCCGGTCCGGTGCGGTCGCCTCATGCCGCCGCTACGGCCGTCCGGACCAGTCCCTCCTGAAACTCCAGCTCCAGCACGTAACCGCCGACCGTCTGCGTGCGATCGAGCACCCGCGCGGCCACCGCCTCGGTTTGTCCGGCGCGACCCACCAGCACCGCGCTGTAGAGCGGCAGCGCCTCGCGACAGATCACCGCCATGCCGCGCTCGCCGATGTCCCGCGCCATCGCCAGCAGAGTTCGAGGACGTCGGTGGGCGGCATGAACATGCAGGTCGAGCCGCGCGGCCCAGGACCACCGCGGCGGCCGGCCCGGCCGCTGGGGCGCCGGCCCGAACCGACGCGCCTCGCGGAGCCACTCGTTCAGGAGCACGGCGAGAGAATCGGTTTGGTCGGTCGTGTTCATCTGTCCCTCCATCCTCGGACGTTCATCCCGTGGCGAAGCCGGCAAGGGTCTGTTCCCCGCACGTGTCGTGCCAGACCCACACACGCGGTACAACGCATGTGATAGGGCAGTATTGCCCAGGATTCCCCTCCCGTCTGGGGAACGCCCGGCCTCGGGGTCGTCCGCGCGGCAGGAGGTCCGAGTTTGAGGCGACCGCGCATTCGACTGGCCGTGTCGGATGCGATCCGCCTCGGCCGTTGCTTATCGGCAGAGCGGAAGAATGGGCCGGGCGGCTCAGTGCCTCGGGCAGGCACCCGCCAAGCTACGAAGCCACGATCCGCCGTCCTTTTGCACACGCGGCCCGGGGGCTATAATGAATGCGCTGCGTGGAGCCGCCGGCGCCGAGGGAGATTTATGGTTTCGCGTTCGCGCATGCGGTGGTGGGTTCGTCTCCTGCTGGTCCTGACGGCCGGTCTGATCCCACAGGCCTATGTGAGCTGCGACGACGGCAGGGCGTGGTTCAGCTTACCCGGGTGGGTGTATCCGTACTACGATACGGTGATCTACGACACGATCGTGTACGATCCGTACCCGGTCTACTACGACGAATACTACGTCGATTACTGGTACTGGTGAGCGCCGACCGCCGCCCGGGCGGCGCGGAGAAGGCCGCTCTGCGCGTGGCTCATAAAAAGGGTTCCGACGCCCCGGTCCCGGCGCGGCCGGAGGCTGACGCCCCGCACGAGGCGACTGCGGCGTGATCGTCATCATCGACAACTACGACTCGTTCACCTACAACCTCGTCCAGCGGATCGGCGAGTTGGACCCCACGCGGCCGATACGCGTGTACCGGAACGACCAGGTGACCATCGAGCAGGTCGAGGCCGATCGGCCGGATCACCTCATCATTTCGCCGGGCCCGTGCACGCCCCGGGAAGCCGGCATCAGCAACGACCTCATCCGGCACTTTACGGGTCGGATTCCGATCCTGGGGGTCTGCCTGGGTCACCAGTGCATGGGATACGCCTTCGGGGCCGAGATCGTCCGGGCGGGCCGGCTGATGCACGGGAAGACCAGCGAAATCCGTCACGACGGCCGGACGATCTACCAGGGGCTTCCGAACCCCTTCACGGCCACCCGCTATCATTCGCTCGTGATCCGTCCGGGCACGCTCAGCGACGAGTTCGAGGTGACGGCCACCGCCGACGACAACCCCGATGAGATCATGGGCATCCGCCACAAGCGGTATCCCGTCGAGGGCGTGCAGTTTCACCCCGAGAGCTTCCTGACCGAACACGGCCCGAAGCTCCTGGCCAACTTCCTGGCGATGTGACGGGTGTCGAGGCGTTGCCTGCGATGACGTTCGCGGTCCGCCCGCCGAATCGCTGGCTCAACCCGTGCGATCAGATCCGGACGCGCAGCCTGCGCCGCTGAGAAAACGGCGGGACACCCGGCTGCCCTGAGCAAGTCACCTGGCGTGAAACGCCCCTGACTGCGCACCGTGACTCCCTGGGCTTGGACACTCGCAGGGCGGTATCCGTGCGCAAACCGAACGGGCGGCCGGGGCGCGGGAGCAAGCTATTGCCGTGCGGCCATTTCTCGAAGCACCTCACAGCCCCGCTGGAGTGTCGAGCGGGGTGCCGCGTAGCTCAGCCGGAAATGCGTATCGCGCTCGCTGAAAACGTTGCCGGGGATGATCAGCACGTTCCTTTCGATTGCCTTTTCCACAAATGCCGTCCCGCTGGGATAGCCCCTCGGCACTTTCGGGAAGAAGTAGAATCCCCCGCCCGGGCACTGCACCTCGTAGTATCCCTTCAGGGCCTGGTAAACGTAATCCCGCCGGCGCCGGAACTCCTCGACGTGGTCGCGGATGTCCGTGTCCATCGCCACGACACCCGCGTACTGCGCGATGCTCGGCGCGCAGACGAACGTGTACTGCTGGAGCTTGGTCATCGCCTCGATGATCGGGCCGGGACCCGCCGCGTAGCCCAGGCGCCAGCCCGTCATTCCGGCCGACTTGCCGAAACCGCGGAGCAGAACCGTCCGGTGCGGGGCCTCGGCAAAGACGCTGGGACACGGCCCATCGTACGCCAGGCATCTGTAGATCTCATCGGAGATGATCAGCAGATTGTGGCGTTCCGCCACGGCCGCCGCCCCCCGCAGCTCCCCCGCCGTCAGCACCACCCCGGTCGGGTTCGACGGGGAGGTGAGCACGAGCACCTTCGAGCGGGGTGTGATCGCCGCTTCGATCCGCTCTACATCCAGCCGGAAGTCCGGATAGGTATCCACGAACACCGGGCGGCCGCCGATCAGCCGCGTCGAGTGCTTGTAGATCACGAAGTATGGGTCCGGGATGATCACCTCGTCGCCCGGGTCGAGCACGGCCATCAGGGTCAGCAGGATCCCGCCGCTCACGCCGGACGTCACCAGCACCCCCGCCGACCCGCCCGCCGGCCCGAACTCCGCCGTCAGGGCCTCCCGAATCCTTCCCGTCAAAGCCGGGATGCCCTGCGTGACGGTGTATCCGTTGCGGCCTGAGCGGATCGCTCCGATCGCCGCCTCCTTGATCGGCTCCGGGACGTCGAAGTCCGGCTGGCCGATCGACAGGTTGATGGGGTCCTTCAGGCGCGCGCCGAGGTCGAAGACCTTCCGGATGCCCGATGCATCGACCGCGTTGCACCGCTCGGAAAGCAACGAACGGGTGTCCATGAAGGATAGGCTATCGGCACGGGACCGGCCGCATCAAGCTTGACGCCCCTGGGATGGACCCGCGACGATCCGAAGCGCAGGCCCGAGGCGACCGTTTCCCCGAAGCTTGGCGGTGCCGCTCGGCCGCATGCCCCCTGCGGGACGGCTGTGGCCAACCCGCTCGCATCACGGCCCGAGGATCGGCGGTCCGCCGGGCGCGGTTTTCGGAGGCATGCGGGTCGTCCCCCGTGTGCTCGCCGCCGGTCGTTCGGCATGATACGCTCTGGTCCCAAAGGAGAGAAAAATGGTCGATCCCACACGAGCCGCCACGACCTGCCTGACGTTGGCCTTCGTTCTTCGGGCGTACGCGGCGGAGAACGCACCGTCATCGCCCCCTCCGAACATCCTCCTGCTGATGGCCGATCAGTTCCGCGCCGACTGCCTCGGCGCCGACGGCAACCGCGTGATCCGCACGCCGAATCTGGACCGGCTTGCCGCCGAGGGCGCTCGGTTCACCCGGGCCTACAGTTCCACCCCGTCCTGCACGCCCGCGCGTTCGGCGTTGCTGACGGGGCTTTCGCCCTGGCGGCACGGGATGCTCGGCTACGGCCGCGTGGCCGACCGATACCCGCGCGAGATGCCCCGGATGCTTCGGGATGCGGGCTACTACACCCTGGGCATCGGAAAGATGCACTACAGCCCGCAACGCAACACGCACGGCTTTCACCGAACCATCCTGGACGAGTCCGGCCGGGAGCAGTCGCTGGACTTCCGCAGCGACTACCGGAGCTGGCTCTATTCGATGTTCCCGCTCATCGACCCGGACGCCACCGGAATCGGCTGGAACGACTATCAAGCCAGGCCCTATGCACTGCCGGAAAACCTGCATCCGACCCACTGGACGGCCGAAGTGGCCATCGGTTTTCTGAAGGCCTACCGCGGGCCGGGTCCCTTCTTCCTCAAGGTCTCCTTCGCCCGCCCGCACAGCCCGTACGACCCGCCCGAGCGATTCTTCCGGATGTACGAAGATGCGGAAATCCCCGCGGCCGTGGTCGGCGACTGGGCGGACCCCGCGCCGGGCAACCCCGAGAACCATACGCTCTGGCGCGGCAACCTCGGACCCGAACAGGTCCGCCGGTCACGGATCGGCTACTACGGTTCGGTGAGCTTCATCGACGAACAGATCGGACGGATCCTCTCGACCCTCGAACAGCAGGGCCTGCTTGATCGGACGCTCATCCTCTTTACGGCCGATCATGGCGATATGCTGGGCGACCACCACCTCTGGCGCAAGACCTACCCGTACGAGGCTTCGGCCCGGATTCCCATGGTGATACGCTGGCCCGGCTCGCTCGACGCCCGCCGGGGCCAGGTCCTTCCGCAGCCCGTCGAGCTTCGAGACGTGCTGCCCACGTTCCTGGACGCGGCCGGCATACCCGTCGAGGCGGGGGCGTTCGACGGTCGCAGTCTGCTCGAACTCGTCCGGGGCCGGACGAGCGGCTGGCGGGAGGTCCTGGACCTGGAACACGCCCGCTGCTACGCACCCTCCCACGGCTGGAACGCCCTTACCGACGGACGCATCAAGTACATCTTCCACAGCCATACCGGCCGGGAGCAACTCTTCGACCTGCAAGACGATCCGGGTGAACGGCACGATCTGGCGGCGGACCCGGCCCACCGCAAGTCTCTGGAGACCTGGCGAGCGCGGCTCGTGAAGCATCTCTCGGAGCGCGGCGAGCCGTTCGTCAGGAACGGTCAGCTCGTCTCGCCGCGGCCCTTTGTGCTGTACAGCCCGAACTACCCGCCGCCGGATCCCGAAGCGGCCCCGCCGGTTCCTGCGACCCGCCCCGCGCGCAAGCGCCGATGAGCCGATCGCCGCGCATGGGTCGCCCCCGCCGGCCCCAAAATGGGACATGCTCCGCCGGAGCGCACCGTCGCTGCCGATCGTCGGATCGTCCACACGGGGCGGAGCTGCCAGTGCGCATGACACGGGAGGAACGCTCCGGCGCGGGGGCTCGCGACGCGCGGCGCATCGCAAAGCAACCGCAAAAACACCGGGGCGGCTCTCCTGCTCCCGGAGATTCCGCGAGCGGTGGCCCCCGGGCCCCCTGTCACCGCACCGTTCACGGAAAGCCCGTCTTGCGGGATGCCCCGCGACCGGTACAATCCCGCTTCCCCGTGGGGAGCTCTTGCCAGGTGAAACGATGTCATTGCGCCGCGCCAGTCGCCTCGACGCCCTGCCGCCCTACCTCTTCATGGAGATTGACCGCAAGAAGCGGGCCGCCCTGGCCGCCGGCAAGGACGTGATCGACCTGGGCGTGGCCGACCCCGACCAGCCCACCCCCGGCTTCATCGTCGAGCGCATGCAGCGGGCCGTTGCGGATCCGAAGAACCACCGCTACCCCTTCGACGAGGGCGTCCCGCAGTTCCGGCAAGAGGCCGCCGCCTGGTTCGCCCGCCGCTTCGGCGTCGAACTCGACTGGAAGACGGAACTGATCACGCTGATCGGCAGCAAAGAGGGACTGGCACATCTGCCGCTGGGCGTCGTCAATCCGGGGGACTACGTGCTCGTGCCGCAGCCCGGCTATCCGGTCTACCTCTCGGCCGCGATCTTCGCGGGCGGAACGCCGTTCATCATGGACCTCACCGAGGAGAACAACTGGCTTCCGGATCTCGATCGGATCCCGCCCGACGTCTGCCGGCGGGCGTCGCTCATGTACATCAACTACCCCAACAACCCCACCGGGGCCGTCGCGCCGATGACGTTTTTCGAGCGCGCCGTAGCCTTCGCCCGGCAGCACGAGATCCTCATCGCCCATGACGCCGCCTACAGCGAAATCTACTACGACCGCCCCCCGGCGAGCATCCTCCAGGTTCCCGGGGCCCGGGATGTGGCGGTCGAATTCCATTCCCTCTCGAAGACCTTCAACATGACCGGCTGGCGGCTGGGGTTCGTGGTGGGCAACGCGGACGCGATCGCCGCCCTGGCCAAGGTGAAGTCCAACGTCGATTCGGGGCAGTTCAACGCAGTCCAGTGGGCCGGCGCGGAGGCCTACCGCGGCATCGACCACCCGGACGTCCGCGTGATGCTGGACATCTACCGCGAGCGACGGGACATCCTCGTCGATGGCCTGGCGCGCCTCGATCTGCGGGTCCGCAGACCGCAGGCCTCCTTCTACGTCTGGGCGGCGTGCCCGCCCGAGTACGACTCCATGAGCTTCGCGAGCCGGCTACTGAACGAACTCCACATCGTGGTGATCCCCGGGATCGGCTTCGGGAGGGCCGGCGAGGGCTACTTCCGTGCCGCTCTGACCCTGGATACCGGCCGGATCCGGGAGGCCGTGCAGAGGCTCGCCACACTGAGGCTCTGATGGCGAGGGCCGAAGACCCGGCTGGTGCGCAAGAACCCGCCGGTGCCCCGGGCATCCTTTCCCGCAGCCGGGTACCGGACCGACTGTGTGGAAACGGCCCCGACGGCTCGGATCGCCGACGCGCTGACGGACGCGATTGCCTCCGCGCGGTCTCCTGCGCCTCCAGCCGGTCCCCGCCGACGATTCACGCCGCGCGGCGGTTGGCACTCTCCGGCGGCGCCCGCATACTGGCGATCCGCATGCTGCACACCGCCTACATCGGCCTCGGCTCGAACCTCGGCGACCGTCGGACCAATCTGGATGCGGCCATCCGCGACCTCGGCCGGCACCCGCAGATCGAAGTCGGCCGCGTCTCCTCATGGCTCGAGACGGAGCCGGTTGGCGGACCGCCCGGCCAGCCGAGGTATCTGAACGGCGCCGCGGAGCTTCGGACGACGCTCCCGCCCCACGATCTGCTACGGACCCTTCAGCGGATCGAAAGCCGGCTCGGCCGCGTCCGGCTCGAGCCTTGGGGGCCACGGACCCTCGACCTCGACCTCCTGCTCTACGATGATCTGGTGCTGAACGACCCCGAGCTGACCGTTCCGCACCCCCGCCTGCCCGAACGTCGATTCGCTCTCGAACCGCTGGCTCAGATCGCGCCAACGGCGATCCATCCGGCCACCGGTCTGACCATCGCGGAGCTACTCGCGCGCCTCCCGACGACGTAGCGGCACCTGGCGGACCGAGACCGGCCGCATTCCCCCGCTCGGGCGCACGCACCCTTGCCTCCGTTACCGCCCGGTCAGGTACAGAATCAGCAAAGCGCCCCCGGCCCACCGATCCAGGGGTCTGAGCGCCAGCAGGCACGCAAGCACGCACGTGGCCCAGGCCACCCGACGCGCCAGCACGCCGGAGTCCACCCTGTGCCGCATCAGTTCGGCCAGCTCCGCCAGCCCCGCCGCCATCCACCACCACAGGGGGAGCACCGCGATTCGCACCGCGAATCGCAGACCGGCGATCGCGGCCAGAATCACCAGGATCCCCGCGGCCGCGGCCCCGCCGGCCCATGCCTGCTCCGGCCGCTGGCGGTCGCGGTTCGCGTACCCGCCCAATCCTACGAGCACCACGGGCAGAAGAAGCCGCAAGTCCCGGTGAGCTGCGTGCAGGGCCATCGGCCCAGCCCACCCCGGCAGGACGCCCGCCCCTCCGGCGACCGTGCCCGCAATCCACCCCGCCAAACCGCCGGCAAGGATCACGATCCCAAGGCCGCGACTCCGAAGTTCGGACAGCGCCGCCCATGCGAATCCGATCGGCAGGACCAAGGAGGTCGTATCGAAGAACGCGGCGACGACGATCGGGAGCGTCGAGGCCGCGGTCCCTGCGCGCCCGGAGCCGGCCGCCCCGATCGCCATCGCCGTCGCCACGAACGCAAGGTCCGCGCGCAGCGGACTGGTCGCCGCTTCCTGGGCCAGGGGCCCCAAGGCCGCTGCACTGATCGCTACGACGATCCGCGACCAGAGGGGCGTTCCCGAGCGTCGCAAGGCAATCAGCATCGACGCAGCGGCTGCCACGCCCGCCGCCGTCCCGCTCAACCATATCGTCGGTCGCAGCCCCACGCCGCCGTCATAAGCCGGCGGAACTGCGGCGATCGCGGCGGCCGCGGCGGCCGCGCCCATCGCCAGTGTGATCGAAAGCCGATCCGGGCTGAATCTCATGGCCGCTCCCACTGGGGAATGATGTGGCCCAGGCCCTCCTGGAGCCGGCCGGCAAACTCGCGCGCCTCGGCCTGCGGATCCCAGAGCGTCAGACGCTTGCTGGCCTCGGCCGCCAGAGGCAGGACGGCCCCCGCGGCCAGACACGCCGCTCCAGCCACCGCCCATCCCCACAGCCCCGTCTCCTGTTGGGGCACGGCGTGCCGCAAGCGGTTCCGGAAGCCTGCCATCCCCAGACCGGCCAGGAGGCATGCCGGGCTCACCAGGAGTTGGTAGTAATGCAGGGCCGGCTTGCTCATCGCCGCGACGATCAAAAGCTCGATGGCCAGCCAGGCCCCGGCGAACCCGACGACGGAGCGCGCCGGGAAAGCCGCCGCCAGGACCGTCGCTCGGTGCCGTCCGGTTCCCCTCGCGGCGGCCAGCCCGAGCGCGCAGCACCAGGCCATCGGAGCGAGGGGCCATAACTTGTGACCGGCCGGCCACCGCCACACCGGCGCTGCGGTCTGCCGGGCTACCAGGCCGGTGACGTCACGCAGATGGCCCGCCGTCCACCCCCGACCCGCGAGCACCAGTACAAGCGGGGTCCACGCGGCTGCCATCCCGAGCAGGCTGAGAGCTGCGGCCCGTGCGCCGTCGCGGATGCCGCCCCTGCGGAGCGCGCGGGCACCGCCGTGAACCGCCAGCAGGCCGAGCAGGCCCATAGACGTCTGCTTGATGGTCAGCGCCAGGCCGATGGCGGCACCCCGCAGGATCGCCCGCCCGACCGGTTTCTGTACGGTCAGGTGAGCCAGCACGGCCAGAAGCATCGGGAGCAGCGCGTAGTTCTCGTTGAGATTGAACCCATCGGTGACCGAATCCAAGCTGTTGTAAAGATTCTGAGCGGCGGCGAACAGAAACGCGAACCCCAGCGCAAGTTGCCGGCCCGCCAGTCGCGCCACCAGCAGGCCGAAGGCCGCGTACGCCCCGAGCAGGAACACCGATTCAATCGGAATCAGAACGAGCCGGCTTGGCCGTCCGGGCCAGAGACGGAAACACCAGCCGGTCAACAGGGCCTGGCCTGCGGGTTTGTCGGGCACAAGATCGGCGTAGTCGGCGTCGGATTGCCAGAAGCGGTAGGCGCTGACGGCGTAGTAAAAACTGTCGATCTTGTGCGGGGAACAGACCGCCGCGATCCGGCCGCCGGCGTGTACGACCACGATGGCCGCCAGGAGGACGCCCGGAGAGACCAGCCTGTCGGGCCAGGCGCGCAGCGACGGGCGGCTCGCTGAAGGCCGGGACATCGCCGATGCTTCCCTGCAAGCAGACATGGCATGCCTGGGCCGATCGGCCTCAACGGCGGACGGCACGGGGTCGCGGGCCGCCCGCCCTTCATCAGTAGATCTCGAACAGGGCCGCATCCGCCGGCCGGAGCACCAGCGGGATCTCGATCGAGGCTCCGCTGCGGAGGAACCGATCGCCTGAGTCGGGATTGATCACGCGGTTGACCGGCTCCCCGTCCACCTGGGCGGCCACCCGCAACGTCCCTCGGGAGAAGTGCTCAGGATCGCGGTTGCGGACCAGAAGCAGCCGCCTTCCGTTCCGGCGAAAAGCGATGACTCCGAACTTCTCATCCGCGCGAATGCCGTCTGCCTCGATTCGCCGAGCCCGACGCATGTACCTCGCCCACTCCGCCGCGCGCTGCGCGACCTTGCTCACGATCGACGCGGCCGAGGTGGAAAGCGCGCCGTCCGAGGAGGTCAGGCCGTTCGTCTCGGCCGGCCACGAACGGAAGCGCCACACCAGAAATCCGTCGGTCAGGCCCCGGGTCGCGCCCTCGTGATATTGCCGGAACCATGCCGACTCGGGCGACTCCCCCGCGGCCACCGGATGGATGATCGTGATAACCTTGCCTGCCGGGCCGCCCGGGCGTTCCGGAACCGAAACCGGATCCCATACGGCACACACGGCGTTTTCGAAGGACTCGAACGCCTCCAGGTTCGCTGCCCGGACGACGATCAGTGCCTCGCCGGTCGGCCGGGCCCGTCCCAGGGCCCGGAGCACCTCGCGACATCGTTCGACACCCGCCGGATGTGGAAACGGCGGCAGCGCCAGCATCGTGCCCGCGCAGCGCCGTTGAAGGGCGCGCCACCGCGAAGCAACCAGTCCCTCCACCGACTTGCTGTCCGCCGGAAGCCGCCCGTGCTCGACATAGCGGCTGATGGCGGGCTCCCGGACGACGGGCCGCAACCCGGCCGAGTGAATGGCCACGATCACCTCGTCCAACCGATCCGCCGGCAGGCCATCGATCCACGCGCACGTGAATCCCAGCCCACGGGCGCGCTCGCAGTCCCTGGTAATCAGCTCCACACGGTCGGCCTGGCCGGGCGTGCTAGCGCAATCCCAGCGGAACGCAACGACTGGCTGCCCGCCCGCCGCCGGGACGAGAAACGTCAGAATCGCGCCCGCAAGGCTCTTCAAGGCCCCGACCAGAGCCAGCCGCAGCCGTTCTGCCATGGGCCATCATTTTAGAAGCGGCTGCTCGATTGCAGAAGACGCTCGGGCAGTCGCCTTCGAGGTCTTGGCGTGTCTGAGATCACCTTCAATCAAGGCGCGCGACTTGCCGCGCCGCACTTCGTCATTTTTGTCATGAGGTTATGGTTTTCGGACGGTCAATCGTCATGGGTTTTCGTTTAGTTCGGACGGCGGCAAGTAAAAAGGCGTGCGGCACCCCGATAGTATTGGCGCGGTCAAAGGGTGCCGCAGCGAGTGGAAGACTGGTTGTTTGCTTGGCCAGCCGCCGGTACCGCCGTCAGGGCAGTGCGCCGGCCGCAGGCACTTGATTATACCGTCAGCGCCCCGCGAGTCTACCGGAAAATCCGCAAAAATCGGCGATCTTGTGTTTTTTCTTCGGCCATCGGTCACTGGCGGATGAGCTATTACGCAGGGAGCGATTTTCAACGACCGCCGGAGCACATAGGAGCGCGCGCGGGTTCTTATATTGGACTCGTATTATCGCCGATTATGTGTCGGTGTTGCAATCCGCGTCCGGTTCCGCCGTCATCCGGTCCGATGGGGCGAATCCAACTTAAGCTCAATCTTTACAACGTCTTATATCTTTCATGCCGGCGTGACGCATGTGCCGGGCCAAGCTGGCTGAGGTTCGGGCCGACCGGCCGTGATCGGCCTGTCGTATCCGAACGGTCTGAGAATCGGCGCGTCCGCGATCCCAGCGATCCGCCCTTCGGTCTCTTCGGCGTGTACGGGCGACGTGTTGGAGATCACAATCGCATCGAACCTCTCCCGAAGGGCCTGGCCCAAGGGAAGGATCGGGATGCCTCGGTAGCGGCGCCCGGGACGCGCGAATCGATCGTCGCCGATGGAGCTCACCCGGACGGAACGCTCGATAGCGGCTTCCAGGAACGGATAGATGATCTTGCCCAAGCCGGCAAACACCACGGTGTGTGCCGCACCCAGCTCGCGGAAGGCCTGCCTGACGCGGTCGAAGCCGAACAGGCATCGGACGGATGACGTGTTCAGCCGCCAGCGGGCGAACCGCCGGCGATCGCGCGCACATCGCAGGGCAGCCGCCCCACGCGCCCACCAGTAGGCCCGGCGCTGCCCGGCGGCCCCGGCGAGCCAGCGGTATCGCTGCGACCAGTCGACCCGAAACGGGGTTTCGAACCCGTCAGGCAGATAACGGGCCGCGACCAGCAGGTTGTTGAGTGCGTCGTAATACACGGTGCGACCGCTCAGCCGTGACTGCGGGGTCTTGAGGTGGTCCACATGGAGATCCGGGAACACCCGGACCGCCCAGCCCGCCGCCGTCAGCCGGAAGCTCAGGTCGTACTCCTCGGCCTGCATGAACAACGTCCGGTCGAGTCCGCCGACCTCCTGGAGCGCCTCACGTCGAAACCCGACGCCGCAGCCCACAAATACATCGGGCAGGGCGCTGCACTCCCGCCGGCCATCGGGCAGGTGAACGAGGAAGCCGGCGGCGCCGAGTCGTGGTTCCTGCTCGAATCGTTGGATCATCCGCGAGAGGCTTCCCCGGCGGGGACACGAATCGTCGTCCAGGAACACGACGAACCGGCCCTCGGCACGGTCGACGCCGAAGGCCTTCGCGCAGCTCCCGAAGTTGCGGGCCAGCCGGATGGTCTGCACGTCCGGAAAACACGACCGCACCGCCGCGGGGGTCCCGTCAGCCGAGCCGTTATCGACGACGATGATCTCGCACGAATGCTCGCCGGGAAGACTGTCCGTCAGCCGTTGAAGCGTCCCCAGGAGCACGTCCCGGCGATTGTACGTGGCCATCACGACCGAAATCGTCGTGCTCATGGGCCGCTCCGCGAGGGCACCGGGACCGCCGGCCGCGCGCCTCCGGCCAGGCGCGCCTCGATCCGCTCGGCCCGCCGCGAATCGTCCTCTGCTTCGATGAGCTCATGCCGGGCGGACAGCCATCGCTCGATTTCCTCCTGTTCCACCGGCATGTTCCCGAGCTTCTCCGCTTCGAGTGCCGCCGCGGCCGAGCCGAGGTAGGCGGCCTGAAGGAGCGTTCCCCCGGCAGCCAGGGCGAGGCTGGCCGCGGTCAGCACCGCCTCGCCGCATCCGAGCGGGTCGATGACGCGGTCCGACAACGCCGGGAGATGTTCGCTGCGGAGCCGATCATTCCATCGCGGGTTCGCGGGGTCGGCAGACTGACGGTCGAAGGCGACCAGCCCCTCCTTGCCGAGCGTCACGATCATCTGCCGCGCCCGCGTGTGCTGGAGCGCGTTCCAGGCCACTTTGGACAGCCCGCTCTGATAATCATGCAGACACGAGCGCAGCTCCCGCTCGCTCGGACACAGGAGCGTGGCGTCGGCGAACTCCAGCAGGCGGCTGCGGGCCCCACTGGCGTCCGCGGACACGACGCACCCCCGCTCGGCGATGATCGTCCGAAGCCGCTCAAGCAGGCCGCGCGTGATCGTGCCATAGCCGAAGTCGCAGAAGATGACCGCGTCGATCCGGCTGGATATGTCCTGGACCCACCCGGCGGCCTGTTGCTCGGCCACCGAGTCGAGCGGCAGGGCCTCGGCGTCCTCGACGCGGAAGAGCTTCGTGGTCTCGACCAGGTACCGCGTCTTTTCCGGCAGACGGGGACGACAATTGATGAACCGCGACTCGATGGACTCGTCCTCGAGAATCCGCCGGCTGATGAGCGATTGCCGGTCCTCGCCTGCCGCCGTCAGCAGGAACGCCCTGGCCCCCAGGCCGGCGACATGGCGCGCCACGGCTCCGGCGCCGCCGACGTAGAGGCGCTCTTCCAGGCGCGACAGGCTGATCATGGGTGCCTCGCTGGCCAGCGAGGTCGCGTCGCAGAGCACGTACCGGTCGAGGATCAGATCGCCCACCACGAGCACGTGCAGCCGCGCAAATGACGACATCAGGGCGGCCATCGAGCGATGCCGGATCCCGTGGCGGCGACAGATCGCCGCGAGCCGCTCGACCTGGAGCACCGGGCGCCGGGCCAGGAACTCGATCAGTCGCGTGGAGCTGAATACCACGTCGCCACTGCTGAACAGCACCCGCCCCCCGTAGCTCTCCACCGTCTGCCGCTCCGCCAGGAACCCGGGATCGCGGCTCTCTTCGTACTCCCGGCCCTTGACGTAGATGTCCGGTCGAAGTTCGTCCAGCAGGTTTCGGGCGTCCGGTTCCGGATTGATGTAGACCAGGTCCACGGCCTCGAGGGCCGCGAGGTTCTCGGCTCGCAGCTCCTCGGGGATGTACGGCCGCTGAACGCCCTTGGTGATCTGCGAATCGCCCGTAAGCGAAACGACCAACAGATCCCCTTGACGCCGGGCGAACTCCAGGTACCGGACGTGACCGGGATGTACGATGTCAAAACAGCCGTGGCAGTGAACGATCGTGTGGCCTGCGGCTCGGGCGGCGCGCACGATGGCAAGCAACTCCTCTTTTCCCACGATCTTGCGGGAGAACGAATCGCTCATGGTTCGCGCCGGGGCCGTCGGGCCTGCGGCTCGCTTGGCCGCCTTGCGCATTATCGGCAACGCAGCAACCACGGGTGAGGACCCGATGCCGGCTTGCGGCTAGAGCACGAAGCCAGGCTGCACCGGACAAACCAGACAGAAAGGTCGGGGCCGTATCCCATCGCCGGGCAGGCAAGCCGCACGATTCGAGCGAGCATAACATCTTTTTTTTCATGATGTTACGTCTGATATCTTCGTAAGCACCTGAGGCTTGCGAAAAAAACGAGAAAATCGGCGGGGGCATCTTGCAATGATCGTCCGATGTGGTTAATAATGGAGGTACGTGCAGGGCGGTAGCCCGCACGCTGGGAGTGCGGACGAGCGAGAAGAACCTGCCAGAGGGCCGCGGCGCCCCGGTACTTCAACCCGATCCGTCCTCCATGAGGTTTGAGGTCAATCCGCCTCCGGCGGTAACACCACAGTGCTTTTCCCCTCCGGAAAGCACCGGGCCGTCTCCGGACGCCCGGTGTTTTCTTTTGCCCAAGCCCCTCGGGCGGTCCGCCCTCATCTGATGGTGCCCATGTCCGCCCCGAACCCTCCCCGCACGGGCCGGGGGGCGACGTGTGCTACCGGGCGATCTCCCGGCGGAGCCACTCGAGGCTCTGCTCGATCTTGCCGGGGGCAGCCTCCGCCTCGATCGACAGCACGCCGTCCCAGTTCATGTCCTTGAGGATTTCGATGCAGCCGGCGATGTTTTCGGCGTTCACGCCTTCGCCGATCGCCACCACGGATGTGGAGATGCCCGTCTCCTCTCCGCGCACCCGCCGGGCGAGATCTTCGCTTACATCCTTGATGTGCAGGTGGGAGACCTTATGGCGGAACCGCCTCAGGAACTTCACGGGGTCCTGCCCGGCGATGAACGTGTTCCCGGTGTCGAAGTTCATTCGCAGCCGCGGGGTGTCGTACAGGCTCAGGATACGTTCCATCATGTCCGGATCAGTCGTGTACGGCCCATGCGGCTCGACGTTGATGATCACGTCGTGGGACTCGGCCCATTCGAGCACCACGCGATAGTACTGTCGGATGAGGGCCAGGACCTCCTCGTCGCTGTAGCCGGCGGGCCGGCGGGCTCCGTCCGTGGTGTCAACGCACGGGCAACCGACGTCGGCGGCGAAGCGGATGGCCTTGATCGTGTAGTTCACGCCGCGATACTGACCCTCGGGAGTGGAGATGGGGTAGGCCGCATCAAGCTGTGACACCCTCAGTCCCATGGATTCGAGGTAGTGTCTGAGCCTGACCGGATCGGAATCCAGCGGGATGTGCGGGTTATACCCCAGGGCCTGTACGAAGTACTCCCCGTCGATCGTGCCGAACTCGATGTACTCCAACCCGTGCGTGCGGGCGAACTCGCAGGGCACTTCGTACGTGACATCCAGATGGCGCCAGTTGTCCACGTGCATTCCGAGCTTGAGCATGGTCCGGCTCCTGGGGAAGGAGATCCTGAATCGTGAGTCGCACTTGAGAGCCTACCCGCGGCGATGCAGAGAAGGCAAGCCGCCGGACCCTGACGTTGCGCCGAGGCGCCCGCGTCGACGCCCCGGGTTGCCTGAGCGGGCGCCTCGCCTGCGGCGCCGCGATCCCTGATTGCCCATGCCGCAACCTGCCCCCGGGCTGCCCTCAACGTGCCAGGCCGGCCGGGCTGGGTGCGGCAACTGCCGGCTCGGGCGGCTGAACTCGCGGCCGAAATCCGCAAACTGCAAGCCGGGCTCACCACGCACCCCGGCAACGCATCGACGCCGCCGTATCGGAGCGGCGGTTGCCACAACCGCAAGCGGACGGCGGAGAAAACCGCCCAGACGCTCTTCGGCCTGCCGGTCTCGCCGGAGAGCGTTTCGAACGTCGAGCAGGAGGCCGCCGCCGCGGCGGCCGGCCCGCACCGGCACTACTCGGCCTCGGGCTGTGAACGGTTACGATCCACGCACGCGGCCACCACCAGGTCCCCGGTCACGTTCAGCGTGGTGCGGCACATGTCGAGCAGACGGTCGATGCCGAGGATGATCCCGATGCCTTCCCCCGGGATTCCCATCGACTGGAGCACGAGAACCACCAGGGGAAGCGATCCGCCGGGCACGCCGGCCGTGCCGATCCCCGCCAGTACGCACAGAAAGACCACCGTGATCTGCTGAGAGATCGACAACTCCACCCCGAACACCTGCGCCAGGAACAGCGCCGTGACCCCTTCGTACAGGGCCGTGCCGTTCTGATTCCCGGTGGAGCCGACAGTCAGGACGAAGCCCGCCACCTCGCGTCCGATGCCCAGTCGTTCATGGGCCACCCGCAGACTCGTCGGGAGCGTTGCGTTGGAAGATGAGGTGGCGAAGGCGGTCACGATCGCCTCGCCCGCTCGCCGGAAAAACCGCCACGGGCTGACCCGCGCGACGGTCGCCAGCACGATCGAGTAGGCCCCGAACATGTGCAGGGCCAGACCCGCCGCGACCGTCGCGACGTACCACGCGAGCGTCCGAAGGATGTCCAGCCCCAGGACCGCCGTCAGCGAGAACACCAGCCCCGCCACCCCCAGCGGCGCAAGCCGCATGGCGAAACCGATGATCGTCATGACGACGTCGTAGACGCCCTCGAGCACGGCCACCAGCGCGCCCGTCCGCCGCGGCGTGACGGCCACGCCGATCCCGAAAACCAGCGCAAAGAACATGACGGCGAGCATGCCGCCCCCGGGCGAACTTCCGTCCAGAGCGCCGACCATCTCCTGAATCGGGTTGCGCGGGATGATGTCCAGAAGCGTCTCGCGGACGGGCTTGGCCTGACGGGCGGCGGCGATGGCGGCTCGGGCGTCGGAGGCATAATGCCGGCGGAGTTCCGCCCGCTTGGCCGCATCGAGCCGGGCTCCCGGCCGGACCGCGTTGGCAAGCAACACTCCGATGGCCACCGAGGTGGCCGAAAGGACCACCGTCAGGACGAAGGTTCGCAACCCGAGCCGTCCGAGGCGGCGAACGTCGCCGATCCCCGCCACGCCGAGGGCCAGCGCCGTGAAGACCAGCGGCACCACCACCATGAAGATCAGCCGCAGGAAGATCTGGCCGATCGGCTCCGCGATGTAGCGGGCCGTCCAGATCAAGGCCCGGTGCCACGGGGTGCCCGGGCTGCCCGCGAAGAGCAGGTTGCCGGTGGTGCCGGCCGCCCCGCCGACGATCAGGCCGATGAGGATTTGCCAGTGCAGGGCCGGGCGGATCCGCTTCACGTGCCTTTGTTCCTTTCCCACCACTGGCGATACAGACGAATCACGGCCGCCTTCCGCTCGGGGGGATCATCGGCCCGGTACCCGAACGATTCGCCGGTGATCCGTGACAGGGCACGGGCGGCCAGTTCGGCGATCGTCATCGGGGCCGGGGCCGTCGCTACGGATGACGGGTCCATCCCGTGACCGATCAGGACCGGTCCCATCGCATGGAGGGCCCGCCGCAGGGCCCGGTCGGACGCGGCCGCGGTTCGGATCGGGCGTCCGTCGTCCAGCGCGTCGATCAGGACGGGCACCGCCTGCCTGCACCGGATCAGCCCCAGGGAGTCGATGGCTTGGGCGCGGACCTCTGCGGAAACGTGAGCCCCCGCCACCTCGATCAGGGCCTCGACGGCCCGTGGATCGCCCAGGTGCTGGAGACCCGTGACCGCCGCCCGGGCGCGGGCCTCGTCCGCGCTTCGGATCATGCGGAGCAGTTCGGGCAGGGCCGCGCCACTCCCCTGGAGGGCCAGGCCCAGGGCCGCGGCCTCGCGGACGTCGGCGTCGGGATCGCCGAATGCCCTCAGCAACAGCTCGCGAGCGCGTTCCTTGCGACTCCGTTGCAGGATGGTCACGGCGTTCCGGCGGACCTCCGGCGAGGGGTGTGCCAGCAGCGCCTCTGCCGCGCCGACCGCCCGGTCGGCAACCGCGTGCAGGCGAACGAGGTAGTAATCCACCTGCTGGGGGTCCGCGGTCCGGGCCAGTCGATAGGCCCACCAGCGCGTGCGGATTTCCCACCGCAACGCCATCGCCCCGAGCCACAGGACCGCCAGAACGGCGATCGCGATCCCCATGCGAGGACGGGCGGCGCCCCTCGGGGGGGGCGGTGCTGGTGGATTCGGGCCCATCAGAACGCGAATTCCCTGAAACTCGTTCCGGCCGGCGGGCCGAAGGCGACCCACATCTTACCCGCCTGCGGGTCGAGTACCACGGCCGCACAGGTCCGGGCCTCGTCGGCGGCGTCACGGCGGCAGATCCGGCAGTCGCCCCGCCCGGATTCGTCCGCGAGGGCCTGCATGAGGAACTCGGCCGTGATCGTCCCGCTCCGCTCGTAAAGCAGGTGAGTCATCCTTTCCCAGCGATATGTGCTGGACGCAGAAGGCGGTTCCATCTCGAGCGATCGGAGATCCGCAGCCAGGTAGTGATTCGTGTGGACGTACACGGGGCCGGCAGGTTCGATCACCTCGAATCGCGTGGCGGTCGTCTCGACGTCGGACAGCTCCCCGCCCGGGCCGAGGATCAGGTAGTTGTGGCCGCTGAGGCGGGGCGACTGCGTGATGACATTGATGGCGGCCGCCGCGGAGCGCTGCCGCAGCACCTCCTGGATGATCGCCAGATACGTCAGGCCCTCGCGGGCGTCGGTCGGGCGCAGGTTGTTGTTGCCGATCGCCAGTCCCGCCTCGTTCATACCGATGAGCGCAAGACACCCGGTCGTCGTCAGGATCAGCGCACGCGGTTCGTCCACGGCGCGCCGGTCGATCACCACCAGATGGTCCTGGGCCGACGCGTGCATGTCCCACGTCTGGGCCAGAAGCGGCCGACCGGCGTCGGTCGCCTCGGGCGCCACCAGACAGGCTGTACAGCCTCCGGGGGGTCGGGCCCCGGGTCCGGCGAACACGTCCACCACGTCGGTCAGTCCATTGGCAATCATCAGATGGGCCGGGTCGACGCCGGCGGCTTCCGCGATGGCGGCGAACTCCTCATGCACGGCCGGCAGTCGGGAGGCCTGCACGTCGACCAGCCGACGACAGAACCGCAGGACACGATCCCGGCCGACCGGGCGACCGCTCTGCCGGGCCTTCACCAGACAGATCCCGAGTCGTTCCTCGGCCAGCCGGTGAATGGCGCTTCGCCATTGCCGGCCGTGAGCCAGGCCGATTTCGCGAGGCGTCCCGGCCAGGACAAGAGCAGATGCGCATGGGTTCGCGCTCATGGGGCCTTCTACGGAACCGGTGCTCGCGCGAGTTGTAACGCGGCAGGCGGCGGTTCGCCAGCGTGCAGGGAGCACCGTCCGGCCGGTCCGCCGGTGCCGGCGGCCGTTCAAAGCGGCTCGGGCGTCCCGCTGCAGAGATTTTCCGGGGGAGGATGCCTGTCCGCCGCCCGGGGCTCGACCCGTGCCGGGGCGGGCCTTACGCCAGCTCGGCCACCACCTCGTTGATTGCTCTCATGAGGTCAATGGACGAGGGGCACACCTCGGAGCACCGCCCGCACCCCGAGCACCGGCGAGCCGGGTCGTAGCCGAGCCGGGCGTAGAGTTCCGCCGCCATTTCACGGTCGTCATACTGATGGATGTAGGCGTGGTACCGCAGCAGGTCAGCTACCGCGATATCCTCGGGGCAGGCGGTGGTGCAATCGCCGCAGAGGCTGCACGATCCGGCCATCTCCAGCCGGACCATCGCCTCGAGCTTCCGGCGGGCAGCCTCGGTCAGACGAATCCGGGGCAGATCCAGCGTTCTCTCCACGCGCTCGGCCCTGTCGACGGCCGCGATGACGGCATCGATGAGGCCGTCCGTGGCGTGGAGCATGTAGGCCTTGGCCCGTTCCCACTCGTTGAGCTGGCGGCCCTCGAAGATCTCGGCGAGCTTCTCTTCCCGCCGGCCGATGGCCCGGCGGATCTGGCCGGACGTCTTCATCGCCACGATGCCGACGTCCTGCTTCTTGAGGGCTTCGAGTTCCGGGCGGTAGTTGTGGAACGACTCCGCGCCGGGATTCACGCCGGGCATGACCAGGTCGATTTGCCACGGGCCGGCCTGATTGGCCTCGACCGCGGCCGCGAGCACGTCCTTCTGGTTCGTGTGGGTCGAGAAGCCGAAGTGCTTCACCTTGCCCGCCTTGCGGGCCTTCTCGAACGCCTCCCAAAGTTCCGTGCACTGAAAGATCCACGGGATCTCGATTCCGTGGACGAAGTAACAGTCCACGTGGTCCGTCTTGAGACGCTCCAGCGACTCGTCGAGCATGCGGACGTACATGTCGGTGATCCGCCGCCCGACCGGGCGCCAGTCCGGCGAACGACCGGTGGCCTTCATCTTCCTGATGCAGGCCTTGTGGACGGCGAGGAACTTCTCGCGCTCCGCCTTGCCGGGGTCGATGGGCGCGATTTGACCGGGGCTCATTTCGATCTCGACCCGGTCCCCGAGGAACTCGGACATCGCCCGGCGGTAGAGGTTCTGCACCTCGGCGTCGATCGTGTTGAAGCCGGCGATACCCGTCGCCTTGCTTGTGAGCCAGACCTTGTCCCGGATGCGGCTGAGCAGGTCGGAAAGCTCCACCTCGTAGTTCCCGTAGCCCCGGGCCGTGTCGAGGTAGTTCACGCCGCCGCTGATGAGCTTCCGGAGGATCGACGGCTCCTTGATCCAGCCGGCCACCACCCGGCCGCAGTTGAAGTTGGTGCGTCCCAGGCGACGGTAGACGAAATCCGGGTTCTCGTTCCGGCGGATGAGATCCTTCGAGGCCGGCGCCGACGTTTCGGCGGCCGAGCCGCTCAAAGGCAACGCACCGGAAACGCCGGCGATGGCCAGGCCTCCGGCGGTGGTTCGAAGGAACTCACGACGATCGATACGGGCGTTGTGTTCCGACATGGGAACGGCTCCTGGTAATCACAGAGGGTTTCCGCGCGTGAACCGCTACGCAAGCTCGGCGATTCTAGGCGGCCCGCGCCGGCCGGGCAAAGGGCTCGCCCTTCAGGGCGACGGCGGATTCAGACGCCTCCGAACGCGCTGTAGCCCCCGTCCACCGGCACGGTGATCCCCGTCACAAACCGCGATGCCGGCGACAGGAGCCATCGGACGGCCCCGTACAGGTCGCTTGCCTCGCCGAAGCGGCGCATCGGCGTATGAGCAATTATGGACTGGGCGCGCGGGGTCATCTGGCCGGTGTCCTTGTCGATGAGCAGGAACCGGTTCTGCTGGGTGAGCATGAAGCCCGGTGCGATCGCATTCACACGAATATTGGGGGAGTACTCCTGAGCCATGTGGACGGCGAGCCATTCGGTGAAGTTCTTCACGCCCGCCTTGGCCGCCGAGTAGGCCGGGATCCTCGTCAGGGGCTTGAAGGCATTCATTGAGGCGATGTTCAGAATGACCCCCTCGCCCCGCTCGGCCATGGCCCGACCAAACACCATCGAAGGAATGACCGTCCCGAGGATGTTCAGGTCCAGCACTTTTCGGAACGCGTCCACCGGAAGGTCGAAGAACCTCTTGTCGGGCCCGGTCGTGGCTGCCGGGTGGTTGCCCCCCGCCCCGTTGATCAGGCAGTCGATTGGCCCGAGTTGCTGAACGCACGCCTCGCACGCCGCCGCCACGCTCTCGCGGTCCAGCACGTCACAGGCTACGGCCATCGCCCGCCCGCCGGCCTCGCGGATGCAGGCCGCGACCGAGTCGGCGGCCTCCTTCACCAGGTCGAGCACGGCGACGCCCATTCCCGCGCCGGCCAGGTACTGGGCGATGCCACGGCACAGGACGCCGCCGCCGCCCGTGATCGCCACCGTACGGCCTGTCAGATCAAAAATCGCGTCGGGACTCGGTTCGCTCATGCGGTGTATGATAACGGGCGTTGGATCGTTGCCAATCTCTGGGCGAAGGTCTTTCGCGGCGGGGGGACAGCGCAGGCCGGCGTTACGTCCCCGGGCTCGTATCATGCTGGTCCGCCGGCAGTTACCGTTTTGACACCTGCGACGGCGCCCCCCGATCGACGCTGCCTGCAAGTCCGCCTGCTGCCAGCCAAGACAGCAGACCCCCAGCGAGCTGGCCTTGTCCGCGGCGGTGCGCTTGCATCGCCGGGTCGCGGTTTCTAAACTTTTTAGGGGGATCTCACTACGCCTGCGGCTAGGTTTGCAGCCGTCTCTGGGCCGACGACCAAGCCCCAGGCAGGTGGCACAGACCCCTGTGGTCCCCTTGCCGGGGGCGTCGTGCTTCGTTCCCTCGGGTGTGAGGGCAATGGTAGCGCTCGTGAACAGGCTCCGGGAGGTGCTGGCGGGCGGCCTGGCCGCGGCGATTGCCATGGTTCAGGGCCTGAGCGTCGATTCCGTCAGGGAATGGCTTCGTTCGCTGGCCGACCCTGCCGGCCGGGGCTGGCGTGCCTTGCTGGTGGGCGGCGTTGCCGGGGGGTTGCTGTGCATCCTCCTCGTGTCACTGCGGCAGGCGACTCCGCGGGCCCGGGAGGCCGATTTCGATGTGACCCTGGTGTGCGCGGCCTGCGGCGAGGCCTTCCGCGCGACGCGCGAGGAGACGTTTGACCTGATCGACCGGGCCCGAAGCGCGGGTCACAGGAACGTGGGGACGGGGGCGGACCAGCCGCTGGGCCTGTGTCCGAAGTGCGGGAAAGCCGCGGTCTATCGTGCCCGGGAGTGTCCCAGGTGCGGCAAACCGCTTGCGCCCGCTTTCGCAGCGGTGGACGGGAAACGGATTACGCCGGCGTGTCGTTCCTGCGGATGGACACGTGCAAGCGGGAGGCGTCCATGAGCCGGATGCATCGTGGAGATCCGGTTGGTCGTACGGGCTTTACGCTGATCGAGCTGCTGACGGTGGTGTCGATCATCGCGCTGCTGATCAGCATTCTGTTGCCGAGTCTGGGGAAGGCCCGCGAGCAGGCCAACAAAGTTTACTGCATGAACAACCAGAAGCAGCTCGCCACGGCGAACTACTATTATTCAGTGGACTACAAGGGCAAGCTGCCGCACTGGGATCTGTGGCTGTGGGACCGGTATCTGGAGAGGGACGGCGAGGGCCGGGTCACGTGGGCCAACGTGATCGAAGGGGGACAGCTCTTCGGCTGCCGGCCGCCCAAACCCACGAGCAAGCGGCGGCAGGGGCGCAGCTACGCGGTGAGCGCCGAGATCTACAAGTGTCCCTCCGACCGGGGCGAACGGCGGTGGTTCGACGCATTGCGGCCGGGGCGATTCAGCTACAGCCGCAACAAGTACGTGATGGACGTTCTGGTGACCAACGGTCTGTGGGCGGGGGAAAAGACGCCCAACGGGTGGTTCCACGACTACCTTCCGTTCGACTCCTTCCGGCGATCGGCCGAGATCCCGCTGCTGCTGGAGGAGCATGAAGCTTCGGCGCTCAACGACGGGTATTCCTGGCCGTTCAGTGCGGCGGATTCAGAGATCCTGGCAGACCGGGACTTCCTCTCGATGCGGCACTTCAACAAGGCGGCTCTGGCCTACCACGACCTGCATGTGGCCGTGGTGCCGTCCAAAGAGTTCAACTCCTCGGCGTACTGGAGTCCGGCCAAGCACGACGTGCTGGCACACGCCCTGCCGCCCCCGGTGGGCGAGTCGGGCCCTGTCGGGGCGCGATAGCCGCGACCCCGCGGGCGGAGGTCGGCGCTTTCAGCCCGTGGGCAGGTTTGCGCTCGTCAGGCGAAGGTTCATCCCGCCGTCGTGTTCCAGGGTCAAGGTCCACCGCTGGCCCTGGGCCATCGGCGCGTAGACGGCCTCGCCCTGCGCCACGCGAACCCCGTCGGCCCGAGCGGCCTCGGGGTTGGATACATACTCCCAGAACCGCTTCCACAGTCGCTGCTCGAACGGGCTGGGGGTCGGGCCGACGCGATACACGTCCGGGACATCGCCGCCCGAGTCGATCTGGGGGCCGTCCTGCGGTGCGAGGGTTTCGCTGAAGATGCGGCGAAACAACAGCAGGCTCTGACCGCGGAGCGGATCGCCCGAAGCCACCTCTCGCTCGTCGAACTTGATCACGAGCGCATCGAAGTACACGACGCGGCCGGGCACGCAGAACGTGCGGGGAGGCAGCGGGTGGCCGTCGCGGTCCAGCTCGATGAACTCGATCTGGGTCTCCGTGATGCGGCCGGTCGGGTCGGTCTGCTGGCGGGTCACGATGACTTCGGCGATGCGTCGCTCCCGGGTGAGCCGGTCGACGACCTGGGCGAGCTCGCGTCGCTCCCGTTCGAGTTGCTCGCGTTGCGCTCGAAGGCGGGCGGTCTCGCTCCTCTCCGTGATGAACCAGACCGCGCCGGCCCCCGCCCCGAGAGCGGCCAGCCCCGCAAGGATCCGTATGGCACGCATGGGTGAAGGATGCGGCGGTTCGCGCCGCCGGACCGCAAGGCCCTCCGGGGTCCGCCCGGCGCACACGCTACGCGCCGCTCGCCACATGTTATATCGGCCAAGGCCGCGAGGCGTTGCAGCCCGGCCGGCGGACCCCGGAGGGGATCGGCCGGGTTGCCGCTGCGGCGTGGTGCGCTAGCATGCAGGAGCGCCCGCCCGCGCATTCCCGAGGTACTCCCTCGCCCAGTACTCGAGGAACAGCAGGGCCCACAGCAGGCTGGCCAGGTTCGTGCCCGCCCGGCGCTGGGCGCGAAGCACCCACTCGATGCCCGTCGGCTCCAGGATGCCGGCGCTGACGAGCATTCCCCCGCGAAGCAGACCCGCCGTCCGATCCAGCAGCTCGCCCTTGAACCACCGGCGGATGGGGACCCGGAAGCCCCGCTTCTTGCGGTAGATCAGCTCGCGCGGCACATACCGATCGGCCACCCGTTTGAGCAGGTATTTGGCTTGGCCCTCGCGGATCTTCCAGTCGATCGGCAGCGAGGCGGCGAACTCGCTGATCGTGTGATCCAGCAGCGGGGGCCGGCACTCCAACGACCAGGCCATGCTCGTGCGATCCACCTTCGTCAGGATGTCCCCGGGCAGATACATCCGCGAGTCGACGTATTGGGCGGCCTCCACCGCCGACCACCCGCGCCCGGCGATCGAGCTCAGGACTTCGCCGAAGGCATCGTCTTCCCCCTCCGGCGCGCGGTACGGCCCCGTCAGGAGCCGGCCGATCAGCGCCTCGCCGCACAGACGCTCCCGCTGCCGGTACCCGTCGAGCGGGTCGTCGCCCGCGCCGCGCAGCGGCCGCAGGAGCTTGGATCCGTCGGGCAGCAGGGCCGCGCCCGCCGCCATTACAAGCCGGCCTAGGCGTCGGCGCCAGGCCGGCCGGCCGGCGGCGTCTCGCAGGTCGGCGTAGCGGCGGTAGCCGGCGAACGACTCATCGCCGCCGTCGCCGGTGAGGGCGACCTTCACGTGCCGGGCGGCGACCTCGCACACGCGGTAGCATGCCAGGGCGGAGGAATCGGCGAACGGCTGATCAAAGCAACGCACGAGCGCGGGCACGGTCGCGATGGGATCGAGGTCGACGTACTCCTCGTGGTGCTCCGTGCGGCAATGACGTGCAAGCGTGCGCGCGAACGGGAGCTGATCGAAGCCGGGCTCGCGGAAGCCCACGCTGAAAGTGCGGATCGGGCGGCGCGAGACCTGCGACGCGATGGAAACGACCAGGGACGAGTCCACGCCGCCCGAGAGCAGCGCCCCGACCTCCACGTCGGACTCCATGTGGGCCTCGACGGCCGCCCGAAGCAGGCGGTCGAGCTCGTCGGCGGCTTCGGACAGATCGCCCTCTTGCCGGGTGTCGAAACTCGGGTCCCAGTAGCGCCGAAGTTCCAGGCTCAGTCCCCGGCCGTCGGAAGCTGCGCAAGCCGTGAGCACGGACGCGGGCGGCAGCTCCAGGATCCCCCGGTAGATCGTCCGGGGCGCGGGAATGTACTTCCATCGAAGGTACTCCCGCAGCGCCCGGGGGTCGATCGGGGGCCGGGCCGGCAGCAGCTCGAGAAGTCCCTTGATCTCGGAGGCGAACAGCAGACCCCGCTCGTCCCGCCAGTAGTACAGCGGCTTGATCCCGTTGCGGTCGCGGGCGAGCGTGAGCCGGCGTGTCGGCTGATCGTAAACCGCCAGTGCGAACATGCCCTGGAGGCGGTCCGTAAACCCGTGCGGGTCCTCCTCGTACAGGTGCACAATCGTCTCGCCGTCCACGCGGGTTCGGAAGCGGTGGCCCCGCAGGAAGAGCTGCTCGCGGAGCCGACGGTAGTTGTAGATCTCACCGTTGTAGCAGAGGAGCCGCCGGCCGGATTCGTCCGCCAAGGGCTGTCGCCCGCCGGCCGGATCGATAATGCTCAGGCGACGATGACCGAGGAACGCACAGCGGTCCGCCGAGATCCAGGCGCCGCGGTCGTCCGGGCCGCGGTGAGCCATCACGTCGATGACCCGGTCGAGCGCGCCGGGGATGTCCAGAAACGCGAAAGGTTCTGCCGAAATACCGCCCAGGATTCCGCACATGGCTGGTGGCGCCCGTCACCCGGCCGGAAGGCTGATCGGAGGCGTTGCGGGTCCGGTCACGGCGCGGCCGGCCGGACCCGGACCAGCGCGACGCCGTGCCGGGCGACGGTGACTTCGTAATCGTGTTCGAACCCTTCGAGATCCTTCTGCCGCCAGAGATCGCGGACGCGCTGGGGACCCGACAGGCCCACCGCGGACCAGGAAATCGAGATCCGTCGGGCCACAGGGGCGAGGTTGAACAGGCCCACGGCCCGGGACCCGTCCTCCAGTTCCTTGGCCAGCACGAGTTCGTCAGCGGTCTTCCGGACGATGACCGCCTGCTTGCCCAGCGGATCCTGGTCGACCTCGATGACCTCGTGGTTGCATAGCAGGCTCAGCGTGAACGGATCGAGCTTGGTCATGTCGCCGCTGAAGATCAGCGGAGCGGCCATCAGACACCACATCGAGACGTGCGTGTACTGCTCGTTGGGCGTCAGGGTGGTGGGCCTGCGCCCCTCCGGCGTGTTCGAATCCCCGATCCAGCCGATCAGAAGGTAATCCGGATCGTTCCAGTGCCCCGGACCGGCGAACCGCGCCAGTTCCGCGTTGAACAACCCCACTTTGTAGATGCCGCGGGAGAGCCCGCCGCCCACCACGCCAAGGTCGCCGGTCGTCCGCCAGCAGTGGCCTACCTCGGCGCCCCATTGCCACACGTTCCCGCGGCCGTACTGACAGAGGTTGAAGACGATGTCGCGGTCGAGGGTCTGGAGCACGTCCCACATGAGCTTGTAGGGGCGGCGGAATTCGTCGCGGGTCATCCCCGGGGCGTCGATGTTCCCATACGTGCACCAGTCGTACTTCAGGAAGTCGAAGCCCCATTCGGCGAACGTCCGCGCGTCCTGGGCCTCGTGGCCGAAGCTGCCCTCGTACCCGGCACAGGTCCGCGGCCCCGGCGAAGTGTAGATCCCCGCCTTCAGGCCCTTGCTGTGGATGTAATCCGTCAGGGCCTTCATGTCGGGAAATCGCCTGTTCGGGAGGATGCGGCCCCCGGCATCTCGGGGCGCGCCGGCGATGTCCGCCTCCGAAGCCCCCGGTTTGTTCATCCAGCAGTCGTCGATGTTCACGTACTGATATCCGTAGTCCGCCATGCCGGAGGCGATCATGGCGTCGGCGGCGGCCCGCATGATGGCGTCCGATACGCGGGTGTAGTGGATGTACCAACTGTTCCAGCCCATCGGCGGCGTAAGCGCAAGCCGATCGCCCACCACGATCCGGAATTCGCGGCGGGCCTCGCCCCGGGCGTTCCGGGCCGCCAGCGTCACCCTGTGCTCGCCGCGCTCCGCCACGGCGCCCGTGATGATCCCTCTCTGCGCGTCCAGCGCCAGGCCCGCGGGCAACCCCTCGGCCGCGAACGTCATCGGCCGCTCGCCCGTGGCCGGGATGCGGTACAGAAACGGTGAGCCCGGCCGGACGCCGTAGAGCTTCGGCCCGTTGATCCGGGGATTGGGCGGCGCCGGGGGCGTGAGCGTCACGGGTTCCTCCGGCGGCGCGGGAACGGCTCTGGGCGGTTCGCCGCGGTAGGTGATCCGCGCATCGGCCCAGTCGGCGTGGTCGTGCGAGGTGCCATCGCCGCCGTCTGTCACGAGCAGCGTCAGCACCCGGACGCCTTCCAGCGACACGTCGCACGCCCGCGGCGCTTCGCCGGGCTTGCACAGCCCGCTTCGCCAGAGTTCGCGGTCATCCCCGTACACGAAGAATTCCACCGTGGCCCGATCGCTGCCGGCGGCGGCATCCACGCCGACGGCGGCGTGGAATCGCTCGGCCCTTGCTCCGAGGTCGATGTGGAATTCGCTCTCCGCATGTGTGCCGACGCCTCCGGCGAAGGTCTGAGTCCCGATGCGCAGCGCTTTGCCGGTAACGGACTTGTCCGCCTGGGCGTGCCCCCAGCCGGTCGTCATGAGTTTCAAGTCCAGGTCGGCCAGCGCGATCGTTTCAGCCTGCCCGGCGGACGCGGTGCCCAGGAGCACCAGGATGATCAACGGGAGGCGATTGATTCGCATGGGCTGTCACTCCGTTGGCTCGGGGCCGGACGGGGCGCGGGGCGGGCCGTCCCAGGCCCACGTCCGCGGAAGGGCTCACGCCCGGCCGTTGAACTCGTGGACGGCTTCGATCATGGCGACGACGTTCTCGATCGGGAGGTTGCCTTGGAGGTTGTGGACGGCGTTGAAGACGAACCCGCCGCCGCGGGCGAATATCTCGCAGCGGCGAAGGACCTGCTCGCGGACCTCGGCGGGTGTCCCGAAAGGCAGCGTCCGCTGGGTATCGACGCCTCCGCCCCAGAACGTGAGCCGGTCCCCGTAGCGGGCCTTCAGCCGGTCAGGCTCCATGCCGGCCGCTGAGCACTGAACGGGGTTAAGAATGTCAAAGCCGGATTCGATGAACGATTCCATAAACATCTCGACCGCACCGCAGGAATGCTTGAAGGTCTTCCAGGAGGTGTTCGCGTGTATCCACTCGTTGATGCGCCGGTAGTAGGGCATGTACAAGTCGCGGAATGTCTCCACGGAGCAGAAGGCGGACGACTGGGTGCCGAAATCCGTTCCGCACACGAAGACCGCGTCCACGGCATCGCCGACCACCCGGTGGATCCGGGCCAGGTTCTTCAGACCGACCTCGCACTGGTGCTCGAAGATCGCGCGCACATAGTCGCGGCGGATCGCGGTGGACATATACCATTCCGCCACGTCCCGGATGCCCCTCGGATGCTTGAGGAACGGCGCCGGGACCAGGGCGATGTCGCCGAAGGCCAGGCCGCCGAACGTCGCGATCACGGCCCGGCCGGTCGCCGCGGCCCGACGCACCTCGCGGTCGAAGTGGTCGAGGTCGTCCTGCGTGACGGGGGTGAACTCCTCAAAGTTGTCCCGCGGGTCGAGCCGCGCCTCGTCGATCGGCGGCTGACGGATGATCGTATCGAAGAAGTAGCCGTCCGGGGGCATCACGCCGCTCGGCGGGGCGGAGGCGTCCCCCTGAGGATAGATCAGCGTGTTGCCGGCCGCATCCACCGTCGTCACGAACCCCTCCGGTACGAGAACCTCCAAGCCGAACGGCGCGCGCCAGGGCTTCCACCCCGCGTTCGGAAAACCGAACATCGTATGACGCGGCGAGACACCGGCCACGTCGGTGCCGATGATGCGGGCGAGCTCCTCGTCCACCTCGCCCAGCATCTGGTAGGGCTCGATGACTTTGACGGGACGGTCTTCCAGACCGTAGTGGCGTCGCAAGCCCGCCACCACCTTGACGTGCATCCCCGTCACCGCCGTGCTTCCGAAATCGATGGGAACGCGATCGGGGGCGACGTGGCTGATGGCCGCACGCACCCGCTGACGGCTGGTCATGCGTTCGCTCCTCGTGGCTGGCCGGGGATGCCGACGGGCGTTTACCGCGCCGGGCAGGATTCGAACCTGCGACCGCGGGATTAGAAATCCCGTGCTCTGTCCGGCTGAGCTACCGGCGCAACGACGGCTGAGGCCTCTGCCCCGGGGCCTGCCGGCTCCAACGCCGTAGCCGAGGCTGCCCGGACGCCCCCGCCGCCCGCTCAGGCGCAAAGTAGTTTCCGTCGAATGCGGGGTCAAGCGACCCGGCCGGCGGCCGACGGGTCAGGCCGCCGCCGGGACGGCCCGGCGCGGTTGGCTGCCATCGGGGCGGCGCCTGCGGATCAGGTGCGTCGCTGCACGGCCCTCTGCCCGTCGGGGGCCGGAGTGAAGAGGTCGGCGGGCTTCAGACCCAGCTCGCGGGCCATCGCGAGGCTGTACTCAAGTTGGCCCATCCTCGGATAGCGGCCGTTGGAGCCGAAGCAGAACTTGACGTTCGCCTCCCGGGCAATGCGCAGAAACCGCAGGTTCGGCAGCCGGAAGCTTGAGCTGATCTCGATGGCCACCTGATGCCGGGCGGCGGCCTCGACGACCCTGCGGATCCGCGGCTCCGTCCAGAACCGGTCGTACTCGCCGGCCAGCGGCGCCGGCAGCCACGAGACGTTGGCGAGGATGTCGATCGGCTGCGTGCTCAGGAGGCGGACATGCCAGTCGACAAATCGGTCCATGAAGGCCTGGCGGTCGGCCATGTCCACCCGGTCGGGGGCATCCGGTTCCCAGAGCTTGACCCGCCGTCCGTCGCGGCCCGGGAACGTCATCGCATCGGTCAGAATGTAATCCAGCCGTCCCAGCAGCGGGCGGGAGAAGCAGGGCAGCCAGTCGTCGTACTCGGCCTGTACGCCCCGGTAGACGCCCTTGCCCTCGAGCCTTGCCAGGTAGGCTCGTAGATCCTCGTCGTTGCTCAGTACCACGGGGTACACGTTCTCCCGCGTGCCGGCGTGCTCAACGATGCCGAACCTCACCCCGCGCTGGCGCGAGAGCGGCAGGACCTGCTCGAGGCTGCTGTTATCCAGATGGACGTGGTAGTCCACCAGCGGGAGATCCGGCTCGGCCGCGCGGGTGGAGGTCGGCACGGCCGCCGACGGGCGGGCCGTCCGAAACGCGACGAAGGCACCCGCCAGACCGCCGAGAAAGTCGCGTCGGGACGTTTCCTTCGGGCTGCGCACGAGGGCACCTCCCGCCTTTACACCCCCACCGGCGAGCATCGTAGAAGGAAACCGAGCCGGCACAAGTGGCCCGGGAGCGGGCGACCGAGGACAGTCGAGGTCCGACGTCCGTCATTCCCCGCGCAAGCGGGAATCCAAGGCCGTGCGACTTCGTGGACCCCCGCTTACGCGGGGGTGACAATGAGGCGCGGGGGGGACGGGGCGAGGGATGCGGTGATGGCAGCAAAGGCGTGACCTGCGCCGACAAGCCCTCCAGCCGCGACCGGCGTGGCCGACGCGATGCCTTGAACGATTTGCCGTCCGGTGGCATAGTCCACACAAGCGGCCGGTTTTCGCGGAGCGGCCTGCGCGGTTCGCCGGCCGCCCAATCTGCAGGAAGGAGGATGGACCCACCATGAAGAAGAAGTGGAAGTGCGTGTGCGGGTACATTCATGATGGAGATGCCGCCCCCGCGCGGTGTCCGAAGTGCGGTGCCCCCGCCGAGAAGTTCACGCTGCTGGATGATGCCGCCGCGAACCTCGTGGAGCGCTCGCGACGGACCAACATGCTTCACGCCCGCGTGATCGACCTGGCCCGCCAGGTCGAGAAGGTCTGCAAGGAAGGAATCGATGACGCCCTGGATCCCGGCTGCGTGGACGTCTTCAACAAGACCCTGGCCGCCAGCTATGAGATGATGAAACTCTCGATGACGGAGCTGGCCGGTCACATGGCCAAAGGCAAGTGGGGCTGAGGCACCCCCGGCAGCCCGAGGGGTCGGCTCTGCCGGCTGGGCCGCTTGCGGACGCCGGCCGCGATGCGGGCCGGCCTTTCCCCAAGCGAGGTGGTTCTCATGAGCAGAAATATCTCGGGGCGCGGGTGGGGAGCGGGCATCAACCGAAGGGACTTTCTGCGCGTGTGCGCCGGTGGCTGCCTGGCGTGCCTGGGCGGCTGCTCCTGGAACGGTCCGGGGGCGGTGCCGCGTCCGCGAGATCTCGTGAGCCCCGGATGCCGCCGCTCGCGCCTCCGGCTCGGCCGGCTCTACGTGGGCGTGCCGAAGGCCCATTACCCGAACCCGGCCATCGATCCGGCCGCCGAACGGGCCGCCTATGAAGCGGCCTTCGCGAAGCAACGGGATGAGTTCGCTGACGTGGACTTCGTGGTCGACGAGCTGGTCGGAAAGCCCGAGCAGGTCCGGGCCCTCGGCGATCGGCTCCGGGAATGTGACGGTATCCTGGTGATTCACCTGACCCTCCACACGCTGCCGGTGTTGACGGCCCTCCTGGAGCTGGCTCGGCCGACGATGATCATCTCCGCCCCCTACGCCGGGCATGAGTGGTTTAACCTCAGCGACATCCGCCGGCAGAAGCTCGGCGAGAACATGGAATGCATCCTTACCGCCGACCGTCGGCAGCTCGCCACGGCGGTCCGGCCATTTCGAGCCCTGCACCACCTGCGGGAGGCCACGGTGCTGAACCTGGCGAGTTCGATGCCCGAGGCCTACGTCCGGCAGGTCCAGACGAAGTTCGGCACCCGGATCCGGCCGGTCTCGCGCGAGAGGATGCTGGCCCTCTACGAAGCCGTCGATGAGGACGCCGCCCGGAAGGAGGCCCAACGGTGGATCCTCGGGGCCGCCGCCGTCGTGGAACCATCCCGCGACGAGATTCTCAGGTCGTGCCGGCTGGCCCTGGCCATGGAGCGGCTGCTCGACGAGGAAGGGGCAACCGTGCTGACGGTCGACTGCTACGGGAGCATGTGGCGCCAGTTGCCGGCGTACCCGTGCATCGGCTTTACGCGGCTCAACGACATGGGGTTGGGCGGCGTATGCCAGTCGGACCTCCCGTGCGCGATGATGCACATCCTGTATCAGGGTCTCGCGGGACGACCCGGGTTCGTATGCAACCCGACGTTCGATTTCGTCCGGAACGAGGCGATCCTGATCCACTGCCTGGGCAGCACTCGCATGGACGGTCCGAGAGGTCCCGCAGCCCCCTACAGGCTGCGGAGCATCATGGAGCGGGAGGAGGGCGCCGTTCCCCAGGTGCGGATGCGCATCGGTCAGCAGGTCACCCAGGGCATTCTGGACGGTACGACCACGCTGCGGTACTTCACCGGGCGGATTGCCCGGGTGCCCGAAACGGACCGGGGCTGCCGCACGAAGATCGCCGTTCGAGTGGACGGCGACGCCGAGCGCCTCTGGCAGAACTGGACGGCAGGCATACACCGGCTGAGCTGCTACGGCGACCTTTCGAAAGAACTCGCGTATTTCGCCCGGTTTGCGAAGCTCCAGCTCATCAACGAGGCGGTCTGAACAGGGCGTGGGCGCCGGCCGCTCGGCTCGCCGTCGGCCCCGGGGTTGCGCCTCCGGAGGCGCAACCCCCCGTGCGGCAGGCTCCGCCGGCCCCGGTCCCAGCGGACCGATCTCCGGGAGGTCGGGCAACCTTTCGCCGGGGTCTGCGCCGGGCCGCGTACCCGGGCCTCAGGGCCCCCGCCACTGGTCCCACAGCGAACGCAACAGATCCCTCGGCGTCGCGCCGTCGTAGGCCACGAGCCGGTATCTGAGCACCAGCGGCTCTCCCTTCCTCAGCGCGACCGGGCCGGAGGCCGCGATACACGGATTCAACATCCAGACGGTCCGCGGATTGTGCCAGGTGGACGGCGGGTTGCTCGGGTGATTCATTAGGGCCATGCCGAACTGCCGCGTCCCGCCCAGGTCAATCGAACACGCGTACCAGTCGCGCGGCGGCCAGTTCGTTTCCGGCTTGAGGTAATGCGGGTCTTCGAGGCGGACCTCGCCATCGGGATCGCTGACCCGGTACTTCCCGTCATTGCGGAAACGCACGCAGAAGCCGCCGAATGCCGACCGCTCGATCCGAACGTCCTCTTCCGGAATCAGCCGGTAGGTCAGGTCGATCACGTTGGCCGGACCCCGGCGGCTCGCGGCGACCTCCAGGTGTTCCCGGATCATGCGGCGTCCGTCGGTCATCCAGTCGTTGTGGACTCGAAGGCTTGCCCGATGCGGGTCCGCCGGGCCGGGTTCGATGAGGCGGTTTTCTATGATGCGGCCGGCCGTCGGGGCAAACTGCCCCCAGCCCCAGAAATCCGCCTTCGTGTGCCCTTCCATCGCGTACCAGGCCAGAAAGCCGCCCCGATGGTGCCGATGGTCCTCGGGGGCGAACGCCGTCAGGTTCTCCCCCAGGGGGGTGCAGATAGGATGCAGGCAGCATGTGCTGGCGGCCGTCAGACGGCTGTCCGCGGGCTTGGCAATCACATACCCCAGCACAGGGCGTCCGTCGGGGCCGCGGAGGAGGACGCGATCCGGGTCGCGTTCGATGCCGAACGACCCTGCCGGCCCGGAGGCGGCCCGGTCGGCGGGCGGGGTGGACCCGATCTCGCGGAGCCGAATCGTGCGGAATTCGGTGGGCCGAGTGTGGGCCGACAGGCCGATGTAGCCCCTCCGGGGTCGGGCGGCCAGCTCCGGGTATTCGGTCATCCGGGCGTCGTTGATCAGTTGACCGTTGAGGGTCACGCGAACGCGGTCGGCCTCGCACAAGATCGCCAGGTCGTTCCACTGTCCGGCCGGGCGGGAAACGTACGCCTTCGCCGCAACCACCCGGTAAATCGCGCCCGTATCTCCGACCCCCGGCGAGCCCGTCCGCATGCCGTCATCGCGGAGCTGTATCTCCATGCCCATCCGTGAGGTCCGGCCTTCGTGGGGCGCACGGATGAAGATCCCGCTGTTGCCGCCCGGGCTGAGCTTGTACTGAAGCCGAAGCTCGAAGTCGCCGTACTGGCGGTCTGTGCTCAGCCAGTAGGCCAGATCGCTCCGGCCGGTCCGGTCGGCCACGATCACGCCGTCCCGTACCGTGAACGATCCCGGCTTGCCGTTGGGCGTCCAGCCCGACAGGTCCCGCCCGTTGAACAGGAGGACGAACCCCGCGGCCTGCTCTTCCGCAGTCAGCACGTTCGCCGTCCCCGCGACGGCTCTCCGCGCGTCGGCCGCAAGTCCGCCCAGGAGAACGAGCGAAGCGATCTTGCCCACATCGCGAATCGTCTGGTTCGCGCACATGCCTGGCACCTCAGAGAGTGAATCGCCGCGACACAGTATACCCCGGCCGCACGGCTCCCGTAGTAGGCGGAGGGACAACGTCCTCCGGAAGGGAACGCCGGTCTGCCGGTCGAGCCGTCAACAGGGGGGCGAGCGTACATCCGCGTGCCGGCCGCCACGGTCTCACGGCCGTCAGACGCTGGAGGTGCAGGCCGCGTAGGACCAGCGGGCGGTGGGCGGGCCGACCCCCATCGGATATCATGGCCCACGGAGGATCCGAATCATGACGAGGTGCATTGCTTCCAACGGCGCGATTCTCCTCGGGACGATCCTCGCGGGACTGACCACAGGGATTGCCGCCGACCCCGTCGGGGCGGCGGCCACCCGGCCATCGTCCCGCCCCAACTTTGTCATTCTCTTTGCCGACGACCTGGGCTACGGCGATCTGGGTTGTTACGGACACCCGACGATCCGCACTCCCCGGCTCGATCGCATGGCCGCCGAGGGCGTGCGATTCACCGATTTCTATTCCGCCGCCCCGGTCTGCACGCCGAGTCGCGGCGCGCTGCTGACCGGGCGGCTGCCCATCCGCAACGGGATGTACGGCATCCAGCGACGTGTGCTCTTTCCGGATTCGACGTCCGGTCTGCCCGACGAGGAAGTGACGATCGCCGAGGTCCTCAAGTCCGCCGGCTACGCGACGGCCTGCATCGGCAAATGGCACCTCGGACATCGACCGCCCTATCTGCCCACGCGTCACGGCTTCGATTCCTACTTCGGCATCCCCTACAGCAACGACATGAAGCCCACGCCGCTCCTGCGCAACGAGGAGGTCATCGAAGAACCTGCCGTCCAGGAGACGCTTACCGATCGTTACACCCGGCAGGCCGTCCGCTTCATCACGGACCACCGGCACCGGCCGTTTTTTCTGTACCTGGCGTACACGTTCCCGCACGTCCCCCTGCACGCCTCCGACCGCTTCCGGGGTCGCAGCCTCCGCGGCCTGTACGGGGACGTCGTCGAGGAGATCGACTGGAGCGTCGGCGAGATCCTCCAGACCCTCCGGGAGTTGCGCCTGGCCGAAAACACGCTGGTCGTCTTCAGCAGCGACAACGGCCCGTGGCTGACCAGGAATCAGCACGGGGGCTCGGCCGGACTGCTGCGGGACGGCAAAGGCTCCACCTTCGAAGGGGGCATGCGCGTTCCGGGCATCTTCTGGTGGCCGGGCCGGCTCGAGCCGTCCGTTTGCCACGCGGTAGCCTCCACGATGGACCTGTTTCCCACGTTTCTGGATCTGGCCGGCGTGAAGTGCCCTGCCGATCGCGTGCTCGACGGTATGAGCCTCGTCGGGCTCCTGGAAGGACGCCCCGGGACCGAGCCGCGCGCGTACTTCTACTACCGCGACGACAAGCTCATGGCCATCCGCAAGGGTCCGTGGAAAGCCCACCTGATCACCGCCGCGGCTTACGGGCCGGCCAGCGGCCGGTTCGAGCGACACGACCCGCCGTTGCTGTATCACCTGGGCCACGATCCCTCGGAGAAGTACGACCTCTCCAAGGAACACCCCGATGTGATCGCGGACCTCATGGCGGAGGTCCGACGCCATCAGGCCGACTTGAAGCCCGCGCCGCCTCTGTGCGACCCGAGGTGACGCCCAGCCTGCCTGTGAGGGCGAAAAGGCGGCGCTGTGACCGGACACCTGCTGGCCACCAAGGCACGTGTCCCTGAACAACGCCCGCGCCCGCACGCGCCCCGCAATTCGGAGGTCGCCAAATCCGGTCCGCACGCCGCCCGCCGCGGCCTGGGGCCGGGTTGCGCCGGGCAGCAAAGGCCGTCCGCGGCTGTCTCGGAGTCGGCGAGCCCTTGCCGAACAGTCGGCCGGTCCCCGACGCCGGCCCCCGTCGGCTCGAGATCTCGGGGTCGTCTTCGACAACGCCCGCAGGCGCGCCTCTGCGGAAGCCCACCGTCACGCGGGAACGGCGGAACAGCTCTTCTTGGCCCCGCACGAGTCTCGCACCACCAGTTCGCAGGAGAGCATCAACTCGCGCGGAGGCAAATCCGGATTCTCCAGGCGTTCCAGCAGCATCTTCGCCGCCATGGTCCCGAGAAAAGCCGCCGGCTGCCGGACGGTGGTCAAGGGAACGGGCAACCGGGCCGATCGCTCGTTGTCGTCAAACCCTACC
>Ga0209162_1000101_pt1 | contig 86221 bp, 75 predicted proteins | sample YNPNPMetaG_FD_187121 | JGI IMG/M metagenome (GOLD analysis project Ga0209162, IMG submission 187121) | Anoxygenic and chlorotrophic microbial mat microbial communities from Yellowstone National Park, USA - YNP NP MetaG (SPAdes) (version 2) ...
CCGCGTCCCGGGCAGACGCTTCCCACACCGCCGACACACGTACTATACCCCCCCCCCACGATATTGGTGTCAAGCGAATTTTCGGTAACCTGCCCCACGAACGCCTGTTACCGCTCCCGCGGGCCTGGCAGGCACAACGCCGCATTGGATGGCTGCTATTCTCTCCATCCGGCCACACCGAGCAACTTCACGAACCGACACTTCAGCACCTCGTCGTGCTGGAACCCGCTCGGCGTCCGCCGCACCACCACGAGTGATTGGTCGCCGATCGGTCCCACGGGCACGACCAGCCGGCCGCCGACCGCGAGCTGTTCGAGCAGCGGCTTCGGTGGTTCCGGCGCTCCCGCCGTCACCATGATGGCGTCGAACGGGGCGTGCTCGGGCCAGCCAAGCGAACCGTCGCCGCAACGCAACGTGACGTTCGACAGGCCCAGCTCCCGCAGGCGCTGGGCAGCCTGATTGAGCAGCTTGAGATGCCATTCAATGGTGTACACGTGGCGCGCCAGACACGCGAGGATCGCAGTCTGGTACCCGGAGCCCGTGCCAATCTCGAGCACGTCGCAATCGCCGCGCGGCTCCAGCAGCTCGGTCATGCGCGCGACCATGTAGGGCTGCGAAATGGTCTGTCCGCAATCGATCGGCTGCGCTCCGTCGAGATAGGCGCGGTCCGCGCTGGATGCGGGCAGGAACAGCTCGCGGGGGATCCGCCGCATGACCGCCAGAACCGCCTCTGCCCGAATCCCGCGCGCTTCAAGCTGCTCCGACACCATGCGCTCGCGCTCGGCAGCCCGCTCGGGCTCGCGGGGATGCGGCGGCAGGGAAGACAGCGACCCGGGTTGAGATGACGTCATGGTCCGGAAGCGCATCCTACCACGCCGGCCATCGCGCTGCACAACGCCTGGCGGCGCACTGTCCGCCCCATGCCGAAGGCACACGGACCGGCCCGGGCAACAGAAGCGCGACCGGTCGGCGCGGCGGGGCCGCGGCCATATAATCCGGCCCGCGGGGGTCCGGACCGTAGTGAGGTGCCCGCGGCGCATGGACCGGCAGTACATCCGCAATTTCTCGATCATCGCCCATATCGACCATGGCAAGAGCACGCTGGCCGACCGGCTGCTCCAGATTGCGGGGGCCGTTTCGGCGCGCGAACTCAAAGAGCAGGTGCTGGACGACATGGAGCTGGAGCGGGAACGCGGTATCACCATCAAGGCGTCGGCCGTCACGCTGGACGTGGTGGTTGACGGGCAAACATACATGTTCAACCTGATCGACACGCCCGGACACGTGGATTTCCATTACGAGGTGGACCGGGCCCTCGCTGCGTGCGACGGCGCCCTGCTGGTCGTGGACGCCACACAGGGCGTGCAGGCGCAGACCGTCGCCAATGCTCACGCCGCGCTCAACAACCGACTCGCCATCCTTCCCGTCATCAACAAGATCGACCTGCCGGGGGCAACGCCCGAAGACGCCGCTTTGGAGGTCGAACACGTTCTGGGCATACCGGCAGACCACGTTCAATTCGTATCCGCGAAGACCGGGCAGGGCATCGACGACCTTGTTCGCGCCATCGTGCGGCACCTCCCGCCCCCAGGCGGCGATCCGGCCGCGCCACTTCAAGCGCTCATCTTCGATTCGGAATACAACGACTACCGCGGGGTAATCTGCTACGTCCGGATCGTCAATGGCAAGCTACCCCGCGGCCAGCGGGTTCTGCTGATGGGCCGCGAGCGTACATATCAGGTTACTGAGCTGGGCAAGTTCCGCCCGCGCATGACGCCGTGCGAGCGGCTTTCTGCCGGCGAGACTGGCTATTTCGTCGCTGGCATCAAGAGTCTACAGGATGTGACCGTTGGCGACACAGTTACGGATGCGGCAGCCCCGGCCCCGGCTCCCCTGCCGGGCTACCGGCCACCGCAACACATGGTATTCTGCGACTTCTACCCTTCGAGCGGGGAACGCTATGACGCGCTGCGTGATGCGCTGGCCCGGTTGAGCCTGAATGATGCTTCGTTCAGCTTCATGCCCCAGCAATCGGACGCTCTTGGTCCGGGATTCCGCTGCGGGTTCCTCGGCCTGCTCCATATGGATATCGTGCAGGAGCGTCTGGAACGCGAGTGCGGCGTAAGCGTCGTGCAGACGGCGCCGAGCGTGACGTACGAAGTGGTCCTGCGTGACGGCACTGTCCAGCAGGTTGCGTCGGCCGGCGACCTTCCTGAGGCCAGCCACATCGTCGAGCTGCGCGAGCCCATCGTGACGGCGCAGCTCATCGTTCCGGCTGACACGGTCGGCGGCATCATGCAGCTTGCCGAGCAGCGGCGCGGCGAGTTTCAGAAGCAAGAATACCTTTCCCCCACGCGCGTCATGCTGACGTACGAGTTCCCCTTCAATGAAATCCTTTATGACTTCTACGACAAGCTCAAGAGCATCACCCGCGGTTACGGAACGATGGATTACCACGTTGTCGGTTATCGCGCAGCCGATCTGGTGAGGCTCGATATCTTGATCAATGGCAAGCCAGTCGATGCCCTGGCGGTTATTTGCCATCGCAGCAAGGCGGAGGCCCGTGGCCGGCGGCTGCTGGCCCGTTTACGACAGGAAATCGCACGCCACCAGTTCGAGATACGTCTCCAGGCAGCCGTTGGCAGCAAGGTCATCGCCAGCGAACGGATTGCACCTTATCGCAAGGATGTCACGGCGAAATGCTACGGGGGCGACGTAACGCGTAAACGGAAGTTGCTGGAAAAACAAAAGGCCGGGAAGCGTCGCATGAAGACCATTGGAAGTGTAGACATTCCCCAGCAGGCATTCATGACAGTCCTGGAGCCCGAGGACTGACCTCGGGTTGCGCGCAGCGCCAAGATTCACCGTCGCAGGAAGGCGCCAAGCCGGCGCATCCCCTCCTCCAGATTCTCCAGCGAATTGGCGTACGAGATGCGAATATACCCGGCGCCACCCGGACCGAAATCGACGCCGGGCGTCACCGCCACGCCCGCCTGCTCCAGCAGATCGAACGCAAAGCGGCAAACGTCGTCCGCGTAGCGGGCCACATTCACGAACACGTAAAACGCACCGACCGGCTCAGTCAGGACACCCAGCCCCATCTCGCGCAGGCGCACGAGCACCAGTTTACGCCGCTCGTCGTACGCTGCCCGCATCCGCTCGACATCCGCCCCCGCGCGCTGCAACGCCGCGAGCGCCGCGTGCTGCGGGAAGTCGGGCGCTGAAATGAACAGGTTCTGCTGAAGCGTCCGTACCGGCCGCACGAGCCACGGCGGCAGAATGACATACCCCAACCGCCAGCCGGTCATGGCGAAAAGCTTGGAAAACCCGTTCACCACAACCGCGTCCCGGGTGAATTCCCGAATGGTATGGGCCCGCCCGCGGTACACCAGCCCGTGATAGATCTCATCAGAAACGATGACCGTCCGGCCGCCGCCATGCGTCGCCAGCACTTCTACCAGCTCCTGCATGCGCTCCCGGCTGGTCAGCGTACCCGTGGGATTCGCCGGCGAATTCAGAAGCAGCACCCGTGTGCGCGGCGTCAGGGCGTCGGCGACGGCCTGCGGGCTGAACTGAAACCCGTCCGCCTCGCACACCGGCAGCCGAACCGGAACCCCGCCGAAGGTCGTCACGAAGTTCGGGTAACACGCGTAGCACGGGTCGGTAAGCAACACCTGATCGCCAGGGTCAATCAGAGCGGCCAGAACCAGCAGCATGGCGGCGGAGCTACCCAGAGTGACGGCCACGCACTCTGCCGACGTCGGCACGCCGTATTGTCGCTCGTGCCACTCCGCAATCGCTTCGCGCAGCTCGGGGTATCCCATGGAAGGCGTGTAATGCGTGCGCCCGGCGCGCAGCGCTTGGATGCCAGCATCCGCGGCGACCGCCGGGGTGTCGAAATCGGGTTCGCCGACCTCCAGATGCACGATCGACCGCCCGGCCCGCTGCAACTCGGCCGCACGTTCCAGCACCTCCATAACCAGAAACGGCGGCATTTGCGCGGCCCGACGACTGGGCGATGGCTCCACGTCGCTCCTCCGTTGAGAGCACTGGTTGACGACACCACTCGCTTCCCCCCCGTCGTTCAGCGCGGATCCCGGGCACCCCATCGACTCAGTCCTTCGCCGGCACCGGGCCGGCCAGTACGTCGTACTCGTCCAGCGGCGCCCGGTCCCCGCCACAGATCAGCTCACAGCTCATATGCACGCGCGGCAACTCCGTATCGACAAATCGCCGCACCACGCGCTTTTTTCGCTCGTGCACCGCATCGTCTTGGGGCGTCCGTGCGTGGGCACCGGAGCCACCGTGGCCCGCCGCAACCCCGATGCCCGCCGCCTGTTGAAGCAGCAAGTGCCCGCTGTACACGGCGGCAGCCGCATCCACGAGTCTCCGCCCTGACAGGTCCAGATAGTCCGTACTCTGTGCTTTCACGAAAGCGATCGCCTTCTGGACCTGCTCACGCCCGGCCACAAGCTTCGTTTTCAGCTCGGCCAGCAGCGGGTCGGCATACGTCAATTCCTCAAACTCGGCGACACGCCGCTCGAACGCGCCGGAGCACACGCCGCGGACCGCCGCCACGATCTGAAGCTGGCTCGTCCCCTCGTAGATCGTCGTGATCCGCGCGTCGCGCAGGTACCGCTCGGCCGGGTAGTCCTGCATGTACCCGGACCCGCCGAGCACTTGCAGCGCAGTATCGGCCACCCGCACGCACATTTCCGACGCGTAATACTTGCTCATCGGCGTCAACATGCCGTTCAGCCGTTTGAGCAGCCGGGCCAGCTCTTTGCGCCGCCGCAGCTCATCCGCCGGCAACGGGCGCCCCGCGTTCAGCACGCGTTCGTTGTTGTTCTCCAGATCGCAGATGCGGCTGGTCTCGTAGGTCAGCGCCCGGGCAGCCTCGATTGCCACCTTCATGTCGGTGACCATCTCGGCCACGGCCGGCAGTCGCTCGATCGGCCCGCCAAACTGCTTGCGCGTGTGCGCGTACAGCCGCGCCAGACGGAAGGCCGCCTCCGCGATGCCCAGCGACTGGGCCGCGATGCCCACGCGGGCACCGTTCATCAGCGCCATGACGTACGTAATCAGACCGCGCTGGCGCTGCCCGATCAGCCGCGCGGGCGCATCGTCGTACACCAGCTCGCATGTCGGCGAGCCGTGAATCCCCAGCTTGTGCTCCAGATGCCGCACACGGATGCGCGGGCTGCGCTCGCACAAGAACAGGCTGAGTCCGCGACCATCGGCAATGTCGGGCTCGCTGCGGGCCAGCGTCAGCAGCACCTCGCCGCACCCGTTGGTGATGAAACGCTTCACGCCGCGCAGGTACCAGTTGCCCTGCTCATCCTGAAAGGCGCGCAGCCGCACGGCCTGAAGGTCGCTCCCCGCGTCCGGCTCGGTCAACACCATCGCCCCGGTGACCTCGCCGCGCGCGAACCGCGGCAGATACTCCTGCTTCGTCGCTTCGTCGGCGAACGCGTTGATCGTCTCGGCGATGCCCTGGAGCCCGAAGATGTTCATCAGCGAGGCATCGGCCCGGCTGACGATCTCGATGGCCATGGTGTAAATCAGATTGGGGCAGTTCAGGCCGCCATATTGGCGTGGCAGCGTGAAGCCCATCAGATCGGCCTGCGCGAGGCGACGGAGATTGTCGGTAACCAACGGGTGCAGCGTGACCGTGCCGTCTTCGTTGAGCCGATGGCCTTCGCGATCGACCGTTTCCGCCCGGGGGGCAATTGTGTTGGCGGCCACGTCCCCGACGATCTCCAGCACCCGCCGATAGTTGTCGACCGCGTCCTGCTCATCCTGCGGCGCGTAGTCGACCCCGGCGCGGGCATCCGCGAAGTCGTCCTCCTGGATGCGCGCCAGCTCAAACAGATCCAGATGGTCGAACAGGAACCGGATATCGTCGTTGTCGCAGAAGAAGTTACCCATCGCCAGACCTCAACGGGCGCCGCGGACACGCCGCGCCCGACGCCCGGAAAGCCGCTGTCACTCCTTCGGCCGCTCCTTGATGGCCTTGATCATCATCGGAATGACCTGATTCAGGTCGCCGACGATGCCGTAGTGCGCCACGCTGAAGATCGGAGCCTCACGATCCCAGTTGATCGCGACGATCTTCGCGGACTCTTCCATTCCCGCCCGATGCTGAATGGCACCGCTGATTCCGCAGGCTATATAAAGGGCCGGCCGTACCGTCGTACCGGTCTGTCCAATCTGGTGGGCCTTGTCGATGAAGCCCGCGTCCACGGCCGCCCGCGACGCCCCTACCGCCCCACCGATCGCACCCGCCAGGTCGTAAATCAGCTTGAAGTTGGCCTTGCTGCCGACCCCGCCCCCACCGGCCACGATCGTCCGCGCACCCTTCAGATTCACCTTCCGCGGCTCGCGATGCCGCTCGATGAGTCGCACGGCGAAATCCCGCTCCTCAAACGGCACCTGCTCCTCGACAATCTCGCCTTTCCGCCGCAGATCCGGTTCGCGCAGCGGCATCACACCCTCCCGCACGGTCGCCATCTGCGGCCAGCGCTCCGGATTGATGATCGTGGCGATGATGTTGCCGCCGAACGCGGGGCGGATCTGCAACAGCAGATTGCGGTGCGTCTTCCGCGCGGCGGGATCCTCCACATCTGCGATGTCAAGGTCTGTACAGTCCGCCGTCAGACCGCAGCGCATGGCCGATGCGCACCGCGGCGCCAGGTCCCGGCCCAGGGCCGTCGCGCCGAAAAGCACGATCTGCGGCCGGTGCCGCTCCATCAGCGTGCACAGCACGCGTGCGTAGGGCTGCGTCTGGTAGTGTTCCAGCCGGCGGTCTTCGACCAGGTACACGCGGTCGGCCCCATGGTGAACGAGGCGATAGGTGAGTTCGCGCACCCGCCACCCGGCCAGCACCGCGGCCAGCCGCACACCCAGCCGGTCGGCCAGCTCGCGCGCCTTGCCGCACAGCTCCAGCGCCACGTCGTGCAGTGCGCCTTCTTCCTGCTCGGCGAAAACCCAGACTTCGCCGTGGCGGTTTGGCTCCATAGAAAGTCCTCTGCTTCCACGCCGGCCGACGACCGCCAGACTCCCGGTCGCCTGCCTGCCTTACCCCCCTACCCCAGCGTGTGATCCACGACCAGCTCGCGGATCAGTCGCCGAATCCCTTCCTCGGTCGGCGGAATCTCGGTGTACCCTTTCTTCGTCAGCACAATCGACTGCACGCGGTGAACCTTCGTCGGCGAGCCGGCCAGCCCGCACCAGGTGAGGTCGGCCTGAATGTCGTCCAGGTTCCATTGCTCGATCAGCAGCCCACGTGCACGAAGCGCTTCCGCCCGCCGTTCTACCTCAACCTCCACCTCGGCCGGAGCCGCCCCGGGACGCTCGGCCCGGACGGCGGCCTCCAGCTCCACCCGGGCCACGGCCCGCTTGTACTTCATGACCCGCCGGGCCGCCGGCGGGCGCGGGTCGGCGGCGGTGTCGAGTACCGTCACAAGCACCGGCAGCGACACCTCCACGATCTCCCAGCCGTTTCCGACGTTCCGCCGCACGCGGGCCGTGCGGTCGCGAACCTCGATCAGTCGCTCCAGGTAAGTCACCTGGGGCAGGCCGAGCTTCTCGGCCAGTTGGGGGCCGACCTGCGCGGTGTCACCGTCGATTGCCTGCCGACCGCAGAACACAAAGTCGTACCGCCCGATCGTCCGCACCGCCCGGCTGAGGATGTAGCTGGTAGCGAGCGTGTCGCTGGCAGCCGCCCGGCGGTCCGTCAGCAAAATCACGCGGTCCGCACCACGGTACAGACAGTCGCGCAGCACGTCCGCCGCCTTGGGCGGCCCCATGCTGACGACGGTCACCGTCCCGCCGTACTGATCCCGCACCTGCAACGCGATCTCCAGCGCGCGCAGATCGTCCGGGTTGAAGATCGTCGGCAACGCTGCCCGGTTGACCGTTCCGTCCGGCTTCATGGCGTCGGACGTGACGTTCGTCGTGTCCGGCACCTGTTTAACGCATACGACGCAATCGTAGGGCACCGTTCAACTCCCAGTTTCACCGCGGGGAGGGATGCCGAAAAGTAGCCCCCGCTCGCCACACCGTCAAGCCCGCGACACCCGGCGGCGCCGCTTGCAATCCGCCCGCGCCCGCCTAAGCTTCGTAAGTCGCGCCGCTGGCCCCAGCGGAGCGCTTCGGGTCGAGGAGGCAACCGTGAAAGGGATGTCGTTGGGTCTGATGAATGGCAAGCGCGGCCTCATCTTCGGTGTCGCCAACGATCGCTCGCTGGCCTGGCACATCGCGGAGCGACTGCACGCCGAAGGAGCCGAACTCGGATTCACTCACCTGCCCCCGCCGAAGATGGAACGCCGCGTGCGGCTGCTGGCTGAGCCGCTGGGCGCCACGTGCATCGTGCCGTGCGATGTAACCGACGACGCCCAGATCCGACGTGCGTTTCAGGAGGCGAACCGACAGCTCGGCCCGCTGGACTTCATCGTGCACTCGATCGCGTACGCCAACCGGGCCGCGTTGCACAACCCCTTCTACATGACGAGCCGGGCGGACTTCGCGCAGGCGATGGATATCAGCGTCTACTCCCTCGTAGCCCTGTGCCAGCACGGGCTGCGTTATATGAACGAGGGCGGCGCGGTGCTGACATTGACCTATCTCGGCGCCGTCAAGGTCATCCCGAACTACAACGTCATGGGCGTCTGCAAGGCGGCCCTGGAATCCACTGTCCGCTACCTGGCGGCCGAACTGGGCCACGAAAAGAACATCCGTGTCAATGGCCTCTCGGCCGGCCCGGTCCAGACCCTTTCCGCCGCCGGCGTGGACGAGTTCGAGAAAATCCTGCGCCATTACCCGCAGAAAGCCCCCCTGCACCGCAACATCCGCCCCAGCGAAATCGGCACCAGCGCGCTGTACCTGCTCAGCGACCTGTCCAGCGGCGTCACGGGCGAAATCCACTACGTCGATTGCGGCTACAACATCGTGGGCTGGTAGAGGCCCGTCCGGGCTGCGCTCCGGGGGATTCCCCATCCCCGCAAGTTCGCGCATCGAAAAAGGGAGTGCAGGCGAACCTGCACTCCCCTACGCGGCCCTGTCGCTCGCGGATAGCGACTATGTGGCGATTCACGATTCGACGGCGCGCTATCTGTAAGCTGCCCGCCGCTGTGGGACCGTCCCGCCACTCGCTTGGCGCATTCCGATCCGGCGCGCCGCCATTCTGCAAAGCCCGCTTTAGCGACGGCGCAGCAGCAGCGCCGCCACGGGCACCAACATCAGCAATGTCCCCGGCTCCGGCGTAATCACAAACGCGAGGTCCAGCGGGTAGGCCGTCCCCGGTACGCGCGGATCATAGACAGGCTGCCACCATTGCGGCGTAGCCAAAATGCCCCACACCGCCGTGTCGTTGAACTGCGGTGAGGCGGAAGTCTTCCAGCCGAGGGCTGTGTTCGCCTGCATGGACACGCTCAGCCAATAGATGGTGCCGGCAGTCTGCACAAATGGGTTGGAGATTTCCACGATATTGAGCTGGTAGAAGTTGTTGTGGTCGAAAGGCTGATAGTAGCCATTCTCCGGAACATACCAGCCCTGCTCACCCGACCCGGCATAGCGCCACGTGAACTGGTTCGGCGTAAAGCTCTGATGCCACAATAACTCACCCGGCCGGCTATAGCCACCGGTCGGATCTGCGGGAATGTCCGACCAGATGCCCACGTCAACAACGTTGATCTGCGGCACGGCATCCTGGTACGCGGAAAACCAGATGTGAACGTCCGAGACCGGGCCGGTCTGGCTGCACTGCCAATCGTCCGCCAGGACCTGCGGGTACCGGAAACTGACGTCGATCCCAAGCGGATCCGGAAGCTGCGGGTAATGCATCTTGTGCCCGTCGCCCCAATCCCAGTCGGCGAGCGCCGGCACGGTTGTAAAAGCCAACAACGCGGCAACAACAGACAAACTCCTCAAAACCTTCACAACACTCTCCTTGTCCTGCGGGACATACGTAGACTAACCGGCGTCGGCGGCACACACGGCCGCACGAAACGTCAGAGGTGCGAAACGCTGGTCAGTACCATGCCGCGCATTACAGCGCAGCTCGCGAAAAGACCGGCGGCACCTGTGAGCGCTTTGCGCGTCCCCACCTGCCAGGCGCGCCTGTAGAAAGCCCGAACACCGCTCCGATGCGGTACGATGAGTATACCACACCCCCGCAGAAAGGCAAACTACTTTCCGTTATTTTCCGGACCCGGCGCCACTCCTCGCAACCCAGGCCGGTCGTCGAGATCCGGCACGCGAAGGGTCTGATCACCAAACCGCAGCTCACCCGTGCGCAGAAACTCTTCCAGGTGCGGGCGGCACGTGCCGCAGCCGGTACAGCAGCCGGTCCGACGGATAAGCTCTTCCAGTTCCGTGATTCCGTGCCGGCGCGCGTAGCTGCGCAGGGCGACGAAACTGAGTTGCTTACATTCGCAACGAGTGCGACTCATCACCCACATTATACGCCCACAGCGGTCCTGGACAGTGAAACCCCGGCCATCCATGATAAACTCCCGACATGGATCGCCTCGCGACCGTATTCACCGACCTGCGCGCCTCGGGGCGTAAGGCCCTCTTGCCGTATATCACCGGCGGCTACCCGGACCCCACCGCCACCGTGTCAATTCTGCGGCAGGTCAGACCGGACGACTGTGCAGCAGTTGAGATCGGCATCCCCTTCTCCGACCCGATCGCGGACGGTCCGGTCATCCAGACCTCGTTTTCGCGGGCTTTGGAACGCGGCTTTCACCTCGATGGCTTGCTCGACGCCCTCGCGGCCGCGCGGCCGCACATCGCCGTCCCACTCATCGCGATGGTCAGCTATTCGATCGTGTACCGCCGCGAGCCGCACGAGTTTGTCCGCCGGGCGAGCGCCGCAGGGTTCGACGCGCTGATCGTCCCGGATCTGGCCCTAGAGGAAGCGGACGACCTCGCCGCGCTGGCCCGCACCGAGCACTGTCCGCTCGTGCTCATGGTCGCTCCGACCACCGATCCGCAGCGCCGACGGCGCATCGTCGCCCTCTCTGAACCGTTCGTTTACTACCAGTCCCTGGCCGGCGTTACGGGCGAACGATCCGCCCTGCCGCCGGACCTGGCCGCGCACGTGCGGCAGATCCGCACTCTGACCGACAAGCCGATTTGCGCCGGCTTCGGAATCTCGACTCCGGCGCACGTCCGCGTGGTCTGCACGCTCGCCGACGGCGCGATCGTCGGCAGTGCCATCGTCCGACGAATGAACGAAGCGGTCGAACGCGGCGAGTCGGCGGCCGCCCTGGCCGACTCAGTGGTCCGCTTCATTCGTGAACTCGCGGCAGCTCTACCCAGGCCGGAAGCAACAGGGAAGTGACGCGGCCGCCGCGCCGCCACTTGCAGCACGACTATATGTGGATTCACGATTCGACGGCGCGCTATCTGAACCCCGCACGCCAGTGCGGGGCCGTCCCGCCACTCACGTGCCGCGTCCGGATTAGGCACGCTGCCAGTCTCTGAATTCTGCTTCAGTGGAAGTCCCGCGAGCGGGCGCGCAGCTCTCCCAGACGAACCGTCAGGTCGTGCAGTTCTCTGACCTGTACGTGCAGCACATCTTCCTGCCGCTCCACGACACCGTCCGCCAGCAGTGCGATTCCGGTGCGCCCCGTCCCGCGGACACGCTCCCACACCTGCGGCCGGATAACCAGGTTCACCGTTCCGGTTTCGTCCTCCAGGGTCACGAAGACCGTACCCTTGGCTGTGCTCGGCCGCTGGCGATGCGTCACCAGTCCGGCGACCGAAACGCGCTGCCCCTGACGCGTCTCCTTGAGCTCTTCCGCCGTGCGAACCCGCAATTGTCTCAGCTCTGCCCGCACCAGCTCGAGCGGATGCGCTTCGAGCGACAACCCCACCGTCTCATAATCCGCCACCAGCCTCTCCCGGGGCGACATCGCCGGCAGCACCGCAGCCGGCTCAAAAAGCGGCTGATCCGCAAATAACGACTGGTCGTTGCGCCTCCACGCCAGAATCTGCCACAGCGCCTGCCGGCGATCGAGCCCCAGCGAACGAAAGGCGTCGGCGGCCGCCAGTCGCAGCAGCGTTTCACGTGAAACACCCCCCTGCCGGACCAGCGCGTCCAGCGAGCAGAACGGGCCTGCCCGCTGCATTCTTTCGATCCCGCGAACCTTCTCGGCGCTCAGGCCGCGTACGAGTCGGAACCCCAGGCGCAGGGCCGGCTCGGCCCCCGGCGCCCCGGGCTCCAGCCGGCAGTCATAACCGCTGGCGTTCACGTCCACCGGACGCACCGTCACCCCGTGCCGGCGTGCATCCCGCACGAGCTGCGCCGGCGCATAAAACCCCATCGGCTGTGAATTCAACAGGGCAGCGAAAAAAGCCGCCGGATAATAGCATTTCAGCCAGGCCGAGGCATATACCAGAAGCGCAAAGGAAGCCGCATGACTCTCGGGAAAGCCATATTCCCCAAAGCCGCGGATCTGGCTGTAGAGTTGGGCAGCAAACTCAGGTGTATAGCCATTCTCCAGCATCCCGCGGATCAACCGCGTCTCAAAGCGGTCGATCTGACCACCCCGCCGCCAGGCCGCCATCGAGCGCCGTAACTGATCGGCTTCGCCCGGTGTGAACCCCGCCGCCACTACGGCCAGACGCATCACCTGTTCCTGAAACAGCGGAACGCCCAGTGTCTTCTCCAGTACGCTTCGAACCGCCTCACTCGGATAGACCACCGGCTCCCATCCCTGACGACGCCGCAGGTACGGGTGAATCATGCCGCCCTGAATCGGTCCCGGACGGACAATCGCCACCTCGATCACCAGGTCATAAAAACAGCGCGGCTTCAACCGCGGGAGCATCGACATCTGGGCCCGACTTTCTATCTGGAAAACACCCACCGTGTCAGCGGCACAGATCATGTCGTAAACCGCCGGATCCTCCGGCGGCAGATTGTGCAGCGCCCGCGGCGGAGGCTGGGGCCGGCGCCGGCCGGTGTACTGCGGTGTACAGTGGATCAGTTCAAAGCATTTGCGCAGCGCCGTCAGCATTCCGAGCGCCAGGCAGTCGACCTTGAGGATGCCCAACGCGTCGATATCATCCTTGTCCCATTCGATGAATGTCCGCCCGGGCAGTCCGCCGTTCTCCAGCGGTACGATCTCGCACAACGGTGTGCGGGTGATCACAAACCCGCCCACGTGCTGCGACAGATGCCGCGGGAAGCCCAACAGATCGCGCCCCAGACGGGCCAGCAACCGGACGGTGCGATCCGCAGGGTTGAGCCCCGCCGCCCGCAGCGCGTCTTCGGGAACCGCTTCCTCACTCCACCAGTCCAGCGCCTTGGCCAGCACGTCCACCCGATCCAGCGACAGCCCCAGCGCCTTGCCCACGTCGCGAACGGCCGACCGGGGCCGATACGTAATCACTTCCGCCGTGATGGCGGCCCGCTCGCGGCCATACTTCTCATAGATGTACTGGAACACTTCCTCCCGACGTTCGTGCTCGAAATCGATGTCGATGTCCGGCGGCTCGTTGCGCTCGCGACTCATGAAGCGCTCGAAGAGCACATCCAGCCGGGCCGGGTCCACGGCCGTCACCCCGAGGCAATAGCACACGGCCGAGTTGGCTGCCGAGCCGCGTCCCTGGCACAGAATTCCGCGACTCCGCGCGAACCGCACCAAGTCCCAGACGGTCAGAAAGTACGGCGCGTACTTCAACTCTGCGATCAGCGCAAGCTCCCGCGCGACCAGCTCCCGCACACGCGGCGGCACACCGTCCGGGTAGCGCTCCCGCGCCCCTTGCCACGTGAGCTCTGCCAGATACTCCGCCTGGCTCCGACCGGCCGGACACAACTCGTCCGGATACTCGTAACGCAGCTCGTCCAGACCGAACGCGCACCGACGGGCGATTTCGACTGTCCGCCGCACCAGCTCTGGACACGCCGCATACCGCTGCGCAAGGCGTGTGCGGGGATGGAGATGCCGGACGGCGTTGGGAAACAGGCGCGTGCCGGCCGTCGCCAGCGTGCACTTCTCGCGGATGCATGTGAGAACATCCTGAAGGTAGCGGCGCTGCGGAATGTGGTAATGCACGGCCTGGGCGGCGACCAGCGGGATACCGGTCCGTCGCGAAAGGGAGAAAAGCTGCGCCAGGCGCTCCACGTCGGGCACCTCGCCCGTCAGCTCCGCTGCCAGAAAGAGATCGCGACCGAAGGTGTCGCGGTAGACCGCATACGGATCCACAGGACCCGCGCACGCCGCCGGCCCGCTTTGCCGGGTCACAGGGAAAGTGACTTCAGCCGGCGGGATCACGACGCCGATCAGGCCGGATTGCCAGCCCAGTTCGGCGATGTCGGCGAGGGCGAGGTTGCAACCGCCCTTGGGACTCCGCAGCCGCCCGCGCGTGATCAAACGAGCCAGACGACCGTAGGCCGCGCGCGTCGTCGCCAACAGCACGATCGGCGGTGCATCGCAAGGGGTAATTTCCGCACCAATGATCAGCCGCAGGTCGTGCTCTTTCGCCGCCAAGTGGGCCCGGACTACCCCCGCCAGCGAGTTGCGATCGGTAATGGCCAAGGCCTCGTAGCCGAGCTCGGCCGCCCGGGCGACCAGTTCCTCGGGGTGCGACGCACCGCGGAGGAACGAGAAATTCGAAAGGCAATGCAGCTCGGCGTAGGGTACCCCGCCAGCCGGCCCGTCCGGCTCCCGTGACGTCTCCGACTCGTCGTAGTTGTTGAAGACAGCTTGCGCGACCGCCGACCTCGGTTGCGAGGCCTTCATTTCGCCGGTCGGCATTGAGCCGGGACTGCTGACCAGTTGCCCGAGATCCGACATGCCCGAGATCTCCGGGGCACTCCGCCACATGTTGCGTCCCCAGGGACATCACGGTGCACCATCGCCCGGCGGCGCGCACTGACGCCCTGCTGACATTATACCTAACAAGTACCAAACATTCAAGCAGGCGCCGAGGTACCCGCCACCCTTTCCCGCGCGGTCCATCCCACACCTGGCCGGAGGACCCCCTCCCTCGGGAACTTGCAGCACGTTGGCCGTCGGCATCGGCCCAGGTATCTTACCGGGCGGGGGCGGCGGGCCGTCGCGCGCACGCCGGCCGTTCGCCCCACGCGCGACCGTCGCGCGGCGCATAACGTGGCAAGCGGGCTGCGCGCGGCCAAGGCCCGCGCGGTGCCGGGACCATGAACCGGGAAAGGTGACTCTATGTACGACTTCCTGAAGACATTGGGCGTGGACAAGGAGAACCTCGGCGGCTTCTGCGGCGAGTGGCTCGGCTCCGGACCGACCCTCGAGGTCATCACCCCGATCGACGGCACCCGCATCGGAACCGTCCGGCAGGTGACGGAAGCGGAGTACGACCGCATCGTGACCCGAGCCCATGAAGCCTTTCAGAACTGGCGGATGGTGCCAGCCCCGAAGCGCGGCGAGGTGATACGCCAGCTCGGGAACCGTCTGCGCGAAGTCAAACGCGAGCTGGGTGCACTCGTGACGCTGGAAATGGGCAAGATCCGGGCTGAAGGCGAAGGCGAAGTCCAAGAAATGATCGATATCTGCGACTTCGCCTGCGGCCTGTCCCGGCAGTTGTACGGGCTGACCATGCACTCGGAGCGCCCACGACACCGGATGTACGAGCAGTGGCATCCGCTCGGCGTCGTCGGCGTCATCAGCGCGTTCAATTTTCCCGTGGCCGTCTGGTCCTGGAACGCCGCCATCGCCGCCGTCTGCGGCGACAGCGTGGTCTGGAAACCGGCGAGCAAGACGCCGCTGACCGCGATCGCGACCACGAAGCTGGCGGCCCAGGTGTGTCAGGCGAATGGCGTCGATCCGGCGATCTTCTCGCTCGTCATCGGCAAAGGTTCAACGGTCGGCGAGCGGCTCCTTGCGGATCGGCGCATTCCGCTTATTTCCGCCACCGGCTCGTGCGAAATGGGCCACCGGGTCGGCGAGGTGGTTGGCCGCCGACTCGGGCGGACGATCCTCGAACTGGGCGGGAACAACGCCATCATCGTCACCCCCAGCGCAAACATGGACCTCGCCGTCCGCGCGATCCTGTTCGGCGCCGTCGGAACGGCCGGGCAGCGCTGCACCACGACTCGCCGCATCATCGTGCATAAGACCGTCCGCGACGAACTCGTGCAGCGTCTGGTCAGCGCCTACCGGTCCATTCCGATCGGCAACCCGCTCCGCGAAGGCACGCTGATGGGACCGCTGGTCACGCTGGACGCCGTCGAGACTATGCAGCAGGCCCTCGCCCGCCTCAAACAGGAAGGCGGCGAGGTGCTTTACGGCGGCGAAAAGCTCGCGGGCCCGGACTACCCGGGTGGCCACTACGTGCGACCCTGCCTCGCCGCCGCCAGAAACGAATTTCGCATTGTTCAGGAAGAAACGTTCGCCCCGATCCTGTACATCATCGACTATGGGCGCCCGGGGGTAGCGCCGGCCGCGGCCGTGAATGATCTGGAGGAGGCCATCGCCCTTCAGAATGACGTCCCGCAGGGGCTCTCATCGGCCATCTTCAGCACGAACCTGATGGAGACCGAGCTGTTCCTGTCGCATGTCGGGTCCGACTGCGGCATCGCGAACGTCAACATCGGTACCAGCGGGGCCGAGATCGGCGGGGCCTTTGGCGGCGAGAAGGAAACCGGCGGTGGTCGCGAGTCCGGCTCCGATTCGTGGAAAGCCTACATGCGCCGCCAGACCAACACCATCAACTGGTCCACCGACTTGCCCCTGGCACAAGGCATTAAGTTTGGTGACTAGTCGGCTCTGCCGAGGATCGGCCGCGACCGAGGTGCGACGTATAACTGGGCATGGGCCGTCCCGGCGCGCGCGTGGCGGGTTGCCATCGGGTGCGCCGCCGGTGCGCGACTTTCCATCTAGCGTGCGGAAACCGGCTGTGGCGGTCGCAGGGCGAGCATGCGGTCCAGCGCGACGCGCGCCCAGCGTCGCGTTTCATGGTCCACGCGAATCTGGTTGACGACATTTCCGGCGACGAGGTTCTCAAGCGCCCAGCATAAGTGCGGCAGGTCGATCCGGTACATAGTCGAACAGGAGCACTGGGGCCCCGCCAGCGACCGCACGCGCTTGTCCTTCAGCGTTTTCATAAGGCGGCCGACCAGGTGGATTTCCGTGCCAACCGCCCAGTACGAGCCCGCAGGCGCCCCCCGTACGGTCTTGATGATGTACTCGGTGCTTCCCACGTAGTCCGCCTGCTGGCAGACCTCCCACCGGCACTCGGGGTGCACGATGATGTTCCATGGATCCCCGCTGGCCCGTAGATTCTCGATCTGCTCGACTTTGAACAACTGGTGCACGGAGCAGAAGCCGTTCCAGAGGATCACCCGCGCAGCGCGAACCTGGTCGGGGGTCAAGCCGCCACCCGGTCGATGCGGGTTGTACACCACCATGCTTTCCAGCGGCCAGCCGAGCGCGTGCGCCGTGTTGCGCCCGAGATGCTGGTCCGGCAGGAAGAGTACCTTGTGGCCGACCGCGGCATCATCCCCCGGGCGCGCCCCGTGGAGCGCCCATTCCAGGACCATCTTCGCGTTCGAACTCGTGCAGCAGGCGCCGTCGTGTCGGCCGACAAACGCCTTGATCGCGGCCGACGAGTTCACGTAGGTGATCGGGGTAATGCGGGCCTGCGCGTGCTCATTCAGGAAACCCCAGGCATCTTCCAACTGATCGACGTCGGCCATATCGGCCATGCTGCATCCGGCACCCAGGTCGGGCAGAATCACACGCTGACGGTCGCTGGTGAGGATGTCCGCAGTCTCCGCCATGAAGTGCACGCCGCAGAACACGATGTACTCGGCCTGCGTCTGCTCGGCTGCTGTTTGAGACAGTTTGAGGCTGTCGCCGGTGAAGTCCGCGAACGCGATGACCTCGTCCCGTTGATAATGATGCCCGAGGATGACGAGTCGCGCGCCGAGTTGTTCTTTGGCAGACGCGATGCGCGCGCTGAGTTCCTGCTCGTCCGCCTCGACGTAGCCGGGTGGGAGCGGTTGCTGGAAAAGCATCGGCTGCTCACCTCGTGCCTTCGCGCCCGCCTTCATCATAGCGCCGCCGGCGTCAGGACGCCACGCGTCGGCGACGCTGCCACTCGAGTACACCCAGCACTGTCGCCATGCCCGCCACCCCGCACAGCCAGTCGCGAATGTCTACGCGGCGACCCACGAAGGATTGTGTGAGTTCGTCAAAGGCGGCGTAGCCGGCCAGAACAGCCGCGGCCCACCAGACAAACGTCGCCGGTAGTGGGCGGCGGAATGTCTCCGCGAACCGCCAGAATAGAAACGCCAACAACGCAAAGGCCGCCGCATGGGCCAGCTTGTCGGACGACGGAACCCCGAGATCAAGCCGCAGGTTCGGGAAGTGCGTACAGCATAAGACAAAGAGCCAGTAGGCCGGCAGGGCCCGACGATACCACGCGGACCAGGCCGCATCCGACATGCTGCGACCTCATGCCGGGGTTACGCCGGCGCTGGGATTATCGGCCGGCGTGCTTGCTGCGACCGGGGCTGGAAGCTCGACTGTTTGGTCCGCGGGCAAGATGCCGACCTGAAGGATCTCTTCCGCCAGGGCCGCATAGTCCTCGGCCCCGTGGCTGCCCGGCGCGTAATCGAAAACCGTCTTCCCGAAGCTCGGGCATTCGGCCAGCCGGATGTTGCGCCGGATGCTCGTGGCGAAAACTCGGGCGCCGAACCAGGGGTCGGACGGGCTCGCGCGGGCAAGGAACCCAGCCACGTCGTCGTGCACCTCCTGGGCCAGCTTTGTGCCGCGCTCGTACATGCACAGAACCACGCCCAGCACGCGGAGCTGCGGATTTAGCGCGCGTCGTACAAGTGTCACGGTTTCGAGCAGTCGGCCGAGCCCTTGGAGGGCCAGAAAATGAGGCTGAAGCGGGATGATGATCTCGCGGGCCGCGGCCAGTGCGTTGATCGCGAGCAAGCCGAGTGCTGGGGCGCAGTCGATCAAACAGATGTCAAAGCGGTCATCGCAGACCGCCAAGGCGTGGGCGAGCACCCGCTCGCGATCCGGGCGATTGGCCAGCTCGATCTCCGCTCCGACCAGGTCAATGTGGGACGGGACGATAAAAAACCGGTCGGCGACCGTCCGCGCGACGTCGGGCACCGGCGCCCCACGGGTCAGCACGTCGTAAATGCACAACTCCTGCGGACCAACCTCCACCCCCAGATGGATCGTGGCATGCGCCTGCGGGTCCAGGTCGATCAGCAGCACGCGCTGCCCGGTGCGGGCCATGGCCGCCGAGACGTTGACGGCGGTCGTCGTTTTCCCGACCCCGCCCTTCTGGTTGAGGACCGCAATCACCCGCATGCGAGCAGTATACGCCCGGCTCCAGGGATGGAAACGCCTAGACTCGGCTGGCCACCGCGCAGACGGTTCGTAGCTGCCATTGCCTGCCCCGCGTCGCGCCGGTTATCCTGAGATGTTTGATAGTTTGCGCGTGCCGTGCGACGCGGGGTGCGATTGTGCGCAGACTTTGCTCGCCGCCCGCGACGGACGCGCCGTGCCAGAGATCGTCGTCGGATCCGGAGATCAGCATGTCGATTGTTGAGCAGCTTGCCGAAGCCGTCATTAATGGCGACGAAATAGCGACACCGCGTCTGATCGAAGAGGGACTGGCGGCCGGCATCGCGCCCGGTGACCTCCTGAACCAGGGGCTACTCAAAGGCATGACCGAGGTCGGGCGGCGGTTTCGAGAGGGAGAATACTTCGTTCCCGAAGTGCTCGTCGCCGCGGAGGCCATGAAGGCCGGAACGGCCGTCCTGAAGCCACACCTCGCACGGGCGGGCGTCCGACCCGAGGCGACCGCCGTGATCGGCACCGTGCGCGGGGATCTGCACGACATCGGCAAGAACCTGGTCGTGACAATGCTGGAGGGTGCCGGCTTCGAGGTAATTGACCTCGGTGTGGATGTGCCGCCGGAGAAGTTCGTCGAAGCCTGCCGGCAGCGGCCCGTCCAGCTCGTCGGCATGAGCGCCCTGCTCACGACGACTATGCCCATGATGGAAGAGACGATCAAGGTGCTGCGCGCCGAAGTGCGCCCCACGCCCGTGCTGCTGGTCGGCGGGGCACCCGTGACGCAGGAATACGCAGACAGGATTCAGGCGGACGGCTACGGCCGTGACGCGGCCAGCGGAGCCGAACTGGCCAAGAAGCTGTGCCGCATCGGACGCAATTGAACGCCGGCCCTGGCGCGCAAGCGCGCGTTTTCCTCAGAAGGTACGTTACCCCGCCATGAGTGCACATCTGACATCCCACGAACGCGTCGCTCGCTGCCTGCGGCGACAGCCCCACGACCGCGTGCCCATCTTCGACGCCTGGTGGCGTGAGACAGAGCAGGACTACGTCGCGGCGATCGGCGATCCAAACCTGGGCTGCGGCATCGAGAGTTTCCCGCGCGAGCCGCGCCCGGACCGGCTCACGCTGTGGGAATACTTCGACATGGACCTCATGCAGGTCGGCTGGCCCGATCAGCGCCTGCGCCTGATTCCTCCGGAAGTCCTGGAGGAGACGGACGACTGGGTCCTTCAGCGCGACGGCAACGAAGCCGTCATGCGCTGGTGGAAACACAAAATGGGCACCCCGGAGCACGTGGCTTTCGGGATCGACTCGCCGGAAAAGTGGGCCAAGGTCCGCGAGCTGCTCGTGCCCTCGAAAGAGCGTATTCGCTGGTCGGAGTTCATGCCGCGCTACCGCCGGGCGCGGCAGGACAAGCGCTTCATCTGCTATTGCGCCGTGGAAGTCATCGAGTCCGCCAAGGACTCGCTGGGCCACGAGCAGATGTGCCGGGCGATGATCAAGCAGCCGGAGTGGGTGCATGACGTGTTTGCAACCTACACGCGCTTTTCGATCGAGATGTTCCGCCTCTTCGAAGCCGAAGGCGGCCCCTGCGACGGAGCGTTCATCTACGGCGATATCGCGTACAAGAACGGCCCCTTCATGTCGCCCCGGCATTACCGCGAATTCGTCCTCCCCTATCACAAGCAGTTCTTCAACGAGTTTCACCGGCGGAACATGCCGGTCATCTTTCATTCCGACGGTGACATTCGCCTGTTGCTGCCGCATCTGATCGAGGCCGGGGTGGATGTGATTCAGCCGATGGAGACGCGTGCCGGCATGGACGTCCGCGAGCTGGCCCCGCAGTACGGCGACCGGCTGGGGTTCTTCGGCAACATCGACGTCACAGTTCTGGCGACGAATGATCGGGAGCAGATACGGAGAGAATTGCTGGCCAAGATGACCGCCGGCATGCGGTATCAAGGCTACCTCTACCATTCCGACCACTCCATTCCGCCGGGCGTGACACTCGAAACGTATCGCTGGCTGATCGAAGAAGTCCGGCGGATCGGGCAGTACGCCTGATGCCCCGGCCGGGTTGCGGGCCGGGCAGACGTGTCGCGAGTCGCGCAGCGTGGCAGTCGGTGCGTGCGGGAGTGCACCGTTGAAAGGCCATATCGACTACGAGGCGGCATTCGAAGACTACTTGCGAGCGCGCCAGATTCCGTACGTGGCCGTGGATGAGGCCAAGCGGGCTGCATTCCGCGATGCGCGGCTGAAAAGCTTCGATTTCATTGTCTACTCGACGCGCGGCACGAACTGGCTCGTGGACATCAAGGGGCGGCGCTGGGCCACCCGCCGGGCCGCGCGTCGGCCCGCGTGGGAGAATTGGGTCACATTGGCAGATCTGGAAGGCTTGGGGCAATGGCAGGAGGTCTTCGGCCCCGGCTTCGCCGCCCTGCTCGTCTTCGCGTACCGACTGGACGCGGAGGGCGACCCGCCGTCGGAGCTCGTCCACGTTTTCCGCGGGGCGCGCTACCTTTTCGCCGGCATTCCGCTGGATCAGTACCAGACGCACGCCCGGCTGCGCAGCCCGAAATGGGGCACTGTGAATCTATCCGTTCGGGACTTTGCCGCCGGTGTCCGACCGATCACAGACTGGTTGTGATCCGCACTCCAAGCGACGCGACCAACGTAAACGACGAGCAAGCCCCCTGCCGGCCCACTACATGTAGAGGCCGCCGTCCACGACGAACACCTGCCCCGTGATGTAGGAGGCTTCGCGGCTGGCCAGAAAAGCGACGACGGCCGCCACCTCGTCCGGCTGGCCGAAACGCTGCATCGCGATCAGAGAACGCGCCTGCTCCTTGAGCTTCTCCGGCAGGTCGCTGGTCATCTCGGTTTCGACGAAGCCCGGCGCGACCGCGTTACAGGTGATTCCCCGGCGGGCCACCTCCTTGGCGATGGCTTTGGTCATCCCGATCAGTCCGGCCTTGGCCGCCGAGTAGTTCGCTTGTCCCGGGTTGCCCATCAGCCCGCTGACGCTGGAAATGTTGATGATCCGCCCGTACCGCGCCCGCAGCATATGCCGACTGACCGCGCGCGTCATCCAGAACGCGCCGCGGAGATTCGTGTCGAGAACGATGTCGAACTGCTCGTCCTCCATGCTCATCAGCAGCCCGTCGCGCGTGATCCCTGCGTTGTTGACGAGGATATCCAGGTGTTCGTACCGCGCGGCCAGCTCCTCGACGAAGTTATTGACCGCGACCCGGTCGGTGACGTCGAGCGTGGCCGGTACGATCCGGGCCGCGACTTCCGGCCCGGCCGCTTGCACCCAGGCCCGCGTCCGTTCCACATTCCGGGCGGCGGCAATCACCGTGGCACCGGCACGCGCCAGCGCCAGGCAAATGGCCTGCCCAATGCCGCGTGAGCCTCCCGTCACGATGGCGTTCTGCTGTGTAAGGTCGAAGGTCATTGCGCCCTTTCGGGTGCGACGGTCAGGTCGCCGACGGTGCTGATGTTGGTCGTCTGCACGCTGCGATCGATCTTCCGCATCATACCGGTCAAATGCCGGTTGGGTCCAATCTCCCAGAAGTGCCGGCACCCGTCGGCGATCAGGCGGGTCACGCACGCCTGCCAGCGGACCGGATTCACGACCTGCCGGTAAAGTGAATCCCGGATAGCGGCCGGCTCCGCGTGGTAGGTCGCGTCGACGTTGGCGATCACGCGCACGCGCGGCGGCTGGAACTCGGTCTCCGCCAGGACCGCCTTGAGCCCCTCGGCCGCGGAGCGCATCAGCTCGCTGTGGAAGGCGCCGGCCACCTTCAGCGGAATAGCACGACACCCGAATTCGTCCGCCAAGGCCACCGCCGCCTCGCAGGCGGCCCGGTCGCCGGAGATCACGATCTGGCCGGGGCAGTTGAAATTGGCGGGTCGGACGCGCCCGCGGTCCGCGACGCGTTCGCACAGCGCCAGCACGCGTTCTTCCTCCAGCCCGAGAATCGAGACCATCCCGCCCGGGTTCTGCTCGGCGGCCTGTTGCATGAGCTGACCCCGGCGGTACACCAGGCGTAGCCCATCCGCGAATGACACCGCTCCTGCCAGGTGCAGCGCCGTGTACTCGCCCAGACTCAGGCCGCCCATGGCCGCGAAGCTCTCGGCGTGGAACCGCCCGGCGTCCACCGCGGCGCGGAAAAGGGCCACGCTGGTGGTGAAAATGGCTGGCTGTTGCACGTCGGTGGCGTCCAGCCGTTCTGCCGGCCCCTCAAAGCACAGTCGGGACAGCGGGAAACCCAGAATCTCGTCCGCCTGGGCGAACGTGTCCGCGGCCACCGCGTACGACTCGGCCACATCGCGGCCCATGCCCACAAGCTGCGCGCCCTGCCCCGGAAAAATCGCCGCGTGAAGCGACATCGTTCACACCCTCAACAGCGCGGAGGCCCAGGTGAGTCCGGCGCCAAACGCCACCAGCATCACCAGATCGCCCGGGCGACAACGGCCCGCGGCCCGCGCCTCGTGCAGCGCTACCGCGACCGACGCGGCCGACGTGTTCCCATATCGGTCGATGTTGATCAGCACCCGTTCCAGCGACAACCCGATCTTGCTGCACGCCGACTCGATGATCCGCAAGTTGGACTGATGCGGAATCACCAGGGCCAGATCCGACACCGACACCCCCGCATCCTGACACGTTTCGACAATGATGTCGGCCATTTGCAACACGGCGAACTTATAAACTTCCCGCCCCTGCATCCGCATGAAGTGCAGACGCTCGTCTACCGTCTGCCGCGTGGCCGGATGACGCGAACCCCCGGCCGGGATGTAGATCAGCTTGCCACGCTCGCCATCTGCGCCCCACCGCGCCGCGAGCACCCCGCGCTGCGACTCCTGCGCCCGCCGCAGAATCGCAGCGCCGGCACCGTCCCCGAACAGAATACAGGTGCCACGGTCCTGCGGATCCGTGACGGTGCTCAAAGCCTCGGCACCGACGACCAACACCGTCCCGGCGATTCCGGTCACAACGTACTGCGCGGCCGCCAACACGCCGTACACGAAGCCACTGCATGCCGCGGCCAGGTCGAAGGCCGGAATCCAGCGGCAGCCAAGCGCGGCCTGCAACAGGCAGGCTGTGGACGGCAACATGTGCTCGGGCGTAATGGTGGCGACCACGATCAGATCGAGGTCCGCGGGTGTCAGACCCGCGTCCTGAAGCGCCGCGGTGCTGGCCCGCGTCGCCAGATCAAGCGTCCCCTGCCCCGGGGCCACCCAGCGACGCTCGCGGATCCCCGTGCGCTGGACGATCCATTCGTCTGAGGTGTCCACCACACGCGCCAGCTCGTCGTTCGTCACGACCCGCTCGGGCATGTACACGCCGCTGCCGACGATTTCCACGGGCCACGCCAATTTCATGCGGCGTCCCCGTGTCGGCGGTCCAGGGCGCTGGCGATGGCCGCGTTCAGATTGAGGCGGATCTGCTCGACGGCCACGCGGATGGCGTTGGCGATGGCGCGGTAATCGCTGCGACCGTGGCAGATGATGGCGACCCGGTTCAAGCCGAGCAGCGGCGCACCCCCATACTCGGCAAAGTCGTGGCGCTTCCAGATGCGGGCCACGATCGGTTCAAAGCGGGCCACCAAGTCCTGACCTTCCTGCTTGATCTCTTCCACGATCGTCTGGAAAAGCCCCTCGGCCAGACCCTCGGTGAGCTTCAGAATCACGTTGCCGACAAAGCCGTCACAGATGGCCACCTCGCAGACGCCGCGGAAGATGTCCCGCCCCTCGAGGTTTCCCTTGAAGCGCAAGGAACTGTCGCGCTTCATCAGCGCGCCGGCCTCTTTGACCAGCGGGTTACCCTTGCCCTCTTCTTCGCCGATCGAGATCAATCCGACGCGTGGCTCGGCAATGCCGAGGATCAGGCGCGCGTAGCATACGGAAACGCGTGCATACTCATAGAGGTGGTGCGGCTTGGGCGTCGTGTTCGCCCCCACGTCGCACAACACCACCGGCCCGTGAAAGGTCGGCATCACGACCGCGATCCCCGGCCGCGACACGCCCGGAACGGCACCGATCTTGAGCTGACAGGCCGCCGCGAACGCGCCCGTGTTGCCGGCCGAGATCAACGCGTCAAGAGTCCCGTTTCCCCCGGCGACCGCCATCTGCACGATGCTGGACTTGCGCTTGTGCCGCAGGGCCTCGACCGGGGACTCGTCCATGCCGATGAACTGGGGGCAGTCCTCGATGCACACGCGGTTGTCATTCAGCCCGGCCGCAACGCACTCGGCCTCCACGCGGTCTTTCGGTCCGTAGAGCACGATCGTGTCCTGCTCGCCCACGAATCGCAGCCCGTAAGCCACGCCCCGCACGACCTCGCGCGGGGCGTGATCACCACCCATTGCGTCCATGCCAATGCGCATGGAGCCCTCCTCGCTGCCCTGCCGTGAAGGATATCTGACACGCCGCGGGCCACCCGGGAAAACCCGCCGGCTCCCACCCGCCCGAACCACCGTGGCCCTGCGCGCCGACCACGCCGACTCCTAGCTCTTCTTCTCGGCGACCTCGATCCGCGTCCGGGCATTCACGTAACCGCAGTTCCCGCAGGCCGCGTGCGGCAGCTTCATCTGGCTGCACTGCGGGCACGGAATCAGGTGAACTGGCCGCAGCGCGTGGTGCGCACGCCGGGTACGCTTCCGCATCTTGCTCTTCTTCGTTACCGGTAACAAAGCCTTTCCTCGCAGAATGTCCGAATGACCATCCGCCCGAGTCCGCACGACAACGGGCCGCCCGCGGCGGGGCCTATGGCGATGGAACCCCGCGAAACTAAACGTACTGGCACCCTCTGTCAAGATCGGCCTTCCCCCGCGACGACCCCGCACCGCGCACCCGAATTCCGGGCGCTTGACGTCCGGCGCAGCCACCGCATTATGGAGTGGCGTTCCGGTTACCACCAGGGGCGGGGCCGCCCAGGCTCGCCGGCCCGAACGTAAGCCGCACGCCCGACTGCGCTCGGCACTTCCCCCGGGCCGGCCGAATGTTCACTGGATGGTTGAGTCCGTACGGCGGCGGGGTTTCCCCGCCCGCGGAGTTGCACAGTGCCCCGGCGACCGGACATCCAGCGCGTACTGATCATCGGCAGCGGTCCCATCGTCATCGGGCAAGCGTGCGAGTTCGACTATTCCGGTACCCAGGCCTGCCGGGCGCTTCGTGAGGAAGGCGTCCGGGTCGTCCTGCTCAACAGCAACCCGGCGACCATCATGACCGATCCGGAACTGGCCGACCGCACCTATCTCGAGCCGATCACGCCCGCAGTCGTCGACGAAATCCTTACGCGCGAGACGGCCCGTGGGACACCTGTGGATTCCCTCCTGCCGACCTTGGGCGGTCAAACCGGTCTGAACTGCGCCGTCGCCGCCTGCGAGACCGGAATCCTCGCACGGCACGGGGTACGGCTGATCGGAGCGGACCGGGAGACCATTCGGCGAGCCGAGGATCGGGAGGAATTCAAGCGGACCGTGACGCGCATCGGCCTCGATGTACCGCGTTCCCAGACGGCCCGCTCGTATGACGAGGCGCTGTGGGCGCTCGAAACCATCGGGCTGCCGGCCTGCATCCGTCCGGGATACACGCTCGGCGGCACGGGCGGCGGTCTGGCCCGCACGCCCGCGGAGTTCGAGTACCTCGTGCGCGACGGGCTCGCACAGTCGCCGATCGGACAGGTGCTGATCGAGGAAGACCTCACCGGCTGGAAGGAATTCGAGCTCGAGATGATGCGCGACCGGCGCGACAACGTGGTGGTCGTCTGCTCCATCGAGAATCTCGATCCGATGGGTGTGCACACAGGCGATTCCATCACCGTCGCCCCAGCCATGACGCTGTCGGACAAGGAGTACCAGCGTATGCGCGACGCGGCGATCGCCATCATGCGGGCGGTCGGCGTGGACACGGGCGGCGCGAACATTCAGTTCGCGGTCCACCCGCGCGACGGACGCATGGTCGTGATCGAGATGAACCCGCGTGTATCACGCTCCTCCGCGTTGGCGTCCAAGGCTACCGGGTTTCCGATCGCCAAAATCGCCACCAAGCTGGCGCTGGGCTATACGCTCGACGAGCTGCGCAACGACATCACGCGCGTGACCTCCGCCTGCTTCGAGCCCACGATCGACTACTGCGTCGTCAAGATGCCACGTTTCGCCTTCGAGAAGTTCCCGGAAGCCGACGAGACACTGACGACCTCTATGAAATCCGTCGGCGAAGCGATGGCGATCGGCCGAACCTTCAAGGAAGCGCTCCAGAAATGCATCCGCTCGATGGAGATCCGGCGCCCCGGTTACGGTCTGCACCCCGGCGACAAGTGGCTCGATGCGCGGCAGGGCGAGGGTTTCGGCGGCGCCGAGGACGTTAGTGTGTGGGTAGACCCCTTCGGCCACACCGCCGCCCCGCCGGCTCCCGTGTTCGGCGGCTCTCTGTTGGGCGAGGCACCGGCCGACACGCGCGAGCATGCCTCGCAGGAATGGCCGATTCCGGACGAGGTGCTCACCGCCAAGATTGCCACCCCCTGCCAGGGTCGCTTGTACTACATCCGTTACGCCCTCAAGCTGGGCTGGTCGGTGGAACGCATCGCCGATCTGGCGCACATCGACCCGTGGTTCCTGGACCAGCTCGCAGAGCTGGTGGACTTCGAACGACAGCTTGAACACGCTCCGATCACCAACGGTGGCGGCCTCCGCCCCTCCCCCGAGCTCGTGGAGATCTTCCGCCAAGCGAAGGCGTACGGGTACAGCGACGCGCAGCTCCGGTACCTCTGGCGGATGGACGCAGCGGCCTTTCGCCGCCTGAAGGCCCACGTGGACCGACCCAAGTTCAAGACGGTCGACACCTGCGCGGCCGAGTTCGAGGCGTTCACGCCGTACTACTACTCGACGCACGAACGCCCACTGGCTCAGGTCGTGCGCAGCCCGGAGGCAGTGGCCGAGCTGCGCCGGCACCACGCGTCGCGCGGCCAGATACCGCTGGGGGACGCCGTACGCGGTCTGGGGATCCCGTCCGCCCATCGCTACCGGCCGCTCGACGACGAGCACGTCCTGGTCGAGTTTCACGACGACGAACTGCGGGTCAGCGACCGACCGAAGGTCGTCATCCTCGGCGGCGGCCCCAACCGCATCGGCCAGGGCATCGAGTTCGATTACTGCTGTGTCCACGCCGCCCTGGCCGCCCGTGAGCTGGGCTACGAATCGGTCATGGTCAACTCCAACCCGGAGACCGTCAGCACCGACTACGACATAAGCGACCTGCTGTTCTTCGAGCCGCTGACCCATGAGGACGTGCTGAACATCTGCGAACGGCTGAACGGGCAACCGTTCCAGCCCGGTACCGCGTACCCGTCGGAACGCCGCGAGGGCGGCAAGCTCCTGGGCGTTATCGTGCAGTACGGCGGGCAGACGCCGCTGAATCTGGCTCAGGGACTGGCCGAGGCGGGCGTGCCGATTCTCGGCACCTCGCCGGCCAGCATTCACGCTGCGGAAGATCGGGCCCAGTTTCAGGAGGTCGTGCGGGAGCTCGGGCTGCGCCAGCCGCCCAACGGCGTCGCCTATTCGCGGGCGGAGGCAGCCAAGGTGGCCGAGGAGCTGGGGTACCCGGTGCTGGTGCGACCGTCCTACGTGCTCGGTGGACGCGGCATGCAGGTGTGCAACCACGCCGCCGACCTGATGCGGTACATCGACGGTGCCTTGCACGCGACGGACCGCGAGCTGAACCTGGACCGGCAGCATCCGATCCTGATCGAGAAGTTCCTGCTGGACGCGATCGAAGTCGACGTGGACGCGATCAGCGACTGCGGTTATCCCGGTCGTGCGCCGGCGGACGGGCGCTGCGATATCTGCGGCTTGATGGAGCACATCGAGGAAGCGGGCATCCACAGTGGCGACAGTTGCTGCGTCCTGCCGCCCTATTCGCTGTCCCCTGCACTCGTCGACGAGATCAAGTATCAGGTCAAGCTGCTCGCGCGTCGCCTCGGCGTGTGCGGACTGATGAACGTTCAGTTCGCCATCCAGGGACACGTGGTGTACGTGATCGAGGTGAACCCGCGGGCCTCCCGCACGATTCCGTTTGTCAGCAAGGCTACGGGCATCCCCTGGGCCAAGGTCGCCACCCGCGTGATGCTGGGCTGGCCGCTGGACGAGGCCCTCAGTGGCGTCGAACCGGTCACGCCACGACACGTAGCCGTCAAAGCGCCCGTGTTCCCCTTCCAGAAGCTCCGCACGGTGGACTGCGTGCTGGGGCCCGAAATGCGCAGCACGGGCGAGGTGATGGGAATCGACGAGAGTTACCCGCTCGCCTTCGCCAAAGCGATGCTGGCGACTGGCGTGCGACTGCCCACCTCCGGCAACGTGCTGGTCAGCGTGTGCGACGCCGACAAGCCGCGGATTGTCTCCATCGCGCGTGAGCTGCACGAACTGGGGTTTCGCATCTATTCCACCCTGAAGACGCGACAGACGCTCGCCGAGCACGGGATCCCTGCGGTCCTGGTGTCCAAGCAGCCCGGGCAGTCGGCGCCCTTCCTGCTGGACCTTATCCGCCAACGCCGCCTCGACCTGCTCATCAATACTCCCATCCACACGGGTAGCGCCACGGAGGAAGGCCGCTGGCGGGTCGCATCGATTCAGCTCGGGATTCCACTGATCACGACGCTCGCTGGCGCCCGCGCCGCCGTCGGGGCCATCCGGGCGTTGCGAGCCGGCAAAATGCAGGTGCGTGCCTTGCAGGACTACCTGCGGCCAGGAGGAGCCTCATGATCGCCCGCTTGGCCCTGGAAGACGGCGCGCTCTTCTTTGGCGTCGCCTGCGGAGCACCCGGTACGCGAACCGGGGAAGTCGTCTTCAATACCGCCCTGACCGGGTATCAGGAAGTGTTCACGGACCCATCCTATTGCGGACAGATCGTAACCATGACCTTTCCCCTCCAGGGCAACTACGGCGTCAACCCGGAGGACTTCGAGTCCGCGCGGCTCCACCTCGCCGGGGTGGTCGTCAAGGAATTGCCACGCCGCCCCAGCAACTACCGCGCGACGCAATCCATGTCCGAGTTTCTGACCAGTCATGGCATCATCGGACTGGCCGGCGTCGACACACGCGCCCTGACCCGCCGCATCCGCACGCACGGGGCGCTGCGCGGCGTGATCACGACGGAGATCGAGGATCCGCTGGAGTTGCTGCGGCTCGCACGTGCGGCGCCGCCGATGGAAGGGAACAACCTCGTCCGGGCGGTCGCTCCGACGAGCTTGGGATCGTGGTCCGAACCGCTGGCAGGTTCCACGACGGGCAGCCCGGACCGCCATGCGAATGGCGGTCACATCGTCGCCATCGACTGCGGGATCAAGCACAACATCCTGCGTCATCTGGCCAGCGGCGGCTGCCGGGTGACGACCGTGCCGCCCACGGCGACCGCGGCCCAGATTCGCGACCTGCGTCCCGACGGCGTGCTGATCGGAAACGGTCCCGGGGACCCGGCAGCCGTCACCGACACGGTGTCCACGCTGCGGGCGCTGTTGGGCCACGTACCCATGTTCGGAGTGTGCCTCGGGCATCAGATGCTTGCCCTGGCGCTGGGCGCACAAACCTATAAGCTCAAGTTCGGGCACCACGGAATCAACGTCCCCGTGCGAAACATGCTCAGCGGGCGCGTCGAAATCACCAGCCAGAATCACGGCTTCGCCGTCGAACAGGCTTCGCTCGAACGCGTGGGCGGCACGGTCACGCACCTGAACCTGAATGACGGCAGCCTGGAAGGTTTCGTCCACCCCGACTGTCGTGTGCTGGCCGTGCAGTTCCACCCCGAGGCCAGCCCCGGCCCGCACGACGCGGCGTACCTCTTCCGCCGCTTCACGAACGCCGCTGCGAACGGCGGGCAGATCGGCCCGGAGCTGCTCGCATAAAGCTCCGCCGGCGTTCCCTTGGCCACGACGACGTCGCTGGCCCCGGCACGTGACATCACCCGCCCGCGTGCGCGACCGTCTCGATACCGGGCGCAGGAACCAGCTCGAACCACTCGCGCGTGCGGCGAACAGCGACAATCGGCGTCTGCGGCTCGTGATCGAGAACCAGCAGACCGTCGCTATCCGCGAGCCACCCGAGCAGTTCCTGCTTCGATCGTCGATTGTCGAGCGGAAACAGGTCGTAGGCCATGTTGTACGCGGGACCCAGGTGGTGGCGGGTCGGCATGAGATCCCCGGCAAACACCAGGGACCGCTGGCGCCCGGTCACGACGACAGACTGGTGTCCACGCGTGTGCCCCGGGGTAAGTAACACATTGACGCCGGGCATGATCGGGCCGGAACCATCCAGCGGGTGCCACAGGCCCGACGTCTCGAGCGGTGCGTAGTTCTCGGGCCGGTAGGTGGCCGTCATGATCCCGAAGCCAGACCGGGCGTCCTCCAGCTCCCGGCGCTGAATGTGCACAGTCGCACGGGGAAACGTCGGCACGGGGCGTCCGTCATCCAGCCAGGTCAACCCGCCGGCGTGATCGAAATGCAGGTGTGTGACGACGACGTCCGTGATGGTCTCCGGCTCAACGGCGAGCCGACGCAGCGACGGCAGCAACCAGTGCTCCGGATCGATCGCGAAGATGCGCTGCTCCTTCTCGCTGTACTTGGCCCCGTGGCCCGTTTCGATGATGACCCGACGGTCGTTCTCGTCGGTCCATTCGACCAGCAGACAATTGCACGCAAGTGGGATGCGGTTCTGGTCATCGGCGGGGCAATGTTGCGCCCAGAGCACCTTTGGAATGAGGCCGAACATGGCGCCACCGTCGAGCTTGAAGGCGCCGCCGCTGACCAGCGTCACCCGGCAATCCCCCAGGTCGACGCGCACGGATTCGAATCGCGACATCGCCCGCACCTCGTCAGGATGTCCGGCCGGCACGGACAAGTACCGCACCCAGGGCCGGGTACGTTATCATACGCGCCGCGTGCCAGCCGGCGTGCGGCGAGCGAGGCGCGGTCCCGGAACCCGATGGCGACGACCGGCGAAATTCGGTGTCTGTGTCTGGACGTTGACGGCGTGCTGACCGATGGGCGCGTCTACTGGGACGACGCCGGGCTCGGCGCGCGGGCCTTTCACGTGCACGACGGATTCGCTTTGCGCTGGTGGCAACGACTGGGCGGGGTGGTCATTCTCTGCTCGGGAAAGACATCGCAGGCGGTCGCCCTGCGGGCCGCCGAGCTGGGTATTACACATGTCTTGCAGGGCAGCACCGACAAGCTCGCCGATGTCGAGCGCGTGCTCACTGAACTGCGCCTGAGCTGGGAACAGGTTGCGGTGATCGGCGATGACCTGCCGGACATTCCGCTCATGCGACGTTGCGGGCTGCCGATCGCCGTAGCCAACGCACGTCCGGAGGTGAAAGCCGCGGCTCGGCTGGTGACCGCGCACAGCGGGGGCGAGGGCGCCGTGCGCGAAGCGATGGAGCACGTGCTGCGGGCGGACGGCCGCTGGTCGGAGGTCCTGAAACACTACGGGGTAACGGCGGACGGACCGGCGAAGGAGCGGGGTGTCCCATGATGCGCAACGTCGTTCTCGTCGTGTCCTCCCTGGCTGTGCTCGTGGTTCTTTTCGTCGGCTACCGACTGCTGTTCCGCACACCCGCCGAGCCGATGTCGCGGCAGCCCATCGACGAACTTCCCACGCCCCTGCCGCAGACGGGACCGGCCCTGCGGGTCGGACAGGATGTCGAGGTACCGGCTGGCGGGCGAATCGTCTTCCGGCGCTATGACGAGCGCACCGGCCAGCCGACAGACCTGTTCAGTTGCCTGGACTGGCAGCCGGTGCCCGGCTCCAAGAATGAGATTCGCGTGACCGGGCCCGAGCTGGCCATGGTGCTGCCCAGTGGCATGGTCGCCACCGTGCTCGCCGATGAAGGCCAGCTCACCGCCGAGCGCATCGAGCGGCAGCAGATGCGGCCGCGCAGCGGGTGGCTGGCAGGCAACGTGCGCATTGTGATCGACCGCGACACAACGCCCGGACGACCGCCCCGCGATGCACGTCCGCAGGACCTGATTACGCTGTTCGTCGATCGCCTGGAGTTCGACCTGGAGCGCGGCGAGCTGCGCAGCGCAGACCGGGTAGTCGTGCAAAGCCTGGAATTCGAAGTGGTCGGCACGGGGCTTGATCTGGTGTGGAGCCAGGCGGACAACCGGGTTGAGACGCTGACTCTGGCGCGCGGCGAAGAATTCGTCTTCTACACGCCAACCAGCTTGTTCGACACCCCAGACCAGGATGAAACGCGCCCCGGCGAACCGGCGTCGGCGCCGGCCCCGCGCACGGCGACGGCTCCGCGCCCGCCGACACCTCGACGCGTGACCACCTACCTGTGCACACTTTCCGGCGGGGTTCTGGCCGAGCAGTATCGCGCAGACCAGGTGGTTGGTGGGCTGCGGGCGGACGAAGTGCAACTGCTGTTCGACATCGGTGCCCGCGCAGGCCGATTCCTGCGCGCGCCAGCCAGCCGGCCGCAGGCCGCCGAACAAGATCGCGGCCAGCGGCTGGTCGTACGCTGGTCGGGAAAACTGACGCTGGCCCCCATCGACAGTCCGCCGCCCTCCGGCCGTCACCGCCTGCATTTCACCGCGTCAGGAGCCCCGGTCGCGCTGGCGCGCGGGGAGGGCACGATCCTGTGCGGCAAAGTGCGGTACGAAGACGAAAGCCGCCGCATCTGGCTCGAATCTCTGCCGGGCGAGTCCATCGACTTCGCGCTGGGGGAGAAAATGTCCGCCGCGGCGGCCGGCGTGTATGTCGACCGTACGCAGCGGCTCGTCAAGCTGATCGGGCCATTGGTATTGCGGTCTCAGCGTGGAACGGGCCCGGCGACGCGGTGGTCAACCGTCCACGCCCAATTGTGGGGTGAGCTGACGCTCGCCGAGCCTGCCTCCACCTCGCGCCCTGCCGCGGAGGCCATGCTGGAGTTCGAGCGGCTCGAATCGGCTACGTTTGTCGGAGAGGTCAGAGTCGACCTGGGCAAGCAGAAGCTGATCGCCGACAGCCTACAGGTCACGTTCCGGCCGGATGCGGGTGAACAGACTCTTGAGGAGCTGCTGGACACGGCCATCGCCACCGGCCGAGTACGGCTGACGAGCGAAGACGGAACAGTCGAGAGTCAGGCGCTGGCGTTGACGTTCGCCCGCACCCCGGAACGTACACTGTACCCCAGTCGCATGCATGCCCGCGGGGCCGTTCGGCTGGCACGTGAGCGGGCCCGGATCCGCGGGGACGAGGTGCAGGCAGAACTGGCCCCGGGGCCGCGCGAAGCCGAGGGCCGGGGTCCGGAATTCGTGTTACGCACCCTGGAGGTCGCTGGTCGGGCCGAGGTCGTCGATCCGGATCATCGTCGCGCGGCACGCGGCGCGCGCATCACCAGTCAGTTCATCGAACCCGACTGGCTCGCGACGGCTACCGTGCAAGGCACGTCCGAGCGGCCCGGGCTGGTCTACGCACATCCGTTCATCGTCCGTGGGCAGCAAATCGATTTGGATCGCTCCGCCCAGACGCTGCACGTCGAAGGGCCGGCACGCCTGTCGTTCCGCAGCCAGCGCAGCCTCCAAGGACAGCAGCGGAAGGAACTGACGCCGGTGGTCGTGACCAGCCAGAACCGGCTTCATATCGATGGTCGCGGCAACACGGTGCGCTTCGAGGGCCGGGTCGTCGCCACCAGCCGGGAAGAGCAGCTTCAGAGCGACGCGTTGACGCTGCTGCTGGAGGATATCGCCCCGCGACCGCAGCAGCGCGCGCCGCGTGTGCCCTCTTGGGTCGACTGGTACCGGGCCGCGCGAGCCTTGGTCGACCGCTTCGAGGGGCATCCGACACGGTCGCGTTCGCCGCTGGCGTGGGAAGAGGGCCTGGAGCGAGTGCGCAAGGAGCCGGTGCGTCTGATCGCGGACAACGGGCTTGTTTCGAGCGAGAGTTTTGTTCCCGGCGATCCCGAACCCGTCGTGCACGCGAGCATCTCGGCACCGCAGCTTGAATTCGACCTCGTCAATCGTCAGATTCATGCCAGCGGCCTGACGCAATTGCTCCTCACCGATCGGCGCGGGCGCGACGACCCGCAGGTAACCGGTGAGGTCCTCGGCCTGCCGTCGGCCTTCATGAGCCGTGGCCCCAGCCAGACCGCCATGCAGTGCACCGGACGAATGACCTACACCCTCGGCCCGGACGGCCCCGAGCGCCGTGACACCGTGATCTTCGAGGACGATGTGTTCTTCGTCCACCGCACCGGCGGCGCCATGATCAACCTGGCTGAAGCGCTGCCGCGACCGACGCACGCCGTCGCGGAAATTCCACCGGGCCGCAACGCCACCCTGGAATGCGAACGCCTGGAGTGCTGGTTCGTCGTGGATCAGGAGGGCAGCGTTCCCCAGCGGGGCGGTGGCCTGACGCGTACGCCGATGCGGCTGGCCTCCCTGCTCGCTTCCGGCAGCGTTTACCTGCGGGACGAATTCGGGCCGCGTGTCCGCGAGGTAAACGCGGCCTGGATCGAGTTCAATCGCGAACAGTCTGTGATCAACGTGCGCAGCACGGATGTCGCCGAAGCGCGCGTGTACTTCGAAAACACCGCGAGCGGGCAGCTCGACGTGCATACGGGCAAGCAACTGGTTATCGACCTGCGCGATGGCACCGTGCGGTCCGGCGAGCTGCGCGGCCACCTGCGCCGCCCGTGATCTTGAAATCGGGTCGAGAAGCCACTATTCTGCCGTGTTGGCGATGGAGTCCGCCGTCAAGCGGCCCCGGACGGTCGGGCCTGATGACTCCTACCGGGAACAGCCTGGGTAGGGTTTTACAGGTCGCGGCCGCCTGGAAGGCCACAGGCTCTGCAAACCCGCCAGGCAGTCCCTGGCCGGGTTTTTTGTGCGCGCAGGCCGCTTGGCGGCGGAGGTCCAGGCAATGCACGAGGTGTGGTTTCAGGCCGCGTTATGGGTGGGGCTGGCACTGGTCGCCACGTTGCTGTCCATCTGGCTGCGAATCTCGGTCGCTTTGACGGAGATCGTGATCGGGGTCATCGGGGCAGTCGTCGTCGGCGCGTCCTCCGGAACGCTGACCCTTGACACCGGCGCCCCCTGGGTCAAGTTCCTGGCTGGCACGGGCGCAATCGTGCTGACCTTTCTGGCCGGCGCGGAATTGGATCCGAAATCGCTACGCAAGAACTGGCTGTCCACCAGCATCCTCGGGCTGATCGCATTCGCGTCCCCCTTCTTCGGGGCGGCTGCCGCGGCCCGCTATCTCCTCGGGTGGGATGTACGGGCCGCCTGGCTTGCGGGCGTGGCCCTCTCGACCACTTCCGTCGCCGTGGTCTACGCTGTCATGCTGGAGTTGGGGCTGAACGCATCCCAGTTCGGAAAGATCATTCTGGCCGCCTGCTTCGTGAATGACCTGGGAACCGTGATCGCGCTAGGACTGCTTTTCTCCCCCTTCACCTGGCGCACCGCGTGCTTCGTGGCGGCGCTCCTCCTGGCACTATTCATCCTCCTGAGGACCACCCGCCGGGTTCTTCGCCGTTACGGCGGACGGACCAGCGAATTCGAGGCCAAATACCTGCTCTTCGTGCTCTTTGTCCTGGGAGGTCTGGCGGTCTGGGCCGGGTCGGAGGCGGTGCTGCCCGCCTATCTGGCGGGCATGATTCTGGCCGGCGCGGTCGGCAGCGACCACATGCTCGTACGCCGCTTGCGGACGCTCACCTTCGGATTGCTCACCCCCTTCTACTTCATCCGGGCCGGCTCCCTGGTTCAGATGCCCATCCTGATGGCCGGCTTCGGCACCTTCCTCGTCCTGCTGGCGGCCAAAATGGCCACCAAGTTCATCGCCGTGTACCCTGTCTGCCGCGGTTTGCGGTACGGGCGCGGCGAATCCATGTACACTACCATGATGATGTCGACCGGGCTGACGTTCGGTACCATCTCGGCCCTTTTCGGCCTGTCACATGGCATCATTTCGCAGGGGCAGTACTCACTGCTGGTGGCCGCGGTAATCGCCAGCGCGGTAATTCCTACGTGGATCGGCAACCGATTCTTCATGCCGCGCCAGCACTTACCCGTTTCCGGGCCACCCTCGACTCCGGCGCCCGCCGCAAGCCCGGTGTCGGTTGGAGTCCACGCGCATGTTCAAGCAGATTCTGGTCGGTTTTGACGGTTCAGAGTCCTCGCGCCGGGCGTTCCTCGCCGCACTTAGCCTCGCCGCCGAGAGCCAAGGCACCATCCTCGCGCTGACGGCGGTCCGGGCTCCGGAGGTGCCCGAGCTGGCCGGGGAGGTCGACGCCGCCTTGCGGGAAGAGAACGGCGTGCTCGCCAAGGCCATTGGCTGGGCCAAAGAACACGCCAGCCGATCCGGCGTGCGCTGCACGTTTCGCAAGCAGATCGGCCATCCGGCCGAACTGCTCACGCGCGTCGCGGCCGAAGGCGGGTTCGATCTGATCGTCCTCGGGCGCCGCGGGCACAGCCCGGTCAAACACTGGCTGGTCGGCTCTACGACGGACCGCATTGTGGACCACGCGCCCTGCGCGGTCCTGATCGTGCACTAGCTCTATGTCCGAGCCGGACCGCCATCTGCCGTTCTTCCGCGTGCTTGACGCCGCTCGGCTGCCCGGCTGCCTGTTGTGTCGGCTCGTTCGCACCGACACACGCCGCTACATCGAAAGTGTACTGTACGAGTCCGTGAATGATGTGGGTTTTCGCGCCCGCTGGCGGGCATCCCGGGGCTTCTGCCATCGTCACGCATGGATCCTCGCCGAATTCCAGGATGCGCTGGGAACCGCGATCTTGTATGAGGACCTGATCCGCCACTACGGGGACAAGCTGCTCACCGCGAACGCCGGCACGCAGTGCCCCCTGTGCCACGCCGAGCGCGTCAATCTTCAGGATCGCCTCGCTGTCCTCGAGCAATCGTGGGACGATCAGGAGCTGCGGGCGGCGGTCGAAGCCGGCGACGGACTGTGCGGCCCCCACCTGCGGGCGCTGTTGCGTCAAACACGGCGGCGCGAGTTGCGGACCACCTTCCGCCGCGTCTCTGCGCAGCGCCTGACCGAACTCGCGGAACGGCTCCGCCAGCAGATCCAGAGTTTCGACTACCGGCACGCCGGCGGCGGCGACGCGCGCGCCCGCGACGCGTGGCAGCGGGCCATCGAGCGTGTGGTCGGCATGCGCGACGTTCCGGAACCACACTGAGCCGTCTGCTCTCCGCCGTCCCGCCCGGCTGCGGAGCGCTCAGGGAGAGAATGCGGCATGAAGGTACTCATCATCTCCGATGTCCACGCCAACCCATGGGCCCTGCAAGCCGTGCTGGACAAAGTCGGCCCGGTCGACCGCGTGCTTTGCGCTGGAGACTTGGTCAACTATGGACCTGCACCTCGTGCGGTGCTGAAGGTCCTGCAAGAGCAACCGCTTCTCGCCGTAAGCGGCAACCACGACCATGCCGTCGCGTCCGGCGCCGACCCGCGTGCGAACCCGGCCAAGCAGCCGTTGGCTCTGGCGATGCGCGACTGGACGCGTGGCGAACTCGCTGCCGCAGACCTGTCCTGGCTTCGCAATCTTCCTTTGCAACAGACCTGCCAGATCGCCGGGACGCGCTTCGCGCTTGTGCACGCCACCCCGCGGGACCCGCTACACGATTACCGGCTGCGTGCGGGGGTAACCGATGAGCTCGTTCATGAGCTCACGACCGGAATCGAAGCCGACATCCTGGTCGTCGGACACACGCACTGGCCCCTGCGGCGTTCGCTGGGCGCTCTTCAGGTCGTGAACCCCGGGTCGGTAGGACAGCCGCTGGACGGAGACGCACGTGCTTCCTACGCCGTCTGGCAGGATGGGACGATCACCCTGCACCGCGTGGAGTACGACGTGACGCAGGCCGTGAGCGCGCTGGAGAGCGTGCCCATCGCCCCTGCGCATCGAACGGCCCTGGTGCACATTCTGCGCCACGGGCAGTTGAGCTGATGCGACCGCCTTCGGCCAAGACCCCCGTGCCCTAGCGGACCGTCGCAAAGGCAGCGGCAGCAACCCCACGCGGACGCCAAAAGCAAGACGGCGCCGGCCACACGACCAGCGCCGTCGCTCGACTCATCAAGCATGCGCGGCACAGCGGAAGCGACTAGCGTCGCCGCCAAGCGAGCAGCGCCAGCGCCATTAGCATGGCGCCAGCCGGCTCAGGGACGAACGCCGCGGCACAGAACGTTCCGGACCCCGTGAACGGGGACAGAATTCGGCCTACCTGCTGGCCGGTCGCGATATCGTAAACGTAGAAGTACGGCTGGCTGGTGTTCGGTCCATCGGTCACGTAGTAGGCCAGCCCGTTGTATACAGCCAAGCCGTCGATGTCGGTCTCACCCGCCGGATACGGAGCCTTGAAGAAGGTCTGCTGTCCGACATAGTCAATCTGGTACAGACCGGGGACCTGCGGGCTCGGAGCCGTGTCGGACAGACCGTAGAGAATTCCCGTCACGGCGTCGAAGTCCAGCCCGCCGAAATCGTACGCGCTGCTGTACTGGTAGACGAGAGTCGCCACGCGCGTCACGGGGTCGATCTCATATACGGCTTCGGTCGAGATGTTCCGGGTCCCGTACAGCTTGCCGTTTCGGTACGCCAAGCCCACGAAGTTGATGTTTGACCCGCCATACGTCATGGTGCCCAGGTTCACCGGTGTCAGGGTGGGACCAAACGGCGACATGTACAACACCGACCCGGAGTTCCAGTACAGCGTGTTCGTGTCATGGTCGTACGCCATCCCCCACGGCTTCGCATCCGCTCCCGAGGACGAATACAGCGCCTGGGGCGGGTTCATGCCCGTGGGGTCGACGTTCCAGATCGTCGCCGTGCCCGATTGATCGTTACCCACGATCAACTGCGCGCTCGCCGTCACGGCAACACTGAGAATCAATACAGTCGCGAGTTTGTTCATCTGCGCTCCTCCTCGAAAGCTGCTGCGCGCCGCAATCCGCGGCGAGCCTCTTGCATACTTGGGGCTGGACAGGTTCGTGCTCGCCAGCGCCGCGCGGCGCTGAAGGTGGCACGGCTGATCGGTACGTACGCGCCCCGCTCCCACACCCAGAATATCGCGCCTCGGCGCACGCTCCAAGACTTTTTTCGCCACCGGGCTGGTTTTAGGGGGCCCTGTCGTCCAGTCGTGCATGGCCGGCGGCCCTGCGCAGAGCCCAGCATCACCAGCTCCGGGGGTTGGCCAGCATGGGAGCAGCGGCGCCCAGGCCTCGGCGGCCGCATTATCGGGCTTGTGTAGGAACAATTGTAAAGCGGGCAACGAGACGTTATTGTGAGTAATGCTGGGTATGGACTGATGCGATCTGCCTCTGATCTTCCTGTCCCTGATGCGAGGTCCACCATGAAGACGCTGTGCTGCTGCCTGCTCGTCGTCGCTCTCTCGTCGCTGCTGCCCCTTTCCCTGGCCGAGCCGGCCACACTGCACGCTGCGGCCCGCGTCGGCGACCTGCCGGCGCTCCAAGCCGCCCTGGCAAGTGGCACTGGAATCGACGCGGCCGACGAGGACGGCAAGACCGCTTTGCACTGGGCCGCTGACAACGCGCAGGCCGATGTCGCGCGGTTGGTCATTGCGCTGGGGGCCGACGTACATGCCCGCGACCGCCTGGGCCGCACGCCCTTGCACTACGCGGCCGCCGCCGGCCAACTGAACGTCATAGAACTGTTGTTGAACAACGGGGCGAACCCGAATCAGTCCGACTTCGTGGGCGACACGCCTCTGCATCAGGCCGCCCGACGTCTGCGCATCGACGCGCTGCGCCAGTTGATTGCCGCCGGGGCCGACGTGCGGAGCGCGAACTCCGCGGGCCAGACGGCGTTGCACGTACTGGGCACCGGCACGCGGCCGGACATGGATGACGCCGAGCTTGAGGCGCTGCTGGCGGAAGGTGCGGGCACCTTACTCGCCGCGGGCGCGGACCCGCAAGCCCGCGATCAGGATGGTCAGCAGGCCTGGCCGCATGCGCAGCCCGTCTCGGAGCCGCGTCAGCCGAGCGGCTACCCCACGTATGACGAGATCGCCAACATCCTGCTGACTCGCCAGAACCAGTACCCCGGCCTCTGCCGGCGCTTCGATCTGGGACCGAGCTCGACCAACAAACACCTTTATGCGTTGAAGATCAGCGACAACATCGACGTGGAAGAGGACGAGCCGGAGTTCCAGTGGGTCTCGACACTGCACGGCGACGAAGTCACAGGCGTGATCCTCTGCCTGAACATGATCGATTACCTGCTGACGAACTACGGGACAGATCCGCGCGTCACCAACCTGGTGAACGAGGTGGAAATCTGGTTCGTGCCCTGCGCCAACCCCTACGGGTACACGAACAACACCCGCTACAACGCCAACGGCGCCGATCTGAACCGAGGTTTCCCAGAGGGTTCCGGACCGAACCCCGAGCCCAACACCACCACCGGCCGGCAGCCGGAGGTCGCCACCCTCATGAACATGGGCTTCGCCCACTCGTTCACGCTGGGAGCCAACTATCACGGCGGGGCCCTAGTGGTCAACTACCCCTTCGATAACGACAACATGGGGTCCGTCTTCTCGCCAACGCCGGACGAGGACCTTTTCGTCTACATCAGCGAAGAATACTCGCGCTATAACTTGCCCATGTGGAACAGCACGGAGTTCACGCACGGCATCACCAACGGGGCTGCCTGGTACGCCGTCAGCGGTGGCATGCAGGACTGGAACTACCGGTATATGGGCTGCAATCATGTGACGATCGAGGTCAGCACCGTCAAGTCGCCACCGTACAGCCAGATGCCGACTTTCTGGAGTCAGAATCGCGACTCGATGCTCGCTTTCATGGAAACCTGTTTGATCGGTGTGCGCGGAATCGTCACGGATCTCGCGACGGGCCTTCCCGTGGCCGCCACGGTTACGGTCGTCGGGCGGAACCACCCCATCTACACCGATCCGGATGTAGGCGACTATCACCGCATGCTCCTGCCCGGGAATTACCAGATTCGCTTTGAGGCGCCCGGCTACGAAACCCGGACCCTGCCCGTGACGGTCACAGCCGGCCCGGCGACGCGCCTCGACGTCACCCTGGGCGGACCGCCGCACGTAACGTCGCCCAATGGCGGCGAGGTACTCTACGCCGGCGAGCCGGCCACGGTCACCTGGACCGGGGCGGGCACGGCCCAGTTCCACGTGCAGTACTCCAGCAATTACGGGCAGACCGGACCCACCACAGACGATTTTGAAAGCGGCTCGCTCAGCTCGGCGTACACGCTGGGCGGAAACGCTAACTGGTATGTCACGACGGGCACCGTTCACGGCGGTACGTACGCCGCTCGCTCCGGCGTTATCTCCCACAGCCAGTCCACTTGGATGACGCGGACCGCCGTTGGCGGCCCCATGAGCTTCTGGTACCGCGTCAGTTCCGAAAGCGGGTATGACTGGTTCAACTTCTACGTCGATGGCGTGCAGATGGTGCACCGGTCCGGCAACGTCGCCTGGACGATGTACAGCTACACGCTGCCCGCCGGCACGCACACGCTCAAATGGGAGTACGTGAAAGACGCAAGCGTGAGCGGCGGCTCCGACGCCGTGTGGATCGACGACCTCACCCTGACCGGTGACGCCACCGTCTGGAACGACATCGTGGCGCTCACCCCCACCGGCGCCACGTCCGTTTCGTGGACGCCCACCGTCATCAGCGACACCTACAAGGTCCGCGCGCGGACGTACTTCGGCGACGGCAGCTACAGCGGTTGGGATGAGAGCGACGGGACGTTCTCCGTCGTCGCCGCTCCGCAGGGCGCGTGCTGCTATTCCGACGGCTCCTGCGCCGTCCTGAGCGCCAGCGGGTGTGCCGCGGCGGGCGGGACCTATCAGGGCAACGGGTCCGGCTGCTCGCCGAACCCCTGTCCGCCGGCCGGTTGTCCAGGGGATATGAACTGCGATGGCGAGGTCACGTACGCGGACATCGACTTGTTCGTCCAGGCGCTAGCCGGTCAGGGCTCCTGGTCGTACCCGTGCCCCTGGATCAACGCCGACACGAGCGGCGACGGCGACGTGACGTACGCCGACATCGACCCGTTCGTCACCCTGATGGGTACGACGTGCCCATAGCTTAGCCACGCGACGGAATGTGGCAGGCCGGCGCCGCGCCTCATTGGCCGACCGCCGGCCGCGCCTGCGCCCAGGCTTCCAGCGCTTCGACCAGCGGCCGCCGTTTCGGCCGGTCGACCTCGAACCCGCAGGCCCGCATCTCGGCGAGCGCCTCGGCGATCGTCCAGCCGCAAAGGCCGAGACGATATGCGGCCACGAGGATGCCCGTGCGGTGAAAACCCTGCTCGCAGTGGACCAGCACCGGTCGGCAGTCGGCCTGCCGCACGAGGGCGAGAAACCGCTCGAACACGTCGGCCGGCGGCAGACTGTGGTCCGTGAACGGCAGGTGCTCGAAGCGAACCCCCGTTCGCTGACACCACTCCCGCTCTTTCCGAAACCAGCGCCCGCGCCACGGATGCCGCGTCCCGCCCCGCGCACACACCACGGTCCCCAACCCGTGGACCGCGCGGATCTTTTCCAAATCGGCAAGCCGCGGCTGCCCGCACCGCATCAAAACGCCGGGCTCGACGACCGAAAAGTGTCGCAGGCCGTCGTAGCGGCTGCCGATCAGGCCGGTCAGCCACAAACGCCACTGGTGTGGATCACGTAGCCGGCGCGTCATGGTCGCGCTCAACGGGCCGGGCCAACGCGCGTCCCCAGCGGTTCTCCAAGGATGATGCGGCGCAGGGCGCCGGTTTGGAACAGATTGAAGACGATCACCGGCAGTTGATACTGCTCACACATCTCCATGGCACCGATGTCCATGACGCGCAGGCGTTCATTGATGACCTGCCGGTAGGTTACGTAGGAGAAGAGTCGGGCGGCGGGATTGCGGGCCGGGTCGTCGTCGTAAACGCCGTCCACCTTGGTTCCTTTCAAGAGCGCATCGACACCGAGCTCGATCCCGCGGATGGACGCACACGAGTCCGTGGTCACATGGGGGTTACCCGTGCCCCCCGCAAGAATGACGACGCGCCCCCGCTCCAGGTGGCGCAGCGCCCGCCGGCGGTCGAACGGTTCCACGACGCGCTCGATGGCCAAGGCGCTGAGCACACGGGTCCCGTGCCCGCGCTGCTCGAGCGCTTCCTGGAGCGGAAGTGCGTTGAGCACCGTGGCCAGCATGCCCATGTAGTCGGCGGTCGAGCGATTCAGGCCCAGCTCGACGGCGGACTGTTGCCCGCGAAGGAAGTTGCCCCCGCCCACCACGATCGCTGTTTGCACCCCGAGCTGAACAACCTCAGCGATCTCCGTCGCGACCCGGTCCAGAGCCGCACGCTCGAGACCCATGCCGCCCGGACCGCACAGGCTTTCGCCGCTGAGTTTCAGAAGAATCCGGCGGAACTGCGGTTGAGACGTCATCCGGTGCTCTCGTCTACGTTCGGCCACACGGCCGGCTATCATCCTAGCCGCCCACGTGCCGGCCGTGTAGCCCGGAACCCGGTGCCGCCCCGTGGAGAATTCCGGCCCTTTCGGGTATCACACCGGTCGTGAACGCTACGTCGCAGCCTGTATCCGGGACGCCCCTGACCTACCGGGCGGCGGGTGTCGACCTCGACGCCGCCGACGCCATGGAAGACCTGATCGCGCCGCTGGTGCGGCGGACCTACGGCCCGCGGGTGCTGCCCAGCCACGGGGCCTTCGCCGGCATGTTCCGACTCGACTACGGCGAACGGCTGTTTGCGCGCAACTATCGCGATCCGGTTCTGGTGGCGTGTACCGACGGGGTCGGCAGCAAGGTCCTGGTCGCGGTCCAGGCCGGGCGGTACGACACGATCGGGATCGATCTGGTCGCGATGAACGTCAACGACCTGATCTGCTCCGGCGCTGAGCCGTTGTTCTTCCTCGATTACATCGCGACGCACAAACTGAAGCCGGCCCAGATCGCGGAGCTGGTCGCCGGCATGGTAAGGGGCTGCGAGCAGGCCGGCTGCGCACTGCTGGGCGGCGAAACGGCCGAGATGCCCGACCTCTATCGTCGCCGACATTTCGACTTGGCCGGCTTCGCGGTCGGCGTCGTCGAGCGCCGGCGCCTGATGTCGCGGCGACATGTCCGTCCGGGCGACGTGCTGATCGGACTGCCGTCCAGTGGCCTGCATTCCAACGGGTACGCGCTGGCGCGGCGCGTGCTTTTGCACCACGCCCGGCTGCCACTGAAAGAGCCGGTTCGTGCGCTCGGCGAGCTGCTGGTCGATGCGCTGCTGCGCCCCACCCGCATCTACGTCCGTCCCGTGCTCCAGGCGCTGCGCTGTTATCGCCGCCAGCGGATGATCACCGGTCTGGCACACATCACGGGCGGCGGGTTGCCTGGGAATCTGCCGCGCATCCTGCCCGACGATTGCGACGCCGTCGTGCAGCGCGGCGCGTGGCCTGTGCCCCCGATCTTCGGTCTGATCGAGCACGCCGGAGTCGCCGAAGAGGAGATGTACCGCGTTTTCAATATGGGCATCGGCTTTGTGCTGGTTGTGCGGCCGCGCTCGGCCGGGGTCGTAATGCGGCATCTGCGGCGGGCGGGGGAGGAACCCGTGGTCATCGGCCGGGTGCGCCGCGGGCGCGGTCGCGTGGAGCTGACATGATGACGCGTTGGACGGTCTGCTGCGCACTGGTACTCGGCGCCCTCAGCGGCTGCGCGACGCAGCGCAGTCCGACCAAGGTCTCCTATGAATCCGAGGCGTGGAAGTTCGGCGACGCCGAGGGAACGAAGCTTACGACCGAGCACTACGAAATCTACACGACCTTGCGGGACCCCGTGCTGATCCAGGCTCTGCCGGCGTTCGTGGAGGGCGCGTACGAGCAATACACGCGACTGATCCCCCCCGTCCGCACGCCGGAGGAGCGGATGAAGGTTTACCTGTTCGCTTCCCGCGGGCAGTGGGCGGCCTTCACCCGCGAGTTGACCGGCTCACGCGCCCGAATCTTCCTTCAGGTCCGCAACGGCGGCTACAGCGAGCGGGGCGTGTCGGTTATCCAGTACGTCACCCACTCGGTCACGTTTCCGCTCTTCGCGCACGAGGGCTGGCACCAGTACCTCTACCACTGTGTGAACACGAAGGTCCCCGCCTGGCTCAACGAGGGGCTGGCCGTCATTTGTGAAGGCCAGCGTTGGGACCAGCACGGCCTCAAAGAGTTCGACCCCTGGTACAACCCCTTGCGGCGGAATGACCTGTCTCAAGCCCTGATCGCCAATCGCCTTTATCCGCTACGCCGACTCCTCGAAACCCATGCCGGCGAGGTTATCCAAGGCAGTACGCAGGGGGTCGCGACGTATTATGCGCAACTGTGGGCCCTGATCCTCTTCCTGCGCGAAGGGCAGCACGGCAAGTACGCCGCCAGCTTCAACCGGATGCTGGCCGATCTGGCGACGCCGCAGGCCGAGCAACGCGCGCGGACGTCGCACATCTGGTCTGAACGAAGTGCGTTCAACTTCGGGGAAGCGCTGTTTCGCGCGTACATTTCCGAGGAGTTGGAGGCGGTAGAGCAGGAATACTTCGCCTTTCTGCGCGAACGGTTTTTTGCCCGCCGATAGGTGCCGCCAAGGAGCAGCTTATGTCTGAGACGCCGCCTGTCGTTTCCTTTGATGAATTCCTGAAGCTTGACCTGCGCGTCGCGACAATCACGCAGGCCGGACCGCATCCCAATGCCGACAAGCTGATCGTGCTACAGGTCGATCTGGGGGGCGAGCAGCGACAGATCATCGCCGGCATCCGCGGCCACTACGAACCCGGCACGCTGATCGGCCGCCAGATCGTGGTCGTCACCAACCTGGCACCGCGCATGATGCGCGGGCTGGAAAGCAAGGGCATGCTGCTGGCCGCCGTCAGCGACGACCATTCCCAGGTGGTGCTGGTCGCCCCCGAGCGCCCCGTGGCGGCGGGCAGCCGCGTCACCTGAGCCTTATCCGCCCTGCAACGAAACACCGTAGCTGGCGATCAGCACGTTGCCGACCGTCTGGAACGTGAAGACCACGATGCCGCCGCACTGCACGGCCTCGCCTTCGCGTAACAGGATGCGTTCGCCCTGGTCGATAGGGCTGGTCAGATCGTCGCCGATGATACCGCCCTGCGTTCCGAACAGCTTGAGCTCGCCGCATTTGATGGTGAGGGTCACCTCTTCCCCGGCCCGCATGATGCCCAGCTTGCCGAGGCCGAAGTACGTCTGCTTGTGCGCCGGCACGAACAGGCCATCCGCGCCCTCCTCGGGAGTTCCGCCGGTGTAGAGCTGCGGATCAAGCGGGTAGGCCGTCCGGTTGATGAGTCGGATGGTAATCGTGTCCGGCGTCGTCGTGTCCCCGTTACCGTCGATCGGCTCGAAAGTAATTACGCAACCGCCCGCGTTGAGGGCGACGAGGGTGGCCAGCGCAACCGCGGATCCCAGCGAGCCTCGTGCGAACATCGGATTCTCCTTTGGACGTCCGTCCTGTCCCGATAACCTGTGGTATTATTCGAACGCAGGAAATGTCCAGCAAGGACGCCCGGCGATCCGAGCCGGTGACCGTCGGGGCCACGTACCGCGGAGGCGGCGATGGTGACCGAAGCACGTGAAGCCACCTCGCACCTGATTCGGAACATCGGCACGCTGATGCTGGTCCCGCCCGGACCGATCAGCGGCCGGCAAATGCAGACCGTCCCGTGCCTTCGAAACGCTGCCCTGCTCATTCGCGACGGGCGGATCGCGTGGTTCGGACCGGCACGGGACGCGCCTTTGGATGAAGGCGTGGCGACGTTGTCGGCCGAAGGCGGGTGCCTCATACCCGGCCTCATTGATTGCCACACGCACATCCCGTTCGCGGGCAGCCGCAGCGATGAATTCCTTCAGCGGCTTCGCGGTCGCAGCTACCTCGAGATCCTCGCCGCCGGCGGCGGCATCCACGCCACCTGCCGCGCGGTCCGTGCCGCCACCCTGGATGAACTGGTCGTCGAAAACCTCCCGCGTCTACAACGCATGCTGGAACTGGGCGTCACGCGCGTCGAGTGCAAGAGCGGCTATGGTTTGAGCCCCGAACACGAGCTTAAGCAGCTGGAAGCAATCCGGGAGCTGGATCGGCAGCAGCCAATCGACCTGGAGCCTACGTATCTGGCGGCCCACGCACTGCCCGCCGAGTTCCAGGAGCATCCCGATGAATTCATCGACCTGATGACAGGCGACGAATTGCTGGCCGACATCGTGCGGCGCGGCCTGGCCCGCTTCTGCGACGTTTTCTGTGACCGCGGCGCATTCAACGTGGCGCAGGCGCGGCACGTCCTCCGGCGGGCAGCGGCGGCCGGCCTGCGCCCCCGGCTGCACGCCGATGAGCTGGCGCAGGTTGGAGCCACGCGGTTGGCCGGCGAACTGCGGGCTGTGTCCGCCGACCACCTTGAGCAAATCAACGAGGCCGGGATAGTCGCTCTGAAGGCCGCGGGCACCGTCGCGGTCGTGCTGCCCGGGACCTCCTTCTTCCTGGGCATTCCCCATTGCGACGTCCGCAAGCTGATCGACGCCGACCTGCCCGTCGCCGTGGCAACCGACCTCAACCCCGGCACCTGCATGATCGAGTCGCTACCGTGGGTCATGAACATCGCCTGCTGCCAACTGCGTATGTTGCCCAATGAAGTGCTCGTGGCCTGCACCGCCAATGCGGCGGCCGCGCTGGAGGTGCACCGGCGTGTCGGCGCGATCCAGACGGGGTTCGACGCCGACCTGGTCGTGCTCGACGTGCCATCACTGGAGGAGTGGTTCTACACACCGGGACGCCCGCGTGTCCGAATGGTCATCAAGAACGGGCGCGTTGTGTATCGGAAATCTGACCACGCGCATCGGAGTTGACTGAAAGCGGTCACGGATGCCCCGGTTCGTGCACGCGCACGGACACGCGTCGAAACGCGCTGCCGCGATGGGATATCTGCGATCCCACTTAACGCCGCGCACTACGCCGGCTACAATACCTTCCGCATTTGCCGCCGAACGAAGCTCGGTCCGATCGTTCGGTCTGCGCAGGGTTCGCTCGGCGCGGATAATGCCGGAATCAACCTCAAGAGCGGAGATATGAACATGGCCAAGGAAACAAAACGCACCACGGCGCGCAAGACCAAAGCCGCCGACACGACCACCCGGGGTAAGGTGGTGAAGTCCGCCTCCAAGCCGATCCCGACCGAGGAACAGATCCGACTGCGGGCCTACCAGATATACTTGGCACGCAACGGCGGCCCCGGCGATGCTATGTCGGACTGGATCCAGGCGGAGCGTGAGCTGATGGAGGAGATGTCGCGGTAGCGACCGTCAGCCGCGGAGCAGTCTTTCCGCTGACCGATCAACCACGACAAGCAGTCGGCGTGCGCCCACTTGGTAGTGGGGGCGGGGTCTGTCTTTCTACGGGAACCTCACTACGCGCAGAATCGCGTCCTGGCAGGCCACGTAAAGTGTGCCGGCGGGCGTGAAGGCGACATCCGTGATCGCCGACGGAAAGCCGCCGGCGAAGTCGCGCACACGGTTCACGCGATCGTGGTCGTCCCCGCCCAGCGTGATCCACTGCACGACGTTCTTCGCGGGTATCCCGCAGAAGAGACCATTCCGCGCATCGTTTCCGTACTTGGTGCTGGGATTGAAGGCCAGACCTACGAACGCGTCGAAGTCGCCGTCGGAGTGGTGAACAGGCTCCGCGTACTCGGGCGTCGCCTGCACGTATGCCAACTCGATATCATTGTCGGCCGGTCCGATAACGATGGACCAACCGAAGTCGCGGCCGGCAACGATGCGGTTGATCTCATGACTGTTGACCAGATTCCGGTCGATCACGAATCCCGCCCCAGTGAGCGGATCGAACGCGAGTCCCTGCGGGTCCCGCAAGCCGTGGGCATACACGGGTGAGTTGGCAATCGGGTTGGAGGCGGGGATCGTCCCGTCGTCGTTGTAGCGCAGAATCTTGCCCGACAGTCGCGTTGTGTCCTGTGCCGCGGCCACATTTCCCTGATCTCCGACCGCCGCGAACAGCGTGCCGTCAGGCGCAAACGCGATTCGCCCACCGACCCGGCGTCCGTCGCCTTCCGCGGGGATGGAGGCGACGAACACTTCGCCGCCATCCGCGGCATCGCCCGCCGCTACGAAGTACACAATCCGATGGTCGATGACCGCCTCCGCGGCCGACGAATTCTGCCCGGTGTTGGATCGTGTGTAGAAAACGTACACCCGCCCGTTGAGGGCGAAGTTCGGGTGAACCGCGACGCCAAGCAGTCCCCGGTCCTCCGCCGTGTTGACCGGCACCTCAGCAAACGGGGTCTCGAGGAGCTGGCCGCCGCTGACAACGCGGATCCGCCCCGTGTTCTTCTCAGTGTAAAACACGCGTCCGTCCGGCGCGAAGGCCAGGGCCGTTGGGTACTCCGCGTGGTTGACAATGAACTCCGCCTGCAAGCCACCCGCCACGTTGATCGGAAGCCCAAGCTCATCAAGCCACAGTCGCAGGGCAGATTCGCACGCGACCAGCCCGCACAATCCAGCGCCCAGCAGCGCCAACGCAGCCCACCGGATTCCCTTGTGCGACATGCAACGCTCCTTGTCGCCGGTCCACTCCGGCGTGCCGGCATACTACTGAGCACTTCACGCGGCGCGAAGAGCAGGCGTGCCCAGCCTCACGGCCGTCCCCAGGCCGCGCGCAGGTCACTCAGCCGCTGCGGGTGCTCGTGCCGCAACGTCTGGAAGGCCAGAAAACCGCGTGTCCGCCCGGAAGCCCGCAGCCATTCCCCACGACGTCCCGGCGGCTGAACTTCCAACAACTCGTGGAAAACCGCGTACACCTCCCGCAGCCGGCCCTGTCGCTCCGCAGGCAGCCCGCTGAACTCACGTGCCCACCGCAACGCCGCCGCCCTGCCCGGTTCCTTCATAAGCCCACGGTACCGTTCCACATACACCGCGCGCTGCGACAACGGCAGCGCCAGCCAACGTTCCATCGGGGTCAACCCGCCGGCCCCCGATGCGGCAGGACGCCAGCGGTGAACGGCGAACACGACTGCGTTCGCAAGGAGCAGCACAACGAGCAGCGCACCAAGGATGACACCTGCGGGACGCCCCATAGTCACGGATCCGGCGTGCCGACAATCAACAGCTCGAGCGTGCAGACCGCCTCATACTGGTCGGCGATCCACGGATCGCGCTCAAGCACTTCCAACGCCCCCAGGTCCGATGCCACCTGATCCTGGAGCTCGAGCGATATGCCCAGGGCGCGCGCCGATCTCTCGGGCTGCGCTGAATCCTGACGGAGCTGAGAGACCAACAAGCCCAGCAACAACGTACAGAGGACGAACCCCCCTGCCAGCCCCACAAGCCTGCGTCGCCGGGCCGCCGTTCCGCCCCTCACAGCGTCGACTCGTCTCAGAAACCGCTCCAGATCCCGGTCCGGTTCTGCCGGCCCGCTCGCTTCGTCCGCCATGGACAGCAGTGTCAGAATGCCCCGTTCGCTGGCCAACAATTCACGGCATCGGGCGCAGCGGTCCACGTGGCGCTGCCAGTGGGCCCGGGCGGCGGCGTCCAGCTCGCCGCGCAGCAGTCGGTGAGCAAGCTGTACGTCCAAGTGCTTCACGGCTTCCCCACCAGGTCGGTGTATGGATGCCGTCTCGCCGCAGTTTCGCGCCGCGGCGCTATTGCAGCCCCCCGAGTTGCGGCCGCAGCCTGCTCCGCGCGTTGCGAAGCAGGCTACGGACCGCGCCCACACTCACGTTGAGCACTTCGGCAATCTGCTCATACGAGAAATCCTCGTACTCGAAGAGCGTCAGCGCCAGACACTGGTTGGTTGGCAACGCCCGCACCGCGGCCTGCACCTGTCGCTTCAGCTCATCGAGGTTGAGATTCTCATCGGGACGCGCGTCTCGTCGGTCGGGAACGTCTCCCACGGCATCCGGCGGATGGGGAGCCCGTCGCCGCACCTCCGCACTTTTCAGGTGGTTGAGCGCCGCGTTAGTCGCAATCTGATAGAGCCAGACCACGACGGGAGCCTGTGGACGATACCGATCCGCCTCGCGCATGGCCTTGAGAAAGACCTCCTGGGTCAAGTCTTCGACCGGCCCGTGCGGGCCGACCACGCGGCTCAGGTAGCGCGCGATGCGAGCGTAGTTTCGGCGGACCAGCGTATTGAACGCCTCGTGGTTGCCCGCGCGAACGTCCAGCATGAGCTGGGTATCGATATCCTTCAGAACCGTTGTGAGAGATGACTCAGCCGAGACAGCACTCGGCCGTCTGCCCACCCCAACCTTGCGCCCCACCCTTGACATGTACCACCCATCCTCAGCCACGACCGCCCCCCGGTGTGCATATCTTACCGGCAGAAGGCCGCGGCACGCAACACGCATTCGCGCGTAGGTTTACACACCCCACCTGGGTCGAATAAACTTGCACGGGATTCCCGGAACCGTGCCCGCGTTCAAGGGCTTACGGAAACGAGAACCGCGCCTTGGCTTTCCGTGACCTCCCCGACTACCCACAGCGGGGCGTCAACACGCTGGAACATCTGCTGCAACGGGTATAGCGCCTCGGGGGCGACAGCCGCCAAAAGTCCGCCCGACGTTTCTGGCGTGTACAAAAGAAGCTGTATTTCCTCCGCAATCCCCTCGGCAAACCGCACGCGTCGGGAATAGGCCTCCCGGTTGTGCGCGGTTCCGGCGGGGAACAGCCACTGGTCCGCATATTCGGCCGCCCCGGATACTAGTGGAAGGCGGCTTAATTCGAACCGTAAGGACACCCGGCTCCGCTCGGCCATCTCGCACGCGTGCCCGAGAAGCGAGAAGCCCGTGACGTCCGTGCAGGCGTGCGCGTCCACGCCCAGCAGACACTCGGCCGCGAACCGGTTCAAGCGCTGCATCGACTGAAGCGCTTCGACCACGTGCTCGGGGCGCGCCTGATCCGCCTTCGAAGCCGTTGTAATCATGCCGACGCCCAGCGGCTTAGTCAGCACCAATGCGTCACCCGGGCGCGCGCCTGTTTTGCTCAGCACCCGGCGGGGATCCACGAGGCCGATTGCGACCAGTCCATACAGCGGCTGATCGTTGTCCACAGTGTGCCCACCGGCCAGCACGCCGCCCGCTTCGACCACCTTGTCCGCCCCCCCGCGCAGGATCTCGCCGATCACTTTTTGTCCAAGGCACGCTGGGAAACAGCACACGTTGAGCGCCAGTGCCACGCGTCCGCCCATCGCGTAAACATCGCTGAGCGAGTTGGCGGCCGCCACGGCACCATACGCATACGGGTCGTCCACCACCGGCGTGATGAAGTCCAGTGTAGCTACCAGAGCCAAATCGTCGGCGATCCGGTACACCGCGGCGTCGTCAGGGGGGCGCAGTCCCACCAGGAGCTCGGGAAACCGAGCGGCCGGAAACAAATCGGCAAGGGGACGCAGGACCTGCGCCAGGGCGTCGGGCGCCAGCTTGGCGGCTCAGCCCGCGGCCTTGGTCATCTGCGTCAGTCGCACGGAACGTACCGACGACATCACTGCTCCTCCAAACCCGCTCACGGGCACACAGCCACTTGGCGGTCTAACCCGCAGACAGCCCGCCACCAGCTCGTTTGCGCGCCCGCTTGTCGGCCGCCTGCCTCAGCCCTATTGCGGCGACTTCGTAGTCGCGCGCGGCGCGGGAGGCGGACCCCGCTTGATCACTGGCACCTCCAACCGCGCGAACTCCGGCGACGGATCATCCGTTGAAATGAGGATCTTCGCGCCTTCGTTGGGGAGCGCGTCGTACGGTGGCAACGTCACTCGAATCTGATGGAAGGCGGTCTTCATGCCCGGGGCCGGCGGCGGGCTGTCCTTCAGTTCGCACCGGATCTGGCTATGGGTCGGCATCACGCTGACGATCTTCAACGGCCGATCCGCCCGGTACTGCACGCGCAGCATCTGCTCCATGGGCTGCGTCGTCGCAGGCGTCACGAAGAGCTGAGCTGGAATGGTGAAGATCCGCGGTTGAACCATCGCCATCGCCTGCACTTCGTAGGTCGGCACCTGCTCCAAGCCCGTGTCCATCCGGATCACGGCCGCATTGGGACCGCGCTGAAGCGGCGGCTTCGTCGTGACCGTCAGCTCATACACCTTGCCCGCTTCGACTTCTTTCAGCTCCACGTCGAAGCGTCCAAAATCCTGTTCCGGGTTAAGAGCGAGTTTCACCGGCCCCTCGAACCGGCTTTCCAGGCGCACCGTGCGACTCTCGCGCGTGTCCACGTCTGCGGCTTCGAAGGTGATCCGCTCGGACGGGCTGGCCGCAAAGAGCGGTTTGACCGTGCCCCGCACCGGAATTACCACGCTGGGCTGGTTCGGATCGTTGGTGGTCAAGGTGGCCGTCTTGCTGGCCGCGCCAGGATGCGTCGTTGCGTAGGACAGCGAAAACGTGGTGGTCTCGTTCGGCTCCAAGGGGCTCTTCGGGCGGCTCGCGGCGGTGCACCCGCACGAGGTCGTCAGACTCAGCGTGAGCGGCGCCGTGCCGACGTTGCGAACCGTGAATTCCTTCTTGGCTGGCGCCCCCTGCCACACCTCCCCGAAGTCGAACTCCCGAGCACTCAATTCCAGTCCCGGCACGCCCTCGCCCGCGGGCTGCGAGTCCGACGCCGCGGAATCGGAAGGCTGCGACTTGCGGCCGAAGGGCAACTGCGGCGTCGGGTCCCACGTCACCTGCGCGGGCTGCGACGGCCCTTGAGCACCGGTGGAAACCTCCGGGGACGCAGGCGCGGCTTTAGGCTTCGGCTCCGCTTCGGGCGCGGGTACAGGGGCGGGCGCTTTGGGCGGCGTGGAGGCCGCCGGGGCCGGCGGAGCTGCTGGTGCTGCCGGCGTTGAGGGCGGCGGCGGCTCAACCGGCTTCGCTGAAGCGGGTGCCGCAGTCTTTGTGGTTCCTGTCATCGTCCCCTGGACGCCAGCCTTCTCGCCGCTCTTGCGCTGCGCGGGCGGCACCGGCGGCATCGCCCCCGGCGCGCAGCTCTTCGCTTCTTTGGGCGTCGCCGCCTCAGCCCCAGCCGCAGGCTTTTCCGCCGGCTGGGCCGCACCCGCGGCCGGCTGGGCGGTCCGAATCGGCTCCGTCTTCTTTTCCGTGGTCTGACACCCTGCCGACAGTGCCAGAGCAATTGCGCCACAAGCCACTAGCCACAAACCGCGCCACAGCGGTTCAGCATTTCGACCAATCATGCGCTTCGACCTCACAACTCCGCTTGTCTGCCACCGGCGGCCTCAGGCACGCCCTCAGGTCTCCAGTGCGGCAAAGCGGTCTATCGGTACATTCGCCACCCGCAAAATCTCTTCGCACCGTGCCCGGTCCCCGGCCGCGACCCGCAGCGCCGAGCCACAATCGCTGCTCAGGTGCCGCGGAGTCGGGATCAACTTCACAGCTACACCCGCACGTCGCAGCACGCTCTCCGCCCGGATCGCATGGCTGGTGCTGTGGACCAAGATGACCACAAACTCGGACACGCCATTATACATGCGCCAGCTCGCGCACGGCGCACACCGCCTGCTCAACCTCGTCAACCGAAGTAAAAGGCCCCGGCGAGAAACGTACAGTCCCGAGGGGCGCGGTCCCCAGCGTGCGGTGGGCCAACGGCGCGCAATGCAACCCGGGTCGACACAGGATCCCGAAGCGCTCATCCAGCGCCTGGGCCACCGTATCCGGGCTCTTACCAACCAACGCGAACGCGACCACCGCCGTCTGCGTGCGGACATCGAGCGTGCCGAATACGCGCACGCCAGGAACTGCACGCAGCCCGTCGAGCAACCGCCCGAGCAGGGCAGCTTCGTGCTCACGAATACAGGTTACACCACGCTCAAGAACCCAACGGACGCCCGCCGCCAGTCCGGCCAGCCCGACCGTGTTCGGCGTTCCGGCCTCGTATTTATCGGGCAGAAAATCGGGCTGCACCTCGTGTTCGGAGCGGCTACCGGTGCCACCATGAATGAGCGGGGGCAGCCGCTTCACGTCGAACTCGGGGCCGAACACCAACCCACCGGTTCCGCTCGGCCCCAGTAGCCCCTTATGCCCCGAAAAGGCCAGCAGATCGATGTTGTCCCGCCGCAGATCAATCGGCCAAGCCCCGCCCGTCTGGGCCGCATCGACCAGAAGGGGTATCCCGGCCTTGCGGGCCAGCGCCCCGATCTCCCGTACTGGCAGCACGGTCCCGCACACGTTTGACGCGTGATTTACAACGACCAGTTGGGTGTTCGGCCGGAAACAGTGCGGCACCGTCGCCGGATCGAGCGTCCCGTCCGGTCCACATGGGACAATGCTTACCTGAACCCCACGTCGCTCCAGGGCCCGCAGCGGGCGCATGACCGCGTTGTGCTCCATTCCGGTGGTCACGACGTGCGACCCCGGGGCCAGGAGACCGAACAGTACCAGGTTGATCGCCGTCGTCGCATTGATCGTGAACACAACCCGCAACGGGTCGGTAGCCCCGAAAAGCTCCGCGACCGCTTCGCGGGCCTGAAACCGAACGCGCTCGGCAGCGTGAGCCAGGCGGTGACCGCTGCGTCCCGGCGTCGCCCCGATGTCGTGCAGGAAGCGCGTCATGGCCTCCGCAACCGATTCGGGCTTTGGCCAGGATGTCGCGGCGTTGTCCAGGTAGATCATGGTCGGAACTGTTCACGCTTGTTTGCGGAGGGTCAGCTCGAAGATGTCGCCCTTCTCCGTGCAGGTGACCTGCCAGCCGAGCTTTTCGGCGGCGCGCGTGCAGTTGTAGACCTGCGTCATGGTGTCAACCAGGACGACGACCTCTCCCGTGCCAGCCTCCTGCAGGGCCTTCCGCGTCAGGATTACCGGCTGTGGGCAGGCAAGCCCGCGTGCATCGACATTGATGGTCATCGTTCACCTCGCCACAGGCAGCTTCTCTCGGCCCAGGATTCCGATCAGGACGACCACGATCAGGCCCGCGACCACCACCGCGGTCGCATTGGGACCGCTGCCGACCGCCAGAAAATTGTGTGCCACCGCGGCTCCCGTCAGCATGCCGAGAACGAACATGCCGGCGTCTCCATCGCCTTCGCCGGACAAGAAGACCTGGCGCCCAGGGCATCCGCCGGCCAGCGTGAAGGACAGCCCGGCCAGCACCATCCCCGCGAAGTTCAGCCACTGAACCGTGTGTGCGGCATACTGGGCGCGGACAGTGCCGTCGGGGTTGGTTCCGAGCGTAAAGCCCGGGTGAAATTGCCCATATACGAGGTTCAACACGAAGGCCGCCGCCAAAAATCCGAGGACGCCGCTCAGCAGATGGAAGTCCCGCATCAGGATGGCGTCACGGATACCACCGACGGTGCAGAAGCGCGTGCGCTGTGCGAGAAAGCCGACCACCAGCCCCGCAACCGTGGAAAACAGGAGCGGCGCGTGCCGCGAACCGGGACCCTCGCGACTCGCAAACAAGGCCGCGTTGTCCCCAGCGTGGGGGTGCAGAAAGGCGAGCACCAGCAAGACCGCCATAACGAAAGGCATGGCCAGTCCTGCCACCGTGCGGGTCGGATAGGAGCGGCCGAGGCTGAAGCCGAATTTCAAAAACTGCACGCCCGCGGCAACGCCCACGATCAGTCCGAGCAGGCCGGCGATCGCGTTCCAGTCACCGCCGGCCAGGCGCAACATGGCGCGCCACGGGCAGCCGAGAAAGACCAACGCGCCAATCATCGCGAAGAGTCCGAGAATGAAGCGTACGAGAGGGGCCGATCCGGTCCGGGGCCGAAACTCGCGAAACGCCAGAGCAGCGATGAAGGCCCCCAGGCAGAACGCGGGAATCTCCGGCCGCAGATACTGCACGGGCGCGGCCCGGTGCAAACCAAGGGCCCCGGCGATATCGCGCGTGAAGCACGCGACGCAAATACCCATGTTGGGCGGGTTGCCATACTTCTGAAGCGTCACCGCCAACCCGCCCAGCACCAGCCCGACGAGCACGATCCCCAGTGTGGTGGCAAAGAAGCTGCGAAAGGCTCTCATGGACGATGCTCCCCTGCGCCGTCGAAATGGACAAACACCGAATCGGTATGGGCCGCGCGGTGCGCGCCGAGCCCACAAGCCAGGCAGTACAGCGGTAGCCGGATGGTTCGGAGCGGAAACCAGTTCAGTCGGTGATAGACCGCGCCTGGGCAGCGCCAGCCGCGCTGCGGACGGCGTCCGGTTTTGAGGATTGGAGGCCCTGCCCGAGGGCCGCACACCTCAGCACTCATGAACGGTTCCAACGGAGCAAGGCTTGCCTCCTCGCGCGCAACGTCAACGTGGAGTATAACTTGGCCGCGCCAAACGAGCAAACCATTCCCGGCGGCTGCATCCGCCCGTACCATGCACCGCGCGCCGGCCGTGCGCGGAGTTCAACTGTATGCGGATCGTCTTTATCGGGACGGGGGAATTCGGCGTACCGGCTCTGGATGCTCTGGTCCGCGCTGGACACGAAATCGTTGCTGCCATCAGCCAGCCGGACCGCCCCGCCGGGCGCGGGCGTGTGGTGCAACCAACGCCGATACGCGCCGCCGCGGCCCGACTCGGCTGCCAGCACATCCAAACGGCTGACATCAACTCGCTGGACATGGCGGCCGTGTTGCGTGGGGCGGAAATCGGTGTGGTAGCGGCATTCGGACAGAAGATTGGCCGCGGCGTGCTGGAGGCGATTCCGCGCGGGTGCGTAAACATCCATGGGTCACTGCTACCGAAGTATCGCGGCGCGGCTCCATATCAATGGGCGATTCTCAACGGGGACGAAACCACCGGCGTCACGGTCTTTCAGCTTGACGAACGCTGGGACGCCGGTCCGATCTGGGCACAGCGTTCGACCGCCATCGGTGCAACAGAGACGGCCGACGAGCTGCACGACCGGCTGGCAGTGCTGGGGGCAGAGTTGATCGTTGCGACGCTTGCCGACATGGTTGCCGGCCGCATGCGTCCTGTGGCACAAGACCCGACCCAGGCCACGCGAGCTCCGAAGCTGACCAAGGCCGACGGCTACGTGGACTGGTCCCAGCCGGCGGCACGCGTTGCACGGCGGATCAACGGTTTGTGGTCCTGGCCGGCGGCGGCCTGCCTGTTCGTGTCGCGCAGCGGGCGACAGGAACGCGTTCTGTTGGCGCGTGCGGCCGTGGCGGACGACACGGCTATACCAACAGAAGCTACCCCACCGGGAGCGTTTTGCGACCGCGACGTCGTACAAACCGGCCGTGGGCGTGTGCGGCTGCTGGAGATTCGCCCTGCCGGCGGAAAACTCATGCCGTTTGACGCCTTCGCGCACGGTCGGCGGGTCGGGCCAGGCGATCGGTTGCTGCGGGCGGAGCCGCAATGAGCTGGGTCGGACGCGGCCAGACCGGACACCTCGACGGGCGGGCGGCCGCCGTCATCGCCGTGACCGACGCGCTCCGCGGGGAGAACTTCGTGAGCCAGACGCTTCGCCGGCTGCGTGCGTCGGGCCGGCTGGAGCCGCGCGAGGCGGCGTTGGCGACCGAAGTCGGCTTGGGCGCAATACGGCATTTGATCACGATCGAACACGTTTTATCGCGCGTGGCCCGCTATGACCGGCGGCGCACGGACGCCACGGTTCGAGCGCTCCTCGGAACGGCCGCCTATCAGATCATCTGGCTCGACCGGATCCCCACCTACGCCGCCGTGGACCAGGCGGTGGAACTGGCCAGCCGGCGGGTCAGCCGGCGCGCTGCCACGATGGTCAACGCCGTGCTGCGACGCCTCAGCAGCGCGATCGTCGCGCGCTCGGTACGGTGGGAGCGGCTGAACCCCGCCCAAGTACGCACGATGTGGGACCGGGCATGCCTTTTCCAGCAGGCGGTGCTGCCGCCGCCAGAGGGTGCGGACGGCCACATACGACACCTGGCCGCAGCGACCGGTGAGCGTACGCAGCGGTACCGGGAACTGGTAACCCGCTACGGGGCGGAGCAGGCGGAACAGGTCGCCTGGGCTTCACAAGCGGTGCCGGTGACCGTGGTGCACCGCAATCCGAAACGCATCGGGACCGAGGAATTCGCCACCTTCCTGCGTGATCTGGCCGGCCAGGAAGTCGAGATCACGAACGACGTGGCCTACGTGCCGGCCACCGCGAACGTCGTTGACACGCCGCTCTTCGCCATGGGACAGGCATTCGTCCAAGACACAACCGCACACGTGGCGGCCGAGGCACTCGAGGCTCGACCCGGGGAACGCGTGCTGGACCTATGCGCGGCACCAGGCGGCAAATCCGTAGCTTTGGCGCTGGCGATGCAGGATTGCGGGCTGGTCCTCGCCTGCGACCTCGATCCGGAGCGCCTGAGGTACGTCGACGAAAACGCCGCGCGCCTGGGCCTGTCCATCATCCGCACGTGCCCCATACCGGCCGGTACGGAGGCGGAGCTGGAACGCGACCCGTTTGACGCCGCCCTGGTCGATGTCCCCTGTTCCAACACCGGCGTGGTGGCACGCCGACCCGAGGCTCGATTCGGCTTCACGCCGCGGAAGCTCAACTCACTGATCACCGTTCAGCACGCCCTGCTGTGCAAAGCAGCCCGCTGCGTCCGCCCCGGCGGGCGGCTCGTGTACAGCACATGCAGTCTCGAAGCGGTGGAAAACGAGGCTGTCGTTGCCGCGTTCCGGGCAGAGCACCCTCGATGGAGCCTCGTCAGGGAGCAGACGGTCCTGCCCAACTGGGGACCGCGCCCGTCAGACTGGCGGGATGGGGGCTACTACGCCGTGCTCCGCCACGCCGGTTCATGACGGACGATCGGTCGCCGACGCGCTAGAGCCGGTTGTGCGTGCCGTCGCACCAGGGCAGGTCGCGGCTCTGGTGGCACTGACAGATCCACTTCGTCCCGGGCTCCGTGATCTCGACGCGGATCGGCTTGCAGCCGGTCTGCATCCGGTTATGCGACCCATCGCAATACGGCAACTTTTGCGACCAGCCGCACGTGCAGTACGACTTCTTTCCGGGGGTTTCTTCCACGCAGATAGGCTCAGTGCCGTGTCGGGGTTCTGCCATGTCGGTGTCTCACGCTGAAACCGGCGTGCCAATCGCACGCCATCGTAAAAACAGGCGGCCAATGTCGGACGAGCGGATTATAGTCATATATGGGAAGCCGGCGGCGTGCAGTCGGTGCCGTGGTGGGCACGTCCCGCCGCCATCTGTCGCCCGACAGGCGACACTTTTCGACAGGCGAGCCGTGGACACAGGGACGGGGCTCACTTGTTGTGGCCCCTGGGCCCGTCTATAAAGCAACGTACCCGATTGGCGGCAGGAAGCTGCGCATGACCAACGCGGACGTCGCCCAGGTCTTCAACGAAATCGCCGTCCTGCTTGAGATCAAGGGCGAAGAACCGTTTCGCGTGAACTCCTACCGGCGCGTGGCTCGCACGATCAGCGAGCTGACGGCCGATATCAAGGAAATCGTTGCGCGCGGCGAACTTGAAACGCTGCCGGGGATCGGGCCTTCGTCGGCCGAGAAGATTCGGGAACTGCTGACCACCGGCCGGGTCAGCCTGCGCGAGCAACTGCTGACAGAAGTCCCCGACTCGCTTCTGCGACTGCTCGCCGTGCCCACCATCGGTCCGAAACGCGCGGCCATCCTGTGGCGGGAATGCGGCATCACCTCGCTGGAGGAACTGAAGGAAGCGCTGGCCGCGGGTCGGCTGAACGACGTCAAGGGATTCGGCCCAAAGACGCTGATGCAGATGCAGCGCGGGATCGAGTTCCTCGAACGCAGCGCGGGACGCACCCGCCTCGGGATGGGCTGGAAGGTGTCTACCTTGCTCGGCGGCGCCGTGCTGGCGATGAAAGGCGTCCAGCGGGCCGAGTTCGCCGGCTCGCTGCGCCGCGGCTGCGAAACCGTCGCGGACCTGGACCTGCTTTGCGCGGCCGACGATCCGGAGCAGGTCGTGCGACAATTCATCCGGCTGCCGCACGTGACCGAGGTGCTGGCCGCCAGCACGACCAAGGGGCTGGTGGTTGTGGACTACGAGCCCATCGGGACGCTGCGGGTGGACCTGCGGGTCGTGCCTGCTCAAGCATTCGGGGCGGCGTGGTTGTGGCACACCGGCAGTCGCGAGCACGTAGCGCGGCTCCAAGCCCGGGCCGCACAACGTGGCTGGACGCTCGGCGAGCTGGGGTTGACCGCGGGCGGACGCATCGTCGCGTCCCAGACGGAGGAGGAAATCTACGCCGCCCTCGATCTGCCCTGGGTCCCGCCGGAACTGCGGGAGGGGCGCGGCGAGCTCGAGCTGAAAGCCATGCCGCGGGACCTGCTTACGCTCCGTCATATCCGCGGCGACCTGCACATGCACACCACTGCCAGCGACGGACGCAACAGCGCGGTTGAGATGGCCGAAGCGGCCCGCAGCCGGGGGTACGAATACATCTGTATTACGGAACACTCGCAAAGCAGCGCGATCGCCGGCGGCCTGAAGGAACCGCTGCTCGTCGGCCACATGCTCGACGTACGGGCCTTGGCCCGCCGAACCGAGGGGATCGAGATTTGGATCGGCAGCGAGGTGGATATTCTGGCGGACGGGTCGCTCGATTATCCCGACGAGCTTCTCTCCCAGCTCGACTTTGTCATCGCCTCCATTCATTTCGGCATGGGTACCGACATCGAAGCCAACACCCGCCGCACACTGGCGGCGATCCGTAACCCCTACGTCAACTGCATCGGCCACCCCACCGGGCGGCTGATCAACGAGCGGGAGGCGATGCCGCTCGATATGGAGGCAATCTGCAAGGAAGCGGCCCGCACCGGGACCGCCCTGGAAATCAACGCGAACAATTTCCGGCTCGACCTCAAGGACGAACACGCGCGCCTGGCCCGGGACCTGGGCGCCATTCTGGTGATCAACACTGACGCCCACGCGACCGATCAGCTCGACCAGATTCAGTTCGGCGTCATGACCGCCCGACGGGCCTGGCTCCGTCGATCCGACGTGCTCAACACGCGACCGGCGGCAGAGGTCCGGGCCTTCGTTGCGGCCAAGCGCGCCGCCCTGGCACCGGCCAAGCACACCGCCCGCGGCCGACCCACGCCGGCTTGAATGCTGCGGACGCGGCCCGCGCCGCGCAACATACCAAACGTCAGGGGGGAGTCGGTCCCGCGAGCCTTGTTTGAGCGAGAGCGCCTTTGCGTGAACTCGGCGCTGAAGGCTTACTGCGTGCCGCCAAGTAGACCGACGAACGGGTCGATGTCCGCGTAGGTCACGTCGCCGTCACCGTTGATGTCCGCGTTAAGCCACGGACAGTCGGGGTGGCTCCAGGCACCTTGGCCGGCGAGCGCTTCGACGAACAGATCAATGTCTGCAAAGGTCACTTCGCCGTCACAGTTCATGTCACCCGGCGGATACGACGGCCCGGCGACGGACACGCCCCAAACCTCGATGTCATCGATGTTCCACCCGGAGTACGGCCACGCCCCGCTGCGAACCTCGTATCCCCAGCGGAACCAGACGCTCGGCTGTCGGTCGGCGAGCCCGGAGATGTCATACTCCTGAAGCGACCAGGCACTGTCCGTGATCGTGGCGGTGCCGTTACGCCAGATTCGCGTCCAGGTGGAGCCATTCGTCGACACCCAGACGTGGGCGTAGGCATATGGCTCGTGATCGCTGTTCAGCCAGCGCCGGAAGCGTAGTTTCGTCTGCACCGCGGAAGCCAGATCCACCGGGCCAGTGCTGACATAGTATGGACCGCCGGGCGTCGTGGAGTAATCGCCGTTCAGGTTGACGCCGTAGACGTTACTGCCGGTATATCCGCTCGTCGGATCCGGTCGCCCGTACCAGCGTCCGCCCTGACCTGTCGGCTGCCCAAAAGCCCATTCGCCCTGCGTGGTCCAGCCCGGATTGGTATTCAGCGGCCACTCATAGAGTTTCCTCGGGACACCCACCCGCAGCGTGACGCTGCGCGTCGTGGTGCCCTGCTGGTCAGTCAAATTGATAAAACGAATCGTATCGGTGTAGGTTCCAGGTGACAGCGAATTGGCCTGTGCGTTCAACGCTACGGTGACCGTCACAGACTGGCCACCCGCCAAGGTGCCGGACGCATTCAGAATCGACAGCCACGGCTGCGTCCGCGTAACCTGATAGTTCAACGGCGTGGACCCGTTGTTGCGCACCGTGTAGTCCTTACTGGCCGGCGTAAACGGCCCGCCCACGTCGCCGGAAACTTCCAGCCCCGTGCTCGGCGTCACAAGAATCCCACTGGCATACGGGTTCAGCGTGTCGATGAACTCCAGCCCCGTGTTACCGGGGTCGAGCCAGTTGCTCAGGCGTGTCGAGTTCGTGCCGCCGCCGGTCCACGAGCGGTAGAACCGCCCGTACCAGTCGCGCATGTCCGAGCTGTTGCACGCCGAATACCCGCCGTGCAACTGCCCCAGCACCCGATGGTTCTGATCGAAAATCGGCGAACCCGAAGACCCTGGCTCCGTCACCCCGCGGTTCGGATTGGTCTCCCATCGCACCCACAGGTGCGTGCCGTCACCGGGAACACTCTCTCCCAGGTATGACGTGACCTTCGTCGGGGTATCGGTGAAGCTGATGCTCTTCTCGTCGCAGTTGGGGTGGTGAATCCCCACAGCGCTGGTCGCGTTCACGTCCCGCCGATCCCAGCCCGCGTACGTGATCCCCCACGCCGGATTCGGCATCTGCGAAAGCTGCACCAGCGTAAAGTCCGACGTCGACCAGCCCGCCCGCCACGTCGACCCGCTCTGGTACTGACTCAGCGACCCGCCCCCATGCTGCCCGCACGTCGGACTGTAAAAATTCCAGTACACCACCAGCGACGCCGCATTGCTGCTCGTCACCCCGCAGTGATACGCCGTCATGAAGTACGGCGTCTGATCCTGCGCCGTGTTGTTCACCATGAACCCCGTGCAGAACAGCGAACCCCCCGTCGAAATCACCCCGATCGCCGGAATCTCATTCCGCCACGCGTCCGCCACCGGACAGATCACATCAATATTGCACGCCCCCGCCTTGTCCGCCTGCGTTTCCCCGAACCCCCGGTACCCCACGTTGATCGACGTCAAGTGCAGAATCAGCTCCTTCTCGACCGCCGCCGGCAGCGTCACCTCCACCAGGATGTCATCCGCCAGCACCACCGCCGTCCACAGCTCCCCGTGATCGGCGTTGTGGAAATCCGTGTACGGCTCCAGCGCGTAGCTCCCGTCCGTGGCATACAGCCAGAGCTGCCCGCCGGGGGGCATAAAGTAGGCCGTGAAGCCCAGGTTCAGCGACAGCGCGCCGGGCGAGGTGATCCGCAGCCGCCACTGGCGTGTGCGCTCGTCCAGGTCTTTCCACACGCCGTCCGTGGCGGGGGAGATCAGCACTTCGTTGGGGATGGCGAAGCGGGGGGCCAAGCCCAGCGCCGCCCGCTCTTCATCCTCAGCCTGCACCCGGGCCAGATCGGGGAGCGGAACCATCACCACCGGCACGGCGGCGAGATCGTCGTCCGGCGTGTCCGCCGGGGCAGGCGGTACCGTCCAAACCGCGAAAACGACTCCGACAATCGCGACAGAGGCGCACGACAGAATGCTGCGGAACATGGTGCTTTTTCCTTGTCCTCCCCAGAACTTGGCGCGAGCCAAGTGCGCAGCCGGCAACAAACAAGGCCGGCCGCTCTTCCGGCATGTTGGTGTTCGTCTGCATAGTTGGCGAGGTGTTGATCCGCTCGCTGTCGGACGGTGCGGCGAATCCCAGCGCGGTCCGAAGTGCGTTCGGCATGCCTGCCGGGGGACGAGACATCGCAAACTGGCGAAGCGCTAGCGAGCCATCCCAGCCTGCACACCTTGCCGCACGGCCCATAGGCCGGCCGCGTGCACCATCCCAATACGCAGCTTAGCCGCACGGCGGGGCGCATTCAAGGCGAATCAGCGCTGGTGAGCCGCTGGCACGCTGGCGATGCGGCCTCGTCCGGGGGTATACTTATGAGTCCGGTTGACAGCGAGCCGACCAGGGGACGATGGAGCGACGGTGGAGCGCCCCGAGATTCCCGAGTGCGTTCGACCGGTGTCCCGGCGTGGCGTGCACGCCGAGGGCGGGTCCACAGTGAGACAGGATGATGAGTACGGCGACCTCCAAAGGGCGGCCGACTGACCAGCAGTCGGGCAAGCAGGTGGAAGAACTCGTCCAGGCGGCGGTCCGATTTGCCGGGGACTCCGGGGACGGGATGCAACTGGTAGGGGGGCAGTTCACGAGCGCGTCGGCCGTGTTTGGGAACGACGTGGCGACGTTTCCGGACTATCCCGCCGAAATTCGGGCTCCCATGGGTACGCTCGCGGGGGTTTCGGGTTTTCAAATCAACTTCGCCAGTCGGGATATCTACACACCGGGCGACCGGGTAGATGTCCTGGTGGCGATGAATCCGGCCGCGCTGAAAGTCAACCTGAAGGACATGGCCGAGGGCGGCACGATCATCGTCAACGTGGACGAGTTCGACGAAGCCAGCTTGCGCCGGGCGCAATACGACGCGAACCCGCTCGAGACGGGCGAGCTGAGCCGCTATCGGGTCTACCCGGTGCCCATGACGCAGCAGACGCTCGAGGCTGTGCGGGAAACGGGCCTGGGCCCGCGCGACGCGGGGCGGTGCAAGAACTTCTACGCACTGGGGCTGGTGTGCTGGCTGTTCGAACGACCGCTGGAGCCGACGCGGCGCTGGATCAACGCGAAGTTTGCCCGCACGCCGGCCGTGGCGCGCGCCAACTTGCTGGCCCTGGAAGCGGGCTACGCGTTCGGCGAAACGGCGGAGATGTTCAGCCAGCGTTACCGGATTCGTCCGGCGCGGCTTGCACCGGGGACATACCGGAATCTGACGGGCAACCAGGCGCTCGCGTTGGGACTGGTCACCGCGGCGCGCTTGGCGGGCAAGCCGCTGTTTTACGGCAGCTACCCGATCACGCCGGCCAGCGAAATCCTCCATGACTTGGCAACCTACAAGCACTTCGACGTGCGGGTTTTTCAGGCAGAGGACGAGATTGCTGCGATGGCCGCGGTTGTCGGGGCTGCGTTCGCGGGCGCGATTGCAGCCACGGGCACCAGCGGCCCCGGCATGGCGCTCAAGCAGGAAGCGCTCAGCCTCGGTGTGATGACCGAACTGCCCATGGTCGTGGTGAATGTGCAGCGAGGTGGTCCCAGTACCGGTCTGCCCACCAAGACAGAGCAGGCGGACCTGTGGCAGGCCGTGATGGGACGGCATGGCGAGTGTCCATTGCCGGTGCTGGCTGCCCAGTCCCCGGCGGACTGCTTCTGGGCGGCCATCGAGGCCGTACGCATCGCCGTCCAGTACATGACGCCGGTCGTGCTGCTCAGCGATGGCTACCTGGCCAACAGCTCGGAACCGTGGCGTGTGCCGGGCAAGTCCGACTTGCCGACCATCGAGATTGTGCACGCGACCGATCCGGCCACATTCCGGCCCTATGCACGCGACGCGCATGGAGCGCGGCCGTGGGCGATCCCGGGCACCCCCGGGTTGGAACACCGGGTTGGTGGGCTGGAGAAGGCGGATGTCACGGGCGAAGTCTGTTACGTTCCCGAGAATCATCAGCGCATGACGGAGCTGCGGGCGCAGAAGGTCGCGAACGTGGTGCAGGATGTGCCGGATCAAGCGGTCTTCGGCGCGCCCGAAGGCGAGTTGCTCGTGGTTTCCTGGGGCGGGACTTTTGGCGCCGTGCGCACCGCCGTGGAACAGGCCCGTGAGAAGGGTCGGTCGGTGTCGCACGCGCATCTGCGCTGGCTCAATCCCATGCCGCGGAATCTGGGCGACGTTCTGCGCCGGTTCCGGCGCATCCTGGTATGCGAGCTCAACCTGGGTCAGTTGCAGTGGCTGTTGCGCGCCCGGTATCTCGTGGATGCGCAGGGGCTGCATAAGGTGCAGGGACGTCCGTTCCGGGTCGGTGAAATCACCGCCCGGATCGACGAGGTGGTTGGAGGACGTGCGTGATGAGTACCGCCGCTGACTCGCCCGAGCTGGGCGCAAAGGCCTTCAAGAGCGACCAGCAGGTCAAGTGGTGTCCCGGCTGCGGCGACCACTCCATACTCGTTCAGGTTCAGAAGGTGCTTGCCAGCATCGGAGCCTGTCGCGAGCGTACGGTCTTCGTATCCGGCATCGGCTGTTCCAGCCGCTTTCCATACTACATGGGGACCTACGGGATTCACGGTATCCACGGTCGTGCCCCGGCGATTGCGACCGGCGTCAAGTGCGCCAACCCCGCGCTGGATGTATGGGTCGTCACGGGCGACGGCGACGCGCTGAGTATCGGGGGCAACCACATCCTCCACACGATCCGGAGAAACGTCGGGCTGAAGATCATCCTGTTGAACAACCGCATCTACGGGCTGACCAAGGGGCAGTACTCGCCCACCAGCGAGTTCGGGACCCGTACCAAGTCGTCGCCGCAAGGGTCGATCGACCACCCGATCCATCCCATCTCGGTCGCGATCGGGTCGGAGATCACATTCGTGGCGCGGACGATCGACACCGATGTGGCTCACGTACAGTACGTGCTGCGCCGCGCTGCGGCCCATAAGGGCACCGCCTTCGTGGAGGTCTACCAGAACTGTCAGGTGTACAACGCGAATGCGTACGGCTGGGCCACCGACCGCGAAACGAAGGCCGACCACCTGCTATACCTCGAACACGGCAAGCCGCTGATCTTCGGGAAGAACCGCGACAAGGGCATTCGCCTCAATGGCGACACGCCGGAAGTTGTCGAGCTGGGCCGGGTCCGGCCGGATGATCTGGTCATCCACGACGAGAAGGCGGCTGACTCGTCGATGGCTTTCCGACTGGCCCGTATGCATTACCCGGCCTTCCCGGAGCCCGTCGGGGTCTTCCGCGCCGTCGAGAAGCCCACCTACGAGGAGCTGATGATGGCTCAGATCGCCGCCGAGCGGGAACGACATGGGCCCGGGGACCTCGAAAAGCTCTTCCGCAGCGGCGACGTGTGGGAGGTCACCGCGACAGACCAAGGCTGACGCCGCGGACGCGGGGCCGACGCCGCGAGGCGGCGCACAGCGGGAGCCGCGCCAGGGAGCAGGGGGCTTGCGGGTCGGTCAGCGCGCCGCGCCAACGTGCGCGTCAAGGGCGGCCTTGTAGTCGCGCTTGTGCTTGGCGCCGATCATCTGCTTAACGACCTTCCCGTTCACGAAGATCAGCACCGTTGGAATGCTCTGAATGCCGTACTGGCCGGCAAGCTGACCCGCCTCATCGACATTGACCTTGCCGACCTTGGCGCGGCCGGCGTACTCGGTCGCCAGTTCGTCGATGGTCGGCCCAACCATCTGGCACGGCCCGCACCAGGGGGCCCAGAAATCGACCAGCACTGGCAGCGTGGATTGCAGAACCTCGGTCTCGAAGTTGCTTTCGTCAAACTTCAGGGTGTGTTGACCGGCCATGGGGGCCTCCACCGTAACCGCCTCGTCGACCGCGAAACTTCAGACCGGATTGTATTGGGCACGGACCCGCTGTCAACGCACGAGACGTGGGGCGTGCTCCAGCCCACTCCCAGCGTGGCCTAGCCCGGCAGTTTCTTCAGCGTTTCGGCGATCAACTCGTCAACCTGACGCGCGTTTTCGGGCGACAGGCCGGAGTACGCCATCAGAATCTTGCCTTCCGGATCGATGAGGTAGAAGGTGGGAATACCCGTGACGCGGTAGCGGGCCGCGACGTCGTCGCCCTTCAGCAGAATGGGGTACGTGTAACCCTTCTGCTGCATGAAGGCTACCGGATCGCCGCGCTCCCACGTGCACACGCCGTATACGGCCACAGCCTTATCCTTGTACTTCTCGTACAGCTTCTGAACATCCGGCATCGCCATGCGGCACGGCCCGCACCAGGTGGCCCAGAAATCCAGCAAGACGACCTTCCCGCGCAGAGAACGGAGCGAGACCTCTTTGCCGTCGGGGGTCTTCAGCGTCCAGTCGGGCGCGACGCTGCCCACCGGCAGAAAGGACCGTCCGCCCGGATTGGGGCCCATTCCGGGCAGCGGTGGCCGACTCGTCTCGGTGAAGCCATCCGGCTTCTCCAGGCGAAAGTCCTCTTCCCGGAAGGTCGGGACGGTGTCCAAAGAGGTAATCGAAATGGTCAGCGTCGTCGGCCCCAATGGCGAGTTGATGACGCGCTGAATGCGGCGGGGCAGGTGATCCTTACGCGAGAACCACCAGCGGCTTTCGACGTTCTCCGTCGGGAAAAGAGCATGAATGACATCGCATTCGTCCTTGCCGGCCCGTTCCCGCCCGACGTAGCGCAGGGTAGTGGCTCGGGCTTCGCGCTCCAGGGGAGCGCGCGAGGTGAAGTCCGATACGAACAGCCCGATGACGTGGGATAGCAGCGACTGACCGGCCGGGAGGTCGAGCTTTGCGTAGGTGCGCTGGCCATGATCGACCAACATGATCGTCTTTCCGTCGGATGCGAGCTCCACGCGCTGCGACGTGGTCTCTTTGGGCCGGGTTACCTGTGCATCAATGCGCACTTTGGGAAAATCGGCGCCCGGCACCGCGACCATGGTGACCGTGCCCGAAATGTTCGACATTTGTGCGGCGAGCACACCGTCGACCCGGCCTGTCGCTTCGTAGCGCACCGCGCGTAGCGCTTTCAGCGCTGAGATCGCGTCGTTCAGAACTGCCTGCGGATCAACCGCTTCTCCGGCGCCCGGGGCGGCCAGCAAGGCCGCAGCCGTCAGGCTGTACCAGAATGGCTTCCGTGTTGCGCGCTCCATTCGCTTCTCCTAAGTGCCCGGGTTCACTGCGCGTGGCCCGGCGCGCACGAACCTCTCATGATGCCGAAACGCGGCGGTTCCCACAAGACGGATTCCGCCGTCGGCCCGTTGACGAACATCAGGGCGGCGTCAATAGTGGGTGTCTGATAACCGACCTGCGGCGCGGTCTGCCGGGCGTCGGTGACACAGAGGAAAAACGTATGCGCGCAGTCTCGTGGAAGAAACTGGCCCTCCTGGCCCTGTCCGGTTCCCTCCTGCTTCAGATTCCAAACTGCTTCCAGGTCGTTTCGGCGTTGTCGAATCTGGTGACTGCCGGAGGCGTGCTCTATCTCGTACGTCGCGTCATCGACTGACGGTGTCGGCAGCGGTGCGTCCGGCCCGATCCGGGGTCCTATCCGGGCAGCCGGAGCGGTGATCTCGCGCGCCGGCATGCCAGGCGGGTGACTGGGGATGTCGGTCAGACGGCGGCGTGGCGTCGGTAGCCAGGAGAACCGCAGATGAGCAGGAGCATGATAGCCTGCCGCGTTTCGAGCTATGCGCCCTTCGAGGACCGCGCGTACCCGCACCTGGCCGAGTTGGGCATTCGGTACGTGGAGATTGGCCTGCCGCCGCCCGAGCGGGCCGAGGTGGTGCGGGCCGAGCTTGACCGGTATGGACTCGTGGCGAGCAGCGTACATGGTGAGTGCGACGTGCGTCGGCCCGACGTGGTCCGGCGAGTTCGGGCGCAGATGCCGGTTCTGGCCACCCTCGGCGCCGGGCTGCTGTTCGTCTCCGTCAAAGCGGGAGACACGCCGTTACCGACGGTCTACGATCGCCTGCGGGCCGCGGGAGACGTGGCGGCAGAGCATGGGGTAGTTATTGCGCTGGAGACGCACCCCGACCTGGTGACGAACGGCACGGTCGGGGCGGCGACGATGGAGAGCGTGGATCACCCCAGCGTGCGCATAAACTACGATACGGCAAATGTTTACTTCTACAATGAGGCGGTAGACACGGTGACCGAGTTACGCAAGCTCGCTCCGTGGGTCGCTTCCGTGCACCTGAAGGACACGGACGGCGGGTACCGGCACTGGTACTTTCCCGCATTGGGCGAAGGGATCATCCGGTTCGCCGACGTGTTCTCCGTCCTGGACGCGGTTGGTTTTCTGGGACCTTACACGCTGGAGATCGAGGGCATTGAGGGCGAAGAGCGGACGGAAGCGCTTGTTCGCGGCCGGATCGCTGCTTCGGTGGCATATCTTCGCGAGCTGCGGCGATTCTGATGTGTATATCCGAGCAGCGGGTATAATCCGTTTTTGCGGCCCGTTTGCGGGTCGATAGTACAAATATGCACGTAAGGGAGCGGCACTTGCTGAGCGCGCGCCATGCCCTACCGGAACATGACCATCGAGGAGCTCGCGCGACACATCGGCATGGATGCGCGCCTCGTACGCAAGTGGGCTGAGAAGGGGAAGCTGCCAGGACAATTCATTGGCGGAACGTGGCGCTTCAATCGCGCGGCACTTCTGGACTGGTTGCAGCGCGATCTGCACACGCTCGACGAAGAGCACGTCCGCAACCTCGAGCGTGCCATGCGCGCCGAGGGCGACGATCGCCTCATTGCCGCGTATCTTCCGATCGAAGCGATCGACATGAACGTCTGCGCGCACTCGCGGGCTTCCGTGCTGCGCGAGCTCGTGCGGCTGGCTGAGCGCACCGGCCTGGTGTACGACGGGCCGGGCATCGTCGCAGCCTTGGAGGAGCGCGAGGCGCTTGGTTCAACAGCGCTGCCGCGCGGCATCGCGTTTCCGCACCCACGCCGCCCTCTCGCCTATGCCACCGCCGAACCGCTGCTGTGTTTGGCCCGGGTCCCGCACGGTGTGCACTTCGGGGCGCCGGACGGCGGGCTGACCGACTTGTTCGTACTGGTCCTCGCGGGCGGCGACCGGCTGCATCTGGGCTTGCTGGCGCGTCTGGCGATGATGTTCAACTCCGACCTGCCGGACGCGTTGCGGGCGGTCGACGATGCCGCGGCGGCGCTAGAGCTGATGCTGAACAAGGAGGCGGAGATTCTGGCTCGTGGATGAGGGTTCGGGGGCGACGGGGCGGCGGGGCAATCCGGTTACGTGGGCTCACGTGTGCACCGGGCACGGAGGCGGAGCAGGTCTCTGAGCTCGGCGGCCCGTTCGTAGTCTTCGCAAGCCAGCGCCTGTTCCAGGGCCGACTGAAGTTTTACCGGCGCGTTATCGGGAAGCTGGTCCAGGATTTCCAGACGCTGCGCGCGGAGGGTCCGCAATTCCGGTGTGCGATCGACGTGGTCCTCGACTTCGGGCAGGGCGGCGATGGTGGCGATGGCCTCGTCGATGATCTGAAGGGCGCGCTCCGGTTGCTTGTCCTGCAAGGCCCGGTACGCCCGCGCGCGGGTGTTCATCATCAGCACGTACGCGCGCTGCCGACGCAAGGCCCGCCGATCGGCCTCGGTGCCTGCGTAGCGCTCGCACAGGTCGATCAGGCGCAAATTGCGGGCGGTGTCACGCTCCACGCCGTCGAACTCCTCCAGAACGAACAGCGAAAGGTAGCGCTGGTAGTACAGGTACGCCTCGTGCCGCAGCTCGTGGCAGTCTTCCGGCGACAGCACGAAATCTTCGTCGCTGCCGCAGATTTCGATGTGCTCGCGGAGCCGCTGCTCGTGGTAATCCAGCAGCGACTCGTGCGCGCGGGGGCGCAGTCCGTCGGGCCGGCCGGTGCATTCGAGCTGGAGGACGCCGAGGTCGATACGCGTCTGAATCTTCTCCCGTCCGTCGCGCCCGATGATCTTGCGGACGGAGATCTTCCCCGGCTCGTAGTCCCACCCCTCCAGGATCGTGCGCAGGTCGCGTATCATTTCATCAGCGGTATCGGCCGGGCGGGCGGACAACATCATCTTGGGCCGTTGTCGGCCCGGCGTGGCGCCGCCGCCCGTGGTGGAGAAAGCAAGCGATGCGTGTTATCGCGGGACGGTTTCGCGGACGCTCACTGGTTGCGCCGCGCGGACTCACCACGCGTCCGATTACCGATCGCGTCAAGGAAACGCTGTTCAACATTCTCGGGCATCGCTTCGGGACCCTCGGCCACTTACCGGACTTCGACGTACTCGATGTCTTCGCCGGCACCGGCAGTCTCGGCATCGAAGCTCTGTCCCGCGGCGCCCGCCGCTGCACCTTTGTCGAACGCGACTACGCCGCCCTGCGCTGCCTGCGCGACAACCTGCGGCAGCTTCGTGTCCTCAAGCACTGTGTTGTCCGCGTCGAGAACGCCTGGGCGATGCGCACGCCGGAGTCGCTGCACGGATTCGGGCTCATGTTCGTCGACCCGCCGTACCGGGATGCCGCGGTGGGGCTGCGGCTGGTGGATCTGCTGGACCGGCTGACGCCGGCCCTGCGGCCGGACGGGCTCCTGGTGCTGCGGCTGGAGGCGAATGCGGCGTTTCCGGACGAGCGTCTGCAAGGGTTGGCGTGCGTGGATCGACGCCGGATCGGAAGCATGTCGCTGCTGTTTTTCGAACGGAAAGAGAGCAGCGTGATGAATCAGGCCTGAGCGCTCAGGAGTCGTCGCGGGTGAGCAGGTACAAGAAGAAGCCGGCTCCGAGCAGGTTCGTAAAGACACCGACGGGCAGCTCCGCCGGGGGATGGAGGCTGCGGGCCAGCCCGTCGCACAGGGCGAGAAACCCGGCTCCGATCAGGGCGGAGCCGAGCAGGAGCGGGAGCGTTCGAACGCCGACGAGGGCGCGGGCGATGTGGGGGACCATCAGGCCGACAAACCCGATGGGGCCACAGTTCGCAACGATCACCGCTGTCAGCAGGCCCACCAGCACGAACGACCCCCACACGGCCGCCGGCACGTTGACGCCGCGGGTGGCCGCCAGCTCCGGGCCATAGTGCAGCAGATCGAGCGTGCGGTGTTGCGCCGCGGCTAAGGCGAGGACGGCCACGAGCACCAGGCCGATCTCCACAGGGGCACGGGGTCTCACGATGCCGAGCGACCCCATCATCCAGGTGACGACCTCGTTGGTAATGGCCCGGTCGCCCAGGAAGAAGACGAGCAGGACGCCGGCCGAGCACACGTACGCGACGCACACGCCGCCCAGTAGCAGTCGCGCCAGGTCAAGTCCGGCGCGCAGTCGGCTGAGCAGGTGAACGACGCCAAGCGCCGCGGCCGCCCCGCAGAACGCCAGCCAGGTGATCCCTGGGATGCCCAGCACCGACCCGTGCCAGCCGCTGAGAAAACCGAGCGACGCGGCGAGCGAGGCCGCGCTGGCGACCCCGAGCGTGTACGGTTCGGCGAGGGGATTGCGAAACAAAGCTTGAAACACGACGCCGCCGACCGCCAGCCCCGCGCCGGCCAGCGCCGCCAGGAGCGTCCGCGGGCAGCGATGATGCCAGAAGACGTAATGGCCCGGGTGATCGGCTGTGGTGATAGCCGTCCACCCGAGGCGCTGCTGACCCATGAGCGTGGTCGTGGATACCAGCAGCACGGCGATCGGAAGCAGAAGGAGCAATCGGGCGGAGACGGCGCGGGGCGGCATAGCCTACGGCTCCCACTCGTCCTTCTCCTCCAGATCGACTTCGTGGAAGCAACGCGCCACCAGCCGGGCCGCATCCTTGCCCAGCTTGGCCGCCTCGGCGTCGATTGCCGTCGCATCCGTCGCCTCGCGCATCGGTCGGCCGCGCTGGATGGTGCGGCCGAGCTCCTCGCCCTTGGGCCAGACGCGCGCCTCGCGCGGCGGCGCGTTCGGATCAATGACTTTGACGCGCAGCTCCACCGAAGGTTCGAGCACGGGGCGTTGCGTGGCGGACCGCAAAGTCAGACGCTCGACACGGATGTAAAGAAGCTGCTGCGCGTTGAGCGCCTGGGCGATGCGCTGCATGGGCCAGCGGTCGAAGTCGGGGTTGACCTGGCGGAGGCGCTGCACGTCTGTCAGCGGCACCACCTGATCGTTGACCTTCTTTTCCCGGAAAATCTCGACCAGCTTGTCGTGCAGTGCCTGCGTGAAAACCGGGTTCTCGTCTTCAGGCCGGGCCGGCTCGATCAGGATGGCCAGCCGCCCGCGCGTCAGCGTGAACTCCGCCTTCTGAATCTGCGGCGGCGCCAGCAAGTACGTGAACGCGCCGACAATGTTACACCCACACAGGGTCAACCAGGCTGCGGCGAGTGTCGTCAGGGTAAAGACGCGCCCGGGCATGCTACTTCACCTTGACTGTGCGGTCATAGAACTTGGCCGCGACATCTTGCGCGAAGGCTTCCATGGTTCGGCGGCGGATCTCGCGGTCGCCGGTGCCCCACGCGCCGGCCGAGGCGGGCGGATAGACGGTGTCGACTTCCTTGGAGTAGACCGGCTCACTGCCGGGGTACGCCGTGTTGTAGACGCGCACCAGCCCGGTGATGTGGCCGCGGTACAGGTGGGGGGACTCCGGCTCACGCGTGGTGTACTGCGTGAGGTCGATCATCAGAACCCGGTCGCTGGAGAAGCGCTTGCCGATCTCCGCCGGGTCCAACCGCTCCCAGTTGGGGTCGCGACGCTGGAAATCGACAACCGAGCGCGGATCGGCGACCTTCACCCCGCGGACGTTGGCTTCCAGCGCGACACGCACGTGGTCGGCCACCTCCCACTGCACTTGCGGGTAGTCGAATAGCGTCTCCATGTCCGCCCGAACGACAATGCAGACCTTCTGATTGGCGAGGTGCGGATACTCGGCGGCGATGGTCTTCGTCGGCTCGTTGCCCCACAGCAGGACGGCGGCGGTGAACGCCTCACAGCCTGTTGCCAGCGCCACCGACAATAGCAGCGCCCCAGTCACTCCGACGCACACGCCGCTGCACGCGGAAATCTTCTCATTTATCATGGCGCGACTCCGCCGACACGATACCAAGTGGCCTTGGCGTTGGGTAGCGGTCGCCCGCCCCACGTGGACCGTTTCGCCCGTGCGGGCTTGAGCCCGCTTGACCGCCCCCACTGTGGGCGGCGATCATGAAGGGGGCGGCGTAGGACCCGCAGTGATGAGCAAACCCGTCAAACGACTCAAGTTCGAGGAGGCGATGCAGCGGCTGGATGCGATCGTCACCGCGCTGGAGTCCGGCGAAATCGGCATCGAGGATTCCATCGCCAAGTACGAGGAAGCGATGAATCTGGCTGCTCAGTGTCGGCAGATCCTGGACGAGGCGGAGCAGCGGATCCAGCAGATTCAGATCAACGCAGCCGGCAAGCCGGAGTGTGTCCCGTTTGAGCCTCCAGCGGGGGCGTCGGCCACAGAGGAACCCTCTGTCTGAGGGGGCGGGTGAGTGGTTCGCGCCCTGCGCTACGTTGCGTACCACCTGCTTGATGCGCTGCTGCCGCAGACGTGTGTCAGTTGCGGCGTGTGGTTGCCGGCGGGCCGCGGGCTGGCGTGTGAGAGCTGTCACGATGAACTGTTGGTGGCTCTCAAGCGGCCGTATTGTCCGCGGTGCGGGCGGACCGTGCCGCCACCGTCTATTCATGAAGACGGCTGTGCCCGCTGTCGGACCGAGCATTTCTGGAACGTGGCCGGCGTGGCCCGCGTGTGCGCGTACGAACCGGCGGCCCGCGGCGCGATTCTCGACCTGAAATACCGGGGGCACGAACGCAATGCGGAATACCTGGCAGACCTTTTAGCCGCCGCCATCCGAGCCTGCCCGTGGGCCGGCAAACTCCACGCGCTGGTGCCGGTCCCAATGCATTGGCTGCGGCGCTGGCAGCGCCCCTGTGACCACGCCCAGTTGCTGGCCGAGGCGCTGGGGCAGCGACTGAAGCTCCCGGTGTTGCGGTGCGTACGCCGTGTCCGGCACGGCCCCAGCCAGACGGGTATTCCTTCCAAGCAGCAGCGATTTGAAAACGTACGCGGCTGCTTCGGGCCGGCGGGGGGGCTGTGGATGCGCGTACGCGGGCGCTGCGTGTGCATCGTGGATAACCTCATGGCCACCGGGGCCACTGTGCACGAAGTCTCGAAGGTGTTGCGGCGCCTCGGAGCCGGCCCGATCTATGCGGCTGTCATTGCCCGCACGGCCGCTCCGGGAGATCGGCCGGGAGCGCTCCCGCCGACGGTCGATGAAGGGCTTGCCATATCGTGAGCGCGTCGCGCAGCGCGCGCACGTCGTGCGTTCGGATGTACTGCACCCCCGCCTGTGCGGCCCACAGCTCGGCGGCCAGCGTGCCGGCCGCTCGCTCGGCCACGGCACGTGGCTGCGCCGCGCTGCCCAGCGTCGCCCCGATGAAAGACTTGCGCGACACAGACACGCACAGCGGCCGGCCGAGGGTGGCCAGCCGGTCCAGATGACGCAGTACTTCCAGACTGAGCTGCGGATCGCGGCCTAGAAAGAAGCCCATCCCCGGGTCCAGAATCAGACGTCGCCGCGCGATGCCTGCTGCTTCCAAGGCCTCCACGCGGTCACGCAGAAAGTCCAACACGCGGGTGACGATGGTCTGGGGGTCCGCGTCGGCGCGCTCTGCTCGCGGGCCGGTGGCTGTGGAGTGCATGACGATGATGGCGGCTTGCGCATGTCGCAAGACAGCCACGGCTTCCGGGTCGCGTACGCCGGTTACGTCGTTGATGATTTCGACCCCCAGATCAAGCATGGCCCGCATGACGGCCGGCTTGCAGGTGTCGACGGAAACGCGCACGCCTTCCTGGCGCAGGGCCGCGACGACGGGTGTCAGGCGACGTATTTCCTCGTCCGCCGGGACTTCCTCTGCATCCGGATTCGTCGCCTCGGCGCCGATGTCGATGATGTCCGCTCCATCGGCGACCAGCCGTCGACCGTGGGCGATGGCCTGCTCGGGCGCCAGATACCGGCCCCCGTCAGAGAAGGAGTCGCGCGTCACATTCAAGACACCAAGTATTTGCACGCGCATTGGCAGGCCCCGGCAATGTTTTTTCTTTCCGTCGCCGCCGGAAGCAGGCATTATAGTGTGTGCCATCGGGCGGGGTGGAGCGCGGCTGTCGCCGTCGGGCATAAGGAGCGACTCATATGACCGCCAAGGACGTCATTCGGTACGTGGTGGAATCCTGTTACTCGATCACGCGCGATTACGTCGCCGACTTGAGCGACCGCGACCTGCTGGTGCGGTCGGTGCCGCAAAGCAACCACATTGCCTGGACCCTGGGTCACCTGATCACGAGCGCGCATCAGATGCTGACCCAACTGGGGCACGCGCCGCCGCCCTTGCCGGCGAACTTCGCGGAGTCGCACACAAAAGAGGCCGCCACTTCAGACGACCCCGCCAAGTTCTTCCGCAAGACGGACTACCTGGAGTGGATGGACAAGATGAAGGCGGCAACACTGGCGGCGATCGACGCGACCACCGAGCGCGATCTGGACCGGCCTGGCCCCGCGTCGATGCGCGACTACGCGCCGACCGTCGGCGCCGTGCTGACGCTGCTCGGTACACACTGGCTCATGCACGCCGGTCAGTTCGTGCCGATTCGCCGAAAACTCGGTAAGCCAGCACTCTACTGAAGCAGGCTCGGCGGAAGCCCACCCAGGCGCGCCGGGGTTTCCCAGGGCGGGGAGGCTCAGTGCCCGCGCTGGAGGCGCTGACGCAGACGGGCGTCGATGAAAGGCTGGATGTCGCCGTTGAGGACGCGCTGCACGTCGCCGATCGCCAGGTTGGTGCGATGGTCCTTCACGTGAATGGTGGAGCCGTGGAGCACGTAGCTGCGGATCTGGTTACCCCAGGCGATGTCGCCCTTCTCGCTGTACAGCTTGGCCAGCTCGGCATCGTGTCGCGCCTGCTCGATCTGCTCCAGCTTCGACTGGAGAATGCTTAGCGCCATGCGCTTGTTCTGGGCCTGACTCCGCTCGTTCACGCATTCAACCATGATGCCGGTCGGTTTGTGGCGGATGCGTACCGCGGTAGCGACCTTGTTCACGTTCTGGCCGCCGGCCCCCGACGCCCGCCGAAAGTACTCGATTTCCAGATCGGCTTCGGCGATCTCGATCTTCGGCTCCTCCAGCTCCGGCAGACAATCCACGCCGACAAACGAAGTCTGCCGCTTGTTCTGCGCGTTGAAGGGGCTCAGCCGCACCAGACGGTGCACACCGACTTCCGTCGAGAGGTAGCCGTAGGCGTACGGGCCTTCGACATGCAGGGTAACAGACTGGATGCCGGCCTCTTCCGCGTCGCGGCGGTCGACCTCGCTGGCCTGGAACCCAACCTTCTCGAAGTACATCAGGTACATACGGAGCAGCATCTGGGCGAAGTCGCACGCATCGACGCCGCCGGCGCCCGCCTGAATGCTGAAGAAGCAGTTGCGCGCGTCGTTCTCGCCGGACAGAAGCGTGAGCAGCTCGACGTGGTCCGTGGCGCGGGCCAAGTGCTCCAGCTCACGCTCCAGTTCGGTCCGGGCGTCCGGATCGGCGTGATCTTCGGCCAGCTCCGCCAGCACCTGCGCGTCATCCACGCGTTTGAGCAGTTCCTGAACCGGCTCGACGCGCGCCCGCAGCGCTTTCAGCTCACGGACCACCTGTTGCGCCGTTTCGGGGTGATCCCAGAAGCCGGGCGCCTGCATCTGGCGCTCCAGTTCCGTCAGCCGAGCCGCCTTGGCCGGCAGATCAAAGGGAGTCCCGGATCGCATGGATCCGGGCCGTCAGGTCCTGCAACGCCCCGGCGGGATCTTCGTAGCTTGGCATGACTCACATCCGACTGGAGGCGACCCCGGTTCGCCAACCCACGCCCTGTCATCCCCTAGGTCCGGGCCGCCCGTTTGAGTGTATCCGCCTTGTCCGTCCGCTCCCAGGTGAAGTTCGGCAGCTCGCGCCCGAAATGCCCGTGCCGCGCCGTCTCCCGGTAGATCGGCCGGCGTAGATTCAGATGTTCGATGATTCCGCGCGGGGTGAGCGGGAAATGCTCGCGCACCAGGTCGCTCAGCTTGTCATCGCTGATCCGGCCCGTGCCCTCCGTGCTCACAAGCACGCTGATGGGCTCCGCCACACCGATCGCGTACGACACCTGAACCTCACACACGTCGGCCAGCTCGGCTGCCACGATGTTCTTCGCGATGTAGCGGGCCATGTAGGACGCGGAGCGATCGACCTTCGTCGGATCCTTGCCCGAAAACGCCCCGCCACCGTGCCGGCCGCGTCCCCCGTAAGTGTCCACAATGATCTTGCGACCGGTCAGACCGGTGTCGGCGTGGGGGCCACCGAGTTCGAAACGCCCCGTAGGGTTTACGAGAACCCGGATCTGCGGATTCCACCAGTCATTCAGGACGGGCTTGATGATCTCCTTGACCACCGCGTCTTTCAGCTCTTCCTGCCGGTCATTCCACATCGGATGGTGCTGCGTCGAAAGCACGACCGTGTCCACCCGCACGGGCTTGAGGCCCTCATACTCGATCGTCACCTGACACTTCGCATCCGGCCGCAGCCCCGGAATGATTTCCTCCCGCCGCACGCCTACGTGGTGTTCCATCAGCCGGTGCGCCAGCCAGATGGGCAGCGGCATAAGCTGCGGCGTTTCCCGGCAGGCGAACCCGAACATCATGCCCTGATCGCCGGCCCCGTCCCGATTGACCCCTAGGGCGATGTCCGGCGACTGCTTCTTGATAGAGGTGAGGACGGCGCAAGACTCGTAGTCGAACGCCATGTCGCCGGAAGTGTAGCCGATCTCCTTGATCACATCGCGCACGATGTCGGGGATTTCGACATATGCGGTTGTCGTGACCTCGCCGGCAATGACGGCCATGCCCGTGGACACAAGTGTCTCGATCGCGACGCGCGCGTAGCGATCCTGCGCGAGCATCGCGTCGAGAATGGCGTCCGAGATCTGGTCCGCGACCTTGTCGGGGTGCCCCATGCTCACCGACTCGCTCGTGAACAGATACCTGCGATTGTTTGCTGTCGCCAAGAAGGGCTCCTTTCAAGCTGCGGGCGGCCGCGCCGCGGCCCGCTGCCGAACCGGAGGCATAGTAGCCATGCCCGCAACGGGCGACAAGCCGCCGCCGTGGCGCCGTAGATGGCTTCGCACGTTACTCGCGCAGAAGCTGCAACGCCGGCTCGAGCAGTGCGCCGTTGGTGGCCAGAGTCTCCGACGCCCGGTGGTCGGGTCTGCCCGACCAGTCGGTTAATGTTCCACCGGCTTCCGTAACGACAGGTACCAACGCCGCCGTGTCCCAGACGGCCATTTGTGGATCGAGCACGATCTCGCAGCGGCCCGTGGCGAGGAGCGCGTACCCATAAGCGTCCGACCAACCGCGGTCTGCGTAGCACGCTTCCCGAAGGCGTTCGTAGGCTGCACCGCGTCCGCGCTGGTAAAAGAGTTTGGCCGACGTAGCCACGAGGCGCGCCCGTGCCAGATCCGTCACGCTGGACACCCGGGCGACACGTCCGTTCCAGCGGCAGCCCAGACCGCGGGCCGCGTAAACCGTTTCCCCCAGCGCCGGAAGGTGGATGACCCCGGCCAGAACTTCGCCGTTCCACTCGAACCCAATGAGCACGCTGTAGAGCGGCACGCCGCTGATGAAGGACATTGTCCCGTCGATGGGGTCGAGGATCCAACGTGCGGGGCAGCGGCCAGGTTTCTCGCCAAACTCTTCGCCGACGATCCCGTGGTCCGGGTACGCGGCTTCGATTCGGTTTCGCAACAGCTCCTCGGCGCGCCGGTCGGCGATCGTGACGGGCGTGTTATCGGACTTCGACTCGGCCGCCACGTCCGACCCGAAATACCCCAGCGTCAACCTGCCGGCCAGGTGGGCGCTTTCGACCGCGAAATCCAGGATTCTTTGCAGTTCACTGTCGCGCATGAAGACGCCTCTGTGCCGATGTCTAGTTCGTCGACCCGCCCCGGCGCCGGGGCGGGGGTATTCTTGTCCCACGGGCTCGGATTGTAACCGTGCCGGAGAATCTCAAACGCCCGCTAATTGGTCAAACGAGCTTGCGTAAACAGGGGGTAAAAGCATTATCATGTAGCTTTGTGCGAAGCGATGGGCGCACGGAGGGCCATGAGGCGCCTGGGATGACGTTGCCGCGGTGTGTAACCCCGCTTCTAGCGCAGGGCAGGTCCGGCTTGCAGCCGTTCGATGGGGTGCGCGTGGACGGTGCGTTGAGCCGAGCGTGAAAGCAAGCACGGTTTTGTTTCCATTTCTGAGGAGTCTGTCGATGGCAGCAGGAACGAAGTGGTGGCAGTCGTGGGCGGCCCTGGCGGTCGCGTTGTGTGTCGCGACATCGGTCGCGTTGGCGGACACCTGGGTCGCGGTGGATTCGGCCGGGAGCATTTCGACGCAGGACTCAGCCGCGGGCGCTCCGCCCAAGCTGATGGTAGCGGCGTCGAGCGCGCGCGGACTGACGGTGAACGCCCGTCTGGAAGGTGTTCTGCTTCAGCCCGTCAAGAACAAGGACGGGCAGCCGTTCGTGCAGGTGACGTGGCCGGATGCGGCGGCGTACGGCGAGGTGGGCACGCCGGCACTGCCGGTGATCCGCCGGCTCTTTGTCGCTCCCGAGGGCGCCCAGGTGTCGTACTCCGTGCGCACGGGGCCCCAGACGATCATCGACGGAAGCGTGATCGGCATGGACCTCGTTGTCTGGCCGGTGCAGGAGCCTGTCGAGAAGGTTCCGGGGGCGTTCGAGCGGGCCACCTTCCGGCTTGATGAGGCGGCGTACAGCAATAGTGCCGACCTGCTCGCCGAGCGGGCCACGGTCCAGTATCTGGGTGTCGTGCGCGGGCAGCATCTGTGGCAGCTCGAGATCTATCCCGTGGCGTACAACCCGGCCAAGCGCGTGTTGAGCTTCTGCGGTGACATCACCGTGGACGTTACTTTTGCGGGCGGCACGCCGCGCACGAGCGGGCGCGTGCTGCCCGGGCTGCACCGGGTCGTCTTGAACCCGGAATTGCTGCCGGCGCCGGCTGGCCGGCCGCAGGGCAATTACTTGATTGTCGTCGCCTCGGCGCACGCGAGCGGCATTTCCTCGTTCGCGCAGGCGAAGACCGCGCAGGGCTACACCGTTTCCACGTATACCGTCGCTCCGGGTACCACCAAGGAGCAGATCAAGGCGTACATCCAGGGTCTGTGGGGCGGGGCGAACGAGCCGGATTACATCCTGCTGGTCGGCGATGTGGACACCATCCCGAACTGGACCGGCGGCGGCGAAGGGAGTCCGCCGACGGATTTGCCCTACTGCTGCATGGACGGCTCGGCGGATTGGTACCCGGACATTCCGCTGGGGCGCTTTCCGGCCGCCACGACCGCCCATCTGACGGCGATGGTCGACAAGACCCTGTACTACGAGGGTGGGGCGTGGGCCGACCCGCAGTACGTCAAGCGGGCGGTCTTCATGGCCTCCGAGGACAACTACACGGTTAGTGAGGGCACCCATAACTACTGCATCGCCAACTACATGGTGCCCAACGACATCGCCGCCGACAAACTGTATTGCCACACCTATCACGCCACGACGCAGCAGGTGCGGGATTCGTTCAACGGCGGCCGGTTCTACGGGATCTACAGCGGTCACGGCTCGGAGACGTACTGGGCGGATGGCCCCGTGTTCTACCAGAGCGACGTCAACGGACTCACGAACGCGAACATGTACGCGTACGTGTGCAGCTTCTCCTGCCTGACCGGAAACTACACCGTCAGCGAGTGCTTCATGGAGACCTGGGTCCGGGCGCCGAACAAGGGCGCCGTCGTCGCCATGGGGTCCTCGGTGACCAGCTATTGGACGGAGGACGACGTTCTCCAGAGGCGCTTGTTCGATACGATTTACGACGAAAACCAACCGAACATCCCGAAGCAGATCGGTCCGATCCTGATCGAGACCAAGATGCGCTACCTAGCGCAGATGGGCTCGGGCTCAACGACCCGCCGATACTTCGAGATGTACAACATCATGGGCGATCCGTCGCTGGGGTATCCTGGGAACTGCTCGGACGCCGGCACGATCGTCCTGGACAAGGGCCGCTATGCGTGCGAGAGCAGCGCGACGATTCGCGTGCTGGATTGCGGCCCGAACGTCAACCCGGATCAGATTGATACGGTGACCGTTACGATCACCTCGAATAGTGAGCCAACGGGCGAGTCCGTTCTCCTCACGGAAACGAACCCGAACTCGGCTCTCTTCGAGGGTGCGATCGCCCTGAGCACCACGAATGCGGTGGGGGTGTTGCAGGTGTCGCCGGGGGACACGGTGGTGGCGACGTATCAGGATGCGGACAACGGGCAGGGGCAGCCGGCGACGGTGACGGCGACGGCGGTGGTGGACTGCACGCCGCCGACGCTGGCGAACGTGGAGGCGATCAACATCGAGCCGCGGGCGGCCACGATCCGCTTCGAGGCCAGCGAGCCGGTGCGGGGCATTGTGCACTACGGTTTGTCCTGCGACGCGTTGCAGCAGGTGGCCAACGGCAGCGGGTTCAGCGTGACGCCGACGGTGCCGCTGAGCGGTTTGCAGGACAACACCACCTACTTCTACCGGGTGGAGGCGGTGGACGAGGCGGGCAACCTGGGGTCGGACCCGACCTGCTACACGTTCGCCACGCCGGAGGTGCCGGACTACTTCACGCAGTTGTTCACGGCGGACAATGACCTGGACAACCTGTCGCTGTTCTTCACGCCGAATGCGTCGGCGGACTTCTATGCCGCCTGTGTGGAACAGAACCTGACCGGGCAATTCCCGACCGACCCGGCGGGCGGCACGCCGCTGTCGCTGACGGATGACAGCTATGCGACGGTGACGCTGACGGGCGGGGCGCGGGTGTGGTTGTACGGGGTGTCGTACAGCACGTTCTACGTGGGCAGCAACGGGTACATCACGTTCGCTTCGGGCAACACGACGTACAGCGAGTCGTACGAGAATCACTTCAACCAGCCGCGGATTTCGGCGTTGTTCGACGATCTGAATCCGTCGGCGGGCGGGAGTGTGAGCTGGAAGCAGATGTCAGACCGGGCGGTGGTGACGTGGCAGAATGTGACCGAGTATGGGGCGAGCAACCAGAACTCGTTCCAGATCGAGCTGTTCTTTGACGGTCAGATTCGGATCCACTACCTGGCGCTGGCGGCGACGGACGGTTTGGCCGGGTTGTCGCGTGGGCAGGGAGTGCCGGCGGACTTTTTGGCGTCGGACCTGTCGAATCTGGGTTCGTGCGGGCCGCGACCGCCGTACGCGTCGGCGGGCAATGTGCAGACGCCGGTGAACACACCGGTGGTAGTGACGCTGACGGCGACGGACGACGGGCTGCCGGATCCGCCGGGGGCGTTGACGTACAT